>Ga0136627_1000323_pt1 | contig 17389 bp, 15 predicted proteins | sample AntDrymUQ4892206_2_FD_104652 | JGI IMG/M metagenome (GOLD analysis project Ga0136627, IMG submission 104652) | Polar desert sand microbial communities from Dry Valleys, Antarctica - metaG UQ489 (22.06) | ecosystem: Environmental > Terrestrial > Soil > Desert | place: Antarctica: Dry Valley... | reverse complement strand
TCCGACTTCCTGCCGTCGCGGTAGACGTTCGTCAAGCCGAACTTCCACTTGCCCTTCTTGCAGCCGGTGGTCTGGACGATCGCCGTCTTCCTTCCCTTGATCTTGGCCGTGGCCGACAGCTTGAACTCCAGCAGCTCGATGCCGGTCGGCACGCCTTCGATCGGCTCCTGGATCGTCGCCGGGATCTTCACGTTGATCTTGCTGCCCTTCACGACGCCCTGGATCATCTCGTTGATCGCGGGCGACTCGCCCGCCTTGTTCTTGATGAAGAAGCCGAGGTCGCCGTTCTCGATCACGAAGGCGGTCACGATAAGGGTCCGTGTGATGGCACCGTTTGCGCCCTGGGCGATGGTCTGGCCCCTGCCCACCTGAGAGCCCTTGGGGCAGGACGAGGTGTCCTTGTCCCGATTGACCTCGGCGATGTCGCAGCGAGCCTTCTTCGGCCACCGCTCGGAGTTGATCTTCCAGGTCGCCGGGAGGCTGATGTTGAGGCCCTTGCTGGTGGCGGGCTGACCCTCAGCGCCCTCCTCGATGCCGCCCTTGATCGCGAGCATCACGGTGGCGTTCTTGGGCTTCTTCTTGGTACCGGCCTTGGTCGCACCGGGCTTCACCTGGAAGTCCAGGGTCGTTTGGGCTGCGGGAACGGCGAACGCGGCTCCCGCGCCGCCGGAAAGAAGCGCGCACGCGAGCGCGCCGGACAGAAATCGATTACGCAAGACTCCTCCTAGGAGATGGGGTATGCCTGTGGGTAGAAACCCCCGCCGGCCCGAATGTTGCGCTACCGCATCCGTCCCGATGCGCGCTCCACCCCGTCGAGCAGCTCCCAGTTTCCGCGCAGCACCCCTTCAGCCACCTCGAGCAGCCGGTCGAGATCGGCGTCGGCCAGGCGCTCCTCGATCAGGCCGCGCGACTGCGCGGCGTGCTCGTGGTCGCGCTCGGCGTGCAGAGCGAAGTACTCGGTGGCGGGGCCTTCCTCGAAGCCGTAGCCGGCCAGCAGGCCGTCGAGCTTGGTGGCGGCGATCGCGGGCTGGCCCGACTCGACCGTGAAGGCGGCCACCAGGTTCTCGAGCGCGTCGCGGCCCGCGGTCCAGGACTCGCGGCAGGCCTTGGTCTCGGCGCGGGGCTGGCGGGTCACGTCGGCCTCCAGGGCGGCGGCGAAGTGGTCCCACAGCGCCACGTGATCCGCCTCCTCGGCCGCGTGCTCGGCAAGCATCCCGCGCAGTGCGGGCTCCGCGGCACACGCCGCGGCATCCACGGCCTCGGCCAAGGCCACCACCGCGTGGCGGTACTCGCCCGCGTAGAAGGAGAGCTCCTCGCGCTCGAGGCGGCCCTCGCTCCAGCGCTCATAGAAGGGGTGCTCGAGCACGTTCCAGCGCTCGCGCAGCGAGTCAAGACGGGCGAAGAAGTCCACTGACAGCTCCTTGGTAGGCGGCGGAGGGACGGCTGCGCCATCCTAACCGTCCAGGAATGCGCCCGCCACCTGAAGCCCAGATACCCGCGCCCGAGCTCCCCGCCAAGATGGATTGGCTCAACGTGGCCTTCCTGCGCATGGCCCCGCTGCTTCAGAGGGGCCCCGTGATGATCGAGTTCTTCGACACGGCGCGGATCAACTCCCACCGCACGCTGCCCTACGTGAGCGCCTGGCACGAGCGTTACTCGCCACACGGCCTGCGGGTGATCGGGGTGCACTCGCCGGGCTACTCCTTCGGCCGCGACCGCGAGACGGTGGAGCGGGCGGTGGCAAAGCTCGGTATCGAGCACGCCGTGCTGCTGGATCCCGCCTTCGAGGTCTGGCGGCTGTACGGCAACCTGGGCTGGCCGGGTCGCTACCTGTTCGACCCGGCCGGCCACCTGCGCTACATCCACTACGGCGAGGGCGACTACCTGGATGCCGAGCGCGCGATCGGCGAGGTGCTGCTGGAGTCCGACCCCGAGCTGGATCTGCCCGAGCCGCTGGCGCCGGTGCGTCCCGAGGACGCCGAGGGCGTGCTGCTGGAGGCCCAGACCGCCGATGTGGCTCTGCCCGCCGACCGGGGGCGGCTCGAGCTGGTGCGCGACTGGACCGAGGGTGAGGACTTCATCGAGGCAAAGGACACCGGCGGGGCGGCTTCGGTCGCCTACGACGCCGGCGAGGCATACGCGGTGCTGTCGGGACCCGTGGAGCCGGGCCTCTACCGGACTGGCGGCGAAGTGGTGGCCGAGGAGCCGGGGTTACGTCTGCACGGCTTCCAGTTCACACCGCGGGCACCCGCCCTTTGAGGAGTCCCGCGACGTTCTGGCGGGGCGAGAAGCGAGCATGGCGAGGAAGAGGCCGGTGACGTGTGCTTCAGCACACGAACCCGCCGATGACAAAGCCAGGCGACGCTTATCGCGCCGCTAGGGCCTGGCGGATGGTCTTGGGGAGCATGAACCGCACGTCCTCCTTCACGACCTCGAACTCCGACACGTCTTCCGTGCCGCGGTCGCGGAAGAACTGCACGAGCCTCTGCACGAGGCCCTCCGGAGCGCTGGCCCCCGAGGAGATGCCCACCACCCGCTTGCCGTCCAGCCACCTCTCCTGCACCTGGCTCTCGTTGTCGATCAGGTACGAGTCGGCGCCGTGGTCGTGGGCCACCTCGACCAGGCGGTTGGAGTTGGATGAGTTCTTCGAGCCGATCACCAGCACCAGATCGCACTCGCGGGCCATCTGGCGGACGGCCATCTGGCGGTTGGTGGTGGCGTAGCAGATGTCGTCGGTGCGGGGACCGGTGATGTTGGGGAACTTCTCGCGCAGCCTGGTGATGATGGCGCGGGTCTCGTCGACGGACAGCGTGGTCTGGGAGATAAAGGCCACGCGGTCCGGATCGGCCACCTCGAGCCGGTCGACGTCCTCCTCGGTCTCGATCAGGACGATGTCCTCGGGCGCCTCGCCCATCGTGCCCTCGACCTCCTCGTGGCCGGCGTGGCCGACCAGGACGATCGTGTAGCCCTCGGCGGCGAACTTCTTCGCCTCGACATGCACCTTGGTCACCAGCGGGCAGGTGGCGTCGATCGTCTTCAGCCCGCGCTCGAGCGCGTTGGAGTGCACGCTGGGGGCCACGCCGTGGGCGGAGAAGACCACCGTCTCACCCTCAGGGACCTCGGTCTCCTGCTCGACGAAGATGGCGCCGCGCTCACGCAGCTCGGCCACGACGTGCTTGTTGTGCACGATCTCCTTGCGCACGTAGACGGGCGGCCCGTAGAGCTCCAGTGCGCGCTCGACGGTCTGGACGGCCCGGTCGACACCCGCGCAGTATCCGCGGGGCGCCGCGAGCAGAAGCTTGTCGGGTGCCGGGGGCATCCCTTCAGAGTGTAGGCAGCAGCTCCAGCATGGCCTCGCCGACGGCGTCGAGGCTGCGGGGTGAGATCTGAGACATGTTGTCGCAGGTCCGGTGGAAGCAGGCGAAGTCGAAGTCGATCAGGTCCACGGCCGGGACCCCCGCGCGCAGGAAGGGCACGTGGTCGTCGAGTATCGGCCCCTGGGCTCCCGGCGGGAAGACCCTGCCCACCCCGGCCCGCCGGGCCGCGGCCCTGAGCTTGGCCCAGAGTGCGGGATTGGAGAGCTCCTCGCGGCGCAGCCGCAGGCCCTTCTCGCCCACGAAGTCCAGCAGGATCATCGCCCGGGCATCGCGGTAGCGCGGAGCGGCCGCCCTGCTGCCCCGCAGCCCCCTCTGCTCGAACTGCTCCGGCGGTGTCCCCGCCGGGCTCTCCTCCCCGTCGAAGGCGATGAAGACGACCGTCGAGCGGGGGCGGCGGCGCTGCATGCGGCGTGCGAGCTGAGTGAGGATCGCCGTACCCGATGCGCCGTCGTTGGCGCCCACGAATCCCGGTAGGTCCTTTGTGTCGTAGTGCGCGCCCACCACCACGATCCTCTTGGGGTCGCGCCCGCGGACCTTGCCCACGACGTTGCGCAGCCCGCCGGGCACCGCCTGGAAGCGCCCGCCGGGCAGGGCCCTACGGATGCGCTGTGCCAGCTTGCGCGAGGCCGCCGAGCCCGCCGGCCGGGGCCCGAGGGCGACCTGGCGCTTGACCGCCGCATAGGCGGCGTCTCCATCGAAGCGATCCACGGTGGGGCGCGGCACGGCGGCCGCCTCGCTGTCGCCGCCGCCGGTGAACGGCAGGCTGTCGGTTGCCACGAGGGCGATCAGTGCCCCCGCCAGGACCACCTGGAGGGTCAGCACCACGAAAAGAGCGCGCATCGCATCATTGTGGCTGGTGAGAGGCGGGTGCGGTGCTCGCCGGACTCGCTAGCGCCTGCGCCCGAGCACGACCACCCGAACGTCGGGGCGCGGCGGCTCGGCCTCCACGTTGCCCGCCCGGTCGCGGGCGCGGGTGTAGAAGCGGTAGACGCCGCGACGCAGGCGCGGGAGCGCCGAGCGGCGGCGGGTGCCGGCGAGCAGGAGGCGCGCCCGTCCGCCGCCTCGCCTCACGTAGACGTCGTAGCGTGCCGGCCCCGAGCCGATCAGCGCGGGCCCGCCGCCGGGATCGGAGCCCGACCAGCGCACCCGCACCGGCGCGCGGCGCGCTCCGAGGCGCAGCCGGACTCGGCGCCTGGCACGCGCCCGGGAGACCGGCGGGCGGCGATCGAGCCTGCGGGCGGCGTCCACGGCGCGGCCGGCGTCGATGATCCCCCAGCCGAGCTCGGGGCTCCAGACGCCGCGGCCCCGCGCGCTGGCCTTGATTACGGTGAGCTTGTCCTGCAGCGTGAGGAAGGGGTTGACGTCGGCCACCAGCGCCGCCAGGGCGGTCACCTGCGGTGTGGCCATCGAGGTGCCGGCCAGGTAGCCGTAGCGGCTGTCGCCGCCCAGGTCGCGGCGGCACCGGCAGCCCTGCAGGGGCGTGACGCCCTCACGAGGGGTGGCATTGCCGGGGTAGGTGGAGGCCAGCCCGGGCGGGCCGGGCGGGCCGTCGTCGAAGAACCCGTAGGCGGCCAGGGAGATCTGGGGCCCGAATCCCGTGCCGGCGCGCGTGTCGTCGAACTCGGCCGCGGTCACCACCAGCCCGCGCCCGGCGTCCAGCACCGACGCGTTACCCGGCTGCAGCTCGACAGCGGGCGCGCCCTGGTTGTCGGTGTCCTCGTTGGACGCGGCGGCCACGAGCACCACACCCCGGGACACGGCGAAATCGACCGCCTCACGCAACGCCGCATTGGTGGCGCCACCCCCGAAGCTCATGTTGATGGCCTGGGCTCCGCGCTCGGTGGCCAGGCGAATCCCGTCCACGATGTCCTCGTCGCGGATCAGGCCGAAGCGGGTGGCCGCGAACTTGACGATCGCCAGGCGACAGCCCCATCCGGCGCCGGCCACGCCGATGCCGTTGTCGGTGCCCGCGCACGCCACGCCGGCCACATGGGTGCCGTGGCCGTCGGGGTCGGTGAGCGGATCGGCGGTCCCCACGGCGTCGGCCGAGGCGATCTTGCCGGCCAGATCCGGATGGGCCCCATCCACGCCCGAGTCGATCACCCCGACCAGCGCGCTGTCGCCGGTGGTCAGGTCCCACGCCTCGGGAAAGCGCTCCCGGGCCAACGCCCACTGGATCGGGGTACCGGCCGGCACCCCATCCGTGAACACGGTCTCGGGGGTCGACAGGGCCGGGTCGGTGGGGGTGCGTCTCAGGTCTCGCGCCCACTCGACCGAGACGCTCTCCACCGCCGGGTCGCGCCTCAGGCCGGCAAGGGCCGCCCGGCTGCCGCGCACCGTCGCGATCCCGAGCTCGGGCACCCCTGGGCCCGCCTCCACGACGCCGGTGCGCGCCACCACGGCGGAGACGGCGGCCGAGGAGCGCGCGGTCTGCGGCTGGTCGAAGACCACGAGATAGCGGCCCGTGGGCTGGGCGGCGCGAGCAGGCGCGACCGCCAGCAGCGCGAGCGAGCACAACAGGGCGACGGTCACAACAGTGCGCATCCCCTGATTTCAACAGGTTGAGCGCTCGTAGGGTGCAGGTGCCGCTAGGCTCGGCGGAGAGAGAGGAGAGATTTCTTGACACCGAGGGATTGAAGCTCGCAGTCAAAGGAGGCCCTTATCTCGGGGAGAGGTGCTCGGGCGCGAGCCGGTCGGCCAGCTCGAGGGTGACCGGGTCGAGCTCGGCCGGCTCCAGCTCATAGCGCTTCCCGTACTCGGCGAGCAGGGCCTCCACGACGTCGTCCCAGGATGTGCCGGGCGCCTCGGCCACCACGCTGCCCGTGGTCTCGGGACGCCAGTCCAGGCCCAGCGCCCCGTAGACACCCACGAGCACGTCGCGCACGCGCTCCGCGCCGTCGACCACCACCACCCCTCCGACGTGTGCGCCTCCTGCCACGAGCCGCTGGCCCACCCCCATCAGCTTCCGCCTGCCGCCCGCGTTCACGCTGTGCCCCCCGGGGCAGTACTCACCCGCCACCTCCCCCACCCGAGCATCGATGGAGAACCGGGCGAGCGCGGCGGCCACGAGCCCGGCGGTGGCCTCGAAGCGCTCGGTCACGCCCTTACGGGGGTCGGGGTCGGGCACCGCGTGTGCGAATGAGATCGTGTCGTGGTGGAAGACAGCGGCGCGGCCGCCGGCCAGGCGCTCGATGGCCTCGAAGCCGCCGTCGCGGGCGCCACGCACGGCCTCCGCGTAGCCGCTGCTCACCACGTCGCGCTTGCCGAAGGCGACGATCGAGGCGGGCCTGGCGATGCGCAGCGTCTCGGGCTCCTCACCGGCCGCCACGCGCAGCATCAGCGCCCGCGACACCGCCGTGTCGAGGGCCGGATCACCCGGCAGCGAGTGGGTCAGGACCCGGAGCCGGGTCAGTATCCGAGCGCGAACTTGGCGTCTTCGGACATCAGGTCCAGGGTCCACGGAGGCGTGAAGGTCATCTTGGGATGCACCTTCGAGACACCCTCCAGCTCGCCGACGAACTCCTCCATCTGCTCGGACACCTGCGGTCCGATGGGACAGCCCGGCGAGGTGAGCGAGAAGGTGATGAAGACCTCCTCACCCTCCACGGCGATGTCGTAGACCAAGCCGAGCTCGATGAAGTCGAGTCCCAGCTCCGGATCGATCACGTTCTCGAGGGCTTCCCGCACGTCGTCGACAGTCACTTCTTCGGCCATGGGACCATCTTAGCCCCCGATAGGGTTGGGCCGATGCCGCTGCCGGCTCTCGCCGCCCTGTTCATCGTGCTTCCCCTCGCGGAGCTGTATGTGATCTTCAAGGTCGGCGACTCGATCGGGATCCTCTGGACGGTGCTGCTGCTGGCCGCCGACTCCGTGCTCGGATCGGTGCTGCTGCGCACGCAGGGACGCAGCGTGTGGCGGCGCTTCAACGAGGCCATGGCCAGCGGGCGGATGCCCCACCGCGAGGTCCAGGACGGTGTGGCGGTGATCTCCGGCGCCGCCTTCCTGATCACCCCCGGCTTCCTCACCGACATCTTCGGTCTGGCGCTTCTGCTGCCTCCCACCCGCGCCCTCCTGCTGCGAGTCGTGCGCAGGCGCCTGGCCAGGCGGATGGCGGCCCGCGTCGCGCAAGGTGGAGCCTCGGACCGGACCCGGGGGGGCGGGTACGACGTCGAGGGCACCGCGTCCGAGCAGCCGCCCACACCTCCGCCGCGCCTCGAGCGGTGAGCGTCCCTTCGGTCTCCATCGCCTTCTTCGACCCCGAGCACGGACTGCACGGCAGCACCCGCACGGGCGCCACGCTGCTCTTCGAGGGGTCGGCCTCCAACGTGCTCCCCGAAGGGCCCAGCGTCGAGCGCGACGGCGACGGCTGGCGGGCCGATCTCGACGGCGCCTTCTCGCTGGCGCTCGAGCCGTTGGCTCCCGCTCTTCGCCTGCCCGGGGTGACTGCCCACGTGTGCCGGGTCACAGGCCTGGTGGGCGCCCACGCGGTCGACTGCCTGGGCACGGTCGGTGAGACGCACACCCCTCCCGTCTGGGAGGACCTTGACGTGCTGCGCAGCATCTCGGCGGTCTTCGACGCCGAGCACGCCTTCCTCGCCCTCGGGCGCCGACCACGCGGGGCGCCCGGCCACGACGAGGAGCAGGTGGTGGGCTGGCTGGTGGCCGGTGGGGAGCCGGTGGCCTTGGAGGACGTCCGGATCTCGACCGTGTACGACGCGGAGGGCCGCCAGCGCAGCGCGGGGCTCGAGCTGTGGCTGCCGGGCGAGGAGATCCCCGTCCGGGGGTCCGGGACGGTCGTGGCCGGCTCGTCCCTGAGCCTCGAGGGACTCGACGTGCACGCGGCGGTGTTCCGCTGGCTGATGGATAGCCGCGAGGGCACCGGCGCCTACGAGCTGTGGGTGCGCTCAGAGCCCTCCGCCTGAGGGCGCCCGAGTAGACCCGAGTCTCCTCGGAGACCGTCGATAGACGAGACGCGGCCCCTAGCGCTCGAGGAGCGCGCCACCTTCGACCGAGGTCTCGGGGGCATCGCGGCGGGCCTCACACCTCAGGGCCTCGCTCTTCGCGTTTCGGGTACCGCGTCTCGCCGAGAACCCAACCACCGCGTCCAGCGGACGTCAATGACCCCGCAGCGAACAATCCCGCTCTTTGGAGAGAAAGGGGCCACGCGGACACGGGCCGCCGATGGTGCGACATGTCAACCCGCCACCCCGAATCGCATCGTGCCCGGACGGCGACGCGGGCGGCCTTCCGTGCCGTCAGTTGTCAGAGCCCAAGCGGTCCCAGCAGTAGAGCTCGACGGCTTCGGCCGCCAGCTCCACCGTGCGCTCCTTGGACAGCCAGGGCAGCACGGTGTCGAGCGCCTGCTCCTCGCTCATGCCCGCCTCGAAGGCGTCCTCGCCGCGGAACCCGGCGGCGATGCGCAGGGCCTCGCGACGGTGCTCGCCCAGGCGGGCGAACGCTCCGAGTAGGAACTCCTTGTTGGCGATGGGCTGACCGACCTCGAGCGAGGCGTGCCAAGCGGCCAGCATCGACAGGTCGTCGTCGTCGAGCACCTCGACGGCCTTGGCGTAGTGCACCTGCAGCTCGTCGTCGGGGATCTCGTCGACCCATGCGCGTACGACCTCGCCGAGCAGCTGGCGCCGGGCGTCGCGGCCCACCGCTTCGGCTACGACACGGATGGCTTCCTGGGGTTCGATGAAGCACAGGGGCATGTGCGAGAAGGTACGCGCCGCATCCGACGGAAAGGACGGCGGGGAGCACGGCCTACGCGGGTGCGTCGGCCAGCGTGCGCTCCGGCGGCCAGGAGCAGAGCGCCGCCTGGCCGGGGCAGTCTGCACAGAGGCCTCTGTGGGGCCGGTCCGTGGGCTCGAAACGGCCCGCCACCACGCCCTGGACCAGCTCGAGCAGACGACGCTCGAGATCCGGGGCATCGGCCGCCGTGAAGGATGCGCTAACCGGCTCGTCCGGGCGCTCGAGGAAGACGTAGGCCACCTCTGCGCCGGGGGCGCCCGAGCGCAGGGCCGCCAGCGCGTAGACCAGCCGCTGGGTGGAGTAGAAGGCCTCGGTGAGCGCCGCCGGGTCTGACTCGCCGAGCCGGTCACTCTTGTAGTCCACGATCAGGATCCCGCCGGCGGACTCGGCGGCATGGATGTCGACCACTCCGTTCACCAGCAGGCTGCGCCCTCCGGTGTCGAGCGTGAAGGCGAAGGGCAGCTCGGCCCGCACCCGCTCGGCGGCGGCGATGCGATCGCTGAGGGCAGACCCCGCGAAGGCGTCGACCATCGCGATCAGCTCGGCCACGTCCTCGTGGCGCACGGGATGTCCCGCCGACTCGATCAGCTGCGCCACCTCGGAGACCTCAGGCGACGCGAGCCGGTCGAAGTCCAGCCGCTCCAGCAGCAGGTGCACCAACGAGCCACGCACCAGGCCCGGGAGCCGATCCGGGGACTGCCGGCCGGCGGCCTCGGACGCCGAGCTTGGCACCTCTGCCCTCGGCAGGCCCAGCGCATGCTCGAGGTAGAAGCGGTAGCCGCAGCGCTTGTAGCGCTCGAGGCTGGAGTAGCTCAGCCGGCTGACCGCCATGGCGTCGGGCACCGGCACGGCCGCCAGGGCCGGGGCCTGAAGGGCGTCGAGGCCGGGCGGCTCGGGGTCGGGCGCCACCGGCTGGCGATCGGCCGCAGGCAACAGCTCCTCGACCGCCTCGGGGCGCAGGACCTCGCAGCGCACGCGCACCTCGCGTCCCTCGTAGGAACAGCATGCCTGCTCTCGGGTCCCGAAGTCCGCCAGGCCCGGCGCCAGGCCGCGCCAGATCCATCGCATCGGCTCCTCCAGGGGACCCTCGGACGGGAGCTTGACGAGGTCGGTGGCGCCGCTGAGCACGAGGTGCTCCTGCGCGCGCGTGGCCGCCACGTAGAAGATCCGCTTCTCCTCCTCCTCGTCCTCGAGCTTCTCGCGCTCGCGGATGCCGGCCAGCTGGGAGCTGTCGATGGCGCCCCCGCCGATGGAGGCCAGGCGGATCCCCACCCGGCCGTCGTCGCTGATCCGCAGCGCGGAGTCGTCCTCCCTCCCGGCCTTGCCCAGATCCGCCACGCACACCACCGGGAACTCGAGCCCCTTGGCCCGGTGGACCGTCATCAACCGCACGGCGTCCAGCGCCTCGGCCTCCAGCGGCGCCTGGCCCTCGCGCTCGGCGATCAGGTCGCGCTCGGCCACGAAGTCGATGAAGGCGCGCAGATCGCGGCCCTCGTCGGCCTCGAACTCCCGCGCCATCCGCATCAGCTTGCGCACGTTGGCCATGCGGCGCTCGCCCGCGGGCATGGCGAGGATGGCTCGGTCATAGCCGGAGCCGGTCACGGCCCGGTCGATCAGCGTCTCAAGCGACACGCGGGGAGCTGCGGCGCGCTCAGCCGAGAAGCGCCGCGCGAAGTCCTGCAGCGCGCGGGCGTCGGCCGGGGGCAGCTCGGTCGCGAGAGCGGCCACGGCGGCGGGGGTACCTTCAGCCGGGACGGCGCCGGGGGTGCCCGCGGCACCGGCAACAGCGGCGGCCACGGCCTCCACCACGCGCCATATGTCCCAGCTCGCGTCGCGGGCCGCGGCAGCCACCATCACGAGCGCGTCGAGGGACACACCCCCGAGGGGCGAGGCCAGCACCGAGTGCAGCGCCAGCTCGTCAAGGGGGTTGGCCAGCGCGGCAAGATAGGCACGCAGGTCGGCCACCTGCTGCTGGCTCCAGTAGCCACGCCCGCCGAGCACGTAGGTTGGGATGCCGCGCTCCTCGAGCGCGCGCTCGTAGACCCCGATGTGGGTGGTGGCGCGCAAGAGCAGCACGACGTCGCCGGGGTCATACGGGCCGTGGGTGGTGAGCTCGCCTATGCGACGGGCCAGCAGCCGAGCCTCGGCCGCGCGCCATGGCGTGATGCCCCGCATGGAGGCACCGAAGGGGACGTCACCGGTCTCGAGCGCGGACTCGAAGCCGGCGTCCCAGCGCTTCTTGTCGCGATCGGTGATCAGCAGCTCGACGCACGGCGCGACCCGCGGCGGCGCCGAGCGGGCGCCTGGCGCCTCGCGCAGCGGCTCGAAGGCGTCCCCCCACACGCCGCCGAAGGCCAGGTCGACGGCGTCCAGGATCTCGCCGCGGCTGCGGAAGTTCACGGTGATCGGCTGCTCGCGGCCGCGCTCCGCAGCCTCGTCGCGGTGGCGGCGGAACACCTTCACGTCGGCGTGGCGGAAGCGGTAGATCGACTGGCGCTCGTCGCCGACGCGGAAGAGGTTGTCGCGGTCGAGCAGATCCAGGATCTCGTTCTGGAGCGGGTTGGTGTCCTGGAACTCGTCCACCATCACGTGGGCGAAGCGGTCCGAGTAGGCCGCGCGCAGCCCCCCGTCGCGTTCGAGCAGATCCTTCGCACACAGCTCGAGGTCGTCGAAGTCAAGTCCCGAGCGGTCGCGCTTGAGCGCGTCGTAGAAGTGGCCGTGGCGGCGGATCAGGTCGCGCAGCAGCACGTGGTCGGAGTACTCGCGGTGGCGCACGCAGTAGGCGAGGTAGGCGTCGTGAGCGGTCCGGAACTCCTCGCAGGCCGCTCCCTTGAGCGCCTTGGCGGTGCCCTTGAAGCAAAGATCCTTCAGCTCTGCTGCGTCCGCCACAACGGGGGGTTGCGAAGGGGGGCGGCGCCCCCCTTCGACGTCATCGGGTTGCAAAGGGGGGCGGTGCCCCCCTTTGATTCCATCGCGGTGGACCAGGGCGGCACATCGCTCGAGCTTCGCCCGCGCGCCGGCCACGGTGGCCCCCTCGGCGGCCCCGATCTCGGCCAGGGCCGCCTGCACGGCGGCCCCCAGGGCCTCCCGCTCGCCGGCCGCCCTGGGCGCCACCGCCTCGGGCAGCTCGGGCCTGGCCTCCCCCCTGCTGCGCCCGTGCGCGTACGCGGTGCGCACCATGTCGGCCAGCCGGTCCGGCGTGTAGGAGCCGAGCAGCCGAAGGCGCTCCGGGTCCTCGCCCGAGCCCACGAACTCGGCCAGCGCGCGGTCGAAGGCGTCGATGCCCAGCCGCTCGGCCTCCAGCGCGTCGAGCACGCGGAACTCGGGGTCGATGCCCGCCGCGAGCGCATGGGTGCGCAGCACGCGCGAGCAGAAGCCGTGGATCGTGGAGATCCAGGCCGCCTCCGCCCGGCGCGCCTCGGTGCGGGCGCCCAGGGCGATCAGCCGCGCCCGTACGCGGGAGGTGAGCTGCGCGGCCGCCTTCTCGGTGAAGGTGATGGCGAGGATGGCGTCGACGGGGACGTCGTCGTCGAGCACCGCCTGCACGAAGCGCTCGACCAGCACCGACGTCTTGCCGGTGCCCGCGCCCGCGCTGACCAGCAGTGAGCCCTGGCGCATGTCGATCGCCCGCTGTTGCTCGGCGGTGAAGCTCATGCCTCCACCCGGCAGATGGATGGGTGCGAGCAACCGCCGCGGTAGGCACAGCTGTCGGGGCACGGCTCGATCCGGCCGGTGCGCATGCGCTGCGCGGCGTCGGCGATCGCGCCCCGCGCCCACTCGGTGCTCCCGGCGAACTCGTGCCGGGGCTTCACGTCGTTCTTGTAGAAGTCGCTGCCCAGCTCGTCGAGCGCCTCCTCGGCCACCATCCCCCGGGGGCGGCGCTCGGTCCCCGAAAGCGGCACATACACGCCGCCGGCCGCCCGCAGCCCCAGCAGCCGCTCCACCACCATCATGTAGAGCGCCGCCTGGAAGCGGTTCTTGGACTCCCAGTCCGCCGCCTTGTAGGACTCGACCTTGCCGCTCTTGTAGTCGCGCACGAGGGCCCAGCCGCCGTGCACATCCACGCGGTCGATCACTCCGCGCACGCGCAGGCCATTCTCGATCTGCACCGCCGGGTGCTCAGAGTCGGCGAAGCCGAAGCGCAGCTCCAGGTGCTCGGGCTCGAGCAGGCCGTCGCGCCCCGACTCGTGGCGCAGGTAGCGCAACAGGTCGAACTCCAGCCGCCGCACCGCGGCCCGGACGCGCACCTGGTTGGGCGACAGGCGGAACTCGCCCTGGCACTCCTTCAGCGCCTCGACCAGGGTCCGCTCGGCCTCGGCGAGGTTGGCGGGCGTCACCCGGCGCGATCCCGTGCGCTCGCGCAGGCGCCGGTAGGTGAGCTCGAGGACTCGGTGCGCGTAGGAGCCCCTGACCATCTGCTCGGGGTCGGGCTCGAGCTTCTCCGGGTTGAGCACGTCCTCCACCAGCCACTTGACCGGGCAGCCGGCGAAGCGCTCGAGCGCGCCGGCCGAGACGACCTCCCGGCGCGCCAGCTCGGCCAGCGCCGGCTCGGCCGTGAGGGCGCCGGCGCGGGCCGGGATCCAGCGCGGTCCCGACCGCGCCACCGTACGCTCCCACTCCGCCGCGGTGGGCGCCTCCTCCAGCGGCCAGGTCACGTCGGCCAGGGACCGCACGCGAACGTGCTCGTCGAGGTCGCTCAGCGCCTCGCGGGCGTCGTCGAGGAAGAAGGACGAGGCCTGCGGGTTGCCCTCCTCGTCGCAGTAGCGGGTGCTGAGCACCAGCTCGCGCTCGGCACGGGAGGTGCAGACGTAGAACAGGTATCGCTCGCGCTCGAGCTGGTCCTCGCGCAGCGGAAGGCGCAGGCCGCTCGCCCTGGCGATGTCGCGCCGGTCGGCGTCGGGCAGGAAAGCCTCGGGGGCGGCGCGGCGGGGGAACTGGTTCTCCTGAAGCCCGCACACGATCACCGCCTGAAAGCGCCGCGCCCGGATCGAGAGCGGCGACGCCACCTGCACCCGGTCGGGCTGGGGCTCCTCGCCCACCCGTACCGGCAGCTCGGCGAGCGTGTCGTGCACGCGCTGGTGGTCCAGGCGCACCCGCGGGTCCGCCTCGATCACCGTGCGCAGCTCGGCCAGCGCCCTGCGGACCGCCACGAAGGCGCGAGCGTCATCGCGCTCGGCGCCGCGCAGCACGGGCGCCCTACGCCGGTACGGGGCGCTGAAGAGCCGGCTCAGACGCGCGTCGAGCTCGGTCAGGCAGCCGGCCATGTCCCTCGCACCGGCCAGGCGGTCGAGGTCGTCGAGCGGCCACCGGTGCTCCGTGGCCTCCCAGATGGCGCGCGCCTGCGCCGCCGTCGATGCGCCGGCGCGGCGCACCTCGCCCTCCAGGCGGTCGGCCAACGCCGGCTCGTTGAGCAGGCCGGGCGTGCGCAGGTAGGCCAGCAGGTCGTCCGCGCTGCCCTCGAGCACCGCACAGCGCAGGAGGGCCAGCAGCCCGTGGCCGAGCGCCGTGTGCGCGAGCGCCACCGAGCGGTCGATCGAATAGGGGATCCCGTAGGAGCCGAACACCTGCTCGACCATCGAGGCGTAGCCCTCGGGCTCGCGAAACACCACCGCGATCTCGCCGGGCGGCGTGCCCTCTCGCAGCTTGCGCAGGACCTCCGCCCCGCACAGCTCGACCTCCGCGCGCTCGCCGCCCGCCCGGTGCAGGCGGACCACCCCGCCGCTGCGGGCGGGACCGGCCCGGGGATTCTCGAACAGGCTTCGCTCGAGGGCGTGCAGCGCCCGCCGCGAGCCCGGGGCGTAGTGCTCCGAGCGCGCTTCGAGGGACTCCACGATCGCGCCGCGCTCCTCAAGGTCCTGACGGATCGCGGAGGTGGCCCGGAACGCCTCGCGGCCGGGCTCCCACGGCAGCGAGATGGTCACGTCGGCCCCGGCGTGCCGCGACAGCTCCTCCAGCGTCGCCAGCTCCAGCCGGGTGAAGTCGTCGAAGCCGTAGACGAAGACCGGAGTCCCGCCCCAGCGCCCCGGCTCGGCGCGCAGCGCCTCGAGCGCCCGCCACGAGTACAGCTCCTCGTCTTCGAGGCCCGCGGCGTCGAGCCCTTGCCGGTAGCGGCGATAGACCTCGGCCACCTCCTCCGCGTAGGGCCGGCGCGGTCCGTCACCCGCCCAGTCGCGCAACGCGCGCGTCAGGCGAGCGGGCTCTACCATCGACCGCTCCAGCTCAGCGGTGAACCGCGCCGCGGCGCGGGCGAAGCCGGGACGCTGGGCGGAGGCGGCCAGCACGTCGAGTCGCGCGGCGCGGACCGCCTCCTCCACGATCAGCCTCCTCTGCAGCTCCGAAGCCCGCCTGCCCCGGTGGCCGGTACGTGTCGCGATCAACTTGAACAGGGCGCCGAAGCGCAGGACCTCGGCCCCGAACACCGCCCCCCGCTCGGCCAGCTCGCGGCGGCTGTGCTCCACGTCCTCGAAGGAGGGCACCACGAGCACGGGAGGGCCTCCGGTGCGGTGCTCGCCGGAGGACTCTCCGGTGCGGTGCTCGCCGGAACGACGTTCCGGCTGCGCTCCTCCCCGGGAACGTTCCGGCTGCGCTCCTCCCCAGTCGTCGAGCCGCTCACGCAGGGGACCGAGGACGGCGCCCGCCTTGGCGGCGTTCGCCGGCCCGGTTACGAGCTTGAGAGCCACGCGCTTAGTTGTAGGGCCTGTTGAGGACGGCGTGTAGGGCCACGACCGTGAGAGTCGGGGCCGTGGGGCGCCTCCTGACACCGGGGACCCGACCGGACGCCGCGCGATGATGCGGCGCGTGGGTGAGAAGCGAAGCTACGGGACCTCCGCGAGCGCTGCATGAGCGATCGAGACAACGACATCATTGGAATCACGCTCGTCAAAGCCGGCTGGCTCCTTCGAGAGGGACCGTTGGCGGTCACGCTCCCGCAGGTTGTCGACGTCCGGCGCTCCGAGCTCGAGGAGGCTCTCGCCACCTGATCGGACGAGATTCCGCGGGGACCGCCACGGAGCTACGGCGGGCTCGACTGTCTGGCGGACGGTCTCCCCGGCTTGCATCCAGGGTTACGGAAGTCGTGTGAGAGCGCTCGGGGCTACGCCAGCACTCGAGCGAGGTCGCGGGCTTCGACGCGGACCGCGTGCGGGAGCGTAATCGTGAGGTGCCCGGCGCGGTCGAGCAGCCGGCGAGCGCCGATGATCGTCACCCCCATGACCTGTCCTTCGGTGTCGTAGCGCACGCCGTGACCCTCGGGGGTCAACGCTGCGTCGGCGGCTTCGGGCATCCGCCTCCTGCTCCTGAGGCCGGGAATCCGCCTGCGAACGAAGCGACAAGAGATGGCGTCGCGCTACGGTCGCGCAGCCCCAACGCCGTCTGACATCGCGGGTATCAGTCGCGTGCGCACCGCATCGGCCAGCGCCTCGGCGTAGCGCTTGGCCGGCAGCATCGGCGGCGCGTCCTGGAGCTCCCAGCCTGCGCCCGGGCGCAGGACCCAGCGAGCGACGCGAACCTGCCCCTCACCCAGGGGCTCCACCCTCAGCTCCTCGCGAAAGTCCCCGGCCCGGCCCCGGCTGACCCCGGCCTCCTGCCCCGATGCAGCCTCTTGGGGCTCGGTCGCCAGCGCACCGGCAAGCGCCTCCGCGTCCCGCGCCACCAGCACCCCCTGCGCGCCGCGCACCAGCGTGGTCAGGTCATCGGTGGCCATCACCGGGGCCCGAGGGCGCAGGGCAGAGCCCGACCACTCGGCCAGGCGGACCCCGCCGGGCACCCGCTCCAGGCGCACCGTGTAGCGCACTCCGTCCGCGTCCTCGAATGGGCCTGCGCTCACGTGGGGGCCGCTGAAGGCGGCGGACGCCTTCTTGCGGCGTCCCGTCCCGTGCGAGGACCCCTGGCTGGGCGAGGGGCGCCGGGCCGAGCCCTTGCTCTTGTCGAACACCGTGCCCTTCGAGCAGATCGGGCAGTCGGCAAGGAAACGGCTGTGACGACAGAAGAGAGACACCTGACCTGAGCATAGGCCCTGGCGCCCCTGTCAGGATGCGCCGACCGTGGCCACCGCGATCGTCTCCGACCTGCACCTCGGCACCCTCTCCGGCGGCGACGTGACGCGCCGCCCCGACGTGCGCGCGCGGTTCCTGGAGGCGCTCGCTCCGGCCGACCGGGTCGTGCTCCTCGGCGATGCGCTCGACCTGCGCGAACGCCCGGCGGCGGAGGTGATGGAACTGGCCCGCCCGTTGCTCGAGGGTCTCGGAGAGGCCACCGAGGGA
>Ga0136627_1000321_pt1 | contig 17445 bp, 17 predicted proteins | sample AntDrymUQ4892206_2_FD_104652 | JGI IMG/M metagenome (GOLD analysis project Ga0136627, IMG submission 104652) | Polar desert sand microbial communities from Dry Valleys, Antarctica - metaG UQ489 (22.06) | ecosystem: Environmental > Terrestrial > Soil > Desert | place: Antarctica: Dry Valley... | reverse complement strand
GAGCATGACGGGGCGTGGGACACCGTCGACCTGCGAGCGCGTCATCCGGAGGATCCTGTCGGGCATGTGGACAGCACACCGCAGGAACGTCGAAGTCGGCTCACCCCCAGGAGTGGATGCCGGGGTGACTCGCCTGCCGACACGATCTGCACATCACTGGAAGCGGTTACTTTGGGCGCATGCCGACCCCGGTGATCCGCCTGGTCATGGTCGACGACCATGCGATGGTGCTGCACGGCGTCGACGCGATGCTGTCCCACTTCCGCGACGACGTCGCGATCGTCGGGACGGCCACCAATCTCGCCGATGCCCTATCGCTGGTCACGACCGAGCGGCCGGACGTGCTGCTGTGTGACGTCCGGCTGGGCAAGGACAGCGGCCTGGACCTGTGCCGGCAGACGAAGACGGTGTGTCCCGACACCCGGGTGGTCTTCCTGACCGTGTACGAGGACGAGCAGTACCTGTACCAGTCCCTGCGGGCGGGTGCCTCGGGGTTCGTGCTGAAGCGGGTCGACGGCGTCGAGCTGGTGGGACATCTTCGGCGGGTGATGGACGGCGACCTGGTGATCGACCCGACGCTGGCCGGTCGGATCGCGCTGTCGGCCGCCAGGATCAACGCCGGTGAGTTCTGGGCGGGTGCGCACCTCGGTCTCACCCAGCGCGAGAGCGAGGTGCTGTCCCTGGTGGTCGCCAACCACTCGAACAAGGGGATCGCCGCCAAGCTGGTCATCAGCGAGGACACGGTCAAGACGCACATCCGCGGTCTGTATCGCAAGCTGGGGGTGTCGGACCGCGGTGGAGCCATCGCTGTCGCTCTGCGCGAGGGGCTCTTCCAGTGACCGATCCGAGCGCCCTGCACGATGCGGTCGTGACGCCGGGCACGGTGGATCTCGGCGGCGTCGCACGTGTGTTCACCGACGTGTTCGAAGCCGACGGCACCGTCGTGTTCGTGGTGGACCCCGACCGCAGGCAGCTGGAGGTCGGCGCATCCCAACCGCCCGGGGGGGTCGACGAGCGCGACCTGCGAATCCCCCTCGGGTACGGAGTCACCGGTCTGGTCGCGATGAACGGTCGGCCGGTCACGCTGGTGGACGACACGCCCCGCAACAGGGCGCACCAGCGGCTGCTGGGGCTCGTCCCTGGGGGCACGGTGTGCAGGTTGTGTGTCCCAGCCCGGGGAATCGGCTCTGCCATCGTGGGTGTGATCGCTATCCACCGGCACCGGCGGGTCGCCTTCACCGACGCCGATGCGCACAGGGCACAACGGTTCGCCGACCTGGTGGGTCTGCGTCTGCACGCGGAGAGCCTGCTCGAGGCAGCCGAGGAACACCGCTCCCAGCGGGACCACCTGATCGCGCATGCCACCTCGGCGCAGGAAGCCGAACGCCGGCGCATTGCAGGGGACCTGCACGACGGCGTGACGCAGGCACTGGCCTCCTTGGCGTTCCACCTCTCCGCCGCCGATGTCGGGTTGTCGGCCCTCGCGGACACCGAGCCGTCGGCTGCAGAGGCCAAGTTGCAGATCCAGTCGGCGCGCCGGCTGGCGTGCCTGGCCTACGACGAGACCAGGGTTGCGATATCGGGCCTGCACAGCCTGTTGCTCGACGACCTGGGACTGGTCGCCGCCCTCGAGTCACTGACCAAGAACGTGCCGCAGCTGCACATCGAGCTGCGCGGTGACCCTGCGGCTGGCATCGAGCTCCCGGATCACTGCGCAGCCGTTCTGTACCGGATCGCCCAAGAGGCGATCAACAACAGCGTCAAGCATGCAGAAGCCCGGCATGCAGTGCTGTCGATCCGACGGGTCGGCGACGCGGTGGTCCTGCGTGTGAGCGACGACGGCATCGGGTTCGACGTCGAGAAGGCCCGGGCAGACGCCAGGTCGGCGACGTCGGAGGAGCACTACGGCCTCTCCTCGATCGCGGAGCGCTGCGCCCTGATCGGCGCGACCCTGCGCATCGACTCCGCCGAGGGTCGGGGCACGGCGGTGACCGTCGAACTGCCTGTGCGTCCAGCGTAAGTTGTGCGCCGTCGACTTACGAGTAGGTGCTGGGGTGGAACGCCGCCGCACCCACCTCCTCGGCGCTGGTGATGTGCTCGATGAACAGCACGGCACTTCGGGTCGGCGCATCGGTGGTCGCGACGTGCCAGGGCCGGTCCAGCGGGGTCCTGGGCACGGGTAGGTGGTCGAGCCGTCGGTTCCGGAGATCGAGGCCGACCGCATCAGCATGCACGAGCGTCACCCCCAACCCTTCCCTGGCGGCTGCGACGACAGCGCCGTGGGTGCCCAGCGTGAGGACCGGCGGTGACGCGTCGAGCTGAGTCAGCAGGCCCAGCGCCGTGTCCCTGATTCCGGAGCCCGGGCCGGGCAGCAGCCAGGCAGCGGTCAGCGGGTCTGTGAAGCTGCCCGGGGCGCCCACCACGATCAGCTCGTTGGCGCGTCGGGCGCGGGTGACCAGGCCGGAGCCCTGCGGCGGACGACCCGCGAGCACCATGTCGGTCTCGTGGTGGGTCAGCTCGGTGAACAGCTCGTCGCGTGGCAGGACCGAGAGGCTCAGCTCCACCTCGGGATAGCGCCGGCGGAACGAAGCCAGGAGCGCCGGCAGCAGGTACTCACTGGCGGAGGCGACGGCGCCGATGCGCAGCCTGCCGCGCTCCGCGGTCCGGACGGCTGACTGCGCCTCGTCTATCAGGCCGAGGATGCGTCGGCAGTAGTCGGCGTAGACCAGGCCGCTGTCGGTGACCCGGATTCCGCGCCCCGCCTTGGTCAACAGCTCGGTGTGCAGGTGCCTGGCCAGCTGGGTCACCGCTGTGGAGACCGCCGGCTCGGTGACGTGCAGCTGGGCCGCCGCCGCTCGCACACTGCCGAGGTCGACGACGGCCACGAAGGTCCGCATCCGTCCCCAGGTCACCGCGGTCATCACAGCAGCGTACGCATACTTAACTCGAACATTCATCGTTTGCAGGAAACATTCAGTTGTCACGAGGCAATCCCGCTGCGACCGTGGGGAGGTCGACCCGGCTGGGTCGATAAGTCACGCAGGAGGCAGTGATGACCGAAGGCGCCATCAAGAGCCGCTGGGATCCAGGCGTCCAGACCTATGCCGGGATGGGCTACTACAACGCGGACTACGAGCCCCAGGACACCGATGTGCTCGCGGTCTTCCGGGTGACCCCCCAGGAAGGCGTGGACCCGATCGAGGCCGCCGCGGCTGTCGCCGGCGAGTCATCGACTGCCACCTGGACGGTCGTGTGGACGGATCGACTCACCGCCCACAGTCACTACCAGGCGAAGTGCTACCGCGTGGACGACGTACCCGGGCGACCAGGGGAGTACTTCGCGTACGTCGCCTACGACATCGACCTGTTCGAGGAGGGGTCCATCGCGAACCTGACCTCGTCGATCATCGGCAACGTCTTCGGGTTCAAGCCGTTGAAGGCCCTGCGCCTGGAGGACATGCGCATCCCGGTCGCCTACGTGAAGACTTTCCAGGGCCCGCCGCACGGCATCGTGATGGAGCGCGAGTACCTGAACAAGTTCGGCCGGCCGCTGCTCGGCGCCACCGTCAAGCCCAAGCTGGGGCTGTCCGCCCGCAACTACGGCCGGGTGATCTACGAAGCCTGCCGTGGCGGCCTGGACTTCACCAAGGACGACGAGAACATCAACTCCCAGCCCTTCATGCGCTGGCGGGACCGCTTCCTGTTCGGCATGGAGGGCGTCCACAAGGCGATGGCCGACACCGGCGAGGTCAAGGGCCACTACCTCAACATCACGGCCGCCACGATGGAGCAGATGTACGAACGGGCCGAGTTCGCCAAGGAGCTGGGCAGCATCGTGGTGATGATCGACCTCACCATCGGCTACACCGCCATGCAGTCCATGTCCCACTGGGCCCGCAACAACGGCGTGCTGCTGCACCTGCACCGCGCCGGCCATGGGACCTTCACCCGGCAGAAGACCCACGGCGTCAGCTTCCGGGTGCTCGCCAAGTGGTGCCGGCTGATCGGCGTCGACCACCTGCACGCCGGCACGGTCGTCGGCAAGCTGGAGGGTGACCCGGCCACCACCAAGGGCTTCTACGACACGCTGCGCGACGACCACATCCCGACCAGCATGGGCAACGGCATCTTCTTCGACCAGGACTGGGCGAGCCTGCCCGGTGTGATGCCGGTGGCCTCCGGCGGCATCCACGCCGGCCAGATGCACCAGCTCGTCGACCTGCTCGGCGAGGACGTCGTGCTGCAGTTCGGCGGCGGCACGATCGGACACCCGCTCGGGATCGCCGCGGGGGCCGAGGCCAACCGGGTCGCCCTCGAGGCGGTGGTCAAGGCGCGCAACGAGGGCCGCGACCTGATCCGCGAGGGCCCGGACATCCTGCGCACCGCCGCGGAGCACAACCGTCCGCTGGAGGTGGCGCTGGCCACCTGGGGCGACGTCACGTTCGACTACGCCTCGACCGACTCACCCGATGTGGTCCCCACCGTCAGCTAGGAGCCACCATGTACCTGCGCCAAGGAGCATTCTCCTACCTTCCCGAGCTCAGCGACGACGAGATCGCCGCCCAGGTCCGGTACGCGCTGCTGAACGGGTGGCCGGTGTCGATCGAGTACACCGACGACCCGCACCCCCGCAACGTCTACTGGGAGATGTGGGGCCTGCCGCTGTTCGACCTCGACGAGCCGGACGGGATCCTGGCCCAGATCAACGAGTGCCGATCGACGTTCCCGCACCACTACGTCCGTGTCATGGCCTACGACGCGAGCCTGGGACGCCAGACCACAGCCATGCAGTTCCTGGTCCAGCGTCCTGCCGAGGAACCGGGGTTCCTGCTCACGCGTACCGAGGGAACTGACCGCCGCCAGCAGTACGGCCTGCAGCCGTACGCGACCACGGCTCCTTCCGGCCAGAGGTACGGGCAGCAGTGAGGGAGTCGAACGCGCCGCCGTCCGGCTTCGGATTCTACCGACCGGGCGCGGAGGGGCCGGCGCGGACCGACGACGCGGAGCAGCCGTCGGAGACCGAGGAGATCCTGGCTGACGACGCGGAGCTGGACCTGTCGGCCGCCGAGGCCCCGCGTCACGTCAGGGAGACCCTGGCTAGTCTGGATGCCGAGCTGGTCGGCCTCACCCAGGTCAAGCGCCGGGTCCGCGAGATCGCGGCGCTCCTGCTCATCGACCGGGCTCGGCAGCAGTTCGGCCTCGCGTCGTCGCGGCCCACGTTGCACATGAGCTTCACCGGTGGCCCCGGGACCGGGAAGACGACCGTGGCGTTGCGCATGGCCCAGATGCTGCATGCGATGGGTTACATCCGCACCCCCAAGGTGCACACGGTGACCCGTGACGACCTCGTAGGCCAGTACATCGGGCACACCGCGCCGAAGACCAAGGAGGCCATCGCCCGTGCCGCGGGCGGTGTGCTGTTCATCGACGAGGCGTACTACCTCCACCGGCCCGAGAACGAGCGGGACTACGGACAGGAGGTCATCGAGATCCTGCTGCAGGAGATGGAGACCGAGCGGGCCAGCCTGGTGGTCATCTTCGCCGGCTACCCCGACCGGATGGGTGCCTTCTTCTCGGCCAACCCAGGCCTGTCCTCACGGGTCCCGCACCACATCGGCTTCGACGCGTACAGCCACGAGGAGCTGATGCAGATCGCGCAGCTGATGGTGGCCAAGGAGAACTTCCGGTTCGACGAGCCGGCCGGCAAGGCGTTCTCGGAGTACCTCGAGCTGCGCATGCAGCAGCCGCGGTTCTCCAACGCCCGCAGCGTACGCAACGCCGTGGAGCGGTGCCGGTTGCGCCAGGCGAAGCGGCTCGTCGAGCTCGACCGGCCACTGACCAAGGACGACCTGGTCACGCTGACCGATCAGGACGTCTACGGGAGCAGCCTGTTCGACGCTGTCGATGACGAGCGCCCGAGCTGAGATGCTGCGAGTAGGTGTCGGGCCAGCTGGGTGAGGAAGCAGGCCAGGCCGACGACGGAGGAACACCATGGACGACTACGTGGCCACTGCGGACATTGAGATCGGCGCCTCGCCCGCGCACGTGTGGAACGCGCTGACCGATCCGGAACAGATCAGGCAGTACATGTTCGGTTCCCAGGTGGAGACCGACTGGCAGCAGGGCAGCCCGATCGTCTGGAAAGGCAAGTATGAGGGCACGACGTACGAGGACAGGGGCGAGATCATCGAGATCGAGCCGGAGCGGCGACTGAAGGTGAGTCACTTCAGCCCGTTGAGCGGCCAGGAGGACGTGCACGCGAACTATCACACGCTCACCTACGAGCTCGCGGAACACGGGGCAACACCCGCGTCTCGCTGAGCCAGGACAACAACGCGAGCGAGGAAGAGGCCGGGCGCTCGAAGGCCACCTGGGAGATGATGCTGACTGGCCTGAAGGAGGTCGTCGAACGCGACTGAGCGGGCAAGGGCGGCGGAGGTCACCGAGCAGATCGTCGACCTCGCCCGGCCCTTCTGGCAAAGGTGGCAACCTCCTGTCCACGACGTCGACGAGGGGAGTGAAACAGGATGAGTCTCACCAAGGGCAGCGGCCCGTTTGGTTCCAGGCCCGCGGGCTCGTTCAACTTCGATCCGCATGCACCGGAGCACGCCTTGTACGTCGAGGCTTCTCCGCGGCGAGTGCGTGTCCTTCTTGGCGGCGTAACGGTCGCGGACAGCACGAGTGTCGTGCTGCTACATCCACCGGACCGGACTCCGACGTACTTGTTCCCCAAAGAGCACGTGCGCACCGAGTTGTTCGAGCCCACCGGCGGCCGCCGTGCTGCCGAGCCGGCGATGGGCGAGGCTACGTACTGGACGGTCCGCGCCGGCGACCGACAGGCACCGGACGCGGCCTATTCCTATGAGCACCCGCCGGATCCGGCAGCGGCCATCGCTGGGCTCGTCGCCTTCGACTGGGACTCGATGGACGGAGTGTTCGAGGAGGACGAGGAGGTCATCGTCCATCCTCGCGACCCTTACACCCGCATCGACGTGTTGCGCAGCTCCCGGAGGGTGCTGGTGCGCTTCGACGGCACCGTCGTGGCTGACTCGACCCGTCCCCGCATGCTGATCGAGAGCGGCTTGCCGGTGCGCTACTACCTGCCCCGAGAAGACGCCCGGACAGAGATGCTCGAGCCCAGCAGCACGACGACGCGCTGCCCCTACAAGGGCGTCGCGCACTACTGGTCGTTGCGCGACGGCGCAGTGTTGGAGCCAGACATCGTCTGGACTTACCCCGAACCTTTTCACGACGCCGAAGCAGTCCGCGGGCTGTTGTGCTTCGTCGACGAGCGGGTGGAACTCGAGGTGGCCGACGACGACAATCCGGCCTGATCCGTCACGGGAGGTAGCGGCGGCCTGCTCATCCGGCGTCAGCGCCGCTGAGTCGCCGGAAGCCGAGGTAGAGTCCCGCCATGCCACCTCAGGAACCACGTATGACCGCCACCGTCGGGCGGGGCATCCTTGCCGGCGTGGCTGGGACCGCGGTGATGACCGCGTTCCAGAAGCTGATCGAGATGCCCCTTACCAAGCGCGAGGACAGCTACGCGCCAGCCATGTTCGCTGAGGAGATCCTGCCCGTCAACCCGCGCAACGAGCAGGCACGGTATCGCCTCAACTACGCCGCCCACTTCGGTCTCGGGACGATGTGGGGCGCCGCCTACGGTGTCGCCGCGCACGCCGGCCTTCGAGGCACGAAGGCGATAGCGGCAGTATTCGTTGTTGTCTACACCGGCGACGTTCTCCTGAACACCGCACTGGGGTTGTACGAGCCGTCGAAGTGGTCACGCCAGGACCTCTGCGTCGATGTCGTCGACAAGCTGGTACAGGCCGCCGCAACCGGAGCGATCTACGACCGCTGGCTGGCCCCTGTCGCCTAGAGACGAACTGCTGCGTGCGGGAGGCAGGGTGCGGACGGGGCGCCGCGCTCATTCGATGGCGCCAAGGCAAGGGTGAACGCCACCAGAAAGCCGGCCACTGTGGCCACCGTGACCCACGGTCCGCCGTCCTGATAGGCCTTGGGGAACAGGGTGTTGGCGACGGAGGCGAGCACGGCGCCACCAGCGAAGGCCAAGATCACCGATAAGGTCCGCTCGTCCAGGCCTTGCAGGAGTGCGGAACCGGCGATGATCGCGGCCGCCAGGACGACGGCGGCGAAACACCAGGTGCGCAGCGCAAACGTCACCGAACGGCCGTTGTCGCACATGCTGCGCGCCCCGACCAAGGCCTCGGGGAAGTTCGAGGCGAAGATTGCTGCGAGCAGTGCAAGCGAACCGCCGCCTGCGGCCAGTGTCGTTCCCAGCGCCGAGTTCTCCGGGATGCCGTCCAAGATGACCCCGGCGAGCAGCGCCAAGCCAACACCGCTGCCCCCATGCTGCCTCCGTCGGCGTTCCAGCAGGACATCGACGACGATAAAGACGCCTGCACCAGCGGCGAAGCCGAGACCGGAGAGCACGTGCCCGCCCTTGGTGAACGATTCCTCGAAGAGTTCGAAGGCCAGCGCGGCGGTCAGGGCACCGGCAGCGATAGCGAGAAGCCCGGCCAGTACCGGCACCGGGGGCATCCACCACATCCCGGTGAAGACACCGGCTTATCAGGGCGCTGGAAGCAACTAGCGCGAACAGTACCGTTTGCCCCATTACGGTCTCCGATCCGTCCGTCCCCTGATCACAACGAGTGTGTGCCGGCGTACCCGACGGCTGGTCACTCCACCGAAGTTGCAGCCTCGCGCCTCGAGGTCCGAAGTACGATGGAGACGGACGCGGGATGAGTGTTCAGCCGGTACCCGATGCCCCAGACTGTCTCCAGCAGAGCCGGGCGTGACGGATCTGCCTCGATCTTCCTCCGAAGCCGGCATACGTGGACTGTCACGGTATCCCGCCCGCCGATGTCGTATCCCCAGACATTCTCCAACAACAGGTCTCGGGTCAGGGTCTCCCCCGCATGGGTGACGAAGTACGCGAGCAGGTCGAACTCCAGACGTGTGAGGGCCAGGGTCCGTCCGGCTGCCGTTGCTGTCCGATGCAGAAGATGGACGCAGATCTCGCCTGCGCACACGATCTGTGACGCCATCCTCGTGGTGGGCACGTGAGACCGGCGCAGTACGGCGGCCAGGGCCGCCACGACCTCGTCCGGATCAACGGAAGTCAGCACGCTGTCTGCGCCGCTGTTGAGCAGATCAACTCGTTCTCGGGTCGTTGCATTGACGCTGAGCAGCAGGACAGCACCTTGCCTACTCAAGGCGCGGAGCCCAGCGTGAACCGACCCGGTGATGGCTATAGTCGGTGGGACAATGACAACTGTGGCGCAAGGATACAAAGCAGCGTTACTGCGCCGCGCGTCGGTTAGATTGGATGTGACTCGAACCCACGCGTCCGCGTGCTCAAGCGCCACAGTGAGACTTTCCGAGCACCTTCCCCCGAGGACGGCAAGCACCACCGAAAGGCCATGCAAGAGTGGCGCAGAGGCACGTTGCGGGTGCGTTCCCTTTCCACGAGCAGAAAGGGTCGCCGCCGCATTCGAAGAGGCAAGCCTCATGCCACAAGTGTCCCTCAATGCCGTTTTCCTCGGGCCCACGTTCGCTGGGTCTTAAGCAACGATCTAGCTGTAGGATAGGCGACCATCGGACCTCCAGACAGGTCCGGTGAAGCATCGAAAGGTAGGACCATTTGCGATGCCCCTTAACGCCGCCGAGGTGCTGGTCACCCTTGGCCAGCGGGGGCGGACACCACTGCGTGTCCGTCTCGCTGGCGCCCTGCGGGACGCCATCCGCAGCGGCCAGCTAGCACACGGAACGACCCTGCCGTCAACCCGGATCCTTGCCCAGGACCTCGGCGTTTCCCGCGGTGTCGTGGTCGACGCCTACGCCCAGCTCTCTGCGGAGGGCTTCGTGCGCGGCCGGCCCGGCGCGGCCACGACTGTGGTCTACATCCAGGCAGCGGCGCTGCCCGCGCGGTGGCACAACGAACGGCCGGTCGCTCGTCCGGGTCCGGAACTGGATCTTCGGCCAGGTTGGCCGGATCTGTCGGCCTTCCCGCGCCGCGCCTGGACAAGCGCAACCCGCGACGTGTTGAGAGACTTGCCTGACGCCGAACTGGGCTACGGCGAGCCCTGGGGGCCCTGGGAGCTGCGCCGACAGCTGGCCAGCTACTTGGCGCGGGTGCGAGGGGCAATGACCGCCCCGGACGGCATCGTCCTGGTGAGCGGCGTCACCCAGGGTTTGACATTGCTGGCCAGGATGCTGCTCAGGGATGGCGAGGACCTGCTTGCCGTAGAGGATCCGAGCAACGCCTTTCAGCGCCAGTTGCTGGGTCGCCTCGGCATGAAAGTCGTGGATGTGCCAGTGGACGCGAGCGGGTTGCAAGTGGACGTGCTCGCGGCCACTAACGCCCGGGCTGTCCTGTGCACACCGGCCCACCAGTATCCGTCCGGCGTGGTGCTGTCCCCCGCACGTCGAGAGCAGTTGCTGCGGTGGACCAACGAGGCCGGTGGTCTGATTGTCGAGGACGACTACGACGCTGAGTTCCGTTACGAGCGGGCTCCGTTGGGCTGCCTCCAAGGGATGGATCCCCAGCACGTGGCGCTCTTGGGCAGCGTCAGCAAGACGCTGGCGCCGGCATTGAGGATCGGGTGGGTGGTGACGCCACCGCAGTTGCTCCCGGCGCTGCGTCGGATCAAGCGGGACGACGACTTCGGCAGCAACGCGATCGACCAGCATGTCTTGGCCCGCCTACTGGAGTCCGGCGCGTATGACCGGCATCTGCGGGGCCTGCGACGGCGCTACCGACAGCGAAGGGATGCCTTCATCGAGGCACTGGCTCGGCGCTTGCCCGACTGGCAGGTCATGGAGAGTGCGGGTGGGTTGAATCTGATCGTCGCGCTGCCACCGGAACTACCCGAGGGGCGCTTGGTCGCTGCCGCGGCAGGCGTCGGTCTGTCGGTCCTCGGTCTGTCGACCATGAGTGGCCGAAAGACGTCGGGGGCCGGGATCGTGATCTCCTACGCGCGGGCGACCCCCGACATGTCCGCGGACGCCGTGGACAGGTTGGTGCGGGCGGTGGAACACCTGAACGAGGTGACGCCCGAAATGGAGGCTGCCGCGGCGAGCACCGCCAGCTTGTGGCACGTCGTTGAGTGAGAGTCGAGCGCTTGGAGCGGCGGAGCACGGGCTGCGCCGTCCGGGTCAGGCTCCCTGACCGAGGTTCCGCATGAGCCCACCGTCCATGACGTAGGTCGCTCCTGTGACGTAATCGGCGTCTCTGGAGGCGAGGAAGACCGCGAGGCGGGCGATCTCCGACGGCTGTGCAGCACGCTTCCACGGAATGCTCTGCACTTGCTCATCCAGCAGGTCAGGGTCGTCGATCGCCGCCTGGTTGAACGGGGTCAACACCATGCCGGGCGCGAGATTGTTGACGTTGATCTTGAGCGGGGCGAGTTCGAGGGCGAGGGTCCGGGTGAGCATTCGTACCGCTCCCTTGGAGCAGTCGTAGTCGGCCCCACCGGCGTTGGGAACATCTTCGTGAACCGAGGTCACATTGATGATCTTCCCCCTTCCGCCGGCCTCGGTACGCAACTGCACGAAGCGCCGGCAGCAGAAGAATGGTCCGTACACGTTGGTACGCAGCGCCCTGTCCCAGATCTCGGTCGGCAGCTCGGCAACCTTCTTGCCAGACGCGTCCACGCCAGCGTTGTTCATGAGGATGTCGACGGTCCCGAAGAAGCGCACCGACTGATCGAAAAGGGAGGCGACCTGTTCCTCGTCGCTGACATCCGCGTGGACGACGACGGCTCGGCGGCCTTTGGTCTCTGCCGCCTTTCGTGTCTTCTCAGCACCTTCCCTGTCATGCAGGTAGTTGATGACGACGTCCGCACCTTCCTTAGCGAACTCTGTCGCCGTCGCCTGCCCGATGCCGGAGTCGGATCCGGTGATGAGCGCTACCTTGCCGTCGAGCCTTCCTGTCGTCATGTCCTGCTCCTTGGATGCGTTATGCCGGTGCGGGTGCCGCCTGGCCGAGGCGCCAGGCGGCGTTGATCAGTCCGACGTGTGAGAACGCCTGCGGAAAGTTACCCAGTAGCTCACCGTTGTCCGGATCGGCTTCCTCGGACAGGAGCCCCAGGTCGTTGGCGTGCTCGGTCGCTCGCCGGAACCACCCCCGAGCACGGTCGTGCTCCCCGGCCAAGGCGAGGCACTCGACGAGCCAGTAGGTGCAGATGAGGAAGCCACTGTGATCCTCCGGCCAGCGGCGTACCAGCCCGCCCTTGCCGAGCTCGCGTTCCACGGCCTCGATCGTGGACCGCATCCGCCCGTCGGTCGCGGGCAGGAAGCCGACGACTGGCAAGAGGAGCACGGACGCATCGAGCTCGTCCGAGCCGAAGGCGCCGGCGTAGGCATCGACCTTGGCACTCCATGCCTGCTCGAGCACCGCGGTACGGACCTCGTCGCGGGCCGCCACCCAGCGCATGGGGTCGGCTCGGTCGCCCAGGTGGGGTGCGAGGTCGACCGCCCTGTCGAGGGCAACCCAGCACATGACCTTGGACGAGACGTAGTGCCGCCGCTGGTCGCGTGCCTCCCACATTCCCGCGTCCGGCGCCCGCCACGCACCGGCAGCACGATCGGCCAGCGTCACCAGCAGCTCCTGTGTGGCGGGCTCTAGCTCACCGAGGTTGGACTTGAGAAGGTGCGCGGCGTCGAGGACCTCGCCGAAGACGTCCCACTGCTCCTGCTGCCATGCCTCGTTGCCGATCCGGACCGGCGAGCTGCCCCGGTAGCCCGCCAGGTGCTCGAGGACGTGCTCGGTGAGATCACGTTCACCCTCCACCCCGTACATGATCTGCACCAGCTCGTCGCGGACATGACCGGCGCTGCTGGACAGCCACCCGAACAGTCGTTTCGGCTCGTCCGGGCACGCGGCGACCCACAGCGCTCGAATGGTCAGACTCAGGTCGCGCAGCCAGGCGTAGCGGTAGTCGAAGTTCAGCTCACCGCCCATCGTCTCCGGCAGGGAGGTCGTGCCTGCCGCGACGACCGCGCCGGACGGCTGGAACGTTAGCCCCTGCAGGACCAGCGAGCTTCGCCGTACTTCATCGGGAAAGGGGCCGTCATAGCTCGTGTGCAGAGCCGCCCACGACTCCCATGCCGCCAGGGTGTCCTCGAGGGTCGGCTCGGCGTGGCCTTCGTCAGGGGTGGCTCGTGCGAAGGAACGTTCATAGCACAGCGCCAGATCGACCGTCTCGCCCGCCGCAACGGCGAAGGCTCCGTGCGCCGCGCCCTCCGCAAGGCCAAGGCCGGCCGAGCTCGTGCACGTCAACCGAACCGGACCGCCGACGGCCTGCACGCCACCGGAGACGGTGCTCAGGTGCGGCTCGGTGCGCCCGTACTCCACCCGCGGCACCAGTTGGGTGCGCATGTGTACGACGCCGGACAAGCCTTCTACCCGTCGCAGGAGCACATGCGGGCTGCGCAGGCCGATGTCGTGTCCGCGCGAGCCGGGCTCGAGCGCCAGGGCATCGGTGAGAGCGACATCCCCGGTCGCCGTCCGGAACACTGTCCGCAGGACGAGCGTTTCGCCGACGTACTGGCGCTGCGGGGTGAAGTCCTCCACCGGGCAGAGCGTCCAGTGGCCCGCCTCTGGGTCGAGCAGGCGGCCGAGGACGGAGGGGGAGTCGAAGCGTGGCGCGCACCACCAGTCGACCGACCCGGCTCGGTCGACCAGTGCCGCGGAGTGGCAGTCGGACAGGAAGCCGTAGTCCGCGATCGCCGGTTGCGGTCCCTCGTCACGGGCCGACTGCTGCATGCCGCACACGCTAACTGGGGCAAGGACGTGCACCAGCTCGATATCGGTCCCGTTGCACACCTGTAAGGAACGGGCGTGGATGCCGACGTCGCACGGATTCGATCCAGACAACGCCTGATGCGCAGCGAGGTCTGCGCGGGCTGCGGGATGGTCGTGGGCCGTGCTCGCGAAGGAACTGGGCGTGACGCAGCAGGCCGCCTACAAGCAGCACCGAAGAGGACCCGCGAGGAGCACCTGCTCGCGGCGGTCATGAGCGATGCGGCCACCCAGCGGTTGCTGGGGCAGGTGGGCCGACTTCCCGACGCTGGCGCTGTTGTGGCTGAGGTCCGGCAGGGTACGCCGGCGCGCGGTCTGAGCGCGGTCGAGGTGGATGCGCTGGCTGAGCTCGGTATTGAGCTGCACGAGGTCATTGGTCGAGTCGAGGCGGAGCTGGGCCTCAGACGGGTGCTGCGTCATGACGACCACACGGGCGGCCAGCGAGGAGGGAGGTGCGCGGATCCCCGCCGACGGCGATGAGTTGTGCCGTGCCCGGATGGGGATCGTGCTGCAGCCCTGGCGAGACGAGCCGACCGCGGGACTGATCCGTCGGGTCTCCGACGACCTCGACACCACGATCCCGCTCACCGGCCATGGAAGGCCGCCCGGCGTGAGGTTCGCCAACAACCGGCGTCAGGGATTCACTCTCGCCCCAGGCCTGACACCGCGCCCCACCAAGCGAGCCCGTCCAGGATCAGCGGCCGTTCCGCTGGCAGCCGCGCGACCCAGGCTTGAACCGGTACGGTCGGCGAAGACCACGACGTTGTCCAGGTAGCGGCCGGCCGCACGGTCGTATTCCCCACCGCAGGTGATGAGCACCAGGCCGGAGGGCCCACCGCGACGGTAGACCCGGCCCGCCGGAAAGTTCTCGAGCGGAAAGCGCTCGACGCCACGCACCCGGAAGCGCACGACGGCGGCGTCGCGCCGGGTCACCGCGACCAGATCACCGTGCTGCAGGGAGGTCAGGCCATAGAACGCCGCCGGCCCGGTCTCGGAGTCCACGTGTCCCACGAGCACGGCGTTGCCTTCGGCACCCGGAAGCGGCCCGTCCTTCCACCAGCCGACATCGGGGTATCGGCGGGGAGCCTCCAGGCTGCCGTCGTCGAGCACACCAAGGGGGACTGGCCGGTGATCGATGCCAAGCGCTGGGATGCGGACGCGCGCCGGGCGCATGTCCCGCTCCACGTCGTCGGGTTGCTGCACCGGGGTGAGAGGCACCGGGGTGGGGGGTCCGGCCTCGGTAGCCGAAACGGTGGATCGGGGAGGGGCTGAGTCGGTGCTCCCAGGTGCCGGGCTGGGTCTGCCCGGCGCGCCCGCCGGTGCGACCGCGGGAGGACCGGGTGCGGGGGGATCAAGCAGTGGCACCTGGCCCCCAGCCAACAGTGCGCCGGTGAGGAGGACAACGGCGAGCAGAAGCATAGCCGAGCCGACCCACCGCTGCATGCCCCGGACGACCCACTCACGCAGCTGACCAACGGTGGGGCGGTCAGGCTCAGGGGCCATCCGCCCCGCCACCGGTGGTGACCACTAGTTTCGCTTGCTCGACGCCGTTCGACCGCGGCGAACGAGAGTCAGGCCGAGGAGGGCCAGGCCGACCCCGAGGACAACGGCCGAGCCGGCCAACAGCGACGAGGTGCCGCCGACCGACCGGTCGGCTCCGGGAGCGCCAGCGGTGACCGGTGCGTCCGCGCGAGACGCGGCCCGCGCGGCCGTACCTCCGCCGCCGGCGTCAGCGCCGGAGGTCGGGTCCTGTGCGGTGCCGTCGAGGAAGGCCAGTGCCGGGCAGTTGATGACGATGTTCGCCGACCCCAGCGGAAGCCCGCCCGGCGCCGTGACAACGCCCTTCGCAGCCAGGCTCAGCACCACGTCCGCGTCGGTCTTGAGGCCGTTCAGTCCCTTGGCCACCGCGTCGTCGCCGTAGACACCGACCTGGAGGTCCCACGCCGGGCTGTATTCGCGTCGGTTGCTGTTCCCGAAGGTCCTCGGCATGTCGCTGAAGATGTTGCTGACGTCGGCGCCTCGACGCACCGCGTCGAGCACCTCGGGATTTGCGACGGCAGCATCGCGACCGACTATGGGGAGGCTCAGGGCGTGAGTCAGCCCCTGCGATCGCCCCTCGCCCTGCGTCGCTCCGCTAGCAGGTGGAGAGTCCTCCAGCCCTGTCTTGGCGTTGACGAAGGTGAAGATCGACGCTCGCGCGGAGTCGGCCCGGTCGTCGCGGCCGAGTCCGTCACCACCGTTCTGGAACTGCAGGTCGGCCAGTGCGGGCACAAAGGTGCTGCGCTCGATCGTGGCGGTGAAGGCGTCGGAGGAGTCGAAGCTCAGATAGGCGATCGACCTGCCGTTCGCGAACCCGCGGACGAAGAGGTGGTCGGTGGTCATCTTCTCGGTGTCGATCCCCAGCGTCCGGTCATGGGTGTTCGTGTGCGTGGTCACATCGAAGGGTCCGTCCCCGGTCGCCACGATCGGGGCGTTGAAGACGACATCGCTGCCGGCGACCCGCACGTACGGGCTGTAGCCCGCCCCCGCCATCGCCCCGACGGTGAAGGCCACGGGCGGGAAAGTCGTGGGCTTCGGAGCGGGCTGAAGGGTGCGCACGGGGCTGAAGTCCGGGGCGCCCTGGAACTGCACTGGAGACCTGCCGAGCACGGAGTTGGTGGTCTGGACTTCCTGGACGCAAGCCGGGCAGTCGCGAGGGGCGTTGCTCAGTTTCGGTGCATGGTTCACGCCGAGCCGGCGGGCCATGCTCGCCTCCGAGGCGTCGGTGATCACATACCACACAGTCTTTCCGTCAACTGTGCCCTTGTGCAAAGGCAGGGTCGCGAAGTCGCGCGTCAGGTCGACTCGAAGCGCACTCGTGATCGTCTGCCGGTCTTTCTCGAGCGTCAGGCCGACCGGGGCGCTTTCACCGGAGCCGGCTTGGGTGTGGGCGGCGCTGCCGGCGCTCACGGGACCAACAGTCAGCCCCCCTAGCGCGAGCACACCCGCGGTAGCTAATCCTGCCACAGACCTTGTTCTCATTGCTTTCCCTCCTGCATCTAGGAGATCAACGCTGCACGGCGCAGCGCAAACCTCCGGGAGGCAGGTGGACAACTCGCCCAGCTCCGCCTGCCGCAACCGGCCCATTCAAGAGGGCTCGCGAACAATTTCGTCCGCCGCACGTCCAGACGACAAGTCATTTGAATCCGTGTCATGGGACTGTAAGGAATGAAGGGGACTGATGTGCAAATCAACCTGACGCGCTGTGACCGCTTGAATTGTACCGACGCCGTAATGGCCCTGTAACATTCAAACGGTTGTGCATCTGCCACAGGTATGCAGAGCCCCCCCCGCTCACCCAGGCCTCAGCCATAGCCTGCTGGGCCCGACCGCTCGGTAGTCCTGAGGTCTGCGGGATCGGCGTCGGGCGCAGCTACGTCCGTGAGCCAGGACGTGTAGGAAGCAGCGTGTCGCTGCTACTGCACCCGACTCGTAGCAGCTCCGGAGCCCGTCACGCTGAGGTGGACCCGGCAGTACAGGTCGGAACGCTCGAGCACGTGTGCCAGGTCCGCGGCAACGGTGTCACACACCTCGGCCAGGTCCTCGAGGTCGACATCGGGCGTGAGGGATGCCCGCAG
>Ga0136627_1000320_pt1 | contig 17455 bp, 16 predicted proteins | sample AntDrymUQ4892206_2_FD_104652 | JGI IMG/M metagenome (GOLD analysis project Ga0136627, IMG submission 104652) | Polar desert sand microbial communities from Dry Valleys, Antarctica - metaG UQ489 (22.06) | ecosystem: Environmental > Terrestrial > Soil > Desert | place: Antarctica: Dry Valley... | reverse complement strand
TCTCCTCTCCTTCGATTGCGAGCAGTCCGAGCTGCAATGAGAGCCTCGCTCGGGGGTCTTTGAGATCGAGGGCGGTTATCTCCCGTATGCGATCGAGGCGATACGCCATGCTGTTTCGATGCAGAAACAATCTCTCCGCCGCCTCGCTCGCATTCGCGTTCGCCTCGAAGAATACCGTGAGCGTCCGGACGAGGTCGCCCCGATGCTCGCGGTCATATTCCTCGAGCGGCAAGATGAGTTCCCGGAAGGCGGAAAGCCCCCCGGATCTCGCCAACTCCTCGAGCATCTTCTCCGGCTCCATCTTTCTCACAAGCAAAGTCTATGCCCTCCCCGCGAAGTCCGCCAAACGCGACGGAGTTCTTCCCTAAAAACCAAAAACCAAGAACTGGAGCGAAGCGACGAGACATACGGCTCAAAAGATGCGCGGGGAAAATCACCGTGATAGACTTTTCGGAGCTTCCAAACTGGAAAGGGAGAGGCGAAGAGAGCGTCGAAGACCTCGGGCCGACAGACCATGTAAACAGGCTTACAGCGGGGCGTGGGCTTTGGGGCGAATCTTATCCTCGCCGTAGAGAGTGCGGCGTTATGCTTCGACCGTTCCGGGAAGCACGGTTTTTGCGGAGTCATTTATGTTGGGAAAGGAGGATGTGTGCGTAGGATAAAAGTAACGGTTGACGGCAAAACGCACGAGCATGAGGTGGAGCCTCGCCTTTTGCTCATACATTATTTGAGGGAGGTTCTCGGAATCGGCGGCGCCCATTCCGGGTGCGACACCTCGAACTGCGGGGCATGCACGATCCTCATGAACGGGGAGTCCGTGAAAAGCTGCACCGTCCTCGCCGTCCAGGCTGACGGAGAGGACATCATGACCGTTCAAGGACTCGCCAAAAACGGCGAGTGGCATCCCGTTCAGACGGCGTTCCACGAGGCGCATGGGCTTCAGTGCGGGTATTGCACGCCGGGCATGATCATGGCTACGATCAGCCTCCTCAAAGAGAAGCCGAACCCGTCCGAGGAGGAGATCCGCGAAGGTCTCGAAGGGAACCTCTGCCGCTGCACGGGCTACGAGAACATCGTGAAGGCCGTCAAGCAAGCCGCCGGCAGCCCAGTATCCTAACGACATTTAGGGAAGGGACAGGATGACAGAACAGGCTCAAAAGTATGTCGGGGGCGGAGTACCCCGCAAAGAGGATCCCGCCCTCGTAACGGGCAAGGCGACGTGGACCGACAACATTAAACTTCCGGGCATGCTCCACTTCGCCCTTCTCCGAAGCCCGATGGCCCACGCGAAAATTACGAACATAGACGCCTCCGAAGCCCTCGCAATGCCGGGCGTCCAGGCGGTCTATACCGCCGAGGACATAAACAACGACATGGCCGCCGGACTCCCATGCGCGTGGCTCGTAACCGAAGACATGAAGTCGCCCGTCCACCAGCCGCTCGCCAAAGACGAAGTCAAGCACCTCGGCGACGCGGTGGCCGTCGTCGTGGCCGATGACCGCTACGTGGCGAAGGACGCCCTCGAGTACATAGACGTGGACTATGAGGAACTCCCCGTCGTAACGAAGATGGAAGATGCCCTCAAAAGCGACTCCCCGCTCGTCCACGAGGAGTTCGGGACGAACGAATGCTATACGTGGCCCCTCGCCACCGGCGACGTTGACGAGGCGTTCAAAAACGCCCCCGTCATCGTCAAGGAGCGATACATCCAGCAACGGCTCCTCCCGACCGCCATCGAGTGCCGCGCCGTCGTCGCCAACCCGGATCCCGTAAACGGCGGGTTCACGGTGTACACCGCGACGCAAATCCCCCACATCCTCAAGTCGGTCCTCGCCGGAATCTGCGGCGTCCCAGAGCAGAAGATGCGGGTCGTCGCCCCGGATGTCGGCGGCGGGTTCGGCTCGAAGCTGAACATTTACGCCGAGGAAGCCCTCGCCGTCGTATTGGCGCGGAAGCTCGGCGTCCCCGTCAAGTGGGTCGAGGAGAGGTCTGAGAACTATCTCGCGACCATCCACGGGCGCGACCAGATCCAGGATCTCGAGATCGCCGCGACCTCCGAAGGCAAGATCCTCGGCCTCAAAGTCAAGCTCCTCGCCGACATGGGCGCGTATTTGCAGATTTTCACGCCCGGTATCCCGACCTTCGGCGGGTTCATGTTCCCCGGCGTCTACGATTTCGAGAACTACAGCTTCGAATGCAAGGGCGTCTTCACGAACAAGACCCCGACCGACGCATACCGCGGAGCCGGACGCCCCGAGGCAGCATACGGCATCGAGAGGATCATGGACTCGCTTGCCCGCGAAGTCGGCGTCGCCCCCGAGGAGATTCGCCGCCGCAACTTCTACGAACCCTTCGATGAGCCGACCGAAACCCCCGCCGGAATCCAATACGACTCCTTCAATTTGCAAGGCGCACTCGATAAGGTCCTCGAACTCGCCGACTACGAGGGACTCCGCGCCGAGCAGAAGCGCCGCCGGGACGACAACGATCCCGTGCAGCTTGGCATCGGCTTCTCGACGTACACCGAGATATGCGGACTCGCCCCGTCGCAGGTTCTGGCCGCCGTCGGCCTCGGCGGCGCGGGATGGGAGGCCGCGACGGTGCGTATGCTCGCGAGCGGCACGGTCGAGGTTGTTACCGGCACTACGCCTCATGGTCAGGGACACGTAACTTCGTGGTCCCAGATCGCCGCCGACGTCCTCGGCGTCACGCCCGACGACGTGGAAGTCCTCCACGGCGATACGGCCATCTCGCCGCTCGGACGCGACACTTATGGCTCTCGCAGCCTCACGGTGGGAGGCGTCGCGGTCCATCTCGCGGCCGGCAAGGTCGTTGAGAAGGCGAAGAAGATCGCCGCCCACATGCTCGAAGCCGCCGAGGACGATATCGAGTTCGAGAACGGAACCTTCTCGGTCGCTGGCTCGCCGGATCAAAACGTCTCTATGGCGACGGTCGCCGGGGAAGCGTTTCTCGGGATCAACTTGCCCGAAGGCATGGAGCCGAACCTCACCGAGGACTCGAGCTTCGACCCGCCGAACTTCACGTATCCGTTCGGGGCGCACATTTGCGTTACGGAAGTGGACACCGAGACCGGATTTGTCAAGGTTCGGGACTACTTCGCGGTGGATGACTGCGGACCGATCATCAACCCGATCATCGCCGACGGGCAGATCCACGGCGGCATCGCGCAGGGCCTCGCGCAGGCGATATACGAAGAGGCCATTTACGACGAGGACGGAAACCTCGTAACCGGCTCGATGCTCGACTACCTCATCCCCGGCGCGCCGGAGATACCTCACTTCACCCTCGACCGGACCATCACACCGTCGCCCTCGAACCCATTGGGAGTGAAGGGCATCGGCGAGGCCGGAACCATCGGTTCTCCGCCCGCGGCTGTCAACTCGGTGATTGACGCGCTTTCGACGCATGGGGTCACGCACATAGACATGCCGACGTCGCCGATGAAGGTATGGACGGCGATACAGAACGCGAAGGGCGAGAGGGCCGGGACGCGCGACGCGGACCGCTCCGGGCGCCCGGCTCAGGCTACGGACAACGTGGACGAGAAAGGAAGTGAATCTCTGTGATCCCGCTCAAGTTCGACTACGAGGTTGCGGAGTCGGCGCAGCACGCCGTCGAACTCCTCGGCCAGCACGGCGACGAGGCGAAGCTGCTGGCAGGCGGCCACTCGCTGCTCCCGATCATGAAGCTCCGCCTCGCCGCCCCGACCGTCCTCATTGACATCGGCCGCTTGAATGACCTCAACTACGTCCGCGAGGATGGCGACAAACTCGCCATCGGCGCGATGACCCGCCACACCGACGTGGAACACTCCGACCTCGTCAAAAGCGAGTGCGGCATCCTCGCGTATACGGCGGGCCTCGTCGGCGACCCGCAGGTCCGACATCGCGGAACCATCGGAGGCTCGCTCGCCCACGGCGACGCTGCCTCCGACCTTCCGGGCGTCTTCCTCGCCCTCGACGCGGAGTTCAAAATCACAGGCTCCGGCGGAGATCGCACCATCGCCGCCGCCGACTTCTTCGAGGACTATCTCATGACGGCCCTCGCGCCCGATGAGATCCTCACCGAAGTCCGCGTCCCGAAGCTGAACGGCGCGGGATGGTCGTACCGGAAATTCAACCGCCGGGCGCAGGATTGGGCCGTCGTCGGGGTCGGGGCGATTCTCGAGAGGTCGAATGGCTCGATCTCCTCTGCCCGCATCGGCTTCACGAACATGGCCTCGGTTCCCGTCCGAGCCTCCGCCACCGAGCAAGCATTGTCGGGTGCGAGCGTGGACTCCATCGCCGAAGCCGCCGAATCGGCCGCCGATGGGACATCCCCCTCGTCGGACATCGCGGCTTCGAGCGAGTTCCGCCAGCATTTGGCGCGAGTTCTCACGAAGCGCGCGCTCGACGAGGCATTGAGCCGTTGAGCGAAGCAGCCAATTCACGTCGGGGGGCATTGCCTCCCGACGTTTCTCATTCAGGCGAACTTCAAAACAGCCTCCGGGATTTCGACTATCTCTCCGACGAAGGACTCTCCACCGCCATCTTCCTCGCCCTCAAACTCGGGCGACCTCTCTTCCTCGAAGGCGAGGCCGGAGTCGGGAAGACCGAGGTTGCGAAGGTTCTTTCGAGCATGCTTTCGACGCCTATGATCCGCCTCCAATGCTACGAGGGCATCGACGTGTACCAGGCGCTTTACGAGTGGGACTATCCCCGCCAACTCCTCCACATCCGGGCGACGGAGGCATTGGGGAAAAACGAAGACCGCGACCATCTCGAAAAGGATCTCTATGGGCGCGAGTTCCTCGTCAGCCGTCCGCTTTTGCAAGCTCTCGAACATCACGGCGATTATCCGCCCGTGCTTCTCATTGACGAGGTGGATCGCGCCGACGACGAGTTCGAGGCGTTCCTCCTCGAAATACTCTCCGACTATTCGGTGACGATACCGGAACTCGGCACAATTCACGCCGAGCGTCCCCCGGTCGTCATAATCACGTCGAACCGGACGCGCGAGGTTCACGACGCGCTGAAACGGCGGTGTCTTTATTTCTGGATCGAACACCCGAACTTCGACCGCGAAGTGGAGATCGTCCGCCTGAGAATTCCCGGCACGAGCGAAGAACTCGCCCGGCAAGTCGCCGGAGTCGTTCAGGAAATGCGGAGCATGGATCTCTATAAACCGCCCGGCGTCGCGGAGACTTTGGATTGGACGGAGGCTCTCGTCGCGCTCGGGGCGAAAGAACTCGACGAGTCGCTCGTCGAGGCGACGCTCGGTTCGGTTGTGAAATACCGTGAGGATCAACAACGGGTGAAAGCCCCCGGCATCGAGAAGATGCTCTCGAAGGTGGACGCGGGCGGATGGGGAGTCTCCGGCGTCTGAGATGTCCGACATTCTGTACCGCGTGGACCGGGCGGCGGTCGCCTTCGGGCGGGTGCTTCGGAGGTCGGGCGTCCGCGTCGGCTCCGACCGGACTCTCGAATTCGTCCGCGCCCTCGACGAGGTCGGGATGGAAAGGCGCGAGGGTGTTTATTGGGCGGGGCGGGCTATTTTCTGCTCGCGTTACGAGGATCTCAAAATATACGATGCCGCCTTTCAAGCATTTTGGGATGAACTCGAGCGCGACAAACTCCCGCCGCAGCCGAAAGAGCCGGAGGAGAATCCCGTCATGGATTCCGTGATGCCCCCGAAGGAGCAAGTCGAGGCCGACGAGGCGGGCGAAGAAGCCGTCCGCATGAAATACAGCCCCGTCGAACTCCTCCGCACGAAAGATTTCTCCGCATACACCCACGAAGAATTCGACGAGCTAAATCGCCTCCTCGCCGACCTCCGGCTCTCCGGCGCATTGCGAAAGAGTCGTCGTCTCGCACCGTCGAAACGCGGTCGTTTCGACCATCGGCGGACGCTCCGGGCCGCGCTTCGCACGGGCGGGGAGACGGTTCGCCACAGTTTCCGGTCGAACCGTCGGCAGCCGAGGCGGGTCGTGCTTCTTTGCGACATCTCCGGTTCGATGTCCGACTATAGCCGCGCTCTCATGCGGTTTCTCCATGCGGGAGTCATCGGCGGTGGGAAGCTCGAAGCATTCTCCATCGGGACTCGCCTCACGAGGATCACACGCGAACTCACGACGAAAGACCCCGACCGCGCCCTCCGTGAAGCCGCCGAGGCCGTCAAAGATTGGTCGGGCGGGACGCGCATCGGCGACGCGATGAAGGAGTTCGTGGATCGGTGGGGGCAAAGAGGAATGGCGCGCGGTTCGGTCATCGTCATACTCTCGGACGGGTGGGATCGGGGCGATGTGGCGGTTCTCGCCGAACAAATGCGAAGGATGTCTCGCCTCTCGCACCGGATAATATGGGTTAATCCGTTGAAAGCGGCGACGGGATACGAGCCGATCGCGGGCGGAATGGCGGCGTCGTTGCCGTACGTGGACGTTTTCCTCTCTGGCCACAATTTCGAGTCGCTCGAAGAACTCGCCTCCGCCATCGCCGATGCGGCGAGTCGGGATAAAATGTAGGAAATTCACAGGAGGAAAGTTATGAACCCGGTCATTGACAAAGTCGTATCGTGGCGCGAGGAAGAAACGAAATGCGCCCTCGCCACCGTCGTGAAGGTCGAGAAATCCGGCCCTCTCGGCCCCGGTACTTCGATGGCGGTTTCCGAGGATGGGCAAGTCGTCGGCTCGGTGAGCGGCGGATGCGTCGAACCCGCCGTCTTCGAGGAGGCGATGAGCGCCATCGAATCCGGCAAACCGAAGCTCCTCACGTACGGCATCTCCGACGACGAGGCTTTCGGCGTCGGGCTGACGTGCGGCGGCATCATCCATATTTTCGTGGAGAGGGTGGATTGGTGATGGTCGCTCCGCTCCCGGTTATTGGTTATTGGTTGTTGGTTATTGGTGAAAAGCCGATAACGGCGCGAAGCATTCCCACTTTGAAAGTCGGGGAATATTATGGCTGATCTTCTGACTCGTTGGCGCGCCGCGCTCGCCGATCAATCCCCGGTCGCCATCGCCACCATCATCGAAGGACCGGGACTCGGCTCGAAAATCCTCGTCACTCCCGACGACCATATCGGAACCGCCGGGAACCCCGACCTCGACAAAGCCATCGTCGAGGCGGCCCGCGGTCTTCTCGAAGGGGGGCGCACGAACACCATCCATCTCGGGCCTCGCGGGCAAAGACGCATGGAGGATGTCTCCGTCTTCATACAATCCTTCGCGCCGCCGCCGAAGATGTTCGTGTTCGGGGCGATTGACTTCGCCGGGGCGACCGCCCGCATCGGGAAGCACCTCGGATATCGCGTGACGGTGTGCGACGCCCGCCCCGTCTTCGCCACGAAGGAGCGTTTTCCGACCGCCGACGAGGTTGTCGTCGGGTGGCCGGACGAGTTTTTGAAGACCGCCGAGGTGGATCAAAGAAGCGTCATATGCGTTCTCACGCACGACCCGAAGTTCGACGTTCCCGTTCTCAAAGAAGCATTGAACACCGAGGCCGGGTACATCGGGGCGATGGGGAGTCGCCGGACGCACGACAACCGGACGGCGCGACTCAAAGAAGAAGGCGTTTCGGACGAAGAACTTGCCCGGATATCGAGTCCCATCGGCCTCGACATCGGGTCTCGGACGCCGGAGGAGACGGCGGTCGCCATCGCGGCGGAGATCATCGCTTTGCATACCGGGCATACGGGCGGGCGGCTCGCGGACCGCTCCGGCCCGATCCACGAAAGAACCGAAAGCCGGGAGTCGGGGGTCGCTCGCGGATAAGAAAAGGGTCGCGGCGATACTCCTCGCCGCCGGGGGTGGGAGCCGTTTCGGTGGAGGGAAGCTCCTCGCGGAGTTCCGGGGAAAGCCGCTCGTGGAGCATGCCCTCGCTGAGATCCGGGACTCCCCGGTGGACGGGGTTTTCGTCGTCGTCGGGGACAATTCGGAGGCGGTTCGGAAGCTCATCGAGCCGTATGGGTTTTCGGTCGTCGAGAATTTGGAGTGGGGGGCGGGGCAGTCCACATCGGTGCTTCGTGGGCTTGACGCTCTCGGGTCGGATTTTGACGGGGCGGTGGTCATGCTCGCCGATCAACCGCTCGTCGGGGCGAGGTGCGTCGAGAGGCTTGTCCGCGCTTTCGAGGAGGGCGCGATGGTCGCGGTGGCGACGTATGGCGGGCGGCGGCGGAATCCGGTTTTGTTTTCACGGGGTGTGTGGCCGGAGCTTATGGGCGAACTTCGCGGGGACGAGGGAGCGCGGGCGTTTTTGAGGGCGAGGCGGGATCTCGTGACGGAGGTTCCTTGCGACGATGTCGCGGACCCTTCGGATATTGACACGAGGGAAGAACTCGCCGCCCTGGAGGAGGTCGAGCCTCCGGCGGGCGGCGGGTTATAACCCGGATCGTTCATGGAGTGTCCGCCGGGATGCGTTTCGCGCCTCGTCAGGCGAAGTCCGAAACGAGCGGCGGTCGGGAGGCTTTTCCCGGACACCCTTTCGCTGCGTACTTTCCCCGACCTCCGGCTTTTCACGGTTTCGTGGAAGATCCGGGTTGAAGGGGAGCCGCTTTACCGGACGACTCTGAACCTCCTCGTCGGGCTTGCCGCGCCGAGGTTGTTCGTTTGGTTCGGGAGGGTGGCCGTGACCTGGTACGCGCCGGGGACGGGCGGCTTGTACGCGAGCCGGTAGCGGGAGGCGGAGTTCAGCTTCGCGCTCCGGTTGGCGACCACCCGGCCGCCGCGCCTGATCGTCAGCCGGACGAGCTTGCCCGCGTGCCCCGGCGCGACCACCCCGGAGAAGATGATTGTCCCTCCTCGTTTCAGGCTGGCGGGAGCCGCGTTCAAAGAGACTCTGGCCCGAACCAGAACCCGAACCACGGGGCTGGCGGATTCTCGTATGTCGCTGCCGTCGCCTTCGAAGACGGCCCGGTATTCCGTGTTTCGCTGCGGCTTTACGCCCGCGAGAGAGAAGGTTCCGTCCGGGTTCGTGTCCACGCGACCGAGGCGGTCGAACTCGCCGGAGCCTGCGGGGCGGGCTTCGATCTCGATCCGCTCGGCGGCTATCGGCTGCCCGGTGGAGATGAGGAGCCTGCCGGAGAGGGTCGCGCTCTGGCCGTGGACGAGCGTCGCGGGGCTTGCCGCGAGGCTCAGCGTCGAGAGGAGCGGCTCGTCTTCTATGGCGTACGCGAAGGTGGCCGTGGGGCCGCGAAGCCCCGTCGCGTCAACGGCTATCGCCTTGATCGTGACCGACTCCTCGACCTCGATCGGCTCGGTGTACCGGGTGGCGATGCTCGGGAGCGGGTTTCGTCCGTCGGTGGTGAAGAAGATCGCCGCCGCCGGGTCGGTGGCAGTGAGGGTGATCTCCTGTTTGTCCGGGTATGCGCCGGGTGGTGGATCGGCGCTCACCTCCGAGACCGTGAAGTCGTTGGTTTGGACCCCGATCTGGGCCATCATGTCGTGGTCTTCGTGTTCGAGGTTGTGGCAATGGAAGACGTATTTGTGCGAGAAGCTGCCCGGCTCGTCGGTGACGGGGACTTTCGGCCAGCGCATTATCAGCCGGATCTCCTCCCCCTCCCCGACGAAGACGGTGTCCTTCCAGCCCGTCTCCCACGGGTGCGGCGGGCTGCCGTTCCGGTCGAGGATCTTGAAGTTGACGAGGTGGATGTGGACGGGATGCACCCATCCGCCCGAGTTGTTGTAAACCGTCCACACTTTGGTGTCGCCTTCTCTCGGGTTCGCGTCTATGCGGTTGCCGTCGAAGACGAGTCCGTTGATTGTGAACTGCGAATTGCTCCGCTCGAAGCGGAACTCCCTCCGCCGTGCGACGTTGTTCGGCTCGGGCGGGAGGTGCGTGTCGTCGTACTGGAGGTCTTCGGGGACGAGTTCGTCCGGCACGCCGCCCTCGTGGGTCTCGGCGCGGGCCACGTCGAAGCGCATGATCTCGCGCGTCGGCTCGTCCCGATCAACCCTCCGGTTCTCGAGCACGACCTTCGTCCCGACGGGGTCGTTCGTGAAGTCGGCGACGATCTCGTACCGTTCGGCGGGGGATATCGGGAGCGTCGTGACGCTGACGGGCTGGCGGAGGAGGCTCCCTTCGGTCGCGATCACGGTGAACGGCCTTCCGTCGCTGAAAGCGAGGTCGTAAACCCGGGCGTTCGAGCCGTTGAGAACGCGGAAGCGGTACGCGCACGTTCCGACCTCGAAGCGGGGCTGGGCCGCGCCGTTGACCACGACTATGTCCCCCTCGAAGCCGTCGTTGTCGTCGGCGGCGTCGGGCGGATAGAAAAAGGAGCCGTCGGATCTGAAAAGCCGATCCTGTATGACGAGCGGCACGTCGTACTCGCCTCTGGGGAGCGCGAGCGCCTCCTCGGTCTCGTCCTTGATGATGTACAGGCCCGCGAGTCCTTTGTACACGTTCGTCGAGGTGATGTGCATGGCGTGGTCGTGGTATCACTGCGTCCGGGCGCATTGCTGGTTTCCGAACTTGTATTCCTTCCGGCCCCCCGGTGGAATGAGGTCGAGGGGATGGCCGTCGGAGTCGCCGTCCACGTATGCCCCGTGGTGGTGGACGGAGGTCGAGACGGGGAGGTTGTTCGTGTGCGTCACCGAGACCCTTCGCTCCTCGCGCGCCAAGATAGTCGGACCGGGGTAAAGGCCGTTGTATCCCCATACCGGGGTCGAGTATCCGGGGATGATCTCCGCCTCGGCCTCCCGCATCGTGATCTCGTAGAAATCCGTGGTGGCGTCGCTCCTGACTGGCCGGAGAACTTCGGGGAGCTTGAGCCGGGCTTCGTATGGCGTGAAGTCAACCGCCGAGCGTTCGTCCTTCGCCAAAGCCTTCCGTCCGACCGGGAGCATCAGCGCCGCCCCCGTGAACGCGCCGAGCTTGAGCATGTCCCGCCGGGTCAACTGTCTTGCTGATGGCATATTTGCCTCTCCTTGATCGAGGGTGTTTTTGTGGCGTAGGCTTGCGCGGTTTCCTCCGCTTCGGGGCCGAGGCGACGGAGGTTCGAAGCGAGCGCCGCCAGCAAAACGACGAGCGCCACCTCCATCGTGGTCGCGGTGAGATCCCAGACCCCGACCCCCTCCGTCGCCCCGAGCCGCAACTCGGAGGATCCCACCCCGTCCGTCCCCACATAGGGAATTCCGGCCGCGCGGGTCGCAAACCAGACAGCGACGAGAAGGAGGTTCATCGAAACCCCGGCGAGGAGGAACCCTTCGCGTCCCCCGAGGTGGGGGAGGAGGAGGCAATAAACCGCCCCGCCGACTCCGACCGAGAGGAAGAAGGCGCCGAAGCCCCACCATTCGGCGTACCGTTCCTGAGCCTCCCAAAGGTGTATGAGCGCGACCCCGAACGAGAGCGCCTCCGCCGCGTACAAAGTCCGCTTCGCGTCCATGAGGAGTGCGGAGAGGAGCCCCAATTGGGCGGCTGTGCAAAGCATCGCCAAAAGCTCGACGCCACTGGCGTGGGCCGCGTGGGGGCCGAAGGACTCACGGATGACCCTCTCGGCTGCGTAGAAGACGAACACCGCGAGCGTCCCCCACGCGCCGAGGAGCGCGACGGGGCGCGAGGGCCACCGGATCAAAGCGACCCCGTAGAGTCCTTGCGCGAAGGCGAGCGCCGCGAAGAAGGCTCCGTACCCGACGGACGCCGCAACGTGCATCGGCATCATCCACAGGTGAATGAGAGCGGCGAGGATCGAAAGCCCCGCCGCCGCGTACGCAAGCGACGGCGGCGGGCCGGATATATTGTGGACTCCTTGCTTCATGACTCTCTTTCCTCATCCACTCCCATCGGCGGCATCGGAGGCCGCCGATGGGGATCGAGGCGTTTCTCCGTCGCTACCTGCGAACCACGCGGAAGCTCTTCGCGGCGGCGTTCGGCTTGTGGTCGGCGTCCCCGGCGAAGGCGATCCTCACCGAGTAGACTCCGACGGCTCGGGGCTTGTACCTGAGCGTGAAGCGCGAATCCTTGAGCTTGAGGTTTCTGGAGAGAACCTGCTTGCCGTTGCGCTTGATCGTCACCTTCACCGATGAGTCGTGCGCCGGGACGACCCTGCCGGAGATGACCCGGCTCTGGCCGAGCTTGAGATTGGCCTTCGAGACGTTCAATGCCACAGCGCTCGCTGTGCGGATCACGTACGTTCTCGTGATCGTCTCGGAACGGTTTCCCGACGGATCCACCGCGAAGAACTTGAGCGTCGTCGTCTTCGAGACGGTGAGCGGGACGCTATAACGAGGGCTTGTCGTGGTCGGCTCGGAGCCGTTGATCGTGAAGTGGATCGAAGCCGACGGGTCGTTCGTGCTCAGCGACACTTGCCTGGCGGCGTCGAATGTTCCCGCGTTCAGGCTGGCCGACGCGCTCGGAGCGATGGCGTCTATGACCTCGTATTCCTCCGTGGCGACCTCCGAGCGGTTGCCCACGCGATCCACGGCGAAGAACTTGAGCGTGGCGGTTTCGGAGAGCTTGATCGGGTTTCGCGAGTCGAACTTGTCGCTTTCGGTGGTCGGCTCGCTGCCGTCGGTGGTGTAGTGGATGTCCGCCGCTTCGTCGGCGGTCAGGCTCACCGATGGCCCGTCGTTCTCGAATGTGCCGCCTTCGGGGTCGGCGCCCACGGTGGGAGCCTTCGTGTCTATCTTGTAGTTTTGCGAGAAGACCTTCGAGGTGTTCGCCTCGTTCACCGCGATGAAACGCAGCTCCGTGTCCTCGGAGATCGTGATCGGCCCCGTGTACTCGGTTCCGTTCGCGATTCCACTCCCGAAAGAGTTCGTCGCCATGAGGGTGGATGTCTGCCCGGTGTTTTCCGCTTGCGCGCCGCCGACCGATGGGTCGGTGCCGTCGGTGGTGAAGATGATCGTGGCGTCCGGGTCGTTTGCGGTGAGCGCGACGCGCTGGATCTCATTGAAGGCTCCACTCTGCACGTTGGGAGCCACCCTGAGTTGGGAGAGCTTGCCGGACACGGAGAAGAGGTCGGTCTGTATCCGGTTGACGCCCGGCCCCCCGACGTTGCGGCCTCGATCTCGAAGTAGTTTTGCGGAGCGCCGCTCTCGTCCGTGATCGGGCTTCCCGTGACTTCGTGGAGGACGTTCGGGTTTCCGACGTATCCAGCGGGGGCGCCCTCGTCCCATTTAAGGAACGGCCCCACGCGGTTCTTGCCGACGACGAGTTCGTCCCACTTGCACGGGGCGAGGACTCCTCCGGCGCAGCCGAGATCCTCCGTCACGTTGATCTCACCCGCCCGCCGTTCGTCGGTCCGGCCATTGTCCTCGGCGATGAAGGTGTCGGTCCCGTAGGGATGGGTGACGGTGTACTCCTCGCCTATCACGAGGTTGTCAACCCGGATGCGTATACGCCCGAAGGCCATTTGGTCCCCGGCCCTCACTTCTTCCCTGCCGCCGAAGGCCGCCTCCATCGCCATCACAAGCTGCGCGTCGCCGCCTCCGTTGGTTACCATCTCGGAGTCGGCGGCCCACCAGAAGGACTCGCCGGGGAAGTTGTCGGGGAAGGAGACCGGGCCTGTGGGGTCCGGGCTCTCGAACGGCTGGAGGCACATCTGGTCGTGCGGGTCGAGGCACAGTTCGAGCCTCGTGCCGTTCGCGTCCTCGTACCAGAACGGATATCCGTTCTCGGGGTTCACAGGCCCGTCGTTCGCCATCTTCGCCTGCGCCGGGAGGGCGAAGACCGCTGTCAGAGCCATCAAAGCCAGGAACGCGAGGGCGGTCATGAGCATAGTCCGGATCGCCCGTGGTTTCGTCTTTGCGCCCCTTTCCGGGGCCATTTCGTAAAGCATTTCGCAGTCGCCTTTCTTACGGAGAAGTTGTGTGGAAAAGAGGCGACCGGACGTTTCCAACCAACCCGGCTTTGCCTCGCATCGAGGGGGCTAGATTTCCGGAGGAGGACGTTCGAGGAGATGGGGGGGTGGGGCGACGCTCCCGATCTCCGTCTGGTCAAAGGTCGGTTCGACGGCGAGGTCGGGAACTTCGAGCCGGACTTGCAGGTTGGGAATCGAAGCGAGCACGGCGAAGCCGTTGCCGACTTTGCCTGTGGAGTGTGAAAAACCTTTCGGCCTCTTCGGGGCGGGAAGCTCTTCGCCTCCGGATTTGCCCGGGTTCCCGTCGAGGCGGTCCGGGGCGTGGTCTGCCGCGCCGCCATATTCGAGCGCGTATCGGTGGGCGTCGTGCACGGACAGGGATGCTTTCCGCGCGAGGATGAAAGCGCTTGGAACGGAAAGCGCCGCGACCAGGATCCCGGCGGCGAGCAGGCGAAGGACGGCCAGCCGGCCGGAGCGTCCGCCCCGAACCGGAAGAAAAGAAATATGCGTGCTGTTTGGCTCCGCTGTCATGGTGTTTTCAGCCCTGCTTCTCGTATCCTCCATCACTTCGTCCCTGTATTTCACCGCGCAGAGAAGCATCCTCCATCATATGAATCGCGGATCTTTGGCTAACCCACATGGGCTAGAGGGCGCCTTTTCGCACGCCGGGGATGCCCGTGGTTCACAGAACATGTAAGATCGAAGTCTGCGTTTCCGCCGCCGTTGTTCGCGGACGGGCGATAGAATGTGTCTCGAAAGGAGGAGAGAGTTATGAACATACAAAACGAGTTCACCGTGAGTTCCCCGATCGAGGAGGTATGGGACGCGATGCTCGACCTCGAAAGGGTGACGCCGTGCCTTCAGGGAGCCGCCCTCACCGAGGAGGTCGGCGACGAATACAAAGGCACGATGTCCATAAAGCTCGGCCCCGTCTCCGCGAAATACAACGGAACCGTCAAATACTCCGAGACCGACGAGGCGAACCGGAAGGCCGTCATCCAGGCCGACGGGAAGGACGCCCGCGGACAGGGAACCGCCTCCGCGACCATCACCTCGACTTTGCATGACGAGGGTGGCGGCTCGACGCGGGTCGTCGTCGGGACGGAGATGAAATTGACGGGGAAGGTCGCGCAGTTCGGGCGCGGGGTTCAAAAAGACGTGGCGGCCAAGATCATGGGCAACTTCGCCGATTGCCTCGAAAACAATGTCTTTCAGGAGGAGATAGCATGAAGATAAACAACGAGTTCACCGTCGGAGTCCCGATCGGCGAGGCATGGAATGCGATGCTCGACCTCGAGCGCATCGCGCCGTGCCTCCCCGGAGCGTCCATTGACGAACAGGAGGACGAAAGCTCGTACAAAGGCTCGATGGTGGTGAAAATCGGCCCAATCACCGCGAAATACAAAGGCACCGTCAAATACGAGGAGAAGGACGAGGCGAACCACAAAGCCGTCCTCCAAGCCACCGGCCGCGATGCCCGCGGACAGGGAACGGCCTCCGCGACCATCACCTCGACGATGGAGGAAGTCTCCGGCGGCACGAAAGTCATGGTCGAGACAGACATGAAGCTGACGGGCAAAGCGGCTCAGTTCGGGCGGGGCATCGCGCAGGATGTCGCCTCGAAGATGCTCGGCCAGTTCGCCGAATGCCTCGAAGAGCGCCTCGGCGGCGACTCGGAGCCGGAGGCCGCCGCGGCTTCCGCCGGAAACGGGGCGACCGGGGCATCCGCATCCCCCGAAAGCTCGTCCTCCGCGGCTTCTTCGGCGGCGAATGGGGGCGCGATGGTCACGCCGGGCGGGGTGACACCAGGCTCGTCCTCCGGCTCGCTCGGCGCGGGGTCGGAATCGTCGGCGACCTCTTTCGCGAGGCCGGTGAGTTCGTCGTCCGGCGACGGCAGCGCGTCCGGTGGGGCGTCAACGGCGTCGGCTGGCTCCCCGTCCGGCGAGGAGAAGCCGAAGGCGTCGCGGAAGATCAGCCAGCCTGACCCGGAGCCGCTCGACCTCGGCGAGATGAGCCAGGACGCGGTGATGAAGCGGGTGACGCCCGTCCTAATCGGGACCGGCGTTCTCGTCGTTCTCATATGGCTGCTGAGGCGGGGCCGCCACTAAATTTCCGGGAGATGGGCGGAGGGTCGGGACGGGATGTCCCGGCCCTCCTTTCGCGTGCGTCATACCGGGCGCGGGCGGCGAAGAGCGGATGAGAGCGGGACGATCCTCGTCGAACCCCCTCATTTCAGCGAAAACAAAAGCCGGTAATCCGAAATGCGGCGAGCGGTGCGCGTGTGCGAGATGTCGAGGCTCGGTGCTTTCGCATCTCGTCGTGGCAGCGGAGTTTCGTCCGAGGATGTCGGTTTGTCCGAGAAAGCGTTTCCCGGTTCTCGGCGGGCGTTATTCGTGGTCGGTTGTGAGTCGCGCGCGGAAAAAGGTGAAGAGGACGCCGACGACTGCGAGGGCTGGGACGGCGAAGATTGCGCCGAACAGCCCGAACATTCCGGCGCCTATGACGACGGCGAGGAAGACGATTATGGGATGGACGCCGAGAGCTTGGCTTTGGATCCTCGGCGTGAGGAAGTTTCCTTCGAGCTGCTGTATCGCGAGGAAGAGCACGGCGGTGAGTATCGCGGTCGTCGGCGAGACGGAGAGCGCGATGAGAACCGCCGGTATCGCCCCGAGCCACGCCCCGATGTACGGCAATATCGCCGTGAGCGCGACCCACAGTCCGAGAAGCAAAGCGTATGGAACCCCGATCAGGAAAAGAGCCGCCGCCGAGAGAGCGCCTTGAACGCTCATCGAGAGGGCGAGTCCGGCGAGGTACCGCGAGAGCGAGAACCCGAAGGAGTTCCAGAGTTCGCGCGCGTCGCGGCGGTACGAACGAGGACTCGCTAAAAGGCACGCCGCTTTTATGCGGCGCACGTCAATGAGGAGGTATGCCGAGATGAAAATCACGCCGAAGAGTGTGATCGCCGCCCCGACCGTGCCGGAGAGGAAGCCGATGGTTCCGCCGAGGATTTGCTGCGCCACGCCTTGCACGGCGTTTATGAGATCCTGGCCGACGTTGTCGAGGAGGTTGTCGGAGGAGCCGGAGAGGATGCCGCGCTCTTTGAGCGGCGCGAGGACGTCGTTCACGCTGTCTCCCGCTTGCATCACCACGCCCGGAACCGCTCCGATCAGGGAACTCAACTGATCCACGATCACCGGAATTATGGACGCGACGGCGAGCGCGATCAGCCCGATCACAAGCAGGAAAGACGAGAGTATCGCAAGCCCGCGGGGCATGACGCGCCCGAAGAGCCTCACCGGAAAAGAGAGGACGATGGCGAGCGTGGCGCCCCCGATGGCCATGACGAGCGCATCCGGAACCATCCAGCAAATAAAGAGAAGAAGCGCCGCGGCCGCGAAGATCAAAATATTCCTCGTCCGGCGTGATATCGGGATCGGCGTGAGCGCGGGCGAAGCCTTTATTTCGCTCCCTTCCTGCCCCTTCGTCTCGATCTTCTCCAATTTCCCGGCCTCCACGATTTGTATGAACCTCACATAGAATACCCTGTTTCCCGGAGGCGAAAAACGAGGCGGCGCGCCATCCGCCCCCGACATTCCCCAAATTCACCGAGGAGACGGAGAGGGAGCCGGGAAAATCCTCGACTCCCTCTCCCGGAATTTCTAAT
>Ga0136627_1000319_pt1 | contig 17472 bp, 14 predicted proteins | sample AntDrymUQ4892206_2_FD_104652 | JGI IMG/M metagenome (GOLD analysis project Ga0136627, IMG submission 104652) | Polar desert sand microbial communities from Dry Valleys, Antarctica - metaG UQ489 (22.06) | ecosystem: Environmental > Terrestrial > Soil > Desert | place: Antarctica: Dry Valley... | reverse complement strand
CGCGGGCATGCAGCGAGGCTACGAGCCCACTGGTCCTGATAACAGGACCACCAAGACGTGAGAACATCGCACCAGTGGAGCTCTTCGTCGACCTACGCCGCGGCAGCGGGCCGCTGCGCCGCCGCTTGGAGCACGAGCTGCGCGAGGGTGTCCGTGCCGGGCGCCTGCTGCCCGGCGCGACGCTGCCCTCGACGCGCGCGCTCGCCGCCCAGCTCCGGGTGTCGCGCGGCATGGTCGTCGAGGCGTACGCCCAGCTCGTCGCCGAGGGCTATCTTCGCGCCCGCCAGGGCGCCGCCACGACCGTCGCCCCGCGCGCCCGCGCGGGGGTGGCGGCCACATCGCCGGCCTCGACGGCCAGACCCGCGGCGCCGGTGGTCTACGACTTTCGCTACGGCACCCCCGACCTGTCGTCGTTTCCGCGCGCCGCTTGGCAGGCCTGCGGCGCCCGCGTCCTGCGCGCGCTGCCCGACGCGCGGCTGAGCTACGGCGATCCGCGAGGAGCGATCGAGCTGCGCGAGGCGCTCGCGGCATACCTCGGACGTGCTCGCGGCGTCGTCGCGCACCCCGACCGCATCGTCATCACGGGCGGAACGCGCCTGGGGCTGAGCCTTGTCTGGCATGTGCTGCGGGCCGCCGGAGCCGAGCGCGTGGCGGTCGAGGATCCGGGCTGGACGACGCAGCAGGCCACGGCTCGCGACGCGGGGCTCGATCCCGTGCCGGTGGCGGTCGACGGCGACGGGATGGCGGTGGGGGCGCTCGACGCGCTCGGCGTCGATGCGGCGGTCGTGACGCCCGCCCATCAATGCCCGACCGGCGCGCTGCTCGCGCCCGGGCGGCGCACCGCACTGCTGGAGTGGGCGCGTGCCGGCAACCGCGGGGTCGTCGAGGACGACTACGACGCCGAGTACCGCTACGATCGCGATCCGGTCGGCGCGCTGCAGGGAATGGCGCCCGATCACGTCATCTACGCCGGCTCGGCGAGCAAGACGCTGGCGCCGGCGTTGCGGATCGGCTGGTTGGTGCTGCCGGCGCCGCTGGCGCACGCCGCCGGCGCGCGCAGGGCGGTCGCCGACCGGGCGGAGTCGCTGCTGACACAGCTCACGCTCGCCGACCTCGTCGCGCGCGGCGACCTCGACCGCCACCTGCGCCGCATGCGACGGCGCTACCGCTCGCGCCGCGACGCGCTCGTGACGGCCGTCGCCGCCGAGCTGCCGGGCGCGCACGTCGAAGGCATCGCGGCGGGACTGCACGCCGTGGTGCGCATGGCGCCCGGAGTCGACGAGGCTCGCACGGTGCGTGTGGCGGCCGAGCGCGGCATCGCGCTCGATGGGCTTGCGGCGTTTCGCCAGGGCGAGGCCTCGGCGGACCCGGCACTCGTGCTCGGCTACGCGAACATGACCGAGCAGGCGATCACCCGGGGCGTCGCCGAGCTGGCTCGGGCGATTCGCTGACCGGCGGCGCGCGACGCGCGGGCCCGAGAGGCCGCCCCGCGCGGCGGCCGTCGCGGGTCGGCGGTCAGGCGGCTTCGCGCAGGCCCGCGAGGCTGGGCTCGTCGCCGAGACTGCGCATCGCCCGCTCCTCGAGCTGGCGGGTGCGCTCGCGGCTGACTCCGAGCTCGCGGCTGGTGGCCTCGACGGTCCGCTCGCGGCCGTCGCGCAGTCCGAAGCGCAGCTCGACGACGTTGCGCTCCTCGAGCGTCAGTCGGCCGAGGGCCTGCGCGACGGTGCTCTCAAGCTCCGTCGACACGGCCTGCTCGCTGGGGTCCGGCCCCTCGCTGGCGATGAAGTCGCCGAGGTGGCTGTCGCCCTCGTCGCCGATGGGGACGTCGAGGCTCGTCACGACGCGCCGCGCCGCGCGCAGCGCGTGGACGTCCTCGATCGTCATCTCGGCCGCGTCGGCGACCTCCTGGTCGGAGGGGTCGTGAGACAGCCTCGCTGTCAGCTCGCGTTCGACGCGCGAGAGCTTGCGCTCGCGCTGCTCGATGTGCGACGGCAGGCGGATCGTCCGCGACGTGTTGGCGAGGCCGCGCTGGATGCTCTGACGGATCCACAGCGTGGCATACGTCGAGAACTTGAACCCCTTGCGCCAGTCGAACTTCTCCGACGCGCGGATCAGGCCGAGCGTGCCCTCCTGGACGAGATCGCCGAGTGGCAGCCCGAGACCCTGGTAGCGGCGCGCCTGCGAGACGACGAGGCGCAGGTTGGAGTTGATCATCCGGTCCTTGGCGTCGACGTCACCCCGCTCGATGCGCTTGGCGAGCTCGACTTCCTCGGCCGCGGTCAGCAGTGCGTGGCGCGACGCCTGGTTGAGGAAGATCTGCAGCGAGTCGGAGGCCGCCTCGGCCTGCGCCCGGCGCTCTGTGCGCACGCTCTCCGCTGCCGTGGCACGACGCGGCGCCCGCTTGGCGGTGGTGTCGTGATCGCCTCGGCGGCGGCTCTGCGTGGGTGTGGTTGTCCTGGCCATGCGTTCCCTTTCGGACGGATCGGGGCGACTCGGCTCGCCGCGTGCCAGCTTCGATACCCGCACACGCTCGGAACAAGGGTGAGCTGAGCTTCGGAGAGGCCGGTCGAGCGAACGGGGTACTACCCGCACGTCGCCGACGGGAATAGTAGCAGATAGTTGCGTGAGCAACAACGCCTTGTACCGCCCAGGCTCCAGCGGGGTGGCGTGGCCGCTTCAGGAGCCCTCGAGGACTTCGTCACGGCCGTTCGGTCTGCCCCGAGATCGCCATGATCCCGCGCGCCACGCTCGCGGCGAGCGCATCCGGACGGCGATCGTCGATCGTCGTCCTGGACCGCGTCCCGCGCGTGGTCAGCGTGCTGTCGGATGGCGCGCGTCGCCGCGTGACGATGCTCAGCGTCCGCGCGTCACTCGCGGGCGCCGTCTCCCCGAGCGTCACGAGCAGCTGCCGGTCGCCGCGTCGAGCGAGGGCCGAGCGGATCGCGGCCGGGGCACTCTTTTCTGCTCGCGTCAGGCGCGCGCGCCCCAGTTGCGCGGCAGCCAGCGCCGCGCTCGCGCGGCCCGTGGCCGCGTCGATCACCGTCACCCGCGTGCCCGGTGCGTGGTTCTCGGACAGCCACGTGCCGAGGGTACGCAGCTCGCGCGCACGCCGAGCGCCGTCGTAAGTGTCGTCGAGGACGAGCGCCACGGTCACGGGCCGTACCCTCTCGGGCGCGCCCGACAGGCGTGGCATCCCGACCCCGACTCCCGACGTCCCGCCCGCGCCCTGCGCCTGTGCCTGTGCCGAGCGCTCGCCCGCGCCAGCGCCGGACCGCTGATCGTCGCCGGCGCTCAGCAGCGCAGCGACGGCGAACGGCAGCGTCAGGGCCAGCAGCGCGAGCAGCAGGCGACGGGGCAGGCGAAGCCGCAAGCGGATGTCGGGCAGCCATCGCAGCGCGCCGGCGATCGCCGCGGCCAGCCCGCGCATGCTCGCGCCGAGCTTCGCCGCGAATGCCGACAGGGCGCGAGCGAGGGTCGGGTCGCGCAGGAGAGCGTCGAGCTGGTCCAGCAGGAGGGCGAGGCCCGACAGCTCGCGGGACGCGGCGGCCGGCTCGGCCTCGGCGACCGGCGCGGTCCTGTTCTCGGCTTCGCCGTCGACCGCGACACCGGCAGGCCGCGCTGCGTCGTGGACCGCACGCCGGCCGGGCGGGGTCGCCGGGGCCGCGGCTCGTGCGGGACCCGGTCCGCGCCTGCCCGCGCCCGCCCGGCGCTGGGGGGCGGCGCGTGGCCCGCCCGAGCCGGCGCGTGGGCCGCTCACCGCTGCGGGCTCTTCGGTGCGGCGAGGTTGCGGCCGAGCAGCTCGGCGATCAGCGCGTCGACGTCGGCGAGCTTGTCGGGGACGGTGAGCCCGCTGTCGGTCGCCAGCGCCGCCTGCGCGTCATGGGCGTCGCCGACCTCGGGTGCCAGCGGAAAGCGCGTCGACTCGCGCGGCTTCCACGTGCCATAGAGCCGCGGAAACTCGTCGGCGCGGCGCAGGAACGCGATCTCGGGGTGCAGCACGGCCTCCTGGCGCATCTGGCGCTTGGCGTTGGCGACCGTCGTGGCGATCTCGGCGCGCTGGGCGACGAGCGTGCCGACCTCGGCCGCCAGCTTCGCTCGGATGCGGTCGCGATGCTCCAACGTCGCGGCATCGCGGCGACGACGGCGCTCGCGCGCGTCACGGGAGGGATCGACGAGCAGGTACGCGACGCCGATGCCCAGCAAAAAGACCGAGGCCGAGACGAGGAAGTACACGCCGGGTTCGCTGCCGACCGTGGTCGGCTGCTGGGCGAGCTGCTGCGCGGCGGCGCCACGCGCCCCCGCGGCCTGGTTGGCCTGCTGGCGAGCGGTCGCGGCGTTGTTGGCGGTCGTGCGCGCGCTCTGCACGCCGTACCACAGGCCCAGGCCGGTGACGATGATCGCCAGCGCGGCGGCGTAGCGTGCCGCCCTGGACAGCTCGCGCTCCAGCAGTCGCCGGCCGCCGTCATCCGCGGGTCGCGGGTCGCGGGCATGGGCCAGACGCAGGTTCTTGCCGGTGGCCTTCTGGCCGACGGCGATGAGCAGCGCGATGACGATCGCCGACAGGGCCGGCGCACCCTCGCGCAGCAGCGCCGGGTCGCTCTCGCGGAAGCGTGCGAGCTCGCGAAAGCCGTCGTAGGCGAACAGCGCCTCGGCGATGCCGACGGCGAAGAACAGCGCCAACAGCCCGCCGCCGGCGGCCAGGCGCGCCGACATGCGCCCGCGCCGCGTGTCGGCGGGCGGCGGGGCCGCGGCCTCGCCGGGCAGCGTGCGGATCTCGTCGGCCGCGGCGCTCGCCTTGATGAGATCGTCGTCCAGCGCGCGCACACGGACCGCGCGCTCCATCAGCGGGCCGAGGCGCGCGCCGATGGCATGGTCGGCGTGCTGCGCGATGCTCTCGGCGACGAGCTCGCCGCGGACGCGGTCGGCGTCGTCGCGCGGATGCGCGCCACCGGTTCGCGCGCCGTCGGCGATGTCGTCGGCGGGGTCCGTGCCATCGGCGATCGGGCGCTCGGGCTGCTCGGACACCTCGGTCGGCTCGCCGATTGGCGAGATCGCCAGCAGCGGCGGGGGCAGGGTGGGGGAGTGCTCGTCGTCGGTCATCCGGTGCTCCTCGCCTGGGTCACAGCTCGGTGGTCGTGACGCAGCGCGCCGCGCCCGATCGTTCGCACGCCGTCTTCCAGATCGCGACGAGCGCGTCCGTGCGGCGGGCGCTCTGGTTCACGCGGTCGGGCAGCCGCCCGAGCCCCGCGACCTGCAGGACGTCGACGCCGCCGGCGCTGCCGATCAGGTCGCCGAGCTCGGCGCCGAGCTTTGCCGGGTCACCGCCCGCGTCGACGGCGCTTGAGAGCCTCAGCTGGTCGCTGGCCTGCACGCCGTCGGAGACGAGCGTGAGCGCCTTGGCGCCCGATCGCGATGTCAGCGACTGCAGCCCGTTGCGTACGGCGCGCGCGATGTCGGACGTGCCGCCCCGTGTCAGCTCGCGCACCCGACCGCGCAACGCCGGATCATCGCTCGTGACCCCGAGGGCGCTGTCGAGGGTCGTCGCGAGCGCGTTGCGCAGCGCCTGCTCCTGCGGCCCCCGGCGCGTCTCGTCGGCCTGCTTGAGGGTCTGCACGTCGTCGTCATAGATGACCTCGACGGCGTTGGCGTCGCCGGCGAAGACGAACATCCGCAGGTGCCCACCCGACGTGATGGTCTGCTCGGCTGCGCGCAACGCGGTGGAGCTGACGTCCCGAGCCAGGGCCATGTCGGCGATCGCGCCGGTCGCGTCGACGGCGATGACCGTGTTGACGGCACAGCTGGCGTCCGCCTGGATGGCGCCCGGCGCCGACCCCGGCTTGGCGACGCACGCGGAGTCCGCGCCGCCGCCGCAGCCTGTCAGGGCGAGGGCGGCGACCCCGCCGAGCACGGCGAATCTGGTTCGGCGGGTTCTCATGCGCGCGGCGGTCCCCACGATCTGCTGGAACGGGCGTCTGCGAATGGTAGATACCCAACGGCGTCGTCATGCATGGTTCGGCGCGGCAGCACTCGCGGGTACAACGTCCGGAGGCGATATCCCTTCGAACACGAGGTGACGCGATGGACCGATCAGCTCCGCAGCGCAAAGCCCCTCCGCACGACGACGAGGCGGTCGAGCCCCTTGGCCCGTTCACGCCCGACGATCAGACGCCGGCCGGAGACACGCCCGAGGCTCACGACGAGGTGAGCCCGCACGACCTTCCCGCGGACAATCCGGGGCGGGCGGAGGCCGAGCGCCTTGCCGGCGGCTCGGATGGCACGACGGGCGGCAACATCTGAACGGGCGGTGCGAACCTCAGCGTGCGGTTTCGCGGAGAGGTGGGGGACAGCGACGGGCGGCAACCTTGGTCGTACAGTGCCCGCGATGGCGCTGCACGACATCGAAGCCGTGGAGGTCGAGTTTCCGGGTCGCTCGCGCGGGCCGGTGGGCGGCATCCTCGTCCGGATCGCGATCGCGGTCGGGCTCGTGACGTTCGTCGCGGCGTTGACCTATCTCGGCCGTGCCGGCTACATCGATCCCGAGGACGACTCGGTCAGCCTGCTCGACGCCTTCTATTACTCGACCGTCAGCATCACGACGACCGGCTACGGCGACATCCGGCCCGTCACGGACATGGCTCGCTTCCTGACGACCGTGCTCGTCACGCCCGCACGGATCCTCTTCCTCATCCTGCTCGTCGGGACGACGCTTGAGATCCTTGCGCAGCGAAGCCGCGATGCCTACCGCCGCCTGCGATGGAGGAACACCTTGACCAATCACGTGATCATCTGCGGCTTCGGCGTCAAGGGGCGCAGCGCGCTCGACACGCTGCTGGCGCACGGCGTCGCGCGCGAGGAGATCGTCGTCATCGACGACGACGCCGAGGCGCGCCGGCGCGCGACAGCCGCCGGCCTGACCGCGCTCGCCGGCAGCGCGGCGTCGACCGATGTGCTGGAGGAGGCGGGCGTGCGGAGCGCGCGCTCGGTGGTCGTGGCCGTCAGCCGCGACGACAGCGCCGTACTGACGACGCTGACCGTGCGCGAGCTGAACCCCGACGCGATCATCGTCTCCGCGGTGCGTGAGGGCAAGAACGCCCACCTGCTGCGCCAGAGCGGCGCGACATCGGTGATCACGTCGGCCGAGGCGTCCGGCCGGCTGCTGGGCTTCGCCGTGCAGCAGCCGAAGGTCGCCGAGGTGCTGGAGGACCTGATCACGCTGGGCCAGGGGCTCGACATCGCCGAGCGTGCCGTCGAGGAGGAGGAGGCCGGCCCGTGCGCGGCGCTCTCGATGCCCGGGCCGATCGTCGCCGTGATCCGCGGGGAGGAGCTGATGCGCTTCGACGACCCGCGAGCGAGGGAGGTACAGCCCGGCGATCGCGTGGTGTACCTGCACAGCAACCGCCACAAGAGCGAGCGCGAGCCGGCATGACGCCGGACCGCGTGGCGCGCGTGCTGTTCGTCTGCATGGGCAACATCTGCAGGTCGCCGACGGCCGAGGGGGTGATGCGGGGGCTCGTCGCCGAAGCGGGGCTCGGCGACCGCGTCGAGCTCGACAGCGCCGGCACCGGCGCCTGGCACGCCGGCTCGTCGCCGGACCCGCGAGCGACGGATGCCGCCGCCCGGCGCGGCATCCGTCTTGCGAGCGCGGCGCGGCAGGTTCGCCTCGCGGACTTCGACGCGTTCGACCTGATCGTGGCGCTCGACGGGGCCAACGCGCGCGACCTGCGCCGCCTGGCGCCCGACGCTGCGGCTGCTGGGAAGGTGCGTCTGCTGCGCGAGTTCGATCCGGCCGGTGGCGCCGATCTCGATGTCCCGGATCCGTACTACGGCGAGGACGACGGCTTCGGCCATGTGCTCGACCTCGTGGACGCCGCGTGCCGCGGACTGCTCGACGAGCTGCGTGCGGATGTCGGCGCTGCGTGACGCCGTGTCCGGCGCGCTGGGACGCCGCGTCGGCGACCTGCGCTCTGTCGCGGGCGGTGACCTCAACGACGCGTTCGCCGCCGAGCTGCAGGACGGCGGCCGGGTGTTCGTCAAGACCTCCGCCGATGCGGCGCCCGGCGCGTTCACGCGCGAGGCCGAGGGGCTGGCATGGCTGGCCGAGCCGGGCGCCCTGGCCGTCGCGCGGGTGCTGGCGGTCGCCGACGAGCCGCCGTCGCCGCGGTTCCTCGCGCTGGAGTGGATCGACCGGGGATCGCCGCGCGCTGCAACCGACGAGCAGCTCGGCCGCGGTCTGGCGGCCCTGCATGCTGCGGGCGCGCCGTCATTCGGCGGCGACCACGACATCGTGCTCGGACCGCTGACGCTGCCCAACGCGGCGGCCGCCGGCTGGCCGGAGTTCTATGCGACCCGCCGGCTGGCGCCGCTGGCACGCCTCGCCGCAGATCGCGGCGCCCTGCCCGCGGGCGCCCTGGAGCTGCTCGACCGGCTGGTGGGCCGCCTCGATGACCTGTGCGGCCCGGATGAGCCACCAGCGCGGCTGCACGGCGATCTGTGGACCGGCAACGTGCTGACCGACGGCGATGGGCGACCCTGGCTGATCGACCCCGCGCCATACGGCGGTCATCGTGAGGTCGATCTCGCGATGCTCTCGCTGTTCGGCTCGCCAGGTGCGGGCTTGCATGCCGCCTACCGTGAGGCCACGCCGCTCGCCGACGGCTATGAGGACCGCGTCGCGCTGTGGCAGGTCATGCCATTGCTCGCGCACGCCGCGCTCTTCGGTGGCGGCTGGGGAACCTCGGCGGTGTCGGCGATGCGGCGCTACGTGGGTTAGACGGAAGCTTTCACGAGGCCCGGTTCTCAGTGTTTCTGGGGCCGGGCCTTCTTTTTCGGGGTGAGTCAGAGCAGCCGGAGGAACTCGTCGCGGCTGATTCCAGCGTCCTTGAGGATGCCGGCCACGAGTGGTCGCTTGAGGTCACCCGGGTGGTTTGGAACCGTGATCAGCCTCGCGCTGTCCGGATGCGTGAAGACTTGATGTGCTCGCGCGTGTTCGTGGGGAGCGGTCTACCGAGCTCATCGAGGGCGTCGAGGTAGGCAGCGATCGCCTCCCGCGTGTTTGTCAGCGCTTCGTCGCGAGTTTCACCTTGGGTCCAGCAACCCGGAAGATCCGGCACCGACACGACGAAGCCACCATCCTCCACAGCTTCCAGTACGACATCGAATTCGCGTTCGGCTGCCACGCGGTCAGGATACGCCAGCCGGAGCGCCGACAGTCCCGCGATGACGTCGCGCTCACCAGACGTCGCCCTCGCGCCAGTCGCAGGTCAGCTCCCGCGTCGCATCGAGGACGACCGCGACGGGGAGCACGTAGACGGAGCCGTCGTCGTCTGGGGTGCGCTCGACGCCGGCCGGGCTCAGCACCGAGGTCGGTCCGGACCACCGCTGCCACCCGCGCCCCTCGTAGAAGCGGGCGGCCGAGGCCGTGCTGTTCAGCGCTCCGAGGTCATATCCGCCGCGCACGACCTGCTCTAGCGCCTCCAGCAGCGCCGTGCCGTGGCCCCGGCCGCAGAGATCGGCGCGCACGCCCACGCCCTCCACATAGCCCGTGCGAAGCGCTTGGCCTTCGTATAACAACCGTCGCTGGACCAGCGACGCGTGTCCGACGAGCTGCGTGTCCTCCCATGCCAGCGCGTGCATCCCCCCGCGAGCGTGTTCCCAGTCCTGATCGGTGAACTCGCCGCCGAAGACCTCGACGAGCAGCCGCTGTGCGGCGTCGAGCGTCGTGGCGTCGAGGTCGGCCGTGTGAGCGGTACGGACCGCGCTCATCGCTCGAGGCTACGGCTGGCCGCCGTCTCCGCCCGGCACGCCGGTGTTCGTGGAGTACTTCGGCTGGATCTTCATCTCCGGGCGGAAGGACTGCACGGCCTGCGCGACGGCGATCGCGGACTCCGAGAAGCCCGTCGCGATGAGCTTGAGCTTGCCCTGGAAGGTCGTGATGTCGCCGCACGCCCAGACTCCGGGCAGGTTGGTCTTCATGACGCCGTCGACGACGATCGCGCCCTTGGAGATCTCCATGTCCCAGTTCTTCAGCGGGCCGAGCGCGGTCTTGAAGCCGAGCTGCAGGAGGATCGCGTCGACCTCGATCTCGATCTCGATCGTGTCGTCCTCGGAATGAAACAGGCGCACGCGCTCGATCGAGCCGTTGCCCGAGACCTCGCGGACCTGAAACGGCACGTGCAGGTCGACGTGGCCGTCGTCGGCGGCCTGCATGACCTGGTTGACGGTCAGCTCGTGCGCGCGGAAGCCCTCGCGGCGGTGGCACAGCGCGATCGACTCGGCGGTGTGCAGGAGGTTGACGACCCAGTCACAGGCCGAGTCGCCGCCGCCGATGATGAGCACCTTCTTGCCGGCGAACTCCGACTTCGAGCCGACGAGGTAGTGCACGCCGCGGCCCTCCCACGGAGACAGGTCATAGCCGGGCAGCTTCTTGGGCTCGAAGGCGCCGTGGCCGCCGGCGATGATCACCGCGCGGCTGCGCAGCTCGGGGAAGTCGGGGTTGTTCGTGCGCAGGACGATGATCTCGTCCTCCCAGTCGATCGACTCGATCGTCGTCTCGAGGTGCACCGGGACGTCGAACTGCTCGAGCGCCTGGCGGCGCAGCGACTCGACGAGGTCCTTCGCCAGCACTTTCGGGTGGCCGGGCACGTCGAAGATCCACTTCTCGGGATACAGCGCCGTCAGCTGGCCGCCGATCTGCGGCAGCGAGTCGACGATCCGCGAGGATGCCTCGCGCATGCCGGCCCAGAACGCCGTCGACAGCCCCACCGGGCCGGCGCCGATGACGGTGATGTCGCGAAGCTCGCCCGCCTGCTCCGACGGCATCGTTCAGCGAACCTCGGCGGCGACCGGCTCGCCGTCCAGCGCCGCCAGCGCGCGCTCGACGGACGCGCTGATGCAGGTGAACGTCGGCGTGTCGCGCTTGGTGTACAGCGACGACTCGGTCGTGCGCAGCCGCTGGACGAGATCCAGGAACGAGCCGGGGTCGTCGGTCTCGAACGCGACGACGAACTCTTGGTCGTCGAGGCCGAAGGAGTAGGAGGTGTTGAGGTCGATGTCCGGGTACTCGCGCCCGAGCCTGATGTGCTCCTGCATGATGCGCCAGCGCTCGTCGGCGTCCAGCGCGTACCACGCCCGGGTCTTGACGAAGGGGTAGACGAAGAGGTACTTGGCGTGCGCGGGCCTGACCTCCAGGCGCGACTCGTCGGAGTACTCCGAGACCTTCGTCATCGCGAGGTACGAGTACGGGATCTGCGCCCACTTCATCAGGCCGCTCTGCGCCAGCACGACGTGGAACTCGTGGATGCGGTCGAGGTTCTGCGCCTGGGAGAGCAGCATCAGATCGGTGTCGCCGCGGGTGCCGATCGTCGAGAACGCGCGCAGCAGATGACCGTCGGAGAAGTCCGCGCAGGCCGCGGCGAACTCGCGCTTGTGCTCCCGGCGCTCGTCGGCGTCGAGGCGCCGCCAGCTCGCATCGAGCTTGAGGAAGGTGTACTTCACGAAGTGACGCGTCGGCACGATCAGACAGGATAGGCAACGGCGATGCCCGTTCTGACCCACGCGCCGCGGATCGCGGCCACCGTCGCACTCGTGCTCACGCTGATCGGTCTGGCCACGGCGCCCGCGGTCGACGCGCGGCCGTCAAGGGCGGTGCTCGCCTTCCTGCCCGCCGGCGGCGACGGCAACCCTGCCCCGGTGCTGGACCGCCTCGAAGCACGCGCGCAGCTCTCGATCGGGCTCGTCAGCGCGACGCAGGGGCGCTTCACCCCCGAGCAGGCGGTGCTCGACATCTCCGCGGGGTCGCGGACGTCGCAAGCCGTCTACGAACCGAAGAGCCCCCCGGACCTCGAGCTCATCCCCGCCGGCAACGGCGGCGGCTTCATCTTCGGCTGGAGCCGCGCGCGCGAGCGTGCGGACACGGCGCTGGCCGACATCCGGCCCGGCCTGCTGGCAAGCCAGATCCCGGGCGGCGCGGCCTTCGCCGGCGTGCGCAGCCGCAGGAATCTCGAAGCGGTGGTCGCGGCCGACCGCGACGGCGACATCGCCGCGCTCTCACTCGGAACATCTGCCAGCCTCGCACAGCGCGTGGGCCGGCTGCTTGAGCGTCACCGCTTCGTCGTCGCGGGCCTGCCGACCGCGGATAAGGGAGACGCCGTGCTCGACGAGCTGCTGCGCGACCGCCGGCCCGAGGATCTGCTGATCGTCATGCAGACGCCGCCGCGGGCCTCTGTGCCGCAGCTGCTGCCGGCGGGTGCGGTGCTCGCCGACGCCGGCGCGGTCGGCCTGCTTGCGTCGCCGACGACCCGCCTGGATGGGATCGTGGCCGCGATCGACCTGCCGGTGACGATTCTGCGCGGACTGGACCTGAAGGTGCCGGCCGGGGTCAAGGGCCAGCTGATTCACGTCGACGCCACGCGCGACGCCGCCGGGCTGCGGACGCTCGAAGCGCGACTGCGGGTCGTCAGCGGGCGCCGCGCGCCGACGATCTTCGCCCTGCTGTTCACGTGGGCGGCGCTGATTCTGGCGCGCGGCGTGCTGTCGGATCGCCGGGGGGTCAGTGCCGGACTGCGGATCGGTGGGCTGGCGATGCTGTGGGTCCTGCCGGTGCTGCTGTTCACCGGCTGGCTTGCGCCGGGGCGGCTGGCGGAGGTCGTCACGATCGTCGCCGGCTGCTTCGGCCTCGCGGTCCTGTGCGACCGCTTCGTGCGCTGGCCTCGGGCGCCGCTGGTTCCGGCGGCAGTGGCCGTCGTCGCCTACGGCGCCGATCTCGCGTTCGGATCGCAGCTGATCATCCGGTCCCTGCTGGGCGTCAACCCGCGCTCGGGCTCACGCTTCTACGGGCTGGGCAACGAGCTCGAGTCCACGCTGGTGGTCCTGCTGCTCGTCGGCCTTGCCGCGGCGCTCATGCGCCGAGCGGACATCGAGGGTCCGCCCGCGCCGTTCGGCGCCGGGCCGGGCCGTTCGCGTCGCGCCGCGGCGATCGTCGCGACCGCCGGCCTCGTCGCGTCGGTGTTCGTCGGCGCGGGCCAGCTCGGCGCCGACGTCGGCGGTGTCATCACGTTCGGCGCGGGCATCGCGGTGATGACGGTCCTGCTGCTGCCGGGGAGACTGTCGCGGTGGGTGATCGGCCTCGCGCTGCTGACGCCGGTCGCGGCGATCGCAGGCCTCGCAGCGCTCGACCTGGCGACGGGCGGCGACGGGCACTTCACGCGCACGATCCTGCAGGCCGATGGCCCGGGGGCCCTGTGGGACGTCGTCGTACGCCGCTACACGCTTGCCTTCAACGTCCTGATGTCGGGAGCGATGCCGTTCATCGCGATCCTCACGATCCTGTCGATCGTCTACGCCACGCGCTATCGCGAGCGGATCTTCGCGCCGCTGCGCGGCTCGCCGGTCTGGCGCGCGGCGCTCGTCGGCGGGTTGACGGCCTCGATCGTCGGAACGCTGTTCAACGACTCCGGCCCGATCCTGCTGGTCTTCGGGACGTTCGTCCTCGCGTGCGTGACGGCGTACCTACGCGCAGGACCACGGTCCGCTGACGAGGCCTCTACGATGCCGTGATGCGCATCGCGCTGGTGTCTCCGTACTCATGGACGTACCCCGGGGGCGTGACACGTCATATCGAGGCGCTTGCCGAGCAGTACCTGGCCGCCGGACACGACGTGCGCGTGCTCTCGCCGGTCGATCCCGACGACCGCGTCGCGGCGCGCCTACACCGCGGAGCGCGGCCGCGGCAGCGTGAGCTGCCCGAGTGGCTGATCCCGCTCGGCCGGACCGTCGGGTTTCCGTCCAACGGCGCGGTCTCCAACGTGTCCTACACGGCGAGCGCCGTCAGCCTCATGCGGCGCGAGCTGCGCGCCGGCGGCTTCGACGTCGTCCATCTGCACGAGCCGGTCGCGCTGGCGCTGTGCTGGGATGCGCTGTGCTCGGTCGACCTCCCGCTGGTCGGCACGTTTCACTGCTACTCGGAGAACGCCTTCTCCAACAACTTCGCCAACGTCCTCGGCGCGCGCCGGCGGCTGAACCGCCTGCATGTGCGGATCGCCGTGTCCGAGGCGGCCGCCTGGACCGGCCGGCGCTTCTATGGCGGCAGCTACCGGATCGTGCCCAACGGCGTCGACGTGCCCGACGCGCCGGTGGCGCGGACGGTGCGCGCCGAGGGCGATCCTCTGCGGATCGCGTTCATCGGGCAGACGGTCGAGCGCAAGGGCCTGCCGGTGCTCCTGCGCGCGTTCGAGGCGCTGCGCGATCACCTGCCGGTCCGCCTGGACGTCGTCGGCGCCGGCGCGGACGAGATCGCGCCGCTGATGCTCGACGACCGCGGCGTCGTGGCGCTGGGCAAATGCGACGACGCCGAGAAGCGCCGTGTGCTCGAGCAGGCCGACATGCTGTGCGCGCCGTCGCTCGGCGGTGAAAGCTTCGGCATGGTGCTGACGGAGGCCTTCGCGGCGGGGACGCCGGTCGTGGCATCGGACATCGCCGGCTACCGCGACGTCGTCACCGACGGCGTCGACGGCGTGCTCGTGCCGCGTGGCGATCCCAGGGCGCTGGGCGAGGTCCTGCTTGCGCTCGCGCTCGACGGCGATCGCCGGGACGCGCTGGCCGGCGCCGCGTCGCGCTCCGCGCAGCGCTACGCGTGGCCCCGGGTCGCCGGCAAGGTGCTCGACTGCTACCGCGACGCGATCACGATGCCGGCGCCCGAGGGCTCGCGCGCGCTGGCGCGCCTCGCCGGCACGCCGGCCGATGGCGTTCGCGTGCCTGCCGCGCGCCTGCCGACGCTCGAGCCCACGCCGCCCAGCGGCGACCTCGCCGCTCGCAGGCCCGTCGCCCGGCTGCTGCGACGCGCCGCAATCGGCGTGGTCGCGCTGCTCGCCGTGACGCTCGCCGCGTTCGGGCTGCGGCGGATCGGCCTCGAGCGCATCGGCGACGCGCTGCTCGCGGCGACGCCGACCTGGGTGATGGTCGCGCTCGGCCTGATGTGCTGCTCGATGGCGATCCGCGGTGTGGCGTGGCACGCGATCCTGCGCGCCGCGCTGCCGCGAGCGCGCGTCCGGCTCGTCGACGCCTTGCAAGGGACGTTCATCGGCGTGTTGATGTCGGCCACGCTGCCGGCCCGCCTCGGCGAGCCGGCCCGCGCGTTCGTCGTCGCACGGCGGATCGGCAACGCTCGCCTGCAACTGCCCGCCGTGCTGGGAACGATCGTCTCCCAGACGCTGCTCAACGTGCTGGCGCTCGTCGTGCTGGGGGTGACGATGTTCTTCACCGTCGACCTCTTCACCCACCAGACCGCGCTGCTGCTGGTCGCGATCGCGCCGCTGGCGATCGTCGTCCTGATGCTCGCCGTGCCAGCGCTGTTGCGCTCGGGCAAGCCGTCGCGCTTCCGGCGCGTGGCGACGTTCGTGTCGCAGGCGCGCGCGGCGCTCGTGCAGGTGCGCGCCGGCCTGCGCGTCTTCACTCGCCCGCGGCTGGGCGGACTCGCGGCAGTCGCGCAGCTCTCGGCATGGGCGGTGCAATGGATCGCCTGCTACGTGCTGCTCGTCGCGCTGGGCCTCGACGAGCGCGCGGGGATCGGCGCCGCCGCGGCCGTGCTGTTCGCCGTGAACGTGACGGCCGTGCTGCCCGCGACGCCGTCGAACCTCGGGGTCTTCCAGGCTGCGTGCGTCGCCGTACTGACGGCCTATGGCGTCGACGCCGCCGATGCCCTCGCCTACGGGATCATCCTGCAGTCCGTCGAGATCGCGACCGCGATCGTGATGGGCGCCCCGGCGCTGGTCAAGGAGGGCCTGTCATGGCGCGAGGTGCGGCTGCGCGCGATGCACGCCTCGCCGGTCGAGCTGTCGCCCGCGCAGACGTTCTCGCGCACGGGAGCGCGCGAGACGGTGTAGTGCTCCGCTAGCTGCAGGGCCGTTCGGGGATCTGATCGGTGGATCCGGCGAACGCGCGCCACGCGCGGTAGGAGGGATAGGTCCTGCGCAACGAGTTGCTGATCAGCCCGACGGGGTAGCCAGGCACGTCGCGGAACGTGTACTGAAAGGCCGCCTCGACGCGCCGATCGCGAGCCCACGCCGTGAGCGTCGCCGCCATCGCCTCGCAGTGGTGGTCGAACGTGCCGGCTTCGCTGATCCACAGCGGCAGCTGGCAGCCATGGCTTCGCAGCGCCGCGTCGACGCCGTTGAGCAGTCTCGTCGTCGAGCGTACGGCGGTCGCGGGATCGATCCGCCGCGCCGCCTTCCCACGCCGGCCGCGCTTACCGATGTAGGCATGCTGCGCGAACGCGCGCGCGTCGCCGCAGGCGACGTCGGACGGCATCGCGCGGATGAACTCGGTCGTGCTGGAGCTGTGCGCCTTGCGCTTCTTGAGGCCGGCGAGCTCGCCGATCACGAGCTTCTGGCCCGGGCGCAGCTCCTTCGCGGCGGCGCGCGCCAGCTGCGCGTACAGCGCCGGCGCCAGCGGCTTGGAGCTGCGGTCGCAGATCCGGCGCTGCGGGTTGAGGAAGCCGGGATGGTTGGGCTCGTTCCAGGGCGTCCAGTAGTCGAGCTCGAGGTCGAGCTTGTCGCCGAGGGTCTGGATCTGATGCAGGAACCGGCGGTAGTGGGCGATCCGCGGCATCCGCGCCTTGGCGGTCGTCCCGCTCCGTTCGCAGCCCGTCCTCGGTCTTGCGGCCCAGCGCGGCGTGAAGTACGGGACGATGACGACCTTCCAGCCGCCGTCGGCCTGGCCGCGGGAGCGGATCGCCTCGAGCAGGCCGCGCAATCCCGCGCTCTTGCAGCGTGGTACGCGGCGGGGGCAGCCGCCCGCCGGGGCATCCCAGTTGGGTCGCTGGCCCTTGCGTGGCTGGATCCGGTTCCAGTCGACGAGCACGCGCAGGTAGCGGGGTTTCAGCGCGGCGACGAGCGTCCCGGGAGACCGCTGGCGGCTGACATCCAGCAGGCGCGCATCCGCTTCGGTCAGCCCGAGCTCGAGCAGCGGCTCGGGCTCGGGGGCCGGTGTGGGAGCGGGAGCGGGCTCCGGCTGCGGGGCGGGCGCGCACGGAATCAGCGGCGGCAGGCAGCGTGACTGCGCGCTCGCGATGTCGGCGCCGTCGCGCACAGCGATCGCCGCGAGCGCGACGGCGACCATCGCGATGACACGCGCCACGGACACTGCGCGCGCGAGTCTAGACCTCCGGCAGGCGACCTGCCGGTTGGAGGGTGGGATGATCGCGGCCTGGCGCGTCGAACAGCACAGCGGATGACCGAGCAGGCCTACGTGTACCTGTTGCGCTGCCGCGACGGCTCGCTGTACTGCGGCTGGACCTCCGATTTGACCCGCCGCCTCGATGCGCATCGGCGCGGCCGTGGCAGCCGCTACACGGCGAGCCGGCTGCCCGTCGAGCTCGCACTCGCGACGCCGATGGCCGACCGCGGCGCCGCGCGCCGCGAGGAGGCTCGGATCAAGCGTCTGACGCGCACCGAGAAGCTCGCGCTCATCTCGGCGTCG
>Ga0136627_1000317_pt1 | contig 17493 bp, 21 predicted proteins | sample AntDrymUQ4892206_2_FD_104652 | JGI IMG/M metagenome (GOLD analysis project Ga0136627, IMG submission 104652) | Polar desert sand microbial communities from Dry Valleys, Antarctica - metaG UQ489 (22.06) | ecosystem: Environmental > Terrestrial > Soil > Desert | place: Antarctica: Dry Valley... | reverse complement strand
CGGTCAAATGCACTGGGCATTCTTCCTCCTCGCGCCTTGCGATCCGGGCGCCTCGGCGCCCGAATACGTCACCGTAATTGTGAAACGCAGGACTAATCGCATGAAGCTCGGGTTGATCGCGGGAAATGGGCGATTCCCGTTTCTCGTCCTTGACGCCGCCCGTGCGCAGGGCCACGAGGTGACCGTCGTCGCGGTCAACGACGAGGCGTTTCCCGAGCTGGCCGCGCATGCCGCGGCGCGAGGTGCGCCGCTGCATTGGGTGTCGCTGGGGCATCTGGGCAAGTGTCTGAAGATTCTCACCGAGGCCGGCGCCACGCAGGTCGTCATGGCGGGACAGGTCAAACACACGAAGATCTTCAGCGTAATTCCCGACCTGACGATGCTGTCGGTGATCCGGCGCTTGCGCTCGCGCAACACCGACGCCGTGATCGCGGCGGTCGTGGACGTGATGCGCGAACACGGCCTGGAGCTGCTCGATTCGACAGCGTTTCTGGCACCGCTGCTGGCACGGGCCGGTGTGTTGACTGCGCGGCCGCCCACGGAAGCGGAGCAGGCCGACGTGGCGTTCGGTTACCGCATGGCGGATGTAATTGCCGGAGTGGATATTGGCCAGACGATCTGCGTGCGCGACCAGGCGGTGCTGGCGGTCGAAGCGATGGAGGGCACGGATGAAACCATCACGCGTGCCGGGCGCCTCGCGCGCGGGCCGTTCGCGGTGGTCAAGGTGGCCAAGCCCGGCCAGGACATGCGCTTCGACGTGCCGGTCGCTGGCGTCGCCACGATCGACGTCATGAGGGAGGCCGGAGCCACGGTGCTGTCGGTCGACGCCGGGAAGACACTCCTCGTTGATGGCGACGCCGTGATTCGCGCGGCGGACGCGGCGGCCATTGCCATTGTGGGGCGCCAGCTGTGAGGATGGCGGTCATCGGCGTCGGCCATCTCGGCCGGCACCACGCGCGAATTCTCCGCGCCATCCCAGAGGTCGAGTTGACGAGCGTCGTTGACATCGACGGCGTGCGTGCGCAGGAGATTGCGGCGCAATACGGTGCAGCCGCGCAGACCGACTGGCGCGCGGTGATCGGATCGGTGGACGCGGTGACCATCGCGGCCCCGACAGAGGCGCACGCGTCGCTCGCGGCAGCGTTTCTCGATCAAGGCGTGCATGTCCTGGTCGAGAAGCCGATGACGACGACCACCGCCGAAGCCGATCGATTGTTGCAGCTCGCGGATGCGAAGGGAGTTGTCCTGGCGGTCGGGCACACCGAGCGCTTCAACCCGGCAGTGGCCCACGTCAAGCCGCTGCTCGCCGCGCCGCGGTTCATCGAAGTGCATCGACTCGGAACCTTTCCCGACCGTAGCCTCGACATCGACGTCGTCTTCGATTTGATGATCCACGATCTCGATTTGCTGCTCGACATCGTCGGCGGCGAGGTCGCGGCGATCGAGGCCGTGGGCGTGCCAGTGCTGACGCCTCGCGTGGATATCGCCAACGTGCGTCTTCGATTCGAGAACGGGTGCATTGCAAATCTCACGGCCAGCCGCATCAGCCGCGATCGCGTGCGCAAGATTCGGTTCTTCCAGGAAGACGCTTACGTGTCCGTGGATTACGCCGCCCAGGAGGTCGAGGTCTACCGGCTGGTGGCGCGAGCTGGTCAGATGCCGGCCATCGAGGGTGGCAAGGTCTCGATCGTCCACGAGGAGCCGCTCAAGCGTGAGCTGGACGACTTCGTCGGGGCCATTCGCGACCGCCGGGCGCCACTCGTCACCGGAGCGCAGGGTCGTGCGGCGTTGGCGCTGGCCGAGCGCGTGGTGGAGCGGATGGAGATGACCAGGTGAGTGACGTGAAGCAGATGCTCGATGCCGATGTGCTTACGTTGGGGATGGCGGCCGACGAGGCGCGGCGGACGGCCACGGGCTCGAGTGTCGTGACCTACTTGCGTGTCCACGTGGTCACGGCGGGTGACTTGACGCAGGACATCGCCATTCCGGAACCGGCCTCGGAGATCCGCTTGTTCGGCATTCCTGGATCGATCGACGAGGCGGTGGCGCAGGTCAGGGGGCTGGCCCAGGCCGCGGGCGGGCGCCGCGTTGCGGCCTTCTCCATGGCGGATCTCGAATCGCGCGGATGGGCGTCGGGTGACGCGCTCACGCGCCTGGCGGCCGCGGGACTCATGGACGTCGCGGAGCTACCCGTCGATCAATTGCCGGACTTATCGGCCGCCATCGCGGTGCTTCGTCAGGCGGGACTCGACCCCCATCGCATCACCACCGCCCAGCCGATCGGCGATCGCAAGATCGAGATGCTCGAGCGCGTGCAGCTCGCGCTCGCCGCCCATCCATCGGTGCGACGGTATTCCCCGCTCCCGCGGGTCGCGCCGGCCGACAAGCCGACCACGGGGTACGACGATGTGCGGATGGTGGCGCTGGCGCGACTCGCACTGGGCGCGATCTCGATTGAAGTGGACTGGAGTCTGTACGGTCCGAAGCTCGCACAGGTGGCGCTGACGTTCGGGGCCGATCATCTCGATGGCGTGTCAGCGGAAACGGACAGCTCGCTGGGGCCGCGGCGCGGCACGGTCGAAGACGTGGAGCGCAACATCCGCGCCGCCGGGTTCGAGCCCAAAGAGTACCGGGTTTGGCCATGAACCCCGTTCGCCTCGGCGCCGTTTCCTATCTCAACACCAAACCCATCGTCCATGGGCTGGACGAGCGGTCCGACCTGTTTTCGCTCCGCTTCGATGTGCCCGCGCGCTGTGCCGCGCTGCTGCATGAGGGCCGCATCGACCTCGGACTGATCCCGGCGATCGAATACCTGCGCGGCGAATACCGCATCGTTCCAGGCGTGGCCATCGGATCCGACGGACCGGTCGCGTCCGTCGCCATCTTCAGCCGGGTGCCGGTCGAGCGCATTGGCACGCTGGCGATGGACATCAGCTCGCGGACGTCGGTCGCCCTGACGCGTGTCCTCTGCGCGCGGCATTGGCAGATCGCCCCCAGGCTGACGCCGTCGGAGCCAGACGTGCGCGGGATGCTGTCGCGCGCGGACGCCGCGCTGATCATCGGCGACCCGGCGCTCGCCGTCGACGCCGACGCGCTGGGCCTGTTGAAGATCGACCTGGGACAGGAATGGAAAATGATGACGGGGTTGCCGTTCGTCTACGCGATGTGGACTGGCCGGGATGACGCGTGTGGTCCCGAACATGTCGCTGAGCTCAATGCCGCCCGCGAGCGCGGCGCCGCCAGTGTCGATCAGATTGCCCTGGCCGAGGCCCGCGGCGATCGCGGCCGGGAGCAGGTCGTAGCGCGATACCTGAGCGATAATCTCAGATACGGGCTGGGTGAATCCGAAACCGCGGGTCTCCGGCGGTTCCACGAGCTCGCGGCTGAGCAGGGGCTGGTGCCCGGCCTGCGGGACTTGCGATTTTTCTGATGATCGAAGCACTCGAACGACGCATTCTCGATGGCGGCCGCATCAGCGCGGACGAGGCGCTGTTCTTGTATCACAAGGCCCCAACCTATTGGCTCGGCCGGCTCGCTGACACAGTGCGCGCCCGCAAACACCCCGACGGCGTCGTCACCTACATCATCGATCGCAACGTCAACTACACGAACGTCTGCGTTGCGCGCTGCAACTTCTGCGCGTTCTACCGACCCGTGGGGCACGCGGAGGGCTACGTGCTGGGGTTCGACGAGATCTTCAGGAAGGTCGACGAGACCATCGCGTTGGGCGGCGTCCAGTTGCTGATGCAAGGCGGCCACAATCCGGACCTGCCGCTGCAGTGGTACGAGGATCTGTTCCGGGCGGTGAAGCAGCGGTATCCCGCATTCAAGCTCCATGCGCTGTCACCGCCGGAGGTGATCCATCTCTCGCGCATGTCGCGCCTGCCGGTGCCTGAGGTGGTGGCGCGGCTGATCGCCGCAGGGCTCGACAGCATCCCCGGCGGCGGGGCCGAAATTCTCGTCGACCGGGTGCGGAAGCTTCTCAACTGCTATGGCAAGGCCTCAGCGGACGAGTGGCTGGACGTGATGCGGCACGCCCACCGCGCCGGCCTGCGGACGACGGCGACGATGATGTATGGCACCGTCGAAACGGACCAGGAGCGCATCGAGCACATGATGCGTCTGCGCGAGTTGCAGGACGAAACCGGGGGGTTCACCGCATTCATCACCTGGAGCTATCAGCCGGAGCACACCGAGCGCGGCGGCCGCGAGGCGACCGGCGTCGAGTACCTCCGCACGCTGGCGCTCGCCCGGTTGGTTCTGGACAACTTCGACAATCTGCAGGCGTCGTGGGTCACGCAGGGCGGCAAGGTCGGGCAGCTCAGTCTCGCCTTCGGCGCCAACGACATGGGCAGTGTGATGATCGAGGAAAACGTGGTGCGGGCGGCCGGGGCCAGCTACTGCATGGACGAAGTCGAGATCGTCCGCAACGTCGAGGACGCCGGCTTCGTGGCCAAGCGTCGCAACATGCACTACGACATCCTCGGCGAGCCGATGTTTCGCCTGCGGGATGTGCCTCGGATGCTGGAGCTGGCCACCTCGCGTGAAGACGGCGACACTTCGGTCCCGGTCGAACTACTGAATTACCCCGCGCGCAGCGCTGCCGGCAAGCGGCTTCGCACGAAATGATCAGTTACCGGGCCGCCTGGGTGTGCCCGATTGCGCAGCCACCAATTCACAACGGGTGGGTGGCTGTGCGCGATGGGCGAATCGCAGGCCTCGGCTCACAAACGGAAGGACCCCCGTCGCCGGCGCGCGATCTGGGTGCGGTCGCCATCCTGCCGGGGCTGGTCAACGCCCATGCCCACCTCGAGTTGTCGTGGCTGCGCGACCGTGTCCCGCCGGCGGCGAACTTCATCGACTGGATCAAGCAGTTGTTCGTGACGCGCGGCGGACGCAGCGAACGGCCCGGCGATCCGAAAGTGACCGGCGCCGCCCGCGCCGCGGCGCACGAAATGCGCGACGGCGGCACGGCCGCAGTGGGCGATATCAGCAACTCGCTGGCAACCGTTGAAACGATTCGCGCCGCCGGGCTGCGCGGGTTGGTGTTTCATGAGCTGCTCGGGTTCAACCTGCCGACGGGGCAGTCGGTGATTGACACGCGTGAGCGTCGCGTGACGGCGGCAAGCGTTGGCGGCGACGCCGTCCGCGTGTCGCTTGCACCCCACGCGCCGTACTCGGTGTCACCCGAACTGTTTCGCGCGATTCGCGCAGAAGTCGACAGGTCTCGCGTCCCCATCACCAGCGTGCATCTCGGCGAGTCGCCGAGTGAGGTCGACTTCCTGCGCGATGGGACTGGCCCGTGGCCGGGCATTCTGAAGTGGGTGGGCTCGGAGCGAGAAGGTTGGACCCCGCCCGGTGTCGGTCCCGTCGCCTACCTCGCTGATCTGGGAATGCTGGATGCTCGCACGCTGGTGGTGCACGCAGTGCAGCTTCAGGATGCCGAACTGCGGCGCCTCGCCGAGATTGGGTGTACCGTGGTGACGTGCCCGCGCAGCAACCAGTGGGTTGGCGTCGGGATGCCGCCGATCTCGCGCTTTTACGCGGCTGGTCTCAAGGTGGCGGTGGGTACGGACAGCTTGGCGAGCGTGGCCGATTTGAATCTGTTTTCGGAGCTCCAGACGATGCGGTGGCTGGCGCCGTCCGTGCCGGCACGCACGCTCCTGGAGAGCGCGACGCGCGTGGGTGCGGAGGCGCTGGGCTTCGGTGAAGAACTCGGGACCATCGAAGTGGGCAAACGCGCGGAATTGATTGCAGTCGCGACTCCTGTCGCGGCGGCTCTTCCGCCTTCGCCAAGGCTTCGGCCGACCAGTTCGCCTTCGCCAGGGCTTCCGCGGACCGGTCAGGCCGGGCAGGTTCGGGGGGCAACCTCCCAGCCGGCGTCGGCGTTGGACACGCCATTCGATGTCGAGGAGTACCTCGTCAGCGGGATCCAGCCGCGGCTGATTCAATGGGTGCGCGCATGATCGCGCGCATCGGCACGTATCTGTCGTTCGTCCGCTTCTCTCATTCGGTCTTTGCGCTGCCATTCGCGCTCACCGGCGCGCTGCTGGCGTCGGGCGAGCATCCGCTGACCTGGACCCGTGTGGCGTGGATCATCGCCGCCATGGTGGCGGCGCGGAGCGCTGCGATGGGCTTCAATCGCCTGGTCGACGCCCACTACGATGCGCAGAACCCACGGACCGCGATGCGTGAATTGCCGCGCGGCGCGATGAGCCGCACCGAGGCGGCCATCTTCGTGGCGGTGACCTCGGTGGCCTTCATCGCGGCGGCGTGGATGATCAACCCGCTCTGCGCGGCGCTGTCGCCGCTGGCGCTGGCCATCGTCTTCTGGTATTCGCTCGCCAAGCGCTACACGTCTTACACGCAGGCATTTCTCGGTCTGGCCATGGCGGTTGCGCCCGTCGGGGGATGGCTGGCCGCCGGAGGCGCGCTGGGCCGCTGGGAGCCCTGGCTCCTGGGAGCGGCGATCGGCCTGTGGGTGGGCGGGTTCGACGTGCTCTACGCCTGCCAGGATTACGCCTTCGACCGCGAACACGGCCTGCGGTCGATTCCCGTGCGCTTCGGCATCGAGCGCTCGCTGCTGATCTCGCGCGGCATGCACGTCGCGACCATCCTGTGCATGGCCACCCTCGCCCTCGTCATCCCACTGGGGCCGATCTATCTGATCGGCGTCGCCCTTGTCGCCGCGCTGCTGACGTACGAACAGTCGCTGGTGAGCAGCACGGATCTGTCGCAGGTCAAGCGCGCGTTCGACATGAACGGCTACGTCGGCATTCTCTATTTCCTCACAACGGCCGCCGCGGTCTTCGTGCGATGAGCGGTGCCCCACACGAAGGGCGCGAAGGACACGAAGGATATGAGATCTTTGGTTTTCTTCGTGTCCATCGTGTCCTTCGTGTGTGTTGGGCGGGCGCGTGATCGATAAATCGCCGGCTCGCATCGCGGGCATGTTCGACGCCATTGCGCCGCGCTACGACCTGCTGAACGGCGTGCTGTCGGGCGGGCTGGACCGCTATTGGCGCCGGCGCGCGATTCGCTCGCTGCAGTTCACCGGCGCCGAGACGCTGCTCGACGTGTGCACCGGCACCGGCGATGTGGCGCTGGCGGCGGCGCGGGCGGCTCGGGGCGCCCGGCGTGTGCTCGGCGTGGACTTCGCCGGGGCCATGCTGACGCGCGCCGTGGAAAAGACCCGCGCCCGACAGCTCGACGGCCGCGTCCGCGTCGTCCGCGGCGATGCCGTGCGCCTGCCGGTGCCGGCCAATGCCGTCGATGGCGTGACCATCGCCTTCGGCATTCGCAACGTCGCGGCCCCCGAGGCGGCCTGCGCAGAACTGCTGCGTGTGCTGCGGCCAGGCGGACGGCTCGCAATCCTGGAGTTTGGCCTGCCGGTGGTGCCGGCGGTTCGCCCGCTGTATCTCTGGTACTTCCGCCACGTGCTGCCGCGGATTGGGCGCGCCGTCTCGCGCCATGAGGGCGCGTATTCCTATCTGCCCGCATCGGTGGGCGCTTTCCCCTGGGGCGAGGCTTTTGCCCAGATCCTCCGCGAGCAAGGATTTAACAACGTCACGGCAAGGCCGCTGACCTTCGGCGTCGTCTATCTGTATACGGCGTCGAAGAGCGCTGACCAGGCTGGTGGGCCGCGTGAGGCTGGTGGGGTGGGCCCGCCCCACCCGCCCCACGCGCCCCTATACTTATCAAGTACCTGATGTATTTCGATTTCGAGGACCGCTACGTCGATTACCAGCCCGTCGGTGGGGGCATTCGGCGTTGGGACGGTGTGCTGATCTCGGTTGGCGTGCATGTCGCAGCGGTCCTCCTCGCGTTGCTGGCGCCGGCGCTGCCGATCTTTGCGCCCGACCCTGAGGTCGAGGCGGCGGCACGCGTCGAGCCGGAGCCGGAGCGCGACCGGCCGACGTTCGTGTTCGTGCAGCCGCGCGTCGATCTCAAGGCCGAGCGGCCTCCGCAGATCTCGGAAGATTCGGATCAGAATCGCATCGCCCGTGCGGAACGCCCTGCGCCGGTGATGAGTAATCCGTTGCCCTCTGCGCGCGGCAACTCCGCGGATCGGGTGGAGGCGTCGCCGGACGAGCGCATGAAAGGCAAGGGGCCGGCGCCCGAACCGTCCCCGGAGCCGCCTGCGCCCGACGTCGTCGAGCGGCTACCCTCGCCCATGCCACAGCAGCGCGCCGAGGTGCCGGCGCCACAAACGACGCCTCGGCCGCCGCAGGGCGGGGCGCTCGGCGAGGCGTTGCGCAATCTGCAAAAGTACGTCGATCAGGAGTCGTTCAACAACGACCAGGGCCAGGCCCAGAATCTGGGGCCGCTCCAGTTCGATACCAAAGGCGTCGAATTCGGCCCCTGGATTCGCCGTTTCGTTTCTCAGGTCCGGCGCAACTGGTTCGTCCCGATGGCGGCGATGACGCTACGTGGCCGCGTCGTGCTCACCTTCTTCGTCCATCGCAATGGTGCGTTGACTGACGTACAAGTCGTGCAGCCCTCGTCCATCGAGTCGTTCAACATCGCGGCGCGTAATGCGCTGCTGGCGTCGAATCCCACCGAGCCGCTGCCCCCGGAGTACCCCGACGACAAGGCCTTCTTCACGGTCACCTTCTACTACAACGAGACCCCCTAACCAGGTTCCAAGGTTCCAAGGTTCCAAGGTTCCAGGGTTACGGTCCAACGCACGAGAGCCGATGCCGTCCCGATCCCAACAGCTGGGAGTGCTGATCGCCGCGTCGCTCCTGGTGCTGTTCGTCCTGTGGCGGGTGATGTCGTGACCGCATCGAAGCCGCTGCTGGCCGTTCTTGGGCCGACAGCGACGGGGAAGAGCGCGCTGGCCATTGCCATCGCGCGGCGTGTCGACGGCGAGATCATCAACTGTGATTCGACCGCCGTGTACCGTGGGTTCGACATCGGCACGGACAAGGTGGCGCTGGCCGACCAGGGCGGCATCCCCCATCATTTGATTGACATTGCCGATCCGAACGCTGAGTACACGGCGGCTGACTACGCGCGTGATGCGTCGCGAGTCGTCAGCGATGTGCAGGCGCGCGGGCGTGTCCCGATCGTTGCCGGCGGCACGGGCTTTTATTTCAGGGCGCTTACACGCGGGCTGTTTCCAGGGCCGGGCAAAAGCGACGAGTTACGTGCCAGATTGAGCCGCACCGCGAATCGGCGCGGCGACGGCTTTCTCTGGCGGATGGTGCGGCGGGTGGATCCGGCATCCGCCGACCGCATTCTGCCGGGCGATCACAAACGGCTCGTCCGTGCTCTCGAGGTGTATTTCCAGACCGGCAAACCACTCACGGCCCATTTTGCCGACACCGTGTCGCCGCTCGGTCCCGACGTCGCCGTGACAGCCCTGGCGCTCCGAATGGACCTGCCCCGGCTGGCGGATCGGCTCGCCGAACGCGTGGATGCGCAGTTCGCGGCCGGGGTCCTCGATGAGGTCCAGGAATTGCTCGCGCGCGGAGTCCCGCCAACGGCACGTCCGTTTGGCGGCCTCGTCTACCGGCAGGTGATGGAGTACCTGCGCGGCGTGCGCAGCCTCGGCGCCACGCGCGATTTGATCGTGCAGGAGAACCGCCGTTACGCGCGACGCCAGTTGATCTGGTTTCGTAAAGAGCCTAACCTTATCTGGTTTGAAGGCCCCGGCGAGTTGCCGGAAGTGCAGACCAGGGTTCTTGGTGGGCTGGCTGAACGGGGTCTGTCGATCGTCAGGGGACCTGCCGCTCATGGCTGATACGAAGACCGGTGCGCCGAATATTCAGGACGTCTTTCTCAATTACGCGCGCCGCGAAAAGCTTCCGGTTACTTTGCATCTGCTCGACGGGCGCGAGTTCGAGGCGCGCATCAAGAACTTCGATCGGTTTGCCCTGATCGTCGAACATGCCGGCATGGACCATCTCATCTTCAAACATGCCATCGCCACGATTCGTACGCCGCGCAGCGTCCCCAACTACTTCTCCTCACATCACCCGTAACCCGTAACCCGTCACCACGAAGGACACGAAGTAATCTAAAATTGGTTTCTTCGTGCCCTTCGTGCCCTTCGTGCCCTTCGTGTTCCGCCGCGGGTGACGCGTGCGATTCACCCGCGCGATCGTCATCGTCATGGACAGTGTCGGCATCGGCGAGTTGCCTGATGCGCACGCATACGGTGACGAGGGCAGCAACACGCTCGGCAACATCGCGCGGCAAGTTCCGCTGAAGATCCCGACGCTGGCGTCGTGTGGTCTGTCGCGCGTGGTGGATCTGCCAGACGTACCCATTGCCGAACCGCCACGCGGCGCCTATGGCCGCATGGCCCAGCGCTCCGCGGGGAAAGACTCGGTGACGGGCCACTGGGAGCTCATGGGCATCGTCATCGAGCGCCCGTTCCCCACCTTCCCCGAGGGGTTTCCGGCTGACCTCATTCGTGCGTTCGAGCAGCGCATCGGACGCCCGACGCTAGGCAATGTCGTCGCATCGGGTACGGTCGTCATCGATCAGCTCGGCCCCGAGCACATGCGGACGGGCGCGCCGATTGTGTATACCTCGGCCGACAGCGTGTTCCAGATTGCCGCGCACGAGGACATCGTGCCTGTTGCCCAACTCCACCAGTTTTGCGAGATCGCGTACGAGCTCACCGTCGAGGGGATGGGGCTGGGCCGCGTCATCGCGCGCCCGTTTGTCGGACAGCCCGGGAACTTCACGCGCACGATGAACCGGCATGATTACGCCATGCCGCCGCGCGGCGAAACGCTGCTCGACCGGTTGACCGCGGCCGGCGTGCCGGTAACGGCGATTGGCAAGATCAACGATCTATTCGCCGGCCGGGGCATCTCTGAATCGCATCCGACCAAAAGTGACGACGATGGGATGGCGAAGGTCGAGGCGCAGATGCAGCAGCAGGACCGCGGGCTGATCTTTGCCAATCTCGTCGACTTCGACACGGTGTACGGCCATCGCAACGACGTGGCCGGTTACGCCGCCAATCTCGAGCGATTCGATGCACGCCTTGCCGCGGTGCTGCCGCGATTGCGTCCAGACGACATCCTGATCGTGACCGCCGATCACGGCAACGACCCCTCCACGCCCAGCACGGACCATTCACGCGAGTACGTGCCGCTGCTGGTGGTTGGGGCGCGCGTGCCTCCGGGTATCGAGCTGGGCACGCGGTCCACGTTCGCCGATCTGGCACAGACTCTCGCGGACGGGTTTGCGGTCCCGCCCGTCGCGCACGGCACCAGCTTCTTGCCACAGTTGTAAATGTCCGGCTGGCCCCTGTGGCGCCTGCTTGTCTGGATCGAGGCCTGGCTGTTGGCGGTGGCGGTGCTCCATCATTACCGTCCGATTCATGACGACTTCGTGGTGCCGCTGCTGATTGCGATCATCCCCGGCGGGGTGTGCGTGATCATCCGCAGCCTGGCGAGAGCCGCCACTGAGCAGACGACGGTGCGCGAACAGCGCGCCTATCTGGTGGAACTTGCGATTGGCGGGCTGGCGGTGGCGGCCGCGGCACGCTGGGCAGTGCGGTGGGCGCTCGACGCCGCGGACGGTCTGCGCCGAGTGGACGCCATGCTCGGGCAGGCCACGATCATCGTGGACGTCTCTCTGACCGGGGTGTCCATGGTCGCGTGCTTCGCGGCGCTGACGCTCGACTGGTTTCTCGCCACCGCGCATCAGCCGCTTCGCGAAACGATGCACTGGCTCCGACGGACGCACATCATCGTGACGATTGTCCATGTGGCGGCGCTCGTCGGGTCGGCATGGACGTTCGCGAACTGGCCGGAGCTGAGCGAGGACAACGCAGCGCTGTTCCAGCAGGCCCGGATGGCGCTTCACGTCTATGAGTACGCGAAGGCGACGCTGTTTCCGGTGCAGGCATTTTTCGCCGCGCTCGCGGTGCTCGTGGTGGCGCTCGACAGCCGGGATTAGCAAGGTTGGTGGGGCGCCCTACCTGCCTCAATGCAATAATTCCCAACGCACATGACTATTCGCGAAGAGCTGGAACGCCGGGAGCGCGAGATTCTTGCGCCGGCCGCTTCGAAGAGCGAGGACAGCAAGGGACGGTTGCGGCCGGAAGAGGAAGACACGATCCGGCCGGCCTTTCAGCGCGATCGTGATCGCGTGATCCACACCAAGGCCTTTCGTCGGCTCAAACACAAGACGCAGGTGTTTTTTTCACCCGCTGGCGACCACTACCGGACGCGGCTGACGCACACCCTCGAGGTCGCCCAGATCGCCCGGAGCATCGCGAAGGTCCTGCGCCTCCACGAGGAACTTACCGAGGCCATCGCGCTCGGACACGACCTGGGGCACACGCCGTTTGGCCACGCCGGCGAACGGGTCCTCAGCGCGCTCGTCCCCGGCGGCTTCAATCATTACGAGCAGAGCCTGCGGATCGTCGACGTGCTCGAACACGACCGGCAGGGGCTCAATTTGACATGGGAAGTGCGTGATGGCATCGCCCGGCATTCCAAGGGCAAGAACGGCATGCCGGTTGGGGCGCCCCCGGAGCACCGGGCCTCGACCATCGAAGGCCAGGTCGCCCGCGTGGCCGACATCATCGCTTACGTCAACCACGACTTCGACGATGCGGTCAGAGCGGGGCTGTTGCGCGCGGATGAGATGCCGCCGGGCCTCGCGGAAATGCTTGGGCCGACACCCTCCGCTCGCATCGGGCGGATGGTGAGTGACGTCGTACACCAGACGCTCGACGGCGGCCTCCAGGAGATTCGTATGAGCGACACCATCCTGCAAGCCACGGTCGACCTGCGCAGCTTCTTGTTCGCGGCGGTCTACGAGAACGAGGTGGCGACCGCCGAGTTCAAAAAGGCCGAGGGCATTCTGGGCGGCTTGTGGGAGAAGGTGCGCCAGCAGCCGCTGGAGTTCCTCGACCCGCGAACCATCGACGCCGAGGGCCTGGATGTCGCGGCCCAGGATTTCGTCGCCGGGATGACCGACCGTTATGCCGTCAACCTGTATGAGCGGCTGTTCATTCCCAAGCCGTGGGTCGAGCTTCGGACCTGACCGCTTCTTGCGTGCCTCCGCCCGTTCCGGCGGTATAATGGGCAGTTCGCGTTTCCGCGGGAAACCGGAGCGTCAGTCACATCATGAACCTGGATCTCACGCAATTCCGGCAGCCCGAAACCGACGTCGTCCGCCAGTTCGCCCCTGAAGAGTTCGCCGATGGCACCGGGCCGTTCAGGGTCGTCGAGCCGGCGAATTTGACGCTGACGGTGCACAAGGACAATGCCCGCTACCGGCTGGTCGGCCGGTTGACCACGACGCTGGAGCAGTCATGCGGCCGCTGCCTGGAACCATTTCGCGAGACGGTGGACGCGTCGTTCGACATGCGGTACCTGCCGCACTCGGATAATGCCGGAGATGCCGAGCGCGAGGTGGAAGAGGATGATCTGTCCGATGCGTTTTATCGCGACGAGGTCATCGACCTGCGACAGTTGATGGAAGAGCAGTTCTATCTCGCCCTTCCCATGAAGCCGCTGTGCCGACCCGACTGCAAAGGCCTGTGTCCGAACTGCGGTACCAACCTGAACGAGACGACCTGTGAATGCGAGATCCGCTGGGAAGATCCCCGGTTGGCGGGTCTGAAAGCACTGATCAATCGGGATAAAAACCCGGGATAACGATAATGCCTAATCCAAAACGACGACACTCCAAGACCCGCGGCCGCAAGCGCCGTACCCACGACACCCTCGTCGCAGCCACCGTCGGCAACTGTCCGCAGTGCGGCGAGCCGAAGGCCTCGCACGTGGTCTGCAAATACTGCGGCTTCTACAAGGGACGTCAAGCGCGTCCGGTCGACGAGGAATAGCTGAGGCCTGGGCCTGGGGCCTGAGGCCTGGAGCCTGAGGCCGGAACAGATGCGCATAGCAGTGGACGCAATGGGCGGCGATCATGCGCCGGCGCGGATCGTCGACGGCGCCATCGCGGCGGCGCGTCACCTCGGCATCGGGGTCGATCTGGTCGGACTGCCCAGCGTGATTCGTGACGAGCTCTTACGGCACGACGATGCAGCGCACCTCGACGTGCGGGTGGTCGAAGCCACCGACGTCATCGAGATGGTCGAATCACCGGCGCAGGCCTTGCGGCGCAAGCCGCGCGCGTCCATCAGGGTGGCGGCCGAGTTGGTCGCACGCGGCGACGCGGCCGCCCTGGTGAGCGCCGGGCACACCGGTGCGACGGTGGTGGCGGCGCACGCCGCGTTCGGGATGCTGCCCGGAGTCGATCGGCCGGCGCTGGCGCCGTCGGTGCCGACACGCCATGGTTCGGCGGTCCTCATTGACGCCGGCGCCACGGTTGAATGCAAGCCCTCATATCTGTTGCAGTTTGGCATCATGGGGTCGGTCTACGCGCGCACCTGGATGGGTGTGCCACGGCCGCGCGTCGGGCTGCTGTCGATCGGCGAGGAAGAAACGAAAGGCAACGAGCTGACCCGCGAAGCGCATCGCCTGCTGAAAGCGTCACCCCTGCATTTTGTCGGCAACGTCGAAGCACGCGAGATCTTCGCGGGCACCGCTGATGTCATCGTCTGCGACGGGTTCACGGGTAACGTGGCATTGAAGCTGAGCGAGGGTCTCGTGGAGATGGTGGAAGAGCTGCTCGGTGAGGAGCTGCAGAGCACGTTTTCCGCCCAGGTGGGATCGCTGCTGTCGCGTCGCGCGTTTCGCCGGTTTCGCAAGCGCGTGGATTATTCGGAGTACGGCGGTGCGCCGCTCATGGGTGTCGCCGGCTTGTGTATCGTCGGCCATGGTCGGTCGTCCGCCAAGGCCGTCCGCAACGCCGTCGTGATGGCATCGCGGTTCGTCAGCAGCAACGTTCTCACCCGCGTCGAGCAGGAGATTGCGTCCGCGGCAGGATCCCCAGCGTGATCGCATTTCTCTTTCCTGGGCAAGGTTCCCAGGCTGTCGGCATGGGCAAAGCACTCGCGGACCAGTTCCCCGAGGCGCGCGCAGTCTTCGAGGAGGCCGACGCGGCGCTCGGGGAGCGGCTGAGCGCGCTCATCTTCGGCGGCCCGTCGCAGACCTTGACCCTGACCGAGAACACCCAGCCGGCCATCCTCACGACGAGCATCGCGACCTTTCGGGTGCTCGAGGCGCGCGGGCTCGCGCCGGCGATGGTCGCGGGACACAGCCTCGGCGAGTATTCCGCGCACGTCGCCGCAGGAACGATGACGTTTGCCGACGCGGTGCGTATCGTGCGTCAGCGCGGCCGCTACATGCAGGAGGCCGTGCCCGTCGGCACCGGCGCCATGGCGGCCATCCTGGGACTCGAGAGCGACGCGGTCGCGCGGGCCTGCGCCGAGGCGGCTCAGGGAGAGGTCGTCAGCCCGGCAAACCTCAATGCGCCAGGGCAGGTGGTCATCGCCGGCGCGGCTGCCGCCGTTTTCCGTGCAATGGAACGAGCCAAGGCGCTGGGCGCGAAGCGGGCGATCCCCTTGCAGGTCAGCGCACCGTTTCACTGCGCACTGATGATGCCGGCGCAGGAACGGCTCGCGCCCGAACTGCGCGCGCTCGACACCTCGACTCCGCGTGTGCCCGTGGTGGCCAACGTCGACGCGCGACCCAAGACCGACGCCGCCTCTGCGATCGAGGCGCTGATTCTCCAGGTGTCGGCACCAGTGCGCTGGGAAGACGTCATGCGGCGCCTGATCATCGACGGAGCCACCACCTTCGTGGAAGTGGGGCCCGGCACGGTCCTGTGCGGGCTGGGCAAGAAGATCGCGCGTGAGGCCAGGTTCGCGAGCATCGAGACGCCCGAACACCTTTCGCGCGTCGAGGCCTCGTGCGCGCCATGAATACTGAACACAAGATTGCGGTCGTGACGGGTGCATCCCGCGGCATCGGACGCGCGATTGCGCTGCAACTGGCCCGCCGGGGTGCGTTGGTGATCGCCGCCGCGCGCGAAGCCAACGCCCAGGCGACCGTCGACGAGATCACCGCGGCCGGCGGACTAGCCGAGGTGGCCTCCGCCGACATGACGGATACCGCGTCGCTCGAGGCGCTCATCAGCGGCGCCGTCGCGCGCCATGGGCGGATCGATATCCTGATCAGCAACGCCGGCATCACCCGCGACCAGTTGATGCTGCGCATGAAGCGCGCCGACTGGGACGAGGTGATGGCCACGAACCTGACGGCGGCCTTCACGCTCTGCCAGGCGGCGCTCAAGCCGATGATCCGCCAGCGCGGCGGGCGCATCGTCGCCATGAGCTCCGTGGTCGGCCAGAGCGGCAACGCCGGCCAGGCCAACTACGCGGCGTCGAAAGCTGGCTTGATCGGCTTCTGCAAGTCGCTCGCAAAAGAAGTGGCGTCGCGCAACATCACGGTCAACGTGGTGGCGCCGGGTCTCATCGACACGGACATGACGCGCGCGCTCACCGCCAACGCGCAGACCGACTGGGCCGCGCAGATTCCGCTCGGTCGTCCGGGCACGCCCGCGGACGTGGCGGCCGCGGTGTGTTTTCTTGCGTCGGATGAGGCGTCGTATATTACAGGGCAGGTTCTCGCCGTCAATGGCGGCATGTACATGTAGCGGCCGGTGTCCAGACCGGCCGGAACGGTTTCAGACCGGGCCAAGTATTGTTGGTAGTTGTCGTTCGGAATGCGGGTTGGACAGGAGGATTCAGTGGCCGTTGCCGATAAGGTGAAAAGCATCATCGTGGAGCAGTTGGGCGTCGACGAAGAGGAAGTGACGCCGGACGCATCGTTTGTCGACGACCTCGGCGCCGACTCGCTCGATACCGTCGAGCTCGTCATGGCGTTCGAGGAGGAGTTCGGAATCGAGATTCCAGACGAAGACGCCGAGAAGATCACGCGCGTCAAGGAAGCGGTCGAGTACATCGAGGGGCACGCCAAGAAGAAGTAACGGGCGTGGCCCGCACGGGCACGGAGGAATATTGAGCAGGCGAGTCGTCGTGACCGGCGTAGGGCTCGTATCGCCGGTCGGTATCGGCACCCAGACCAACTGGGATGCCCTCTGCAGCGGAGTCAGCGGCATTGGCCCGATCACCCGTTTTGACGCGTCAGCGTTTTCGACGCGTTTTGCGGGTGAGGTGAAGAACTTCGATCCCTTGCGGTGGGTGGAGAAAAAGGAACTGAAGAAGATGGACATCTTCATTCAGTTCGCCATCGCGGCCGCGCAGTTCGCGGTGGACGATGCGAAGCTCACGGTGACGCCGGACATCGCGCCGCGCGTCGGCGTGTTCATCGCATCGGGCATCGGCGGGTTCACGACCATCGAGCGCGAGCACAAGGCGCTGCTCGAGGGCGGGCCGCGCAAGATCTCGCCGTTCTTCATTCCCAGCGCCATCATCAATCTGGCCGCGGGCCAGGTCTCGATTCGCTTTGGCGCGAAGGGACCCAACTCGGCGACGTGCACGGCGTGTACGGCATCGGCGCACGCGCTCGGCGATGCGTGGGAGATCATCCGCCGCGGGGCGGCAGACGCCATGATCGCCGGCGGCTCGGAGGCGGCGATCTGCGCCAT
>Ga0136627_1000315_pt1 | contig 17554 bp, 19 predicted proteins | sample AntDrymUQ4892206_2_FD_104652 | JGI IMG/M metagenome (GOLD analysis project Ga0136627, IMG submission 104652) | Polar desert sand microbial communities from Dry Valleys, Antarctica - metaG UQ489 (22.06) | ecosystem: Environmental > Terrestrial > Soil > Desert | place: Antarctica: Dry Valley... | reverse complement strand
GTGGTGTTGATCGCCTCCGACGGCGAATGGACCCGACGCAAGGTAGGTAGCCCGGAGCAGGCCGCAAAACTCGCCGCGAAGCTCGGCATCCCGATTTACGACGTGGCGGCCGTAGGTTATCCGTCCCGGATGCGGGAATGGACCCGCCGCCAGCGGGAACTCAAAGACTCCCAAGCGTGAACATAGCGATTTGGGGAAATCTGGTACTTGCCCCGCCCTCGAGGACCAGGGGACGCTCATATAACCTGCACGTCTCGACCCGTTGGGTCACTTCGTGCTCTCCATCCGCCGCTTGCGCAACTTGATGCCTATTCGATACCGGCTATCACCGTTGGGGCCGCGCTCTGGATCGGGTAGAACCTGCACCTCGTCGACCAATGTGGTCAATACCTGCCAGCCGAAGGTATCTTGTGCTGGCGGATCATCGGTCTTGCTGTTGGCACACACTTCAACCACGATTTCATCCGGTGATAGTTCAAAAACACAGCTCAGCCTGGACACGGGAACTGCCCTGCTGACCAACGTCGCACATGCCTCCTCGACGGCCATGCGAAGGTCATCGACCTCATCGAGATTGAAGTCCATGCGGGCGGCGAGTTCGGCTGCCAGACTACGAGCTGCCGCCAGATGAGTCGGCACGGCTGGAAGTGTGAGTTCAATGGTTTCCTCGCCTGAGTCATTGCCTGCTACCACGGATTCTTGCCCCGACTTTTGCTGTTTCAGGGTCCGCCCGGCGAGCACCCCGTCAGCTCTCGCCCACGCGTCAATGTCTTGCACGGTTAACGTCACCTACCCTGTGGAAAGTCGGTATGTGACGAAAGCTACCCAGTGCGACACCCGACTACACATTTATGAGATGGCGTTTGAAACCAGGGCTGCGGCGTTGATACCCGACGTGAGCGCTGCTGGCGAAACCGCGTCCGGTGCGGAGGCCGATGCTATGGCTACTGTGCCGGGTTCTCATCACAGTGACGGCAACCTTTAAGCTTCGCGCTGCGAGTGTTCGAACGGGAGGGATGGGCCTTGGATTCCGATAGGGGCGAGACCGAGGTGGCACGGTTGAACCGTCATTTCAACGAGATCTTGCAAGAGATTCGAGTGGCGCAGACCGGCGTACAGATTCTGTTCGCTTTCCTACTCACCTTGCCGTTCTCAGTGCGCTTCGTCGAAACGACCTCCTTTCAACAGTGGGTTTACTTGACCACTTTGATGACTACCCTGGCCGCAACCGGCCTTTTGGTCGGACCGGTCGCTTACCACCGACTGACGTCGGGACGACAGATGCGGGTGCAGCTGGTGGCCACCGCGAACCGGCTTGCGCTCGGCGGTATCGGAGCACTGCTGTTAGCGCTAGTCGGCTCGATCCTGCTGGTCACAGACGTGGTACTCGGCGGAGTGTGGGCAGCGGCCTTCACCGTTGTGAGCCTGTTGTGGTTGACGGTCTTGTGGTATCTGCTACCTCTTGCTCGGCGTCGCCGGCTCGGTAACGGCGAGAGTCGGCTCCGGGAAGGGTGACCGGGCCGGCTCCGCGAACTCAAGTGGCTCAAGTGCTGCGACGGACTGTGGAGACTCGGCGGTGGCGCGCAGAAACTCCTGCCGTGGCTCGTGGATCTCACCGAGCGCGACGATGTCGCGTTTGAAGAACAGTCCGATGGTCCAGTCCAGCATAATGCGCACTTTGCGGTTGAAGGTCGGCATCTTCGCGAGGTGGTAGGTGCGGTGCAGTAACCACGCGGGAAACCCCGACAGCTTGACGCCGTATATCTGGGCCACGCCGTGGTGTAGACCCAGTCCTGCCACCGATCCGGCATAAGTGTGACGATAATGCTTGAGTTTTTTGCCGCGAAGCGACGCCGCCACATTGGACGCCAGATGTTTTGCCTGCCGAATCGCATGCTGAGCGTTGGGGGCGCAATACGCTCCCTCACCGCCGGTGAGGTCGGGTACGGCAGCACAGTCTCCGGCCGTCCAGACGTCGGTGGTGCCGGATACTCGAAGGTAGGCGTCGGCGCGCAGTCGACCTCGCTCGTCCAATGGCAGATCCGTATCGCGAAGCATCGGGCTGGCTTTCACTCCGGCGGTCCAGACCAGTGTGCTGGTGGGGAAGATGCTGCCGTCGGAGAGTTTGGCTACCCCGTCGGTGACCGAGTCCAGTCGGGTCTCCAGCCGAACGTCGATGCCCCGCTTACGCAACAGCTCCACGGTGTAGCGGCCCATCTGCTCGCCCACCTCGGGCAGAATCCGACCGGTAGCTTCTACTAGCACCCATCGCAGCTCGGTAGGTGCTAATTTGCTCCAGCGGTTCTTGGTGTAGTAGCTGGCCACGTTACGGCTGAGGTCCTCTAACTCTGCGAGGGTCTCCACCCCGGCGTAGCCGCCACCTACGACAATGAACGTCAGCGCTCGCTCCCGCACGGCCGGGTCACCGGTAGATGCGGCGATGTCGAGTTGCGTAAGTACATGGTTGCGCAACCACACGGCCTCACCTACGGTCTTGATCCCGATACCGCACTCGGCGAGCCCGGGAATCGGCAGTGTGCGGACGATCGAGCCGGGACAAACCACCAGGATGTGGTAGTTCAGCTCTCGCTGCTCCCCGGCGAGTGAGGTGAAGTACAGCTTGCGGTGTGCATGGTCGACCGCGGTGACGCGGGCGTTGATCAACTCGCAGCGTCGCAGTAGCCGTCGCAGCGACACCACGACGTGGCGGGGCTCTAGATTCCCGGCTGCCGTTTCTGGCAGGAATGGCTGATAGGTCATGTACGACTCGGGGTCGATGACCGTGATTTCGGCAACGTTGCGGGAGAGCTTGCGTTGTAGTTGATGCGCTACATACATTCCGACGTAACCGGCGCCCACGATCGCGATTCGTGGGCGTGTGGTCCTGGTATCGGCGCTGCTGGATGTCGAATTCACGATTAAGACACTGCCCTTCTGGTTTTGAAGCATCAGCCTCTAATGTAATCAAGACGCAAGATCGTTGGAGGCACGTGTGCATCGTCCGAATGTCGGAATGCATATCGGCGCCGCCGAACTGGATTTGCGTGCCGCCGGTAGACCGCCGTTACAGGCACGTCGTTGGTGCATGATGGTGCTTGAATCGTGGAGCATCTCTGCCGCTATCTCCGACGACGCGATTTTGGCCACCAGTGAGCTAGTTTCCAACGCGGTATTACATGCGCCACCCGTGCAGTTCATGCGATTGATACTGACCGAAAGCCACCTGGTGTTGGAAGTGGTGGACTCGTCGCTTCAAGTTCCTAAAGCTCAGCCACCGGATTGCTTCTCCGAACACGGGCGAGGACTGTTTCTGATCGACCGCATCGCCGAGCGTTGGGGAAGCGAGCCGGTGCACGATCGCAGTACCGGAAGACCCACCGGTAAGGCTGTTTGGTGCGTGTTGCGACTGTCAAACCTTGGTTAGCTCTAGGGTGTGCAGAGGAGTGATCGGCCGGGCATAAGCTTCGGAGCGTGCAGACAGCCGATCTATTCGACGCCGCGGCATCGACGGGGCCAACGAGCGCACCGCTGGCAGTGCGGATGCGTCCCCGGACGCTCGATGAGCTGGTAGGACAGCGGCAGCTCCTGGCCGCCGGCTCACCACTACGTAGGTTGGTCGAGGGTGACGCGCCCATCTCGGTGGTGCTGTGGGGACCTCCTGGATCCGGTAAGACCACTATCGCCCACATCGTGTCCGGGGCTACCCGGCGGCGATTCGCGCAGCTGTCGGCGATCTCGGCCGGCGTAAAAGAAGTCCGCGCCGTAATCGAGCAAGCACGGCAGCATCGTGCCACCGGCGCCCAGACGGTGCTGTTCATTGATGAGGTACACAGGTTCTCCAAGACGCAACAGGACTCGTTGCTGGCAGCGGTAGAGGATCGTTTCGTCTCCAAGAACGCCGCTACCACCGAGAACCCGTATTTTGCCATCGTTGCTCCGCTGTTATCCCGGTCGCTGTTACTCAGCTTGGAGCCGTTGCACGACGACGACATCACCATCCTTGTCGACCGTGCGCTCACCGAAGAGCGCGGCTTAGGGGGAACGCTCTCGGTAGCCGACGACGCCCGAGCACACCTGGTACGGCTTGCAGCCGGCGATGCCCGCAAGGCGCTGACGGCATTGGAGGCCGCCGCCGGTTCGGCCGTAGCCAAGGGTGAAACCGTCCTGGACTTGGCCACTGTGGAGCAGGCGGTGAATCAGGCGGCGCTGCGCTACGACCGCGACGGAGACGCGCACTATGACGTCACCAGTGCATTCATCAAGAGCATGCGTGGCTCGGACACCGATGCGGCGCTGCACTGGCTGGCGCGGATGATCACCGCGGGGGAGGACCCCCGATTCATCGCCCGTCGCATCGTCATCTTCGCCAGTGAAGATGTGGGGATGGCAGATCCGACCGTGCTCCAGACCGCGATCGCGGCATTTCAGGCGGTACAGCTGGTGGGGCTACCCGAGGCGCAGCTCAACCTCGCTCACGCGGTAATACACGCCGCGACCGCCCCCAAATCCAACGCCGTGGTGGCCGCGATCGGTGAGGCCATGTCCGACATTCGGGCCGGCCGAACCGGTTCGGTTCCCGCCGCGCTCCGTGACTCGCATTATCCGGGCGCGGCTAACCTCGGCCACGGTGAGACCTATCGCTATCCGCACGATGACCCCGCCGGCGTTGTGGCACAGCAGTATGCGCCGGATGAGGTGCTGATGCGGCAGTACTACCGGCCGGGCACCCACGGTGCCGAACGCGCGGTAGCCGAACGTCTGGTCAAGCTACGCGGCATCGTGCGCGGCGACCACTAGCCGATCTACTCGTCTTGAGCTAGCTCGTATCGCGTGCGTTTGTGACGAACCGGGTCGCATAGCCGATCTACTCGTCTTGAGCTAGCCCGTATCGCGTGCGTTTGCGACGAACCGGGTCACACGTCGCGGGTCGACGGGTTCGGTGACTATGCCGCCGCGCTTGAGATGCGTTCCGACGATTACCCCGTCGGCGTGTGCCATGATCGCTCCCACGTTGTCGGCGGTGGCGCCGCTTCCTACCAAAACAGGCAAGGTCACGCCCTCTGCCACGGTAGTCACATCGGAGATGGCGGTGGCCGAGCCGGTGCGGTCTCCCGACACGATGAGCGCATCGGCCAGACCCCGCTCGGCGGTATCTATCGCCTCGCTCACCAGCCCCCGGCCGGCCAGCGGCGCCGCATGCTTGACGCCCACATCGGCGAAGATCGCGACCTGAGACTTCAGGGCGGCACGAAGCCGCAGCGTTTCATGGCTCGCCCCGACAAGCAGCCCCTGCTCACTCATCACCACGCCGGTATGCACGTTCACCCGGACGAATGCCGCTCCCGTGGCGGTGGCTACCGCTACAGCCGCCGCGGCGTCGTTTCGCAGCACATTCACACCCACCGGCACCCTGGCGGCAGTTACGACTTCGCGGGTGATCGCCGCTATCGCCGCGACCGTCTCGGCCGGTACCCGCGCGGGATAGAAGGGCACATCGGAAAAGTTCTCCACGATCACCCCGTCCACACCGCCGCGGCTGAGCGCGTCGAGTTCTGCCAGGGCATGGTCGAAAATAGGTGTCATCTGTCCACCGAAACGTGGCGCACCTGGTAACGGGAGTAAGTGAATGACCCCGATCACCGGCCACGCCGCCGGAAAGAGCTGTTCGAGCCGCATACTCGTGCAGTCTGCCGTACCTGCGCGTGGTGGTGGCGAAGGGCTCCGGCGGCGGGCGCTAGGGTCACGGAGTGGTTTCAGGGCAGAGTGAAGTGCCGATTTCGCTGTCGGACCGCCGCGCCGAGTTGGCACGAAACCTCGCTTGGGTGCGGGAGCGGATTGAGCGAGCGTGCCAGGTAGTCGGCCGAGTTCCCACCGAGATCACGCTGATCGCGGTGACCAAGACTTTCCCGGTATCTGACGTAGCGTTACTTGCCGAGCTAGGCCTGCGCGACATGGGGGAGAACCGCGACGGCGAAGCGCGTGGCAAAGCCGAGCGGTTAACCGGACTGCGCTGGCATTTCGTGGGACAACTACAGCGCAACAAGTGCCGATCGGTAGCGACTTACGCCGACGTGGTGCACAGCGTGGATCGGCCGCAGCTAGTGGATGCGTTGGCACGGGCTAGCGCGGAGGTACGCCGGAAACCGTTAGGAGTGCTGATGCAGGTCGATCTCGATCGCACCCTGCATGGGCAGACATCCCACCATGATCGGTTATCACATATCGATCACATTGAACCGACTGATCCGACGCACCGGAGAGCCGGCGTGTCACCAGACGGTGCTATAGAATTGGCTGAGCGAATTCGTCAGTATCCGGCGCTAACGCTACACGGGGTGATGGGAATCGCACCCCAAGACGGGGATCCATTAGCCGCATTTTCCCAGCTAAAAGCGGTTTCGGAGCAACTGCGGTCGGTAACGAAATCGGCAAACTGGATCTCGGCGGGAATGAGCGACGACCTGATTCAGGCAGTTGCCGCCGGCGCAACACACGTGCGTGTCGGAAGCGCGTTATTAGGCATTCGTTAGCCGGTTGGATACTGTGACGGGGGCGAATGACATAGTTGTCATTCTAAGCTAGGTTTTTACATTGCTGGATGGTTCCCGATCGGATCGAGCCGGAGCCGACCAAGTAATTACGGTAAAACGGACATATACGAAGGGGCCGTCATGGGATCGCTGCGGAAGGCGGGGGTGTGGCTCGGTTTAGTCGAAGACGACGAAGCCCGGGCCTACGAGCGGAACTACGGCCGCGTCCATGACCGTGATGATCGGCGTTCGGATTCCTACGCCGATGATTACGCCGTTGAGGACGACCTCGAGCTGGAAGACGATCTCGACGAGCCGGCGCCGGCGGTTCCACTACGTAGAAGCGCACCCCGTTCGGTAGGCCGCCCAGCTGGAGCCGGTGCACCTATGCTCACGCACGACAACTTGGCGCTGGCACCGCAGGCCGCACTCCGTGAGCGGTCAGCTGTCTTTGATGAGGCCGCTCGCGACGGCGTAGCCGACGACGATTCCGAGTACCGCATCACCACGTTGCATCCCACGACTTACAATGAGGCGCGAGTCATCGGTGAGCACTTTCGTAGTGCGACCCCGGTGATCATGAACCTCACAGAAATGGATGAATCGGACGCTAAGCGGCTGGTGGACTTCGCCGCCGGTTTGGCCTTCGGTCTGCGGGGCAGTATCGAGCGGGTAACAAATCGAGTGTTTCTGCTCTCGCCGGCTAACGTTACGGTTACCGCCGAAGCCAAGGCTCGGATAGCCGAAGGCGGATTCTTCAACCAGAGCTAGGCACCCGCCAGGAGTGCCATGCCGGGCGTTCTCATCACCTTGGGTGCTGGAGCACGTGGTGGTCCCTGCGGCCTTGGCAGTAGCCTCCTGTCGAACGTCTAAGGACACAGTTATTGAGGGGCCTCCGTGTTAACCGTGCTGCAGTTGCTGTTTCTTGCGCTTCACCTTTTCTTAATCGTGCTGCTTGCGCGCCTGGTCGCCGACTACGTGTTGATGTTCTCGCGTCGCTGGCAGCCCGGTCGCGGTGCTTGCGCCACCATGGAGATCGTATGGAGCACCACCGATCCCCCGCTAAGGGCTCTGCGAAGGCTGATACCGCCGCTGCGACTAGGCCGGGTAAACCTAGACCTGGGGTTTCTGCTGTTGTTTTTGGCTGTCACGATCCTGCAGCGGGTTGTGCTCCAACTGATGCCATCGGCATAGGATATGGCCGTAAGGTACGATAGCGCTACTTATGCGACGCCTAAACGTGACCGAGTCGACCACATAAATTTGACGGTAGTTATAGCCGTTTCCGTGGGAAGCGGTATTCTCGACTCTGCCGATCACACCAAGCGGTGCTAAGGAGAGTTATGCCGCTCACACCCGCCGACGTTCACAATGTGGTTTTTAAGAAACCGCCCATTGGTAAACGTGGCTACGATGAGGACGACGTCGACGCTTTTCTCGACGAGGTCGAGCGAGAGCTTGCCCGCCTGATAGAAGAGGGCAGTGAGGTCAATGCACGTAGTGGCCAGGCTGGCGCAGGTGGTGCGCAGGCCGCTCCTGATGCTCGACGGCTCGCTGCTGAGAACACGGAGTTAAAGCAGCAGCTCGATCGGTTGCGTCAAGACAAACGCCGCGTCGATCAGGCGCTCCAGCAAGCGCAGCAGGACGTGGAGTCCGATGCTGCACGTGGCCCGCTCACCGGGGAGACCACTGGAGAGCAGCAAGCTGTTCGCGTGCTGATGATGGCGCAACGTACCGCCGATGAGCATCTGGCGGATGCCCAACGTGAGGCGGACAAGCTTCTTACCGATGCCCGTTCCAAAGCAGACAAACTTACTCGCAAAGCCCGTACCGCCGCTGAACAGCTCGAACGAGATGCGCGGCAGCGGCACCAAGAAGCCATGGGCGGCTTGGAAGCCAAGCGCAGCTCACTACAGAAGCACATTGAGGATCTCAAGGCATTCGAGCGGGAATACCGTACTCGGCTCAAGGCGTACTTGGAGGGTCAGCTTCGAGACCTTGACGTGCGTAGTCAGGCGGCGGAGTCAGATGCTGGTTCCCGGCCTTCCGCCAACGGAGCTGGCAGCTACGCACCGGCATATTCGGGGGCCGGCTCGTTGGACCTGCCTAACTCGAGGAGACCGGCCGCATAATGTGTGTCGGTGGTGAGGCGTTGTGGTCGTCCTAAGTCTGTTGGTCATCCTGATCTCTGGTGGATTGCTTGCCGTCGGCGTTGTTAGTGGAGATGACGTGCTTGTCATCGGTTCGATCGCGCTAAGCTTGATCGCTGCTATCGTGCTGTTTATCGGGGTTTGGCGGCAGCGGGATACAGACCTTGAACCGTCGGAGCATGCCTCGGCAGGTACTTCACCGCTGGAGGCGATGCCGCTAAGGGCTGAACCGACAAATCTTCCCGGCTCGGGTAATTTCTCGGCGTTGGAAGACACGGTTGTCGGTAATAACAACCTGCCGCCTACGGATACTGCCGGGTTTCCGTCTAAGGGGGAGCCCGCGTCGGTCTCGAAAGCCGAGCATGCCGCCTGGGCACGCTCGGCGGTTGCCTCCATCACCGAAGCTACTGCCAACGACGATGCGGGTGCGATGATGCAGGATCGTCGAAAGAGTTCGGTGGATGTGGCAACCCAGATCCCACAGCTGACGGCGAGATCGACGAAACGTAAGCCATCGACACAAGCCACTGCCCCGCAGGGTTCAGCTACGCGGGCCGACGCGCAAGCTTCGGGCCGCCAAGCCGGTACCGAAGCCTCCTCGACGCCGGCGGCAGGGGAGCCTGTTGCGGCTGTAGAGTCGCCGCCCGGTTCGACTTCGTCAGGAAGGTCTGCCGAGGCAGTGGCACCTTCCACCGAGGTAGGGCCACCTCGATCTACCCAAGAGGCCGCCGGAGAAGACCCCGTCGAGGAGCCGGTTGTCAGTGAGGATGCGGGCGACGACGCTGCCTACCTCGACCCTCCCGATGAACCACCGGCGGAGCTGTTGTTGTCATACGAAGAGCGTGAGCTCAGTGACTGTGACGCTGAAGTCCTGGTAGTGGATGGCCGGCCGCGCTTTCATCTTGCCGATTGCCTACACCTTGGCGACAAGTCGGCAGAACCGCTGGTGCTCTCCGAAGCGGCGGAACTTGGCTTTACCTCCTGCTCGCTCTGTGCGGCCGCTACAACGGTGCTTGCCGGACGCCAGTAGCACAGGCGTACGTCGCTTGGCTGCGATCCAAATTCCCTTCTTTTGGGCGAACAGTTGACACGCGCCGGTTCAGCGAGTAATCACAGCACATTAAAGTTAACGCCGACTCACCAGAGGAGGAATCATGATCGAGCCCACGGCGGTGCGTAGCGACGCCCGCGGTAGCAACAAGCAACCTGCCCGAGGCAAGCTCCGCAACGGTCAACGGCACGGCAGCACGGCAAAGCACACCCCCCCAAGCGCCATCCCCGCGGTTCCTGCCGCTGCTGAGTTTGTGGCTATCGACCAGATTCGATCCGCACTCGTGCAGCGTCAGGAGCAGTTGCAAGCCGAACATCGGCTGGCGATGGTCGAGCTAAGGGCCCTGCAACGGAATCGGCAAGTGGATGCCGGCGGGGAGGATCAGGCCGATGCCGGGACCAAGACCCACCAGTGGGAGCAAGAGCTTACGCTGACCCATGGCATCCTAGAACGTATCGAGCAAGTCGAACGTGCGATCAACCGGATCGACGAGGGAACCTATGGGCAGTGTGAGCGATGCGGAAACTCAATACCGATAGCCAGACTGGAGGCGTTCCCGGCAGCGACGCTGTGCGTGAGCTGCAAGCAACGACAGGAACGTCGTTAGTCGACAGCTCGTTAGCAGGCAGGGCGCGTCGACTGTTTATGTTGTTGGGGTTGCTCGTCGTCACAGTCGATGTTGTCACCAAAGTGTGGGTAGTAGCCGAGTTGATCGACCGGCCACCGGTGGAATTGCTGGGAGGATGGGCCTATCTCACCCATCTGCGCAATACCGGGGCAGCATTCGATATCGGAGACGATTTCACGATACTGCTGTCGATCACGGCGATAGCGGTTGTGATCTACGTGGTGTGGCTGTCGCGCCGTCTTATATCAACGATGTGGGCGGTCGCGTTGGGATTGATCGCCGGGGGGGCTACCGGCAACCTCATCGACCGCCTGTTGCGTGCCCCGGGCCCACTGCGGGGCGGCGTCGTCGACTTCATCAGCCTTGGCGACCCCATGAACCCGCTATGGCCGGTGTTCAACGTGGCCGATAGCGCGTTGGTGGCCGGTGTTGCGCTGGTCGTGGCTTTGGAATTGTTCGCTCGCACGCCGGGATTTCGTCCCGGGCGTGAAGCGGTGACGGCCTCTGCGAGCAGTGGCGGCGCATGAGTCCGCAACGGAGCCTGCCGCTACCCGATGGATTGGTGGGAAACCGCGTCGATCAGGCTCTCGCGCGACTATTCGGTCTGTCCCGTACGGCTGCCGCGCGAGTCGTTGAATCCGGGGGTGTGAGTGTCGATGGCGTGGTGGTCGATAAGGCCGCGCGACTGTCGGCCGGGGTTTGGCTCGAGGTGAGCTTGCCCGACCCGGAGCTTCAAACCGATGTGGTGACTGCCGCGGCGGTATCCGGTCTGGAGGTGCTCTTCGCCGATGAGCACCTCGTGGTGGTGAGTAAGCCGGTGGGAGTGGCTGCTCACCCGAGCCCTGGCTGGACCGGCCCCACCGTGATAGCCGGCCTTGCGGCACTGGGTCATCAGCTCGCTAGAGGCGGTCCGGCGGAGCGGCAGGGAATCGTGCACCGGCTAGATGTGGGCACCACCGGCGTCATGGTCGTGGCGAAGAGTGAGCTGGCGTATTCGGCGCTGAAACGGGCTTTTGCGCAGCGTACGGTCCGCAAGTGCTACCACGCGTTGGTGCAGGGGCACCCCGACCCCACCTCGGGCACCATTGATGCCCCGATCGACCGGCATCCGCGTCGTGACGCCATCTTCGCTGTGGTTGCCTCTGGTAAACCCAGCATCACCCACTACCAGACACTGGAGGCATTTCCTGCCCTCACTCTGCTGGAAGTGACGCTCGAAACCGGGCGCACCCATCAGATTCGGGTGCACATGTCCGCGCTACGGCATCCGTGTGCCGGTGATCTCACCTACGGTGCCGACCCGGTGCTCGCCGCCAAGCTGTGTCTGTCCCGGCAGTGGCTGCACGCCCGACGGCTGGGTTTTCTTCATCCGGCTACCGGGGAGTCGGTGGGGTTCGAGGCGGAATACCCCGACGACTTGGCGCAAGCCTTGGCGATCGTGCGGAGCGAGGCGTAAGGTTCCTGTCATCCTTCGATACCTCAATCCTTCCACTAGCTAGTGCGACACGCCCCCACCGTTGCCGGGTTTCCGGTGGTGACTAGATTCCTCGCCGGGAGGTGAGCCTGACAGCGCCCGCCTATACGGGGCTAGCGCAGTCTTGATAGCAGAGACAGTCCTGACGCCTGAAACACCCGTAGCTGCGGCGGTAGCAGCGGCGAAACCCCTTAACCAGAGAAGGATCTTCCACGAGCCCGGGATTCATGGAAGCTGTGTTGAGATCGACTTGAGATGGTGGCGGGCATTTGCTAGACAAACCGCGGCTTTTTGGTCATACTTCAGACTATGACTGCCACTGTTATGCCTGTGGGTGAGGTAAAGGCTCACCTTTCTGATTTAGTGAGTCGGGTTGGCGGTCACCATGAACGGGTCACTGTGACCGTTCACGGTCGACCCTCGGCGGTGTTGTTGGCAATTGAGGACCTTGAGGCGCTCGAGGAAACTTTGGCAATTCTGTCTGACCCAGAGACCCTGCGGCGCTTGGCTACCTCCGATGCTGAACTAGCACGGGGGGAGATTGTGGGTGCTGACGATCTTGCTGCAATGATGGCTGGCCAACGGCCCGCTGTCCAGTGACACCGGCCAGCTCAGAGGAGAAGTGGTACGAACTGCAGACTACCCCGACCGTGCGGAGGGCACTGGCGGAGCGATTGCCCGAAGCGGTGGCAGTTGCGGCGTACGAGTTCATGACCGGGCCGCTATTGGACAACCCGCACCGTGTCGGTAAACGACTCCTGCCGCCTATGGCTGACCGATACAGCGCCAGACGTGGTACTTATCGGATCATCTATCGCATCGACGAAGCTGCCCAGCTCGTCACTATTACAGACGTCGATCATCGCAACGATGTCTATCGCACTCGTTGACACCTCTGTCATTACAGGGTAAGCGCAGCGCAGGCGAGCACCGCAATGCCTGGGAGCACGTGGCTCAGGATATTCACGCTGATGACTCCAGGTTATATCGGTGGTATGAAGCGGTAGTTTATTACCTTGCTTGCCCGTGGAACGGCAGACAGACAAGGTACTACCGTTACCGCGACGGATTTGTTCACCAACTCACCAACAACAGTGGGCGAGCCAGAAATATCCTTGGGAGTGAGGCCATTAAGCTAGCCGCAGGTTCAGGCTAGCGGGAGGTGGCGTAGGCGGTGACGGGCGCAGGTAGAGACGGGTTCGTGCACCTACACGTGCACACCGAATACTCCATGCTCGACGGTGCCGCCCGGTTACGAGACCTGTTCGCCGAATGCCAGCGGCAGCACATGCCGGCGATTGCGATCACCGATCACGGCAACATGTACGGCGCCTACGACTTCTACACTCAGGCTCGAAAGGCCGGCATTACGCCGATCATCGGTACTGAGGCATACCTTGCGCCGGAGTCACGGTTGTTCAAACAGCCGGTGAAATGGGGCCAGCCCAGCCAGAAAGGTGACGACGTCTCCGGCGCCGGTGCCTACACCCACATGACGCTGCTGGCCCGGACCACCACCGGCATGCATAATCTGTTCCGGCTGTCCTCGCAGGCATCCTTGGACGGGTATTTCCGCAAGCCCCGCATGGATGCCGAGCTGCTGGCCCAGTACGCCGAAGGCATCGTCGCCACCACGGGGTGCCCCTCCGGTGAGGTACAGACTCGGCTCCGGCTGGGCCAGTACGACAAGGCGCTGGAAGCGGCCGGCCGCTACCGTGACATCTTCGGTCCGGAAAACTTCTTCGTCGAGATCATGGACCACGGCCTCGATATCGAGCGCAGGGTGCGCGACGGGCTCACCGACATAGCGCGCGCGCTAGACCTGCGCTTTGTGGTAACCAACGATTCGCACTATACCTACGCTAGCGAGCGCGAATCTCACGATGTGCTGCTGTGTATCCAGACCGGCTCCCAGCAGGCCGACGCCAACCGGTTCTCCCTCGACGGCTCCGGTTATTACGTGAAGTCGGCCGCTGAGATGCGCGCCATGGACTCCTCAGACATCTGGCAGCAAGGCTGCGATTCCACGTTGTTGATCGCCGAGCGAGTCGACACCCGGTTTGAAAAACGTAATCTGATGCCGCGCTTCGACGTCCCCGACGGTCACACCGAAGAAAGCTTCCTGCGCGCGGAAGTGCTGCGGGGGATGGCACGCCGGTACCCCGGTGGCGTCGACGAAGAACACAGAGCCCGGGTCGAGTACGAGATCGGCGTGATCGCGCAGATGGGATTCCCGTCCTACTTCCTCGTCACCGCAGACTTCATCAACTGGGCCAAAGACTCCGGCATTCGGGTCGGCCCGGGTCGCGGTTCGGCCGCGGGGTGCCTCGTGGCGTACGCGCTTGGGATCACCGACCTGGACCCCATCACGCATGGGCTGCTCTTCGAGCGCTTCCTCAACCCGCAGCGTGTGTCCATGCCCGACATCGACATCGACTTCGACGAGCGCCGGCGCGGTGACGTGATCCGGTACGTCACCGACAAATGGGGTGCCGACAAGGTGGCGCAGATCGTGACCTACGGCACCATCAAGGCCAAAGCCGCGGTAAAAGATTCGGCGAGGGTGCTCGGCTACCCCTACGCCATCGGCGACCGGATCACCAAAGCCTTCCCGCCGCCGGTTATGGGTAAGGACATTTCGCTGTCGGGGATCTTCGACCCCGGTTACGCCCGCTACACCGAAGCCGGTGAGGTTCGGGCGCTGTACGAGTCCGACAGCGACACCAAACGGGTCATCGACACCGCCAAGGGCTTGGAGGGGCTCATCCGGCAGGTAGGCGTGCACGCCGCGGGCGTCATTATGAGTGCCGAACCGCTGATCGACCACCTCCCGGTCTGGAAACGCGAAGCCGACGGCGCGATCATCACGCAGTTCGACTACCCGACCTGCGAAGAGCTCGGCCTGCTCAAGATGGACTTCTTGGGTCTTCGCAACCTCACGGTCCTCGACGACTGCCTGGGTAACATCGAAATCAACCGCGGCGAAACGGTGAATTTGGAGACGCTGCACCTGGAAGACCGGGCGGCCTACGAACTACTGGCGCGCGGGGACACGCTCGGTGTCTTCCAGCTCGACGGTGGTCCGATGCGGTCGCTGCTGCGTGCCATGCGGCCGGACAATTTCGAAGACATCTCCGCGGTGCTGGCGCTGTATCGACCCGGCCCGATGGGCGCCAACGCCCATAACGACTACGCCGACCGCAAGAACGGCCGCAAGCCGGTCACACCCATCCATCCCGAGCTAGCCGAACCGCTGGCGGAGGTCTTGGGAGACACCTACGGCCTGATCGTGTACCAAGAGCAGGTCATGGCCATAGCGCAGCAGCTGGCTGGGTATTCGCTCGCCACTGCTGATATTTTGCGCCGCGCGATGGGCAAGAAGAAAAAAGAGATCCTGGAGAAGGAGTACGTTCCGTTCGCCGACGGGATGCGTACCAACGGATACTCCGACTCCGCGATCAAAGCCCTCTGGGACATTCTGGTCCCTTTCTCCGATTACGCCTTCAACAAGGCTCACACTGCCGGATATGGTCTGGTGTCGTATTGGACGGCCTACCTCAAGGCAAACTTCCCGTCCGAGTACATGGCGGCGCTACTGACCAGCGTTCGCGACGACAAGGACAAGATCGCGATCTACCTGGCAGAATGTCGGCGCATGGGCATCAAGGTGCTGCCGCCGGATGTGAACGAATCCGACGCGGTATTCACTCCACGCGGCTCCGACATCCGCTTCGGGCTCACCGCCGTTCGAAACGTAGGGGCGAACGTGGTCGGTTCGATCGTTGCTACCCGCAACGCGAAGGGGCACTTCGGGGACTTTTTCGATTACCTGGGTAAGGTCGAGGCGCTGGGGTGCAACCGCAAGACGGTGGAGTCACTGATCAAGGCCGGTGCTTTCGATTCGCTGGGTCACACCCGCCGAGGTCTGGTCGCGGTGCACGCCGAGTCCATCGAGGCGTTCATGGATACCAAACGCAACGAGGCGATCGGCCAGTTCGATCTTTTCGGTTCTGTAGGTGACGCCGGCGATGACCTCACCGCGACCATGGTTCCGGCGATTCCGCCCGGCGAGTGGGATAAGGCGCAGCTGCTAGCCTTCGAGCGGGAGATGCTGGGGCTCTACGTCTCCGATCACCCCTTGCTCGGTTTGGAGCACGTGCTCTCGGCAGCCGCGGACACCTCGCTTGCCCGGTTGACCGAGGACAGCGTGGCCGATGGCACCGTGGTGACCGTAGCGGGCATCGTGTCGGCCGTGACTCGAAAGGTCACCAAGCAGGGCAAAGTCTGGGCGACGACGTCGATCGAAGACCTCGACGGCATGGCCGAAGCTCTGTTTTTCCCCGCCACGTACGAGCTTGTGGGGTCACACGTTATCGAGGATCAGATCGTGGTACTTAAGGCACGGGTGGACAAACGCGAAGACGTGCCGCGTCTGGTGGCGCTGGACCTGTCGATTCCCGACGTAAGTAACCGCGCCGAGCACCCTTTGGTGCTTTCCGTCCCCCAAGCACGGTGTGACCCGCACCTGGTCGGGGCGCTCAAGGAAGTGTTGGGCACGCATCCGGGCACCACCGAGGTGCATCTGCAGCTGGTAGCTGAGGGCGGTACCACTGTGTTTCGACTGGGAGAGGGTGTCCGGGTGGCGCCGTCGTCCTCACTGATGGCCGACCTCAAGGCACTGTTGGGCACGGCAGGAGTGAGATGAACGTGCAACTCAGCTCACGCGCCCGCCAATGGCAGATCTGGCAGCGACGGCGCAACGAAGTGATCGCCGCCGGAGTCTTGATAGCTGTACTGGCCGCCGTGGGTGTCGGGCTTAGCTTGCTGTGGTGGTGGTGGGCACCACAGGTAGATATCGTAGCCAGCCCTCGTGGCGCTTTGGTGGCTAACGAGCAGCCGGAAGAATATATCTCCTCCGACGGTCGTTTCGGGTTGATCGTCGCCGTGGCCGGTATCGCTGCCGGGCTCGCGGTGTGGTTGGTTCGACGGTTTCGTGGCCCAGTGCTACTGGTAGCCCTGGCGCTGGGAACCTTCGCGGGGTCGTGGGTGATGTGGCAGCTAGGCGAGGAAATCGGTGCTGTCCATGGTCGAGATATTGCCGCCGCGTTGGCCATGGGCGAACATGCTCGGGCACCCGTTGTGCAATTACACTCCATGGGGCTGTTGTTTCTACAACCTTTACTTGCGGTGCTGACATATGTGGTGTGCGTCTCGTGGTCCTCGACGCCGGATCTTCGATCGCCTCCGGTGGCCCCGGAGCAGTCGCCGGCGGAACCAGGTCGAGAACCTTTAGATACAACGAATACCGCATCGGCGTCGGTCGAGCAACGCACTTAGAGCGGACGTCCTTAGAGCGGAGCCTCTTAGGCTGCGGTCGCTGCGAGGGTAGTAATTTTCCCATTCGCAGGGCCTGAACAACTCTCATACGCCACTATGAAGAAGGCTCAGCCTTTAGTGGACATCAACAGCTGCCGTAATGACTCCCGGAGCAGGCCTTGGCGGACACCGAGACAACCTCTGAAGATGCTGTCTCCCTTCAGGAGCAACTACGGACACTTGCTTCGCTGCTGTCCACTACCCGTAACACTCTCGGGTTACGAGGAAAGGATGTCGCCGAGGGCTTAGCACTCAAAGATCATCAGGTCATCGATCTCGAAGGTAACTGGAAAAATAATCGGCTCCGGAATATTGCCCTTTCCTTTCGGATAGCCGATTATCTAG
>Ga0136627_1000314_pt1 | contig 17570 bp, 19 predicted proteins | sample AntDrymUQ4892206_2_FD_104652 | JGI IMG/M metagenome (GOLD analysis project Ga0136627, IMG submission 104652) | Polar desert sand microbial communities from Dry Valleys, Antarctica - metaG UQ489 (22.06) | ecosystem: Environmental > Terrestrial > Soil > Desert | place: Antarctica: Dry Valley... | reverse complement strand
GACGCGCTGCACGGGCTGTTGGGGGTGTGCTGCGAGGTGTACAACGCCGCGCTGGCCGAACGCCGCGACGCCTGGCGGTCCGCCGGGGTGAAGGTGAGCCTGTTCGAGCAGTTCGGCCAGCTCACCGAACTGCGGGGCGTGCGCGACGACGTGTTCGTCTGGGGCGCGCAGCCGCTGCGGGGCGCGCTGCGGCGCCTGGATGAGGCCTACGGCGCGTTCCTGCGGCGCTGCGCTGCCGGGCAGACGCCGGGGTTGCCGCGGTTTCGGTCCCGCCGCAGGCTGTCGCAAAATCCCGGTGGAGGGGGCGGCGGCCGGGGTTTTCTTCTTGAGGTCAGGTCTTGGGTTCCCAGCCCTCGGCGTCCTCAGCGGTGCGTAGGGAGAGGGCTTCGAGCTCGGTGAGCAGGTCGCGGAGACGGCGGGCGTTGTCGAACCAGGGCTTGTAGCGCTGGTACTGACGTTGGTCGAGATTGCGGGTGACGGTCTTGCCGGCGACTTTGCGGGTCCACTGGATGTAGGGGCCGTGGGGCTGTGGCGGGTCGGCCTTGCAGCGGCAGACCTGCTTGCCGCACCGGTTGTAGCGCTCGACGATGCTGCCGGGAAGGACGTAGCCGATCTGGGCGATCTCGGCGGTGAGGCGCTCGAGCGCCTCGGTGGGTGCGTGCGGTGGTGGTGGGGTCGGCATCGGCAGGCTTTCGGTTCGCACCGCGCATCGTAAGCGCGCGTGGTGACATGACACCTGTTCCGCAAGTTAGTATACTTGTGGAACAGGTTGGGTGTCGGACGCGAGGAGGACCGCGGTGGCCTACCACTACATCGGCGGGGTGCGTGACCAGCAGTTCCTGATGCCCGTGGACATGGCCGACTGGCTCGACGAGGGCCATCTGGCCTGGTTCCTGATCGACGTCGTCGACCGGCTCGACACCGCCGCGCTGCATGCGCGGCATCCCAACGACGGGGCGGGACGTCCCGCCTACAACCCGGACATGATGCTGTGCCTGCTGCTGTACGCCTACTCCACCTCCACCCGGTCCTCGCGGCGCATCGAGGGGCTGTGCCGCACCGACGCGGCCTACCGGGTCATCGCCGGGGGGGTGGTGCCCAACCATGCGACTATCGCCCGGTTCCTGGTCAACCACGAGCAGGCGATCCACACCATCTTCGTGCAGGTGCTGACCCTGTGCGCTGCCGCCGGGCTGCTGGACGCCTCCACGGTCGCGATCGACGGCACCAAGATCGGCGCGGACGCGGCCCTTGACCGCAACCACACCGCCGCATGGATCCCCACCCGGGTGGACGAGATCCTGGCTGAGGCGCGCGAGACCGATCAGGCCGAGGACACCCAACCGTCATCGCTGCTCGACCTTGACCGGCTCCCCGCAGAGCTGTCCACCCGTGACGCGCGGACACGACGGCTCACGGCCGCGCTCGCGCGTGTCGAGGAGCAGGAGGCCGCCGCCCGCGAGCAGGCCGAGAAGCGTCAGGCCAAGGCGCGGGCCGAGGCGGCCCAGGGCCGGCGGCTACGGGGACGCAAACCCAAAGACTCCCATGCGGCGCTCGCCCGTGCCGAGGCCGACGAGGCCGCGATCCGCCACCAGGCCCACACCACAGCCGCCGGCCAGGCCGGCGCATCAGGGTCGGCCGCGACCACTGCGGAGGACATCCGCACCGGCGGTGGAGGCCGACCCGAAAGTGGTGGCGGCCGTCGCTGCGACCGCAGCAGCCCGCGCCACCGCGCAGGAAGCGACACCGACGGCGTTCAAGGCGAACGTCACCGACCCCGACAGCCGGATCATGTCCACCACCAACGGCTGGATCCGGGGCTACAACGTCCAGGCGGCGGTCAACCAACACCAGATCATCATCACCGGCAAGGTCAGCCAGGACGCCAACGACGTCGGCCTGTACGAGCCGATGGTCGAGGCGACCGGTGCCGCACTGCATGCGGCCGGGGTCACACAGCCGGTCGGGCTCATCCTCGCCGACGCGGGCTACTGGAGCGAGGACAACGCGACCGCTGCCGGGCCCGACCGGCTCATCGCCACCCAGAAGAGCCACAAGCTGCGGGCTGCCGCCCGCGAGCTTGGCACCACCACCGGCCCGCCCCCCGACGACGCCACCCCGCTCGAGGCGATGGAGCACCGGCTTCGCACCCCCGAGGGCCCAGCCGCCTACGCCAAACGCTCCCACACCGTCGAACCGGCCTTCGCGTTCAAGACCAACCACGGCTACCAGCGGTTCCGACGTCGCGGACTCACCGCAGTCGAGTCCGAATGGTCACTGATCGCCACCGCCCACAACCTCGGCAAACTCCACCGCGCCAGCTGAACCGCCCCACCCGCCAGCCCCCAGCCCGTCCCGCCACAATGCGCAGGCGGGCACCGCCATGCCGTCAAACTCCCTGCCCTCCCCTGGCCCACCCGGGTTCATCCTGCTCAACCCGACCGCGACAACCCGACCTCCCACCGACCGCCGCCCCGCGAGATTTTGCGACAGCCTGCATAGTAGCGCTACATCTTGCCCCCACCGGTGCCGAGTAATTCATGTTTGCTCGCGGTTCCGATCGCGCAGAGAAATGCTCCAAGAAACCTATTTGCTCCAGCCCTCGGCCTTCGTGTAACGTCAAGATAGCGGCAGGCGGTGAACGTGGTATCGGCTCAATAGTGGTGAATGGCCTACGCGGAGAGTAGTTGTCCCCATAATGTCCCGATAAGAAGGAGGGCGAGCCGATGCAAGACGAGCTCCGGTGCGCTGAGCGTCATCTTCACGGAGTTCTACTACTGGGTCACCGTGGTGATGATGTTCTTGATCCACGTAGGGTTCTGCACCTACGAGGTCGGCGTGGCCCGTCGCAAGAACCTCCAGCACACGCTGATGAAGAACGCGATGGTGATCCCCTTGGTCACCCTCACGTTCTTCCTCTTCGGCTGGTGGATCTACTTCGCGTTCGTCAACGGTCCCGGGATCCTCGGTGGGATCGAGTCCAACGAGTTCACCGAGGCGGCGCTCCCCTGGTCGGAGACCATGGCTCCGAACATGGCGACCGCATCAACGGCGTCTTCTGGGCGGCGTTCCTGCTGTTCTCCTGGACGGCGGCCTCCATCGTCTCCGGCGCGGTGATCGAGCGGGTGCGCACCGCCGCGTTCTTCCTGATCGCCGTGATGATCGGCTCGGTCACCTGGATCATCGATGCCGCGTGGGGTTGGTCGCCCGACGGCTGGATGGTCCAGCTCATGGGCTACCACGACGCCTACGCCTCCGGGGTCATCCACGCGATCGCCGGCGGCACCGCCTTGGCGGCGGTCATCGTCCTCGGGCCGCGCATCGGCAAGTTCGGGCCCATCGGCGAGATCCGCGACATCCAGCCCCATAACGTGTGGATGACCTGCCTGGGGGCTGTTCATCATCTACACCGGGTTCTGGGGTTTCTACGCCGCCTGCAACGTGCCGATCCTTGACATCGGGACCGACGGCGCCCCCTTCTTCTCGGCGACGAACATCTACCTCATGCCGACGACCCTGTCGGGCATCACCTTGAACTTCCTGCTGTCGCTCACCGGCGGCATGATGGCGACGTACCTCATCAGCAAGGGCGACGCGTTCTGGACCTTCTCGGGCGGGCTGGCCGGCATCATCGGCGCCTCGGCCGGCAACGACCTCTACCACCCGCTCCAGGCGCTGCTCGTCGGGGCGATCGTCGCGGTGATCGCCTACAAGCTGCATTACCTCGTGGAGCGGCGGTTCAAGCTTGACGACGCCGTCGGCGCCGTCGCGGTCCACGGTTACTCCGGCTTCCTCGGCGTGGTGATCGCCGGCTTCCTCCTTTGGGGGTACCCGGCCGCTCCGCTCGGCGAAGGGGTCTCGCCGTGGTTCACCACCGCCGAGGGCCTCCCGGCGGTCAACCCGCTCGGCAACCTCATCGGCGCCGTCATCATGTTCGGGGTGCTCGGCTTCCTGCCGGCCTTCGTCCTCTGCAAGGTGCTCGACCGCTTCGGGCTGCTGCGAGTCCCGCGTGCGGTCGAGCTGGCGGGCCTCGACACCCACGACTACGGGGACGCGTACCCGTACTTCCAGGAGCACGAGACCCCGTTCGAGACCATCGAGCGGGCGGCGGCAATCGAAGACGGCGTCGCCACACTGCCCGGCAGCATCGCCACCGAGGACGCATCACGGAGGGACGCATGAACACCGGCCTCGACTCGTTCAGCAACCCGGAGGACATCGGCGCGCTCTACCCCTTCGTCGGCATCGAGGTGGCGCTGGTCGTCATCGCCTTCGCGCTGTGGATCGCGTGGCACGTGGCGCAGACGAAGGAGGAGAACCGCGAGTACGTCAAGGCGCTGGAGCTTTACGAGCAGATCGGGCTCGAGCGGGCCATGCGCCACGGCGGCGGGGCCCACATCGACCATGGCGAGCCCGCCGTGCGGACCGGCGCCGGAGGGCCCGGCACGACGGGCCGGGCCGAGCCCGCGCCGCCGCCGCGAGGAGACGGCACGGGGGTCGGGGGCGCCTAGCGCCCCCAGTCTCACCCACCGTGCGGGGCCGCTTCCCCGGAAGGGGGGTCAGTCGAGGTCGTCCAAGGGCGTGCGCGCCATGTACTCCGCCAGGCTGTCGAGATCAGGGTCGTCGCCGAGCGGAGCCAGGATGGCCGCGTCGCGCGCGGCGATCTCCCGCCGTCTCTCTTTGGCGACCGCCCTGGCGACGACAACCGCCCGGCTGGTGGCATCACCACGGTCGATGAGCTGATCGATGAAGTCCACGAGGTCATCCGGGAGCCGGACCGCGATCTGCTTGCTCATACCAGCATGGTGCCACTTCGGGATCATCTGGATGCCGCACGGGCTGCAAGGGCGCGGTCCCAGAACCGGTCGAAGAGCCGGTGAGCCGCAGCCCTTGCCCGCGCCGCTCGTCTCCTGGTCTCGGCGTTCAGCGCGTCCACGCTCCCCCCCGCGCCCGCGATGACGTCCGCGTAGGTGCGCGCCCAGCTGGCGACGCTTGACACCGTCGCCTCGGGGTGGAACTGCACTCCGAGGTGCGGACCGTGCACGAACGCCTGCGCGGCCTGGGGGGTGCGAGCGATCTGGACGGCGCCCGGCGGGGTGATGAACGCGTCGAAGTGCCACGTGAGCCACGGGCCCGGCTCGATCAGCGCCGGCTCAGTCGTCTCCACCGCCGCCCAACCGATCTCGGGGCGTTCCATCCTCCGGACCTCGCCGCCGAGCGTCCGCGCGAGCATCTGCGCGCCGAAGCAGACCCCCAGAACCGGGACGTCCCGCTCCACCGCTTCCTTCAGCAGCGCGCGCTCAGCCTCGCCGTAGGAGAGGGTGTCGTCGTAGGCGGCGTCGGAGGAGCCGAGCGCCACCACGAAGTCGAAGTCGCAGGGGTCGGGGAACGCCCCGGCGGCTGGCGCGTGGATGACGACGTCGGCTCCGCGCTCGACCGCTCGGTCGCCGAGGTAGCCGGGATGGGCGTCGGCCTGATGCTCGATGAAGAGCCCACGCGGAGGCGACGGATCCATGGACGCGCCGCTCACGCGGTCAGGATCTGGGCTCAGCTCCAAGGGAAGGGAGACGTGCTCGTCGGGTGCAGCGCGCCCGTGGAGTACCGCGAGAGGCGGAACGGCTCAAGGAGGTCGCTGCGGTCGCCCAACAGCTCGCCGGCGACCAACGCGCCGACGCCGATCATCTTGTACCCGTGGTTCGAGTCGGCGATGACGTAGGCGTTCTCGCGGAGCGCATCGAAGATCGGGAAGCTGTCGGGCGTGAAGCAGCCGATGCCCCCCGACGGCTCCGGCGACATGAGGTGACCCTGGCCCTGCAGCCGCTTGTGGCAATGGGCCAGAGCGGAGCTCCATATCCGGCGGAACTCGGCGCCCACGACGAAGTCCGGACTGTCGGGGCCGTAGGGGTCGACCGCGACCTCGCCCGCGGGACGCGGCACCACCTGCGGGACGGCCCCGCCCTGCACCCCTCCGAAGTAGGGGTCTGGCTTGTAGTAGATGCCCCAGAGCTGGTCGGTGATGAGCGAGCCGTCGGTGTCGTCGTGCAGCGGCGCGTCGCTGTCGACGTGGACGACGGGCGGCGGCTGGTCCTCGTCGTCCACCAGGAGCCCGGGGTCGACGCGCAGGGTGCCCTCCTGCAGCGCCCAGTAGGTCCACATCGGCTGGTCGGCGCGGACACCACCGTTCGGGGCGTGGACGTCGATGCGCTCGGGCAGCTCGAGCATACGCCAGAGGTCGCGGATCCACGGGCCGACGGCGACGACGAGCTGTTCGCAGGCGATGGAGCCCTGGTCCGTCTCCACGGCGGTGACCGCGCCGCGTTCGACGGTCATGCCCGTGACGGTCACGCCGGTGCGGATCTCGACCCCCTCGCTCCGGGCCTTGTCGGCGAGGCCGTCCATCGAGGCGCGGTTGTTGGCGAAACCTCCGCGGAGCTCGTGCAGGACGGTCGTGATGCCCTGGGCCTGCCAGTCGGAGAACAGCGCCTTCATGTAGCGCCGGCAATCCGCCTCGCCCTGGATCAGCCGCGACGGGTAGCCGATCGCCTGCTGCTCCTGGGCGATCTTGACCACACCCGCCTCCATGACGTCGGGCGCTGCCTGGAGGTAGCCGACGCCCGAGTAGGCGAACGCCTCGGGGTCGGACTCCCAGATCTCCACGGAGTGGGCCATGAGCGATCGCATGGCCGGCTGGAAGTAGTTGTTGCGGATCACCCCGCAGGCGATCCCCGACGCGCCGGCGCCCACGTGGGCCTTGTCGATGACGAGGATGTCACTGCCGTCCCCGGCGCCCCGCGCCTTGAGCTGGCCTGCGAGGTGCCAGGCGGTCGACAGCCCGTGGACACCGGCGCCAACGACGAGGTAGCGGATTGACGAGCGTGACATGGCGGGTTCCTTACGGCAGGGCGACGATCGCTGGCGGAGCGGCCCGGTCAGGCGGGCCTGGGGGCGGCTGACGCCGAGAACTCGTCCCTCCTCCTGCCGTCGCCGAGGAACGTCGACATGGAGTCGTCCATCTCATCCCACCACGCCTCGTGGTGCAGGGGCGCCATCGTGCCCGTGCAGGGCGAGGCGAACGCACGGTCGCGGTAGCCGATGATGCTCTCCTCCTTGTGGTGCTCCCACGCCTTGAACGCGTCGCGGGTCACCTGGACGTCGAAGGCGGGGTAGTCCACCTCCTTGAGGAGCTCCTCCATGTGGTCGGCCTGGAAGTCGATCTGCTCGAGGGGATCGGCCAGCTCCGCCTCCCGGGCCCGCCACGCGGCGATGTCCTCCTCCATCTCCTCGCGGGGCGGCAGGAAGATGCGGCCCAGGACGTGATCGCGGGCGTACCAGGCCTCCGCGTCGAACAGCGTGAAGGTGTAGTACTGGTCCTGCATCCCCAGGTAGGCCAACCGCGGGTTGTCGAGCCAGAAGACGCCCTTGTAGAGGTTCGGCGGGTAGAGCACGTTCGTGGTGCGCAGGCGCAGGCTGTCCTCGATGTAGGGGAAGTAGTGCTGGTAGCCGGTGCAGAGGACGATCACGTCGACGTCCCTGGTGGTCCCGTCGGCGAAGTGCGCGGTCCTGCCGTCGACCTCGCGCAGCAGGGGGACCTCCTCGATCCCGTCTGGCCACTCAAAGCCCATCGGCGCGGTGCGATAGGAGATCGTCACCGACTCGGCGCCGTACTTCCGGGACTGCAGGGCGATGTCCTCCGCCGAGTAGCTGCTGCCCAGCACCAGGAGACGCTTGCCCGTGAACTCCTGGGCATCCCGGACGTCGTGAGAGTGCATGATGCGGCCGGGGAACTGCCTGAAGCCGTCGTAGGCCGGCGTGTTGGGCACGGAGAAGTGGCCGCTCGCGACGATGACGTGGTCGAACTCCTCGGTCCGGGTGTCCCGGTCGTTGAGGCGCTCGACGGTGACGCGGAAGGTCCCCCGCTCCTCTTCGAAGCTGACCCATCGGACGGCGGTGCTGAACTGGATGAAGCGCCGGACGTCGCTCTTGGCGGCCCGCCCGGTGATGTAGTCGAACAGCGCCTCGCGCGGGGGGAAGGAGGGGATCGGTCTGCCGAAGTGGTCCTCGAAGGTGTAGTCGGCGAACTCGAGGCACTCCTTGGGGCCGTTCGACCACAAGTAGCGGTACATGCTGCTGTGGACCAGCTCCCCGTACTCGTCGGTCCCGGTGCGCCAGGTGTAGTTCCACAGGCCGCCCCAGTCGCTCTGCTTCTCGAAGCACACGAGCTCTGGGACGTCCGCGCCCTTCTTGCGCGCCTCGCAGAACGCGTGCAGCTGCGCGAGGCCGCTCGGTCCCGCGCCGATGATCGCCACCCGTGATGCCATGTGCTTCCTCCTTGGCTGTTTGTTGAGCGTTGCGGTCAGGAGCGGGGTCGCTCCTTGCCGGGGTCGTAGAACGGGAAGGAGACGACGGTCGCCGGGATGCGCTTGGAGTGCCCGTCGAGCTTGCCGACCTCCACCGCGGTGCCCGGCTCAGCGAACTGCACGGCCATGCGGCACAGCGCGACGTTCTTGCGCAGCACCGGCGATCGCGTCCCGCTCGTCACCACCCCCACCTGCTGGCGACCGACGTGGACGCAGTCGCCGTGGCCAGCGGTCTCGTTGCCCGCCAGCTCGAGCCCGACGAGCGTGCGCTGCGGGCTCGCCTTGCGCGCCTGGAGGGCCTGGCGGCCGGAGAAGTCGTCCTCTTTGGACTTCAGCGGCACGGTGAACGCGATGCCGGCCTCGAAGGGGTCGATCTGGTCGTCGAACTCATAGCCGGCGAACACGAGGCCGGACTCGATGCGGAGCATGTCGAGCGCCTCCAGCCCCAGGGGCGTCAGGCCGTGCGGCTCGCCCGCCTCCCACACGGCGTCCCAGACCGCCACCGCGTCGTCGGGGTGGCACCACAGCTCGTAGCCGAGCTCGCCCGAGTAGCCCGTCCGAGACACGATCACCGCGATGCCGTCGTGCCCGCCCAGCCGGCCCACGACGAACCGGAACCAGGACAGGTCAACCAAGTCGGGACGGTCGGGCGCGGTCCAGACGATGCCGGCGAGGAGGTCCCGGCTGGCCGGCCCCTGGACCGCGATGTTGTGCAGCTGGTCGGTGGAGTCCTTGACCCAGACCCGCCGCAGCCCGCGCTGCTCGGCCTGCTCGCGCAGCCACACACCGTCGTAGTCGTCGCCCCCGACGAAGCGGAAGTTGTCCTCGCCCATGCGGAACACCGTCGCGTCGTCGATCATGCCGCCCGTGGAGTTGCACACGGCCGTGTAGGAGACCTGGCCCACGGACAGCTTCCGGACATTGCGGGTCACCGCCCACTGCAGGAGCGCCTCGGCGTCGGGCCCCAGGACCTCGAACTTGCGCAGGGGGGACAGGTCCATCACGGCCACCCGCTCCCGGCACGCCCAGTACTCCGCGATCGCCCCGTGGTCGTCGTAGACCGCGGGGAGCCAGTACCCCCGGTACTCCACCATGGTGCTGCTGCGCTGGCTGGTCCGGGGATGGAAGCCGGTCCGCTTCGTCAGCCTCGGTTGCGCGTCCGGGGTGACCCGGTGGGCCACGGCGACGGAGAACGGGCGCTCGCCCGCGTACACGCGCACATGGATGTCCGTGGGGTTCCATGCGTTCGAGGGGTCGATGTCGTCCGGGCACGCCGAGGACGCGCACACGAGGTCGGTCAGGGCGCGCACGAGCACGTAGTCCCCTGGTCGGGACCACGGCTCGTCGAGGACCATCACGTGGTCGTCGTCGAAGGCGGTGTTGTAGAAGAAGTTGAGCGCGGGCCAACCCCGACGCCGCTCGATCGCGTAGCGCTCGAGCCGGGCGTTGAAGTTGTCGCTGCAGTTGGTGTGCCCGGGGTAGCCCATGTCCTCGTAGTACTTCGCGTTGCACGCCAGGGCGAAGGTGTCGTGGCGTCCCACCGTGTCGCGGACCACCTCGCACAGGGGCTGCATGTCCTGGTCGTAGAACTTGCCGTGCAACCCCGGCACGGGGTGCGCGTTGCCCATGAGCGTCCGCGTGGTGGTGGCGTCCAGGCCTCGCTGGATGCCGTCGGAGAGCTGGCGGCGATGGAAAGCCAGGAAGTCGGAGCACTGCCGGCCCTCGACATCGATGATCTGGATGTACTGGCCCTCGGAGACCTCGTAATCGCGGGCCGTGGCGCGATCGATCCGCAGATCGAGGATGGGCTCGGCCAGCGGAGGGGGCAGCTCGATCTCCCGCCGCGGGCGCGGCGAGGCCCTGGACACGTGGAGCCGCAGCTCCGAGGGGGGATCCTGCTCGTCGACCGCCATGCGCCCGCCCGGGGCCGCGACGACGCAGACCGCCTCGCGCGTCGCGGTGAAGGTCGCCGACGCGCCGGCGACCGACCACTCGCCGAACAGGTGGGCGGCCCGCGCGTCGTGGGGGTCGAGGCCACGCGCGGCGAGGGCGGCGAGGACCGCTTCGCCGTCATCGCCCGCGTGCAGCGTCAGGTTCTGGAGCACCGTGGCCGGCCCGTCGGGCTGCACGTCGAGGGCGCCGAACCCCTCGCCACCGGACGCCGCCAGGACCGTGAGCTCCGCCTGCTGACGGCCCTGCGGATCGATGACCGTAAGGACGTCGCCGCCGGTGACCGCGATGACCGTGGCGCCACCGGGTCGGACCCAGTAGCGCTCGAGCGCAGGGTCCGGCGGCAGCAAGCCCGGGACGATCAGCGAGGCATGGTCGGCGGAGATGGCCATGGACGCCGGCTCAGAGCTTCTTCACGAAGGTGCGTGCGTGGTAGAGGGCCCACAGCGGCAGGCCGACCAGCAGCACCACCGCGAGGTACGGGCCCGCGTCGTATGCCCAGAACTCGCTCATGCGTTCACCCCTGTCATCAGGCCGGACTGCGCCATGCGCTCCCGGCCGAAGTCGGTGAGCCGGAATTTGAACAGGATCTTCTCCTTGCCGAAGGACTTGTCAGGGTCGACGGTCGTCTCGACCTCGTCGATCAGCCCGCCGGAGAACAGGTCGGTGAGCAGGAGGCGGATCGTCCCGTGCCAGTAGGCCCCGGCGAGTCCGTAGTCGCGCATCACCGCGCCGGCGATCTCGTGATCCCACAGCTCGCCCCGCTCGGCGAGCATCTGGAGCATGTAGCCCTTGAAGTGCAGGGCCGTGCCGGTCGTTGTCATCGCTGCCCCCCGGTCCGCGCGGCGCCGGTCGCCGTTTTCGCGGCGGGGACCGCCCGGATGACTTCCAGCACGTCGCGCTTCTCGGTGTACATGATGAAGCTCCCGACGACCGCGAGCAGCCCTCCGAGCAGGAAGTTGGCCGCGGGGAGCTCCAGGGTGAAGATGGTCAGCCAGATGACGGCGAACGGGCCGTAGAGCGCCGCGATGGCCTGGCCGCGGCCGACCCCGATGAGGGGGAAGGACTTGTACCAGGCGACGTAGCAGAACCCGAACGTCAGGCCCATGAGCCCGAGCCACAGGAGGTTGATCGGGTTGCTCAGCGCGTCCGCGAAGACCCCGGCGACGCGCTCGCCGTTCACGAGGAGCAGGACGGGGGTGACGAGCACCACCCAGTAGAAGACCTCGGCGGTGAACCGGATGGTCAGCCCCACGTCGGGGTCGCTGACGTCGAGCGCGCGCCCGGCGATCGCCCCTTCCAGGCCCCACCCGAACATCGCCATGGCCCCGCCGAGGTAGCCGAGCCATGCGCCGTCCCCCGCGCCGGTCATCTCCGCGAGGATGCCGGGGGCGAAGATCACCACGCCACCCAGGACGACCACGCCGATCCCCATGGCCGCCCGGCGGGTGATGTTCTCGTGGTACCAGACCTTCGCCGCGATCGACCCCACGATCGGGTACAGCAGCGCCGCGACGGCACCGAACGCGGCCCCCAGGTAGCCGATCGCGAGGAAGGTGCCGAAGATCGCCATGGGACCGCCGCAGACCGCGCCACCGGCGAACCACCGGGAGATCTTGACCTGTCTCATGGTCCGCTGGTACTCGCCCATCTTCCCCAGCGTGGCGACCCAGACGAACATCGCCAGCAGCACCGCCACCGCGTTCAGGGTCGTGATGACCGCCGCCGCCAGCAGGAAGTCACCCGTGGTCTCGAGCATCGTGGCGAAGGGGGCCTCGAAGTAGATCGCCTCGCCGGGCACGTACCACGCACCCCACAGGACCGCGCACCACAACGCCCAGATGAACCCCCACCGCACCTGCTGATTCCGGTAGTCGTCGCGAAGCGCCTTCACCCGTTGCGGATCGATCTGCACCGTCATGAGGTTCCCTTCTCATTGTCGTCCAGATATCTCCCTGTCGGTGCGGTCCAGCCCTCCATCTCGGGTGGCGTCCAGTCGGTGCCGACGATGGAGGACCCGCCCCGCCAAGGTCCCAGCTCCGGCTGGGGGAACTTCGCGTGCTTGTGCTTCAGCCAGATGCCGTAGGAGTTGCCCTCCTGCAGGTGCTTGATCAGCACTTTGCGGGCGTACTCGTCCTCTCGGCCATGGGGGATGTCGAAGTAGATCTTGAGGAACGCGTTGGTGTAGCGGTCGAAGACCGAAGGGATCCCGTCCTCCTCCAGCAGGTGGATGTCCTCCAGCCAGTTGAGGTCATGACCTGGCGTGGCGGCGACCAGGTCGACGTCATCGACCAGCGAGCGGTCGTGCTGATAGGGGAAGGTCTTCCCCGTCAGCTCCTCGGTGTCGATGCCGACCCGTGTGGTCAGGCGCCCTTCGGACATCTACGCGCTCCCCTCATCCATCAGGTGCTTGGATACCAGGGACTTGATCTCCGCCAGCGTCCGCGCCTCGGTGACGCCCGGGATGTAGTCGGTGCCCGCCAGTGGCACGCGGGCCATGGCCGCCGCTTCCGTCGTCAGCGCGCACAGGTCCTCGGGTTCGAGGCTGTGGACGTTGGTCTTGCCGCACGCCCGGGCGAGCATCTGGACCTCCATCGTGAGCGTGTGGAGGAAGTTGTAGACCCGCTCCGCGGCGGAGTCGACCTCGAGGCGCTTGCGCAGTTCGGGATCCTGGGTGGTGATGCCGACCGGGCACCGACCGGTGTGGCAGTGGTAGCACTGGCCGGCTGGCACGCCGATCGTGCCTTCGTAGTCGGTGACCCCCGGGATCTCCTTGTTGCAGTTGAGCGCCATGAGCGCGGAGTGCCCGATGGCGACCGCCTTCGCGCCCAGCGCCAAGCACTTGGCGATGTCGCCGCCGTTGCGGATGCCACCGGCGACGACGAGATCGATCTCGTCGGACAGGCCGACGTCCTCCAACGCCCGCCGCGCCTCGGGGATAGCGGACATCAGGGGGATGCCGGTCTCCTCGGTGGCGATGTGGGGACCCGCGCCGGTGCCGCCCTCCGCCCCGTCGAGGTAGATGATGTCGGGGGCGCACTTGGCCGCCATGCGCACGTCGTCGTAGACGCGGGCCGCTCCGAGCTTCAGCTGGATCGGGACCTGGTAGTCGGTGGCCTCGCGGACCTCCTGGATCTTCAGCGACAGATCGTCGGGACCGAGCCAGTCCGGGTGGCGTGCCGGGCTGCGCTGATCGATCCCGGGTGGGAGCGACCGCATCTCGGCGACCTGCTCGGTCACCTTCTGCCCCATGAGGTGACCGCCGAGGCCGACCTTGCAGCCCTGGCCGATGAAGAACTCCACCGCGTCGGCCAGCATGAGGTGGTGCGGGTTGAAGCCGTAACGGCTCTGGATGATCTGGTAATACCACTTCGTCGACAGGTCACGTTCCGGGGGGATCATCCCCCCTTCGCCGGAGCAGGTCGCGGTGCCGGCCATGGAGGCGCCCTTGGCGAGCGCCATCTTCGCCTCGAGGGACAGGGCGCCGAAGCTCATACCGGTGATGTAGACGGGGATGTCGAGCTCGATCGGCTTCCTCGCGAAGCGAGCCCCCAGCACGGTCTTCGTGACGCACTTCTCCCGGTACCCCTCGATGACGAACCGCGTGAGCGTTCCCGGTAGGAACATCAGCTGGTCCCAGTGCGGCATCGGCTTGAACATCGAGAAGCCGCGCATCCGGTAGCGCCCGAGCTCGGCCTTCATGTGGATGTCGTCGATGACCGCGGGCGTGAAGATGGGGCTCTGGCCGAGGACTCCTTTGCGGGAGAGTTCGTGGGATTCCTGCGCCATGAAGTGCTCCGTGTCTACAGGACGAGCTTGCGCTCGTTCGCCTCGAGGTTGTCGTAGTTCCACAGCTTCTTTCCGCACACGAACTTCGTGAACGAGCTCGGCCGCTCGAGCCCGTAGATGCCGAACTTGCGGTCGAGCATCTCCTCGTCGTCCTCGGTCATCTCGCCCTCGACGCAGTCGACCCCGAGGGAGGCGACGGTGCCCGCGACGTAGATGGCGCCGTCGTACATCGAGTCACCGAGGCCATGGCCGGCGTCACCGCAGATGATCTGGCGACCGCGCTGCATCATGAAGCCGGTGTTCGAGCCGGCGTTGCCACCGATGAGGATGGTCCCGCCCTTCTGGTCGATCCCGGTCCGAGCCCCCACGTCCCCGTGGACGACGAGGTCGCCGCCGCGGAGGGCGGCTCCGGTGAGCGACCCGGCGTTCTTCCGGATCACCACCACGCCGGCCATGATGTTCTCGGCGCATGACCAGCCCACGCGGCCGGTGATCTCGATCTCCGGGCCGTCGATGAGGCCGCAGGCGAAGTAGCCGAGGCTGCCCTCGAAGCGGATCCGACAGCGGGTGAGGATGCCGACGCCCAGCGAGTGCTTCGCCGCGGGGTTCGCCACCGTGATGTCGTCGATGCCCTCCTCGTACGCCAGACGGCGGATCTCCAGGTTGATCTGCCGGGTGGACAGGCCCTCCGCGTCGAAGCGGGCCCTGCCGTCGGCGACCTCCGCGATCCTCGGAGCATCCGCGTCCGGCTCGGCGAGCCCTCTGACGTCGTAGCGGGCGGGTCGGTTCACCTGCTCCACACCAGCACCTCCCGCTCGTAGGGATCGTAGGTGTCGATCTCCTCGCGGAGGACCGCGCGGATCGCGGTCTCCTCGGAGGCCATCACCACCAGTTCCTCGCTTTCGAACAGCACCAGGGGCTTGGCGGCCATCTCGTCCTTGGCGACGCCCAGGCTGTCCTCGGTCACCACGAGGTAGGTGAACACCCCGTCGAGGTCATCGAGGCTCTGCTTCATCGCCGTCTCCAGCGCGACGCCGTCGGCCAGCTTCTCGGCGATGTAGACCGCGATGATCTCGGAATCGCACTCCGACTGGAACCGGTGGCCGCTGCGTTCCAGGCGTCGACGCCAATGGTGGTAGTTGGTCAGCTGCCCGTTGTGGACCACCGCAACGTCGGAGAACGGGTAGGCCCAGTAGGGATGGGCGCCGGCGATGTCGACGTCGGACTCCGTCGCCATGCGCACGTGCCCGATGGCGTGGGTGCCGCGGAAGCGGTCGAGCCGGTACTGCTCCGCCACCGTCTCGGCGTCGCCCAGGTCCTTCACGATCTCCAGCGAGTGCCCCAGGGACAGGATCTCGCACCCTGGCACGTCCTCAACGTAGTCGGCCAGCGCCTTCAGGTCCCCGTCGTAGCGGAACGTCGCGCGGTAGGCGTACTCGCGCTCGCCCTCGACACGGTCGACCGACGCCCCGACCTTCGACAGGCGCCCCTCCACCTCGTGACGGTGGCGGTCGAGGCGCTCGGTCCACTCGAAGTCGCGCACGTCGTTGGGGTCGGCGAGCTTGAATCGCATGACGACGAGATCCGACGGCGGGCCGTACAGAGCGAACCCGGTGGAGTCGGGCCCCCGATGCCGCATCGACTGCAGCATCCGGGTCATCTCCGACCCGATGTCCGCCTCTCCGTCACGATGGATGATGCCGGCGATACCGCACATGCGAGCCTCCTGGCGGCGGACGATGAGACGGGGCCGTCGAGCCCACGTCAGGGGAGGATGTCGAGGTACTCATCGACATCCCATTGGGTGACGGTGGCGAGGAAGCGCTCCCACTCGTCGCGCTTGTAGTGGGAGAACACGGTGTACATCTCGCCCGGCAAGGCCTCGCGGACGACCTCGTCCTCCTCGAGGGCGGCGATGGCCTCGCCGAGGCTCATCGGGATCTTCTTGACGTCCTTGCCGCCGGCGATGGCGTCGTAGATGTTGCGCTGCTCGGGCGGGCCGGGGTCGGCGCTGCGGCGGATGCCGTCCTTCATCGCGGCGAGCAGTGCCGCGAAGGACAGGTAGGGGTTCACCGCGGAGTCCACGGACCGGTACTCGAAGCGGTCCGGCGAGCTCACCCGCAGCGCGGTCGTGCGGTTCTGGAAGCCCCAGTCGGCGAAGACCGGCGCCCAGAAGCCGAGATCGTGGAAGCGCCGGTAGGAGTTGACCGTCGGCGCGGTGATGCAGGTGAGGGCTTGCAGGTGGTCGAGCACGCCGCCGATCGCGTGCAAACCGACCTTGCTCGGCATGCGCAGGTTGTCGCCGTCGGGCAGGAACATGTTCTCGTCGCCCTGCCACAGCGACATGTTGTGGTGGCACCCGTTGGCGGAGACGCCCATGAAGGGCTTGGGCATGAAGCAGGGGAACGCGTCCATCTCCCGGCCGACCTGCCGGCAGATCTGGCGGTAGGTCGTGAGCCGGTCGGCGGTGAGCTCGGGTCGGTCGAACTCCCAGTTCAGCTCGAGCTGGCCGGGTGCGTCCTCGTGGTCACCCTGGATCATGTCCAGGCCCATTGCGGTGCCGTACTCGATGATCCGGTGGATCAGCGGCTGGAGCTCGGAGAACTGGTCGATGTGGTAGCAGTAGGGCTTGGTCTTGCCCTCCACCGACGGCGTGCCGTCCGGGTTGAGCTTCAGCCACATCATCTCCGGCTCGGTGCCGGCCCGCATGTGCATCCCCGTTTCCGCCTCGAACTCGGCGTGGATGCGCTTCAGGTTCCCGCGACAGTCAGAGGTGAGGAAGGCGCCAGGGTCCTGCTCCTCCTCGCGCCCGCGGAACAGGGTGCAGAACACCCGCGCGGTCTTGGGATCCCACGGCAGGACCTGGAAGGTCTCGACGTCCGGCACGCCGATCAGCTCGCGGGACTCGGCGCCGTAGCCGATGTAGTCGCCGTGGCGATCGATGAACAGGTTCGCCGTGGCGCCGTAGACGAGTTGGAACCCCTTCTCGGCGAACCGCTCCCAATGGGCGGCGGGTGCGCCCTTGCCCATGATCCGACCCGTCACGGAGACGAACTGGTAGTAGATGTAGGACACGCCGCGCTCGTCGATGAGCGTGCGGACGTCGCGGACCGCCTCGTCCCGGCCGTCCGCGTCCCCGAACCGTTCGATGTCTGTCCTCATCGTTCGAGCCCCAGTCGCCTGCGCCGTTGACCGCAATCGATCCACTGTGAGTAAACACGGTCTCCTCTCGGGGGACAACGGGTTTTCCGCGATCACCGCCGGTTTGACACCGCCTGCTGGGACGAGCCGTCGTCGTGGAGGGTCGACTTGGACGCCCGCACGCTGTCCATCCAAGGGGTCGGCAGGATCCGGCTGCCGAAGTCCGCGCGGCGGCAGCTGGGCCGGCTCACCGCCCGCGGGGGCACGCCGGTGACGCTGACCGTCACCCGCCGCCGGGCGGGTGGCAGCAGGGCGGCGCCGAGGTGGGTGTGG
>Ga0136627_1000313_pt1 | contig 17578 bp, 18 predicted proteins | sample AntDrymUQ4892206_2_FD_104652 | JGI IMG/M metagenome (GOLD analysis project Ga0136627, IMG submission 104652) | Polar desert sand microbial communities from Dry Valleys, Antarctica - metaG UQ489 (22.06) | ecosystem: Environmental > Terrestrial > Soil > Desert | place: Antarctica: Dry Valley... | reverse complement strand
TGAGCTGGTCGCGGCGGTGTCGAGCCAGACACGCGCGATGATCTTCACCATGGCCGGCAGTGTCGCCGCGCTCGGCGGACTGGCGCTCAGCCTCGCCCGCCTCGGCTGAACCCGAGCCGGCGCCTCGGCTGAACCCGAGCCGGCGCCGGGCTGAACCCGAGCCGGCGGAGGCCACGCCGAGCCCGGGGCTGGGGGCCGAGGTGCGGGTCACCCCAGCTCCTCGAGGGCACGGGCGGCCTCTTCGGCGCCTCGCCGTGCCGCGACGGCCTCCTGCTCCCTCGTCTCGAGCTCGGCCCGGGCTCGGTCGGCGCGCGCACCCGCCTCCTCGAAGGCGCCTCGGAGGCGGTCCGCGTCGCGGCGCGCGGCGACGCAACTGCCGCGAGCATGACCAGTCGTCTTGTCCCGATACGCCTCATGGGGCTTCTCCTCCGATGGCCGGCGCGCCGTCCAGCCTGACAGGTCGTCATGACAACATGTAGAGATACTCGCCCTGCCGCGTGACAGAGTCAAGGCTGGGCGAGTCTTGGGACAGTCATGTTGCACGCTCCGCGGCTCGGAAGTTGCAGATCGCGCAGCCGGAGCCCGATGCCGTTGCCTAGGCTTGCGGATCGCCAGCTCCAGCCGACGCGGCGGAACCTCGGCCAGTTGGCGCAGCGCGACGGCCAGCAGCTGTGCCTGCTCGGTATGGCGCCCGGAACCGGGCTGCTCATCCTGCTCGCGTTTCTCGCCGCCCGCGTCCAGATTGCCGGCATCGACGTGCAGCCCCTGCTGATTGCGCTGACTGCAGGCGGCATCGGCGCCATCGTGAGCGTCATGACCCACCTGATGCTTCCTTCCCTCCCGGTGGACTACCACGCCGGCAACTCTTGATCGTCTTCCGGCCGGTCATCGGCAGAGTCTTCGGGCTTGCTCTGTACGTCGTGCTGAACGCGACCCTCATCCAGATCGCGAACGTGCCTGAACTCGCGGACACCCGCGTCTACTTCTTCATGGGCCTCGCTTTCCTCGCCGGCTTCAGCGAGCGCTGGGCCCACGACGTCCTCTCTCTTGCCGGCAGGAAGCCAGGGAATCGCGGGTGACCTGCAGAACGACTCAGAGGCACCCGTCAGTCCGCCATCCGAGGACGCTCTCGACGCCGCCGCGGGCCGACCGCCGCTCTTCAACTTGAGCATGCGCAAGCATGCGGGCTTTGGCACCATCCCGGCCTGGGCTCACGCCCGCACGATCCGGTCGGCACGTCCGCACGATCCGGTTCGGGCCGACTGGCTGAGCCGGTGTACGGATCAAGATGTGAGACGCATTAGAGCGAGCGCGGCACGGCCATTCGGATACTGCACCATGTACGAGGCCATCGGATTTGGCTCTCCTCGAGGCCAACAGGGATTGCTGACCATGCCGGAGGATGAGGGATCGGGTCGACGTCTGCTCTGGGCTTGTTCGCCTGACCGGGCGAATCGAATCTGGGCCGGCCGAGCGATCCTCCCCTCACCCCTCACCCCTCAATGGGTTGACCGCCGCGGCGCGGCTCAGGTGATTTGCAACGACCACATCCACCATCGGGTCCGAGCCTGGCCCGGGGGGTCTCGCCGCGGTCTCCAATGGTCGGATGGAGGATCTGCCCTTCGTCGTTCACGCCGGTTGCGGACTCTGCGGATACCGCGTGCTTCCCCAGCCACCCCCTCGCGCTCCACGCGCCCTCCGCGACCGACCGCAAGGAGTACTTCACGGGCCAGCCCGTTGCTCGACGCCGCCACCCGACCGAGTCGTGGGCTTGCGGACGGCCAACGACCTGCTCTGAAAACCCCAACGGATAGCACGACGGAGGAGCTCGCTGATGGCAGAGTACGACTACGTCATCGTCGGTGCCGGATCGGCAGGGTCGGTCATTGCGCACCGCCTCGTTACGGCCGACCCGTCGCTCGAGGTGCTGCTGCTCGAGGCGGGTGGCTTCGACACCAAGCCCGAGATCTTCATTCCCGGCGCGCTGCCCGCCTTGTTCGGCACGGAGGTCGACTGGGCGTACATGACCGAACCGGAACCTGGACTGGACGGTCGCAGCATCTACCACCCCCGTGGCAAGGTGCTCGGAGGGTCCAGCAGCATCAACGGGATGGTCTACATCCGCGGAAACGCGCGCGACTTCGACCGCTGGGAGGCGGCGGGCAACCCCGGGTGGAGCTACAAGGACGTTCTGCCGTACTTCCGACGAGCCGAGCGCAACAGCAGGGGCACCGATCAGTACCACGGGGATGAGGGGATGCTGGCGGTCGGGGAGCCCGACCTCGACCCTCGGTCCGAGACGTTCCTGAAGGCGGCCGGCGAGTTGGGGTTCAACGCGAACGCCGACTTCAACGGGGCGCTGCAGGACGGCTTCGGACCGTTTCAGGTCAACGTGGCCGACGGCCGTCGCGTCTCGTCTGCGGAGGGTTACCTGCGACCCGTGCTCGACCGGCCGAACCTGAAGCTCGTGACCAACGCCCTGGCCACGAAGATCGAGCTGACCGACGGACGAGCATCCCGCCTCGACTACCTCGAACATGGTGTCGCGGGTCAGGCGCACGTCCGGCGCGAGCTGGTGGTGTGCGGCGGGGTGTTCGAGAGTCCCAAGCTACTGATGTTGTCCGGCATCGGACCTGCGGACCACCTGACCGAGCTGGGCCTTCCTGTCGCGGTGGACCTCCCCGGCGTGGGGGCCAACCTGCACGACCACCCGCGGATCGACGTGGCATACGCCGACCTGTCGTCGGCCGAGCTCTCGCCGACCAGCAACTACCTCGAGGCGGGTGGGTTCGTGAACACCTCGTCGGACCCTGAGGGGCCCGACGTGCAGATTCACTTCTCTCCGGTCCTGATCAACCCGATGCTGCTTGATCGTGGCCCGGGATGGATGATCATCCTCTGTCCCACACGGCCCCGGTCGCGTGGGGAACTGCGCCTGCGTTCGAGCGACCCCGGCGACCACCCACTCCTGCGGTTCAACTACCTCACCGACGGAGCAGACCGGGCGACGATGCTGCGCGGCGTCGCGGTGGGACGTGAGTTGGCCATGACCGCTGCGTTTGCGCCGATTCGGGGCGACGAGATCTCACCAGGGGCCGCTGCGCGCGACGACAGTGACCTGGAAGCCGCCATCCGACAGCTGATGGACTCCGAGTACCACCCGGTGGGGACGTGCCGGATGGGCGGCGACGACCTCGCGGTGGTCGACTCCCAGCTGCGCGTGCGGGGCATCGAGGGCCTCCGTGTCGCCGACGCCAGCGTGTTCCCCGAGATCACCTCCGGGAACACGAACGCCGCGACCGTCATGGTCGGCGAGAAGGCGGCCGACCTGCTCCTGGGCATGACGTGAGCCATCCATCCCTCGTCGCCCGCGGACGACGCCCGCTCCTGCCTCCGGGCGCCACAGCCCTGTGAGACGCCGAGATAATGGGAAGGTCATTGGATTCTCGTCCGCCTGCGGGCCCCCGGTTCACTGGCCGGTCTGTTGTCCACGCCGGAAGGCCCCTCTCTCGACCAGTCGGTTGACAGGAATCGACAACCTGCCGTAACGTTCTACAAGCGCACGAAAGTGCGGAGGGCGCACAAGTGCCGTCGGCAGGTGGCACGGCCTATATCATGTGAGCAGGTCCGGGCGGCTCGGCGCTTCGGCTGAGGCCCGCCGCCACGGCGGTGTTACCGTAGTCAGCTCGCGGGTGGAGCCCACGCCCGCCCTGTGGCGCGTTGGGAGGGCCGTTGCCGACGTCACCCTCGTCGACCGTCATCAAGGCCTTCAAGGTCCTCGAACTGTTCCGAGACCACCCCCTCATCGGCGCCGGGGACTGCGCGCGCCTGCTGGACATCCCCCGGGCCAGCGCATACCGCATGCTGATCAGCCTCAAGGAGGCGGGAGTCGTCGAGTCCACCCCCAGCGGGCAGTACCGCCTGGGGCTGCGCCTGTTCGAGCTCGGCTACCTCGCTCCGCAGCGGCGCCGGCTGTTCGACCACTCCTACCTGCCGATGGAGAAGCTGGTCACCACGACCCGGCTGCCGGCCCACCTCGGCGTCCGGGACGATCTGGAGCTGCTGTACCTGCTGAAGGTCCACCACTCCCCCGACCGCGCCGCGACGAGGGCCGGACAACGCAGCCCCCTGTACAGCTCCGCGCTCGGCAAGGTCCTGCTGGCCCATGCCCCCGACGAGACCGTCGATCAGGTCGTCCGCCAGGGGATGGCGCGCCTCACCCCGTACACGATCCGCTCGGCGGACCAGTTGCTGTCGGAGCTCGCCGACATCCGGCGGACCGGGTTCGGCCACGACCGCGAGGAGGGCCAGCTGGGGCTGGTGTGCATCGCCCGGGCGATCCGTGCGCGCACCGGCGACGTGGTGGCGGCGCTGTCGCTGCCCGCGCCGGCGGAGCGGTACCCGGGCGGGGTGGACTGCTTCAAGCCCATGCTGCTGCGCGCCGCCGACGAGATCGAGCGCAGCCTCGGGCTGCGGGCGGCCCAGGCTGCCCGGGCAGGCGCGGCCGGCGCTACGGACTGCGCTCCAGCAGGCCCTTGAACAGCGCCAGTACGTCCCGCGACGGGAACGTCTCGCGATGTCCGGGCGTCTTGAGCGTTGCCGACGTGCCGTGGTCGTGCACCACGAAGCCGCCCTCGAACTCGTTGTGGTCCAGGTGCAGTTCGTAGGCCACGAGCGCGCCCACCCCCCGGCCGAAGAAGTGGCCGGGGGTGCGGACGGCGTCGGCAGGGGTCGAGACGACGACCTCGTCGCCCTCGGTCGCGAAGGAGAACTCACCGAGCGCCGGGCTGGAGGAAGGCTGCACATCCGCGTGCTCACCGAGCCGCTGCCAGCCGGGGTTGCGTGGGACGATCTCCAGTGAGATGCGGCGCCGACCGCTGGTCGAGAACGTCCGGTGCGCGACGCCCCTCGGCAGCGTGACGAGATCGCCGGTGCGTGCCAGGCAGTAGCCGTGCACGACGTCGGTCTCGGGCTGCTTGAAGTCGATGCGCACCTCGCCGTGGACCAGCAGCAGGTAGACGTCGCCCGCGTGGTTGGTGTTCCAGAACGGCAGCGCGTCGGCCGCGCCGGTGGACTCCCACAGCACCACGTCGCCGAGCGCGCCCACCTGGGCGGGGACATGGGTGCGGCGGTCGGCGGCGCCGCCGAAGGCGAGGAGGTTGACCAGTGCCACGCCGCCGGACCGCGCGGTCAGGTGGAGTTCGCCGGGCATGACGTCGAGGTGGGCGAAGTCGGCGTGCAGATCGACGTGCTGGCTCATGACGGCTCCCCTTGGTGCTGACCGGCCGTGACCGTGGGCGGTGCCGTCACGAGCATGGAGGAGGTCGGCCGGGTGGCCGGCACCGGCTGCTCAACAGGTGAGACGCCCGAAGGGGTCCCGCCTGGAGCGTGGTCCAGACTGCACCGCGCACGCCGCCACGCCGAAGGGGGTCCGCACATGACTGCCGAGCTGCTGGCCATCCCGATGACCCCGGGCGGCCGCGTCGACGTCTACTCGGGGGTCGCCCGCCTCGCCGGGCGCCTGTGGGCCAGCCGGCACCGGGCGCCGGGAGGGCCGGCGCGCACGGTGCTCGTCTTCGTCCATCCCAGCTCCAACTTCCTCGGCCACTACGCGCTGGAGGCCTTCGCGGCCAGGGGCGTGGACACGGTCGGGCTGAACACCCGCTACATCGCGAACGACAGCGCACTGCTCATGGAGAACTGCGTCCTGGACGTCGCCGCGGGCGTGCGCTTCCTGCGCGACGAGGGCTACGACCACGTCGTGCTCATCGGCAACTCCGGCGGCGGCGGCCTCGTCGCCCTGTACCAGAGCCAGGCCGAGGACCCCACGATCACCGCCACGCCGGCCGGCGACCCGCCGGACCTCACCGCCGCCGACCTGCCGCAGGTCGACGGCATCGTGGAGATGATGGCGCACCCGGGACGCGCCTCGGTCTACACCGAGTGGCTCGACCCTGCCGTCGTGGACGAGGGCGACCCGTTGACGCGCGTGCGCGACCTCGACATGTTCGAACCCCGCAACGGCCCCCCGTACGCGCCGCAGTTCGTCGCGCGCTACCGGGCCGCCCAGGTGGGGCGAAACCAGCGGATCACCGCCTGGGTGCGTGCGAGGCTCGCGCACCTCGCCGCCCGGCCGGGCGGCCGGGTCGACGACCTGCCGTTCGTGGTCCACGGGACCGTGGCCGACCTGCGGTTCACCGACCTCTCTCTCGACCCGTCCGACCGGCGGGCCGGGACGCTGTGGGGCGACCCCTTCGCCGCCAACTACAGCCCGGCAACCCTCGGCCACCTCACCAGCCTGCGTTCCTGGCTGAGCCAGTGGAGCCTCTCCGACAGCAACTGCGACGGGCCGGCGCACCTGGCGCGCGTGAGCGTGCCGGTGCAGGTGCTGTACGGCACCGCCGACACGGCCTGCTTCCCCAGCCACGCGCGTGCCCTGTTTGACGCCGTCGCCCACGATCGCACCGAGTTGGTGGCCGTCGCCGGCGCCGACCACTACTTCCAGGGCCAGCCGGGCCTGCTCGACGAGGCCGCCGATCGCGTCGTCGGGTGGCTGCGCCGCGAGGGACTGGCGTAGCGCCGCTCAACCGCCCAGCCCCGGGCGCGGCGCGCCGCGCGCGTGCCCCCCGAGATAGGCCTGCTGCAGCCGCTCGTCGTCGGCGAGCTCCGCCGCGGGCCCCTCAAGCACGAAGCGGCCGGTCTCCTGCACGTACGCCCGGTCGGCGCGCGTCAGCGCCTGCCGGGCGTTCTGCTCCACCAGCAGGATCGTGAGCCCCTCGGACCGCAGCTGGACGACGAGATCGAAGATCTGCGTGACCAGGAGCGGCGCCAGTCCCAGCGACGGTTCGTCGAGCAGCAACAGTGACGGACGGGCCATGAGCGCCCGGCCGATGACGAGCTGCTGCTGCTCCCCGCCGGACAGCGTCCCGGCCGCCTGGGCCCGGCGCTCGGCGAGGAGGGGGAAGCGCGCGTACACGGCGTCGAGGTCATCGAGCACGCCCTGACGGTCGCGGCGGCGGTAGGCCCCCATCCGCAGGTTCTCCTGGATTGTCATGCGGCCGAGGACCTGCCGGCCCTCGGGAACGTGGACCATTCCGAGACCTACCAGTTCGTCCGTCCGCATGCCGGTCACGTCCCGGCCGTTGAGGGCCACCCGGCCGGCGGTGGGGCGGACGAGCCCGGACAGCACCCGCAACAGTGTCGTCTTGCCCGCGCCGTTGCCGCCGACGAGGGCGACCAGCTCGCCGGCCGCGACCCGCAGGTCCACACCCCGCAGCGCGACGATGCGGCCGTAAGAGGCATGCAGCCCCGTCACCTCGAGCACGACCTCCGTCGGCGGCACGGTCATTCGCCCAGGTAGGCCAGGCGGACGGCGGGCGCCGCCTGGATGGTGGCGGGGTCGCCGGCGGCGATCTTCTCGCCGAAGTTCAGGACCGTCACCTGGTCGCTGCACTCCATGACGACGTTCATGTCGTGCTCGACGAGAAGCACCGTCACCCCCCGGTCGCGAACGGCGAGGATCTCCTCGGCGATGACCCGTGACTCGCTGGCGTTCATGCCCGCCGTGGGCTCGTCGAGCATGAGCAGCGCCGGCTCCGCGGCGAGGGCCCGGGCGAGCTCCAAGCGCTTGGCGACGCCGTAGGGCAGGTCGGCGGCGCGGCGGTCGCGGTAGTCGGTGAGCCGGAACACCTCCAGCAGTTCCTCGGCCCGGGCCCGCAGCCGACGATCTGCGGCGGTCGGCGTGGGCCAGATGGACCGCAGCCCGGGCCGGGCGCGCGGGTGCTGGCCGACGAGGACGTTCTCGTGGACGGTGAGACCGCCGAACAGCCGGATGTTCTGGAAGGTGCGGACGATCCCCAGTGCGGTCCGGCGGTGCGTGGCCATGCGCGCGATGTCCCGGCCGTGGAACCAGATGGCGCCCTCGTCGGGGAGGAGGAAGCCGGAGATGAGGTTGAACAGCGTGGTCTTGCCGGCACCGTTCGGGCCGATGACGCCGTGCACCTGCCCGCTCGCGACCTCCAGGGTCACGCCGTTCACGGCTGCCAGACCGGCGAACCGCTTCGTGACTCCGTCAACCCTGAGCATCGCGACTCCCCGCCGGGGCGCCGGCCACCGGTGCGGGCGTCGCCTCCACGCTCGTGGCGGGCGGTGCGGACTGCGGGGGGCGCGGCGCCAGAAGCCCCTGAGGCCGGACGATCATCAGCACGACGAACAGCGCGCCGTAGGCGATCAGGTACCAGTCCTCCAGGAAGTCCACCACCTCCGGGAGCGCGGACAGCACGGCCGCGCCCAGCAGCGGGCCCCAGAAGGTCTGCAACCCGCCGAAGACGGTGTAGAGGATGATGAGCAGCGACTGGTGGGCGCCGAACATCTCGGGGTTGACGAACAGCAGGTAATGGCCGGACAGCGCTCCGGCGGCCCCGGTGACGAACGCCGATTGGGCGAAGGCCCCAACCTCGATCGCCGTGACGTTCAAACCGGCGGCCCGGGCCGCGGTCTCGTCCTCACGCAGCGCGGCGTAGGCCAGGCCGACACGGGACCGCGAGACCAACCACAGGTAGGCGAGCAGGACCACGATCAGCCCGCCGACCAGCGGCAGCGTCGTTCCCGACATCCCGGCCAGCCCGCTCGCGCCGCCGACGGCGCTCCAGTTGGTGAAGACGATCTTGACCAGCTCCGCGAAGGCGAGCGTGATCATCGCCAGGTACAGCACCGACAGCCGCAGCGCCGGCCATCCGACCAGCGCCCCGGCGACGGCCGCCGCAACGGCACCTGCCAGCATCGCCGCGAACAGCGGCCACCCCGCCCGCAGCGTGAGCAGCGCCGAGGCGTAGGCGCCGATGGCCATGAAACCGGCGTGGCCGAACGAGAACTGCCCGGTGTTGGCGGTGATCCAAAAGCCGAGCGCGAGCAGCACGTTGATGCCGATGCCGATCAGCACGCCCTCGAGATAGATCGACACCTACACGCGCTCCTGGTGGGTGTGGGTGCCGAGGAGTCCCTGCGGCCGGAACAGCAGCACGACGATCAGCAGGCCGAAGATGATGGCGTCGCGCATGGTGGCTGACAGGTAGGCGACGCTGAGGACCTCCACGAAGCCGATCAGCAGGGCGGCGACGATCGCGCCGGCGACGTTGCCGAGCCCGCCGATGACCATGATTGACAGGCCCTTGAGCGTTGCGTCGAAGCCGATGAACGGGCTCACGGTGCGGAACACGAGGCCGGTGAGCACGCCGGACGCCCCCGCGAGCGCGCCCGCCAAGAGAAAGGTGACGAAGATCACCCGCTCCACCGGGACGCCGAGCAGCGCGGCGGTCGGCGGGCTCTCCGCGACCGCCCTGATGGCCATGCCGAGTTTGGTGCGGTTCACCAGCAGGTACAGCCCGGCCGTGAGCACGACGGCGACCGCGAGCACCACCACGTGCGGCAGGAAGATGCGCACCGACCCGAGCTGATAGGACAGGTTCGGCACCGCCTCGGGCATCGCCCGGTGCTCGCTGCCCAGCACCCGCGCGGCCGTGGCGGTCAGCATGATGCCCACGCCGACGGTGGACAGGATGGGCGCCGCGAAGTACTCCTTGCGCACCGCCCGGAACGACATCACGTAGACCGCGGCCGACACCGTCGCGCCGACCAGCATCGCCCCCGCGAAGGCGACAGGGAACGGCAGCCCGACGACCGTCATGAGCAGCAGCCCCGCGAAGGCGCTGACCATGAACGTCTCGCCGAGGGCGAGGTTGAGCAGTCCCAGGACGCCGACGATGAGGGTGAAGCCCAGCGCCACCAAAGCGTAGGTGACGCCCAGGAGCAGCCCGTTCACGAGCTGCTGGGCGAACATGGCGGAGTCCCGGCGGCCGGGGCCGCTACTCGTCCACCTGCTCGATCACGAACCTGCCGTCCTGAACGGTCGCGACGAGCACAGGCCGGACGACCTCGCCGTCCTCGCCCAGGCTGGTGAGGCCGCCCATGCCGACCCAGTCCTGGGTCGTCGGCAGACCCTCGGCGATCTTGTCGCGGTCCTCCGCCAGCTGCGCCGGATCGTTCGTCACGCCGGTGCGCTTGACGAGGTCGACGAGGATGTAGACCGCGTCGTAGGCGAACGCCGTGTTGAGCGCCACCTCGTCGTTGCCGCTCTCCTCCAGGAAGGCCTCCCGCAGCTGCTGGACCTGCGGGTCGGGGTTGTCGGGGTCGAACTGCGCCGCAGTCTTGGCGCCCTCCACGGCGTCGCCGCCGGCGTCGATGAAGTCCTGACCGGCGCTCTGCAGCCCACCGCTGCCGATCAGCTGGGTCTCCAGGCCCTGGCTCTGGACCTCCAGCGCGATGCGCGCCGCGTCCGCAGGGCCGGCGGCCAGGGCTACCGCGTCTGGCTGTGCAGCCGCGAGCCGCGTCACCTGGGGCGCGAAGCTCGACTCGCCCGTCGTGAACGTGACCGTCTCCACGACCTCGACGCCGTTGTCCTCGAACACGGCCGGCCAGAAGTTCTCGCCCATGAACTTCGCGATGGCCTCCTGCTCGTCGACGATGATCGCCGCCGTCGAGATGCCCTCCTGCTCGATGATCGCCGCGACCGCCGGGGCGCTGTTGGCCGGGTCGGGCTGGACCAGGCGGAAAGCGTAGGGGCGTGCCTGCTCCATGAGGCCGGGCTGCGCGGCGCCTGGCGTGAGCACCGGCACGCCCAACTGGTTGGCCAGCGGGCAACCGACCGCGCACTCGCCGCTGAGCAGCGGCCCGATGATCGCCAGGACGTTGTCCTCGGTCGCCATGCGCCGGACCAGGTTCGCCACGGCGTTCACGTCACCGCGGGTGTCCGCCTCGACCAGCTCGATCGGCACGCCGCCGATCCCGCCGTCGGCGTTGATCTGCTCGACCGCGAAGCGCACGCCCTCCTGGGCGCGCTGGCCGTTGGCGGCGAAGGGGCTGCCCGAGGTCACGGTGATGAACCCGATCTTCACGGACTCGCCCTGCAGTGGAGCCGCCGGTTCGGCCGCCATGGCCGCCAGCACGCCGGCGCCGGCGTCGGTGGGGCTGGCGGCCGGGCTGTCCGTGGCGGCTGGCTCCGAGGTGCCGGTCGGCTCCGGCGTGCCGGTCGCAGCCTCGGTGGTCGCGTCGGCGGTGGCGGTCGCCTCGGTCACGGCGGTGGTTGCCTCCGTGGTGGTGTCGGTCGCGGCCGGCTCCCCGCCGCCGCACGCGACCGCCACCAGCATCAGCGTCAGGGACACGGACAGGAACAGGGCGCGGTCCCGCATGTGGCGTATTCCTTCCCAAGGGTCGGCTCGACGGGGTGGAGTCTGGACCGGGCCGCCCCACCGCCCGCAAATGGCGTCTCGCATAGTGACCTGCACGCCGGCCCGCCGCGGCCGTGCGGTCAGCTGATCATCCGCCCGCCATCAACGACGAGCATCTGGCCGGTCATGAACGACGACTCGTCGCTGGCCAGGAACAGCACGGCCTGCGCGATGTCGCGGGGCACGCCGATACGCCCCACCAGCAGCTTGCTCTCCAGCCACGCCCGCCGCTGCGGGTCGGCCAGCACCGGCGCCGTCGCGGGGGTGTCGATCAGCCCTGGGCAGACCGCCGTGCAGCGGATGCCCTGCGGCCCGTAGTCGAAGGCCACGGAGCGGGTGAGCTGGACCACGCCGCCCTTGGCCGCCATGTAGGCCGCGAACTGCGGTGACGCGGTCAGCCCCGACGTGGACGCGGTGTTGACGATGACTCCGCCGCCCCCGCGCACCATCACCGGGATCGCCGCGCGGCAGCCCAGGAAGACGCCGGTGAGCGTCACGGCCAACGTCCGATCCCACTCCTCGTCGGTGGTGTCGACCAGGGGGCGGTTCAGCGGGGCCCAGTAGGCGTTGTTGCACAGCACGTCCAGCCGCCCGAAGCGCTCGGTGGCGATCGCGACCATCGCGGCCACGTCGGAAGGTTTCGACACGTCCGTCGGGGCGAAGACCGCTTGGGCCCCGTCTGCCTCGATCTCGCGAACGGTCTCCAGGCCGCCTGGCTCGTCGATGTCGGCGACCACGACCGAGGCACCCTCCTCGCCGAGCAGCCTGGCCGTCTCCCGCCCGATGCCCGACGAGGCGCCCGTCACGATCGCGACCTTGCCGCGCACCCGACCGGTCACCGCAGCGCCCACCCACCGTCGACGTGCAGGACCTGCCCGGTCACGAAGCCAGCCTCGGCGGACGCCAGGAACACGACCGCGCCAAGCAGGTCCTGCGGCCGCTCCGGCCGTTTGAGGCACTGCTCGGCCACCATCCTGGTCTGCAGCGCCTCGGCAGCGGCCGCCCCGTGGACGTTCTTGGCCATCTCCACCCTGGTGTAGCCCGGGGCGATGCAGTTCACGGTGACGCCGAACGGGCCGAGCTCCTGCGCCAGCGCCCGGGTGAGGCCCACGACACCGGCCTTGGCGGCGATGTAGGGGGCCAGTCCGGCGGGATACCCGCGCGTCACCGTGGTGGACGAGATGTTGATGATTGTTCCGCCCCGGGCGGCCTTCATGTGGGGTGCGACGGCGCAGGCGCAGAGCCAGGGGCCCTTCAGGTTGACGGCCAGCACGTGGTCCCAGTGGTCCGGCGGCACGGTCTCGAACGGTGCGGTCGGGTACAGGGCGCCGCCGGCGTTGTTCACCAGCACGTCGACGCCGCCGAAGGCCGCGAGGACGTCGTCGACCAGGCTGCGGACCTGCTCGGCGTCGGCCACGTCGACCGCGAAGGGCTCGGCGCCCCCGGGTACGCCGGCGGCGCGGATCCTGGCGGCGGCGGCCTCGGCGCCCGCAGCGTCCCGGTCGGCGACGGCCACCCGGGCGCCCTCGACGGCGAAGCGCTCGGCGTAGGCCCGTCCCAGACCGTGGGCGGCGCCGGTGACGACGATCCGCCGCCCCAGCAGCCGGGTCAAGGCCGCAGCCCCCGGGTCGTGACCGCCCACGGGCCCCAGCGGCCGGTCGCGCCCTGGCCGTGCTCGCGTTCGCCCCGCGTGTAGCGGTCGATCTCGCGTGAGGAGAACAACCCCATGCCGAGGTTGAAGCCCTCGACCTCGACCGGCACCTCCGCCCAGTAGACGAGCTCCCCGTCGACGAACCAGCGGGCGTGGCCGCGGTCTCGGTCGTAGGCGATGTCGTAGCGGTGGGCGACGCCCGGCCCGGCGTCCACCTCGAGCACGACCCGGTGGGTGAAGTGCTCCTCGGGGGTGGTGGTCCCCGGCAGCAGGAGCCGTTCGTACACGACGAACACGGTGTCGTTGGTCGCCGCGAAGTCGAGCACCATCCCGGTGCTGAAGTCCAGCAGGTTCATGGTGCCGAACGCGTCCCGGAGGTTGAAAGGGATCTGCCCGTAGGTCGTGATCGCCATGTCGCTCGCGAACGTGACCTCGCTTCCGGGCGGTGTCGGGAACCGCCGCGTGGAGACGTAGAGCTGCTTCGGGTTGTTCAGGACCTGGATGCTGTCGTGGTAGCGGCTGAACGGCCGGATCGTCAGCTCCAGTCGCCCGTCGCCGGTACAGACGACGGCGTTGGGGTCGGTGTAGGGGTAGCGCGTGCCGTCGTGGTCGATCTCGGCGATCGCCCAACGGGCGTCGAGCCTGCTGGCCGTGAAGTCGTCGTACACGGCCCGCGCCGCGGCGAGCTCGTCGTCGAGCCGCCCGCTCAGGGCGCGGTGGACGAACACCTCTTCAAGCCGCCGCGGGTCGTAGCCGAGCACCACGTCCTCGCCGTCGTTGAGACTGGTGAAGGGGACCCGCAGGCGGCCCTGCTTGCGGTTGAGCAGCGCCCACAGCTCAGCCGGGTCGAGCGGCTCCCGGTCGACGTCGCGGGTCGTGAACGGGACTTGGCGGTGTGAGAGGAACTCCTCCACGCGGCGGCACACCGGTCACCCGGGACGTAGGTGGATCACGATCTCGTCGTCCTCGCTCAGCATGCGCACGCGCCTCCTTCCAGGAGTGTCGCCTCGACCTGGGACAGCGCCCTGGCGGCGCGGCGGTCGAGCTGGTCGGGGCTGGCGGACCCCAGCGGATGGTCGATGACCACGAGGGGGTAGCTCGCCAGCCCGGCGGCGCTCGCAGCGGTGCGGGCGGCGGCGACGAACTCGGTGGTGCAGACCACCGCCGCCGGGATGCCGCGCCGCTCGAAGGCGATGCCGTCGTGGGTGCTGCAGCTGCAGCACCCGGCGCAGTCGCCGACGCCGGTGAGGATCAAGTCACAGCGCCCGGCCAGGGCGTCCACGAGGGCGTCCGGGGCGAGCTTGCCGATGCTGGGCTTGCGCTCGACGATGACACCCGCGAGGTCGTGGTCCTCCTGCAGCCGGGCCGCAAGCACTGCCAGGAAGCGGTCGCTGTTGGGCTTGCCGTTGTCGAGCACACCGAGGACGAGGCCGTCCAGGCGCTCCGGCCTCGGCGCCGTCAGCGCGGTGCCGGCCACGGACTCCACGACCGGCTCGAGCACGGTCAGGCAACTGTCCACAGGGGTCCCTCCTTGGGGCAGGCGGTGCCCGGGACGCTCTCGATCAGTTCGGTCACGGGTTGGGACTCGTGGCCGCCGACCCACGGCGGGATGACGGCGGAGTAGCCGTACAGGTGGCCCCCGGCCACGACGATCAGGATGTCGTCGGACCGGCTGACGGCGGCACGCCTGGTTCCGCTGTCGCCGGCCTCGACCGCGCCCGGCAGCCGCCCGGCGCGCTTGAGGTCGGCGACGCTGCGGCGCGCGTGCCGGTGCAGATGCCGGCGGACGTCGTCCTTGGTCCATCCGGCCTCGGCGATCAGGCAGGCGTGAAGGGGGCCGAGGACCACGACGAACGCGCCGCCCGTGAAGTGACCAACACCCATGGCGTCGGCGATCGTGGCCAGGATCGGCTCCGGCTCCGCGGCCCAGTCGTTGCGCGCGTAGATCGGGGCCTCCCCAGCGAACACGGTCACCGCGCTGGCCTCGACGGGACGTCCGCGGTCCGCGTGCAGCGGGGCCCAGGGGCTGCGCTCGAGGCTCTCCCCGATGCAGTAGCTGTACTTGCCGGGATGGCCCAGCGTGGCCTTGTCCAGCAATCCGGGGGTGCCGCCGCAGAGGTTCTGCGACACCAGGCGGACGGCCCTGCCGATCGTGGCGTTGGCGGCGTGGCCCGACCCGAACACGCTGAAGGAGGTGTTGATCCCCAGCGTGGTCACGGCCTCGCCGCTCACGATCACCAGGGGCGCGGTTGCCCCGCTGACGGTGGTGCTGTGGAGGTTGAACGCGTCACTGGCCATCGACCGGACGGCGGCGACGACCGCCGTCATGTGCTCGGGCCGGCAGCCGGCGGCGACCGCGTTGACCGCCACCTTCTCGATCGTCAGTTCCCGGCCCTGTTCGGGGATCTGACCGATGACCTGGCGGGCCTCGTGGCCCGACGCGGCAACCAACGCCGCCACGCGGTCCGGTGTGGGCGGCACGATCGGCAGGCCGTCGCCCCAGCCGTTGCGGTCGAACAGCTCCTGCGCCGCTTCCGCGTCGGCCACCTGGTGCGTGCGGGAGGACAGCGGCACGGCGACAGGGGTCAGCCCGCGGGCTGCTGCTGCTGCTTGGCCGTCCAGTCCTCGACGGCCTGTTGCGCGGTCTCGGCGTCGGCGTCGGTCAGGTCGCGGTTCTGGTGGGTCAGCTCCAGGCGGATGCCGTTCGGGTCGAAGAAGTAGATCGACGTCCAGATGCCCTCGTGGTCCACGGGTCCGACGACCTCCACGCCGTGGCCCTTGAGCTTGCGCTCGGCGTCGTCGAGTTCGTCGAGGCTGCCCACCGACAGGGCGATGTGGCGCGCCCATGACGGGACCACCGTCGAGCGGTCCTCGGCCGGCAGCCCTTCGATGTCGAAGAAGGCGAGGCAGCTGCCGTCGCCCATTTCGAAGAAGGTGTGCAGGAATCTGCAAGGCTCGCCGCTGCTGCCGACCTGGTCCGCCAGCGCGTGGCTGACCAGGCGCATGCCCAGCACCTCGGTGTAGAAGCGGGTGGTCTCGGCGGTGTCCCAGGTGACGTGGGCCACGTGGTTCACGCCGCCCGGTCGCTTGAAGTCGCTCATGGCGCTGACCTCCTGATCATGCGTGGTGGGATGGTTCAGGCATCGGCGTACACGGGGTCCCGGAACGCGTCCACGGCGGCACTGAGCGATTGGCCCCAGTCGCCGTCCAGGGCGATCGGGAACAGCACCGGCAGGTCGACGCCGGCCGCGCGAAAGGCCGCCACCTGCTCAAGGCAGGAGTCCGGCGGGCCGTGCACGACGAGGCCGGTGGCGAGGTGCTCCCCGACGGTGGCCAGCGCGCCGTCACGATCCCCCGCCAGAAGCCGCTCTTGGACGGCGGCCATCTGCGGGGCGTCCCCGCTGCCGGCGAACAGCCTCGCCGCCGACGGATGCAGCGCGTAGCCGGCGACCAGCTGTCGGGCGGCCTGGCGGGCGGCCGGCAGCGAGTCCGACACATAACACGGCAGAACGCAGGCGACCGCCACGTCCGCGGGGTCACGGCCGGCCGCCTCGGCGCTGGCCTGCACGCGCTCGACCGCGACCCGGACCTGCCGCGCGGACATCAGGTTGAGCAGCACCCCGTCGGCGACCTCCCCCGCCAGCCTCAGCATTCCAGGCAGGAGGGCGGCCAGGTAGATCGGCAGGTCGGCGCGGGGCGGCGGCCGGTACGGCGTGAAGTCGTTCAGGCGGAAGACCTCGCCGGAGTAGGTCACTGGCTGGCCGGACAGAACGGCGCGCACCACCTCGACGTACTCGCGTGTCCGAGTCAGCGGCGGCTCCTGGGGCAGGCCGAGCGTCTCGAAGTTGAATCTCGGGTTCACCGTGCCCAGGCCCAGCACGAACCGCCCGCCGCAGGCCTCGTCCAGGGTCGCGGCGGTCATCGCCGCAAGCGCCGGGTGGCGCAGGTAGAGGTTGGTCACCGCCGTCCCGACCGCGATGCGCGTGGTTGCGCCACCCATCATCCCGGCAAGGGCCATGGCGTCCGAGGCGTTCTCGGTGGCGAACACCGCCGTGAGGCCGGCCGCTTCCGCCCGCCGGGCGTAGTCCGCGAACGCCAGGGGGGCGAACCCACCCCGGCTCGAGATCGACAGTCCGAGTTGGCCCATGTTCGCTTTCTCGTCTTCCCTTTCTCGTCGGCGACCGGGCCAGTATCGGCAGCCCGCCACGGGGGATCACCAAGGCCGTCTCAGATAGTGACCTACGCAGTTGTGCGGCCTGCGGTGACAGGTCCGGCACTCCCCGCCCTGTTGACGAGACAGCCGCGCCGCGGTAGTGTGCGCAAAGAGAACGACTGTTCGGTATACGAACGTCCTCTGCTGATCTCACTGTCCGGTGCGGGGAAGCCGCAGCATCTGCAGCGTGACGGCAGCCGCCGAGATGGCTGGGAGATGGTCGATGGCCACACCCGTGTCCTCCACAGTGCTCAAGTCCTTCGAGCTGCTGCGGCTCCTCGCCGCTCATCCCTCCTTGACCGTCGACGAGTGCGCGAGCCGCCTGAGCATGCCCCGGTCCACGGTCTACCGCCTGCTCAGCACGCTGCGGCAGGCCCAGGTGCTCGAGGGGGGTGACGGCCGCTTCCGCGCGGGACCGCTCCTGCTGGA
>Ga0136627_1000310_pt1 | contig 17600 bp, 20 predicted proteins | sample AntDrymUQ4892206_2_FD_104652 | JGI IMG/M metagenome (GOLD analysis project Ga0136627, IMG submission 104652) | Polar desert sand microbial communities from Dry Valleys, Antarctica - metaG UQ489 (22.06) | ecosystem: Environmental > Terrestrial > Soil > Desert | place: Antarctica: Dry Valley... | reverse complement strand
CGAGTAGCGTTCGCGTGGTGCCGAGGGTGCCCGTCGCGGGAAGCGAGCTGCACGTCGAGCGCCGTGGCGAGGGCGAGCCGGTGCTGCTGATCCAGGGTCTCGGCGCCGACAGCACGCAGTGCGGGGAGCCATTCGTCCGCGAGCTGACACGCCCCCGATCGCGGTCCTGCGCGAGCAGCACGGCGCCGTCGTCGCTCACGACGCCTACGGGCGCCTGCGCGGGCTGGCGCTCCCAACGCTCGTCGTCCACGGCAGCGCAGACCAGATCCTCGACGCGCTAAATGGCGACCTGATCGCCTCGCTGATCGCGGGCGCGCGGCTGGAGCTGCTCGACGGCGCCGGCCACCTGCTCTTCTGGGAGCAGCCCGAGCGTGTCGCGCAGCTCGTCCGCGAGCATGCCGCTGCCTGACGTAGTCTGCGCGCATGCCGGGACTGGAGAACCCCGACGAGATCGACCTCATCGCCCAGGACGAGGACGGTCGCGCGCTGCTGTCGATCGTCCAGACCGGGCCGTGGCCGACCGGGCGCTTCGTCGTCAAGGGACTTGAGCTGAAGGTCGCCAACTACTTGCGCTTCGCCCTGGAGGGGCAGATGGTCGAGAAGTACCCGGTCCTCAAGGACCGGCCCGTCGTCATCGAGCTGACCTACGACGAGCCGCCGCCGAAGGCGATCTCCGACGCCTGGAGCCGGGCGGCCAAGCGGGCGATGCGTCGTGGCGCGCGATTGTCGACCCGCAAGCTCGGAGACGAGTCCTTCTGGAGCTCCTGAGTGGCTTCGTCCGCATCGTGACCAACCCCAGGGCGCTCGTGAACCCGACGCCGATCGAGACTGCGCTGAAGGCGTCCGAACGATGGCGCGGCCGGCGAAACTGCGTGGAGATCCGGCCCGGACCTCGCCACTGGGACATCTTCACACGGCTATGCCATGAGGCTGGCGCCAAGGGAAACCTGGTTCCCGATGCGTACCTGGCCGCACTGGCGATCGAATCGGGAAGCGAATGGATCACCACCGACCGCGGCTTCGCACGCTTTCCCGGCCTGCGTTGGCGCCATCCGCTGGACGATCCTCGCAAGCGCTCGTGACGTCCGATGCCCAGGCGCCCGCGAAGCGCGCAGAACTGGCGGACGCGCGTACTCAGTGAAGTGCGTCGGCGAGCGCGCCGTCGATCTCCGGGAAGGCGAACCTGTAGCCCAGCTCCGCGGCTCGGGCGGGAACCATCCGCACGCCGCTGATCGCGTACTTCGCGACATCTCCGACCATGAGCTTCGCGACCAGGCCCGGCACCGGCACGATCGCCGGGCGGTGCAACGCCCGGCCGAGCGTGCGCGAGAGCTGCCTGTTGGTCACGGGCGCCGGTGCGCAGGCGTTGATCGGACCGTCGAAGTCGGGCGCGTCGATGGCGCGCAGGTAGAGGCCGACGAGGTCGTCGGGATGAATCCACGGCACGTACTGCCGTCCGCCGGCCAGCGGTCCGCCGAGCCCGAGCTTGAACGGCAGCATCATGCTCGCCAGCGCGCCGTACTCGGGGTCGACGGTGATGCCCGTGCGCAGCGTGACGACGCTCATTCCAAGCTCCGACGCCACGCGTGCCTCGCGCTCCCAGCGCACGCAGACGTCGGCCAGCCAGTCGCGCCCCGGTGGGCTCGTCTCGTCGACGAGCTCGTCGCCGCCGGCGCCGTAGAACGCCGACGCGGACGCGCACACCAGGCGGCGCGGGCGCGGCTGCGCGTCGCGCAGCCCGTCGACGAGGGCGCGCGTGCCCAGCTCCCGGCTGTCGTTGATGCGCCGCTTGACCGCGTCGTTCCAGCGCTGCGCGACCGGCTCGCCGGCGAGGTGCACGACGACGTCGCAACCGGTGAGCGCCGCGGCCGCCGCAGGGCCGGCCGTCCAGTCCCAGTCGGCGGCATCGACGCCGAGCTGCTCGCTCGCTCGCGCGCCGTCGCGTGACAGCACGGTGATCTCGTCGCCACGCTCGCGCAGCGCGGCCACGAGCTTTGTTCCCACATAGCCGGTCGCTCCGGTCAGCACGATCCTCATGTTTGGTGTGCGCGGTCTCTCGCCCTGTGGATGTGTCGCGGCCTCCACCTCGCCCGATGTCTCAGCCGCCGAGTAGGCAGTGCCAGCGCAACCGGGGATAACGTCTGAATCCGCGGTCCAAGGTGATGAGCTCGGCGCGCTGCTCGAGCGCGAGCGCGGCCAGATGCGCGTCCGGGACAAGGTTGCGCTCAATCGCAGATCGCGGCACAGCGCTGCGAACCGCGGCCAGTGGTGATCGCCTTCGCTGATGACACGGCCCGGTGCGTCACGCAGAACGTCGAGATAATCCAGAATCGCGTCTGGCGTGTCGGGACGCGCGAAGACGCGCGGATTGATCGTCCGGCACGGAGGACGGTGACGTCAGGCAGCAGCATCGTCGCCGTCGGCGGCGTCGAGCAGCGATGCGTTGGACGCAGAATCCACCCACGGATGCATCCCTCCTCCAACCGTCGACAACGGCAGTGGACGTGCCGGCAGAGCAGCGGCACGAGCCTGTCCGAGCCTGAGCGCCAGCCCGTCCGCGAGCAGCGCGGTGAGCGTCGTCTGCTCCCGTGCAGCGGTCAACCGCGCATCGCGCAGGAGCTCGTCGGGAAGATCGACCGTCGTCCTTGGGCAGCACAGCGTAATCAGCCACGCCCATGATCGATGGTCCCGGAAGTGCGCGGCGCGGGATCGCTCGAGTCGCGCTCCTACTCCTTGCGCGACGTGCGCGCCAGCTTGACGCGATCCACGGCGGTGAGCAGGACCTTGCGCAGGCGCACGGAGTCCGGCGTCACCTCGACGCACTCGTCCTCGCGGATGAACTCCAGCGCCTGGTCGAGCGACATCCGCGCCGGCGGCACGAGGTTGACCATCTCGTCGGCGTTGGCCGAGCGGATGTTCGTCTGCTTCTTCTCGCGGATCGCGTTGACGTCGAGATCGTCGGCGCGCGCGTTGGCGCCGCAGATCATGCCCTCGTAGACCTCCTCGCCGGGGCCGACGAAGAGCTGGCCGCGCTCCTGCATGCGCATCAGCGCGAACGACGCCGTCCTGCCGCGACGGTCGGCGATCAGCGAGCCCGAGGCCCGCGTCTTGATCTCACCCTGCCAGTCGGCGTACTTCTCGAAGACCGAGTGCATGATCCCCGAGCCGCGCGTCTCGGTCAGAAACTCCGTCCTGAATCCGATCAGCCCGCGCGCAGGGACGAGGTACTCCAGGCGCACCCAGCCGGTGCCGTGGTTGACCATCTGCTCCATCGCCCCCTTGCGCAGCGCCATCAGCTGGGTGACCGTGCCGAGGTAGTCCTCGGGGACGTCGATCGCCATCCGCTCGATCGGCTCCTGCAGCCTGCCGTTCACCGTCCGCGTGACGACCTTCGGCTTGCCCACGGTCAGTTCGAAACTCTCCCGGCGCATCGCCTCGACGAGCACGCCGAGCTGCAGCTCGCCCCGACCCTGCACCTCCCACGTGTCCGGACGTTCGGTTTCGAGCACGCGGATCGAGACGTTGCCGACCAGCTCGGCCTGCAGGCGGTCCGATACCTGGCGCGCGGTGAGCTTCTTGCCGACCTGGCCGGCCAGGGGCGAGGTGTTGATGCCGATCGTCATCCCCAGCGCCGGCTCGTCGATCATCACCGGCGGCAGCGCCTTGGGATCCTCGGGGTCGGCGAGCGTGTCGCCGATCGTGATCTCCGGGATGCCGGCGATCGCGACGATCTCGCCTGGGCCCGCCTCGTCGGCGGGCTCGCGCGTCATGCCCTCGGTGAGGTACAGCTCGGTGATCTTGGCCGTGCTGAAGTCCTCCTGCTCGTGGCGGTACCACGCAACGGTCTCTCCCTTGCGGATCGTGCCGTTGTGCACGCGGCACAGCGCCAGGCGCCCGACGTAGGCGGACGCGTCGAGGTTGGTCACCAGCGCCTGCAGACCATGGCCCTCGGAGTAGGTCGGAGCAGGAACCGCGCTGACCAGCAGGTCGAGCAGCGGGCGCAGGTCGCTGCCGTCGACGCCCTGCGCAAGTGACGCCTCGCCGGCACGCGCGTTGGTGTAGACGATCGGAAACTCGATCTGCTCGTCGTCGGCATCGAGGTCGATGAACAGCTGGTAGACCTCGTCGACGACCTCGGCGATGCGGGCATCGGGACGGTCGACCTTGTTGATGACGAGGATCACCGGCAGGCGTGCCTCCAGCGCCTTGCGCAGGACGAAGCGCGTCTGGGGCAGTGGGCCCTCGGAGGAATCGACGAGCAGCACGACGCCGTCGACCATCGTCAGCCCGCGCTCGACCTCGCCACCGAAGTCCGCATGGCCGGGCGTGTCGACGAGGTTGAGCTTGACCTCCTCGCCGCCGGCCGGCGTGTAGCGCACGGCCGCGTTCTTGGCGAGGATCGTGATGCCCCGCTCGCGCTCCTGATCCATCGAGTCCATCACGCGATCGGTCAGCGCCTCGTGGGCGGCGAAGATGCCCGACTGGCGCAGCATCGCGTCGACGAGGGTCGTCTTGCCGTGGTCGACGTGGGCGATGATCGCCACGTTGCGGATGTCCGAACGCACGGCTCGCTGGGCGCCTCGCTCGTCTTCTGTGGTCTGCGCGCTGGGCGCGGCGGGAGGCGTTGTCATGCACACAGTCTGACGCGGCCCGCTCGCGCCTCCGTGAACGAGCCGCCCAGATCGCGGTTTCGCTCGCCTCGCCGGCCCCGCGCCGCGGACAGCCCGCCAGACGAGGCTTCGCGCCTATCGCTCGGCTCGCCGCTCTTCGCCAAGGGGCTACTCGTCGGCGGGCGGATTGTCGTAGCGCGTGGTGAAGGGCTCCTTGACGACCTTGCCGTCCGGGTAGCGCAGCTCCCGGGTGACGACGAGCGAGAAGTCCCGTCCCGCCAGCGGCTTGCGCTCGCCGGACTTCGCCTCCACGCGGCGACCACCGTTGTCGCCGTACAGGCTCACCGCGACGGAGTTGTTGTCGGTCGACGCGCGGATCAGGATCGGCGCCTTCGTGTCGTTGGTGAACTTCAAGTCGATGCTGGGGTAATTCAGCGTGGCCTCGCGACCGGCCGGATAGCGAGCGATGAAGAAGCTGTGCGGCTGGTGGGTGTCGAGCTTCAGGCCGGCGAAGTACGCCGCGTTGTAGAGCGTCGTGGAGAACTGCGAGACGCCACCGCCGATCGACGGCTCGAGCTTGCCGTCGGAGATGAACGGCGCCTCGACGTAGCCGTCGGCCTTCGTGCGTTGCCCCGCGGTGTCGTTGAGCGAGAACTGCGCGCCGGGCGCGACGATCGTGCGATCGACCTTGCGGGCGATGAGCTTGATGTTCGTCACGCGCGGCTGGCCCGGGACGTAGTACGTCGTGAACGTCCCGATCAGCCGCGTCAGGCGCTTGGCATCCGACGCCGTCAGGTTCGCCTCGACGCGCTTGACCGGCACCTTCACCCGGTGGCTGCCCGAGCGGATCGCGGACTGCATCGCGCGGGCCAGCTCGTCGCGGCGCACCATCCGTCCCGCGCGCGATTCTCGGCGCACCTTGACGTCCGCCGAGCGCGGCCGCCACGAAACCTCGCCCTTGGCGTCGAGCGTCGTCGCCGGGCGGGCCGGCGCCGACAGGCTCGCGTCGCGGGCCGGCCGGTCGCGCCTGGGGGCGAGCTCGTCGACGAGCGCGGCGAGGCGCTTGTCGCCGGCGCCCAGACGCACGACCCGCCCTTCGTCGCGGGACTCCAGCGCGATCACGCCTGCGAGCCGGCTCGGCGACACGTTCAGCGGCTCGCCCGCGCCGGTCAGCGTCAGCGAGTCGCGCAGGTATGCCCGTGCATCGCGCGCCACCCGCTCGACCTTGGCGAGAGTGGCGGCCCGCACCATCTTCAGCGGCACGTCCACCGTCCCGCGCGGCCGGCGCGCCAGCGCACGTTTCAGGCGCTCGGCGAACTGCGGGCGGTCGACCTCGCGCCCGGATCGCGGCTGCTTGACGCTGACGGAGAGCGTCTCGGGGTCGATGACGAGCTCGCCGGGGAACGATCGCCGCCCGAGCTCGTCGGTCAGCGAGTCGACGGCCCGCCGCAGCTGCCCGCGGTCGATCTCCTGCTCGAGCGCCACGTCGCGGTCGGCGAACAGCCCGGCGACCGTGGTGGGCAGCCCGCCGAGCGGCCCGCTGCGCCCCGAGTCCAGCGCGGCCCGCGCGGTCGTCGCGGCGTCGGCGAAGTAGCCGGCCTTCGCGGGCTCGAGCGTCAGCCGGCGGTCCTCGGCGACGAGCGTCACCGGTTCGCGCGAGGCCTCGTCGGCGATCGACGTCAGGCGCTTGCGGGCTTCGTCCTGCGACAGGCCGCCGAGCTCCACGCCCTCGACGTGAACGCCCGGCAGCACCTCGCCGGCGTGCGTGGCGCGCACGGCGCCGGCCAGCAGCAGCACGAGCACCACGCCGATCGCGGCCGCGATGCCCAGGCGCCGCCGGGGCGACGGGCGGGGGGAGACCGGCCTGCGCGCCGGACGGCGGTCGCGATCGGTCACGCGGGGCCTTGGCGAGCGGGGTGGGGGAGTCGATCTGCGCACTGGGCGGTGTTCGCGATCGGTGCCGAGGAGCCTGCCGGCCCGCGGGCACCGCGAATCAGTCGGTGGAGGAGAGCGAGCCGACCGCACCGAGGCGATCGCCGGAGGGCGCCGGGCTCGTCCACGAGCACGAACAGGCCCTTGCGGGTCCCGACCAGCAGCTCGGTCATCAAGGGTCAGCCGCCGGAGATGGCGGGCAGGATCTCGATCCGGTCGCCGTCGGCGACGGCGGTGTCCGGCTCGACGATCTCGCCATTGACGAAGACGTTGATGTGGCGCCGGAGCACCCCGCGCTCGTCGAGGATCCATCCCTTCAGCGCGCTGTGCGTGCTCTCAAGCGTCGTCAGCAGCTCGTTGACCGTGACGCCCGGCACCTCGTGCTCGGAGCCCGCACTCGCGAGCTTCTCCAGCTGTCCGCGCAACCGTACCTTTGCCATGGCCGAAAGCCTACGTCCGATGAGCGCGCCGTCGCGCCCGGACCCGGCGGAGGGTCAGCCCAGCGTGAGCGGCGAGCCTGGCGGCCTGTTCGATCTCGCTCAGTCGCGGCCGCGGTTCATCATGTGCTGGGCGGTCGACTCCAGGTAGCTCCAGAGCTGCTCACGGTAGGGCTCGTCGAGCTGCGCCTCGTCGATGGCGACGCGCATCGCGCGCAGCCAGGCGTCGCGCGCGGCCGGCCCGATCTGAAACGGAGCGTGGCGCATGCGCAGGCGCGGGTGCCCTCGCGTGTCGCCGTAGGTCGTCGGCCCGCCCCAGTACTGCATGAGAAACAGCGCCAGTCGATCCTCGGCCGCAGCGAGGTCCTCCTCGGGATACAGCGGACGCAGAATCTTCTCGTCGGCCGCGACCTCCTCGTAGAAGCGCTTGACGATCGCGCGAAACGTCGACTCGCCGCCCACGGCCTCGTAGAGGCTGCGCGGTTGGCGGGTCGGGCCGGTGCTCACGCCGGCGATCGTAGCCGCGGTCCCGACGGCAGGCAGCGATCGGCTACGAGCGCGGCGCCGCACGTCCAGTGTTAAAGATTCCCGAATGCGGGCAGATCATCTCTCGGATGAACACGATGTCGAAGCGCCGAGCGCGATGTATGGACCGGGGTCCATACGTCGGGTGCCGATCCGGGGGAAACCTGCAAGGCATGCCCGCGCTCCGGATTCGGACACCAGCCGTGATGGCCGTCAACGAGCGCTTCGGGCGTGACCTCGAGCGATGCCTGCAGCAGGTCGAGCGCATCGTCGCCGGGGCCCGCGAGCGCGGTGCCTCACTCGTCGTCCTGCCCGAGGCGTCGCTCGGCGGCTACCTCTACGAACCGTACTTCGAGGGAGCGCCCGTGCCGTGCGCGCCCCCGCCGGAGCTCGATCGTAACGGTCCGGAGATCGCCCGCATCGCCCGCGCCGCGGGCAACGTCGTGGTCTGCCTCGGCTATACGGAGCGGTCGGAGGGCAAGCCGTTCTCCAGCGCCGTGTGCGTCAACGGCGACGGAGTCCTCGGCCATCACCGCAAGGTCCACCTGCCTCCGGCCGAGCGAGCCGCCTACGACGCCGGTTCCGGCTTCGCCGCGTTCGACACCCCGATCGGGCGCATCGGCATGCTCGTCTGCTACGACAAGACCTTCCCCGAGTCCGCCCGCCAGCTCGCACTCGACGGAGCCGGGCTGATCGCCTCGCTGTCGGCGTGGGCGATCTGCCGCGTCGATCCCGCGATGTGGACACGGCGCGACGCGCAGGTGCGCCACTTCAACCTGCTCGACCGGACCCGCGCGCTGGAGAACCAGGTCGTGTGGGTCTCCTCCAATCAGGTCGGGCGGTTCGGACGGCTACGCTTTCCGGGCCAGTCCAAGGTCGTCGATCCGAGCGGGCGCGTGCTCGCGAAGACCGGCACCCGCGCGGGATCGGCATTCGCGCGCGTCGACGCACCGGGCGTCGTGGCCGCCGCCCGCAATCGTATGTCCTACCTAGACGACCGCCGGCCTTCGGCATACGCCGAGCTTCCGGCACAGATCGCGAGCGTGTAGATCAATGTGTGGTATCGCAGCCGTGTACGGCGCCCATCCCAACGGCGACGCCGAGCGCATGCTCGGCCGACTCGTCCATCGCGGTCCGGATGACGCTGGCCAGGTGACCGTCGAGGACACCTGGCTCGGGCACCGACGGCTGTCGATCGTGGACGTCGAGGGCGGCCATCAGCCGTTCGCCAACGCGGACGGCGACGTCTGGCTCGTCGGCAACGGCGAGGTCTACAACCACGACGAGGTTCGCGCCACGCTCGCGCCCGCCCCGTTCGCCACGCGCTCGGACAACGAGGTCGCGTTGCACCTGATCGACGAGCGCGGTCCGGCGGCGCTCGACGAGCTGGAGGGCATGTTCGCGTTCCTCGTCGCCGGCGAGGACGGCCGCTTCATCGCCGCCCGCGACCCGGTCGGGATCAAGCCGCTGTACTGGGCCCAGCGCGACGGCGCCGTGCATTTCGCATCGGAGATCTCGGCGTTCGCGCCGGACTGGATGCCGCATGTCGAGGCCTTTCCGCCAGGCTGTCACTGGACGCCCGAGGATGGCCTGACACGATTCTCAAGCGCCGTGCCGGACACCGGCGAGGGCGCACCCTCGGCACGCGCCGTCTGGAGCGACGCGCCAGAGGCGCCGCAGGAGGCGCTCGCCGAAACGCGTCGCATTCTCACGGGCGCGGTGCAACGACAGATGATGGGCGACGTCCCCGTCGGTGTGTTCCTGTCGGGCGGGCTGGACTCGGCGCTCGTCGCCGCGATCGCGGCGCGCCATCTCGCCGAGCGCGGCGAACAGCTGAAGACGTTCTCGGTCGGCACGGCCTCCAGCGAGGATCTGCTCGCCGCCCGCGTCGTGTCGAACCACCTCGGCACCGAGCACCACGAGCGCATCTACGACTCGCGCGAGGCGATCCGCGCGCTGCCGGCGGTCGTGCGGTCGATCGAGCACTTCGATCCGTCGCTCGTGCGCAGCGCCGTGCCCAACTACCTGCTCGCCGAGATGACCGCGCAGCACGTCAAGGTCGTGCTGACGGGGGAGGGGGCCGACGAGCTGTTCGCCGGCTATGAGTACCTGCGCGGCTTTGCGGATCCGATCGAGCTGCAGGGCGAGCTCATGCGCACTGTTCACGGCCTGCACAACCTCAACCTCCAGCGCTGCGACCGCGTCACGATGGCGCACGGCCTCGAGGCGCGCGTGCCGTTCCTCGACCGCCAGGTCATCGCCTTCGCCTTCGGCCTGCCGATGGCATGGAAGGTTCCCGCTCCCGGCGAGCTCGAGAAGCGGATGCTGCGAGAGGCCTTCGAGGGCTGGCTGCCAGACGAGATCCTGTGGCGCGTCAAGGCGGAGTTCGGCGACGGGAGCGGTGCCAAAGACGTGCTGCGCACGACGATCGAGGACACCGTCACCGAGAAGGACTTCCGCAGCGATCGCGGCGCCGTCGATCCGCCGCTGCGCACGCTCGAGGAGTTCGCCTACCACCGCATCTTCGCCGAGCACCTGCCGGGTGTGCGTCCGGAGCTCACGCTCGGGCGCTTCGCCACGGCGTAGGCGACGCTTCAGCCCCGGCGGTACAGCCGCGTCGTCAGCGGTGCGAACGCCGCCGTCAACCCTGCCGCCACCGCGAGCACGATCAGGATGTCGCTGGTCTGCGCGCCGCCGTGCATGAGCCCGCGCGACGCGGTCGCCAGGACTGAGATCGGATTGACGCCCGAGTAGACGGTGGTGAAAAGCACGCTCATGACGAGGATCCCGGGCAGGATGTAGTGCAGGTACTCGCCGGTTGAGCCCGCGATCGCGCCACCGAAGAGGTAGGTGAACATCACGACGAACATGACCGGCGTGATCGTCACGTCGAGCAGCTGCTCGGGAACGTGCTTGACCTTCAGCATGCCTCGCCAGCCGAACGTCAGCGCGGACGAGACGGCGCTTGCCCTCGGCGGGCGCGAGATCTACCGCGAAGCCGGCTACGCCAGCGTCTCCGCCGACCAGCAAGACCTCACCGCCCAACGTGATGGTTGCAGGCGCTCGGCGTCGCGACTGAACGCATCTACGTCGGCGAGGTTGCGCGTTTTCGTCGTGCGATGAGCAGTGTGGCGATGGTGAGCAGCAGCGCGAGGAGGCAGACCAGGCCGGCGATCAGGAGCGGGGGCCAGGACGACGTTGCCTTGGCACCGGGAAACGTGATCGCCGCGCGGCTGCTGCGCTCCAGCAGGCCGCTGCGCAGGTTGATCTGAGCGTGCCACGGGCCGGCCGGCAGCCGGCGGTCGAGGATGATGGTGACCGGCTCGGTTTCGCCGATGCCCAGCGTGACGCCCAGGTTGGCCGGGTATGGGCCGGCGTTGAGTCCGCCGGGGCCGTTGCGCATCCGCAGGGTTCCGTTCATGTCGAGCGCGCGGCCGCCGGTGTTGTGTACGGTGGCGAGCACCATCGGCCGGTCGTCGGCGGAGCGCTTGGCGGTTAGCGAGGCGACGGTGAAGTTGGCGGCGGGCGGCCCGCCACGGCCCACGGAGAGGTAGATACGGATGCCGACGCGGCTGACCTGGGTGATGCCGCCGCCCGCTGGAGGTGTTGCTCGCGTTTCGGCCCAGACCACGGCGTAGCGTTCACCGGGGGACGCATCGCGTGGCACCTTGATCGTCACGACGGCGGTTCGTCGTCCGCCGGCTGGGATCGCCGAGCTGTGGGGACGTACGGACGTCCACGTCGAGAGCTCGTTCCGCGTGTGTCCGTCACTTCCGACGAAGGTGCCCTTCGCGATCGTGGCTGCCGCGGTATAGATCGCCACGCGGGTTTTCGCGGCTGTGGTGTTGGAGACCTGGATGCGACGGTTCAGGACGCTCCCGGGTGCGACGTGATCGACGATGTAGAGGCGCGCTCGAGGGTCGAGGCGCGCCGTGGTCGGCACGTCGCGGAGTTGCACCCCGATGGCCCCGGTCTCCGCGTGAGCAGGTGCCGTGAGCACGGCGGCCAGGGCGAGCGCGGGGAGGGCGCGTCCTGCGAGTCCCATGACGCCCCGCCCGCGCATGGCTCTATGAGACCGAGTGCGTGATTGTGCCGGAGTAGACGCCGGCGGCCTTGCCGCCCGCGATGGCCACGTTGATCGTCGGGTTCCAGGTGGCAGAGTTGTCGCCGGTGATCCCCGTCGCCGTGACCGCAGCGACCGTGCCCGTCAGGTCACCCGGATCGTTGGCGGTGAACGTCGCGGTTCCGACCTTCGCGACCGTTCCGGCGGTATAGCCGACTGCGGCGGCGCCGATCGTCGGCCCGGAGCTCGGGGTGAAGGCGGTCGAGATGACGCTGGCGACCCATCCTGAGCCGGCGGCGGCGCTGCGTGCATCGTTGACCTGGACCTGGCCCAACGGTCCGCTGATAACGCCGCCGGAGACGGTGTTGGCCCGGCTGCCGAGGTTGCCCGCGTCGGTGGGGACGCTGATGGAGAGCGCGCCGCCGGTCACGGTGACGGTTGCGGCGGTTGGTCCCGCCATCGCGGGTGGGACGACCCCCAAGGTGAGCATCGCGGTAACGAGCGCGATCCTCCGTGCAGGGTTGATCATCATGGTGTTCCTGTCTCCGCGCGAAGGCGGCATGGGAATGGATCAGCAGAGACAGCGACCAGAATGCCCCGGACGCCGAGGGTGCAGAGGAGCCGAACGGCCCACGCGATCAGCGCACAGCGCGACACGGCGGCTTCAGCTCCTGTTGCTTGCATCGGCACACACCCGGCCGAGCATGAGCTTCGACACGCCAACTGGACAGACGACCACCCACTCTCGAGCAGCAGACCGGAAACCCATCCTGGAAATGCCGCATCGCCGGCTGGCGTCGGCAAGTCCTCGCATCGTGCGCGCTTGAGGGGCCGTACTCCTGAAGGCCCTCGCCGCGGCACGCCGGACGAGCAACCCGACGCGCATGCGAGACGCCCTGCGCCGCGTGGCGCAGGCCGCCGTCAGCTGGCAGGAGCGGATCTGATCGGTCCGCTCCCGCCGGTGGCCGGCGCAGCGATCAGCACTCACAGAAACGGCTGACGAATGACCGATCTGCTTCGCCTCACAACGGAGTTCCTGCGCGACGACGGGGGATCGCCCCTGGGCCCGGGCATCGTCCACGGTTGGATCAACACCGCGGGTACGCCGCGCCGGTGAGCCTCGGCGGACCTAAAATCGCCGGTGCAATGGCCGATCGCCTACAAGTCGTGCGCGATGAGTACGGCGAGCCCCTGCCTGCGACGTTGGATGAGCTGTCCGACGATGAGCTCGCCGACCTCGCGAGAGCGCTGGCCGATGCGCGGGGCGAGCAGGAGCGCACGCTGGACGGCGCGATCGATCACACGCTGCGCTTCCTGCCGTGGCCGCTGTCCGGCCTCGTGCGCCGGGTGCTGATCGGATGACCCTCGAGGGCCACGCGGAGGTCCTGAAGCTCGCTCGCCTGCTGGGCGCGTCCGGCGAGCGCCTGCAGTATCTCGAGGCGCTGGATCCGAGCGAGGTACGGATGCTGCGCGAGCGGGCGACCGTCGTCCTCTATGAGGGCGACCGGCGCTTCGCCCGGGTCGCGCTGGCAAGCCGGATCCCGCCCGCGCCGATGACGGCCTGGATCGCGCAACACCTGTTCGGTGCGCTGCTGTGCGCGCGGGTGACCGGCCTGCTGAACCCCGCCCACGCGGTCGCGATCGCCGAGCGCCTGCCGCCGACCTTCCTCGCCGACCTGGCGATGCAGCTGGACCCGCGGCGCGCGCGGGCGATCATCCTGCGCCTGCCTGCCGCGCTGATCGCGAAGGTCGCCGCCTTGCTGACGCGCCGCGGCGAGCACATCGTCATGGGCCGCTTCGTCGGGCAGATGACCGATGTCGCGCTACGCGCGTCCTTCGAGGTCCTCGACGACGCGTCGCTGCTGCGCATCTCCTACTTCGTCGAGGAGAAGGACCAGCTCGGCCACGTCGTCGACCTGCTCGCCAACGATCGCGTGCGCGGCGCGATCCGTGCGGCCACCGACGCCGACCTGTGGCCGCAGGCGCTGGATCTGCTGATGCGCGTGCCCGCCGAGCAGGCGGCATGGCTGGCCGACATGGCGGCCGGGGAGGAGGACCACGTCCTCGAGGGCCTGGCGCGCTGCGCGCAGCGCGACGGCCTGTGGGACGTCGTGCTGCCGGTGTCGCGCAACATGAGCGACGCGGGTCGCGAGCGCTTCGCGACGCTGACGGCGCTGCACGAGCCTGAGATCCTCGCGGCGATCGTCGATGCCGCGGTAGCCGGCGACCTGCTCGACGATCTGCTGCCGCTGATGAAGCTCCTGCCCGGCGAGGCTCGCGCGGTGGTCAACGAGCGCCTGGCGCGACGCGTCGGCACGGCGCCGCAGGCCCGGCGCGCAGGCGGGTTGGGCGACTAGCCCGGCGGCTTCCCAGCTGCCAGCACCGCCTGAAAGCGCCGGCCCTCGCCGGCGTTGGTCTCGATCACCGATCGCGCCCGCAGGCAGCTGCGCTGGCGCCGCGGCGCGACGTTCTCGTCGAGGCGCAGGGGTGCGCCGTCGCGATCCAGCCAGACGAGGTCCAGCGCGAAGCGCATCGCCAGCGTGTGGATCGACCGACACGGCGAGAGCAGCAGGCCGTAACCTGCCGGCAGCGCGCCGAGCCCGGCCAGCCCGCGCATCCGCGAGCGCCGCGTCGACGCGACGATCAGCGTCAGGTCATCCGCCAGCGGTCGCCGGTCCAGACCCTCGAAGCGCTCGTGCAGCGTGCCGCCGGCGACCCTCACGCGCGATCCGCGGCGCAGGCCGTCGTGAGCGCGAGGATCGCAGCGCAGCACGTGCCAACCGCGATCGGCGTCCTCATGGGCGCAACCGTAGCGTGCGCACGCCGTCGCTGTACGCCCACGTCGGCGGCCTGCGCGACGTGCGCCGCCGGCTCGGAACGCGCGGCGCGCGGGACCTCGCCGAGCGGCTCGGCCGAGCGGCGATCAAGCGACGCGCTGAGCGCCGCCGCCGACGCGTACCGTGCGTACGCGCGCGAGCATCCCGGCACCTACGCCGCCGCGCAGCGCGCGGCCGACCCCGAGGAGCGCGAGGACGCCGTTCGTTGCGCACGGCGGACGGCCGGCCGGGGCCGACGAGCTGAACCAAGCCCCCGCCTGCGTTGCTGCGCCGCCGGCCGCGCGTGCCGCGGCGGCGTAGTCGATCGACTGCGACACCTTGACGATCCGGTCGCCCTCGCAGCAACCCGCCCGGCGGACCGTCCGCGCCGTCAGCGACGATGCCGACAGCATGTCGGGCCAAGCGAGCTTCAGCGGATGTGTCTTTCTCGGGCTGAGCGTCGATGGCTTCATCGCGCGGCCAGACGGTGATCTCTCCTGGCTTACCAGCCGCGGCGCGGCCGCGGGCGACGCCGGCTTCACCCCGTTCATGGAGAGCGTCGACGCGCTGGTCATGGGCAGAGGCACCTACGACGTCATCGCCGGGGTCGAGGACTGGCCGTACCTGGGTCGTCCGATCCATGTGTTGAGCACGACCTTGCCCGCAGACGTCGACGAGCGGATCACGGTGCACCGCGGGTTTGACGAGGCGGTGGCCGCCCTGCAGGCAGCGGGCTACGGGCGCGTCTACGTCGATGGCGGGCGAACCGTGCGCAGCTTCCTCGCCGCCGGGCTGATCGACGAACTGACGCTTTCGCGGGTCCCGGTGCTCATCGGCGAGGGTCCGTCGCTGTTCGGAGCACTGTCGGACGACATCGACCTCGAACACGTGCGCACCGAGGTCTTGGGCGGGGGGATGGTGCAGACCATCTACCGCGTCGCCAACGCCGGGCGGGAGTGACCGAACCGAGACGGCTTCGGTAGGGGCCGACGGCCGAGCGAGCACGACGACCGCATGGGCGCTCATCGGGAAGCGCGCGGACACATCGAGCCAGCCAGACCAGACTCCGTCGCGCCCACATCTCCCGGAGTCATCGGAGCTGGCCGTCCTGGCCGCACTACACAGGTAATGCCGGTCAGCCTGCGATTTCGCTGCCAGTACTGCGACGAGCGACCTGACCCGCTGACGCACATCAGCCTCGTCACCGCGATGCGCGAAACCACCTTCGGCGAGTATCAGGACGCATTGCCGGGGCGCTGGCTGATCTTCCACGGTCGTGGCCTGCTCGGTCCGCCGCGCTATGCCTGCGCGGCACACCGCGGCGATCTCGTGGCGTTCCTGCGCGAGCACTACGGCGCGGTCGGCAATCAGGTGTGGCGGCGACCGCCCTACCCGTCGAGCCTCGCGCACTCCGACGTCGACCGCGCATGGATCGCCGCCACGACCCGCCAGACGGGCGGGCTCTGAGGGTCCTCAGCAGCCGGCCGCGTTGCGCAGCGCGCGACACGCCTGGGCCATGCGCTTCGGCGACAGCGCGGCGACGCGCCGCCGGAACGCGTGGCGCGGCAGTCCGCCAACCGTGACCTCCTGACCAGCGAACCGGCTCAGGCTGAGACCCTCGCGGCCAGGGATGGCGACGCGTTGCGACTTGCCACTCGAGTAAGAGCCTCCGCTGAACGTTTCGTGCAGGAACGTGTACCGTGCTTGGTGTGGAGCGTATCAACGTCACGCTTGACGATGAGCACGGTGAGAAGCTCTTGCGCTTGGCCGAGCGCATGCATGTGCAGCCTGGGACCATCGCGCGGTCGCTGCTGGCGCAAGCGCTCGATGACGCCGATCCCGATCCACGCAACGTCGTCGCGCTGTTGGACGGCATCGACGTTGCCCTTGATCGAGCGCAGCTGGGGCTGCACGACGCCCACGCAGGCCGGACCGTGTCGGTTGACGAGCTGTAGCCGGTGGCGTCAGTCGAGCTGGCGCGCACGGCGATCGACGATCTCGACGCGCTGATCGTCACGCACAGCCTGCCCGCGGACACGCGCACACGCGTCGCACGCTCGCTGCGGGAGCTCGGGCGATTTCCGCTGCTGGGCGCTCCGTTGGAGGGCCGCTGGGACGGCTTTCGCTTTGTGCTCGGGCCATGGCGCTGGCTTGCTCCTCGTCTACGTGTTCCTTGAGGCTGAGGACCGCGTCGTCGTGGTGACGATCCAAGACGCCCGGACGTCAACGGCTGCGCGAGCGAGCAGGCGCTGAAGCCGAGTGACGCGAGAATCGCAACCGCTGACATCTCGCGTAGAACGACGGTCGCATGTCAATAGGTGCCAATGCTTGCACTTTGGCGCTCAGTCCGCCATAGTGGCGCCATGCCCAGTATCCAGATCAAGGACGTTCCCGAGGAGACGCATACGGTGCTGCGCCAACGAGCGGCCGCGGCGCGCCAGTCGCTACAGGAATACCTGCGCAGCCGACTCATCGACGAGGCGAGCACGCCGACCGTCGATGAGATCCTGGACCGCGCAGGCGGTCGGGCAGGTGGCTCGGTTTCGTTCGCTGCGTCCGCCGAGACGTTGCGGGACGATCGTGATCGTCGTTGACGCGAGCGTTCTCGCGCCCGCGCTGGCCGACGACGGACCCGATGGCGACCTCGCGCGTGCCCGGCTCCGCGGCGAAACGCTCGCAGCTCCTGATCTGATCGACCTCGAGACGACGTCGGTGATCCGCCGCCTAGCCCGTATCGGCCAGCTCGACGAGCGCCGGGCTGACCTCGCGCTGATGGATCTCGTTGAACTGCCGCTCCGCCGGGCCCCGCACCGGCCGCTGCTACGTCGCTGCTGGGAGCTGAGGTACAACCTCACGGTCTACGACGCCGCCTACGTGGTCGTCGCGGAAGCACTGGAGGTCCGCGTTCTTACTGCTGATGCGCGGCTCGCGAACGCACCGGGACCACGGTGCGAGATCGAATTGCTGCAGTAGCCGGGCGGGCCGGTTGGCATGGCGCCGCAGGAACGCGGCCGCGTCGAAGGACTCGCGATCCTTGGAAGCGTTGCTGTGTGCGAGCAGCTCGTAATCGACAGATTCAATGTCTATTCAATGTCTAGCTACTTTCCGCGGATAAAGTCGCCGTCTCGACGGGCTTGATTCACGCCTCTGGTGGGGCTGTTCCGTCCGGTCTGATCGTCAGAATATGCCTGCATATGGGCATGTTTATGGCGAGAGG
>Ga0136627_1000309_pt1 | contig 17616 bp, 17 predicted proteins | sample AntDrymUQ4892206_2_FD_104652 | JGI IMG/M metagenome (GOLD analysis project Ga0136627, IMG submission 104652) | Polar desert sand microbial communities from Dry Valleys, Antarctica - metaG UQ489 (22.06) | ecosystem: Environmental > Terrestrial > Soil > Desert | place: Antarctica: Dry Valley... | reverse complement strand
CCGCGCTCGGCCGGCCGGTCGTCATAGCCGCGCTCGGCCGGCCGGTCGTCATGACCGCGCTCGGCCGACCGGTCGTCGCGACCGCGCTCCAGCGGCCGGTCGTCGCGACCGCGCTCCGGCCGCTCGTCATGACCCCGCTTGAGCGGCCGGTCCTCACGGCCGCCCCCCGGTCCAGTGCGATCGCGCTCGGCGCCGCCGCGCCGGTGATCGGCGTCGTGAACGTGGCCGTCACGATGCCTACCGGGCGCGCTTCGATCCCGGTCGCTTCTGCCGCCGTCGGGGTCGAGCTGCTCGGCCCGCTCGAAGCGCTCGTCTGCGGCGCCGCGCTCCTGGTGTGCCCGCGCAGCCTGCTCATCGGCCTTGGCCTGCTCGCGCTTGGCCCGCGCCGCGCGCTCCTCGGCCTCGGCCTCGGCGCTGTCCGCACGCGCGGCCCGCACATGGGCCTCGTCGCGGTGCTCGCCCGCCTCGATCCGTCGTTCTTCCTTGCGCCGCTTCGACGCCTGCCCACCGAGGACCACCGCCGCAGCGATGACCACGAGGACCAGCACGATCAGCACGATCAGGAGCCCGGTTTCCATGTCACTTCCTCCTCCTACGTTGCAAGTGACTCGTTATACCCGTGGAAGCCGAACGGCAAACGGTCAGACATCCGTCCAGGGCGCCTTGCCGCGCATGATCGAGTCGCGGTGGGCGGCGTAAGAGCCGGCGGCGATCGCCGCCCGGATGCCCCGCATCAGCTCGGCGATGAAGGTGAGGTTGTGCAGGGTGATCAGGCGGGCGGCGGTCAGCTCGCCCGCTCGCACCAGGTAGTGCAGGTACCCCCTGGTGTGCTCGCGACAGGCGGGGCAGGGACAGCCCCGCGCGATCGGCTCGCGACTGCCGCGCTGGGGCGCCTTGGCGAGGTCGAGGCGAAAGCGGGCGCCCGGGTCGGGCACGAGGGCCGTCCCGTGGCGGCCGAGCCGCGTCGGGGTGGCGCAGTCGAAGCTGTCGATGCCCAGGCCGACGGCGTGCAGGATGTCGTCGACGTCGCCGATGCCGAGCAGGTGCCGCGGGCGCTCGTCGGGCAGGCCGCGCAGAGCCCAGCCCACGACCTCCTGCATCTGTGCCTTGTCGGTCCCAAGCGACCCGCCGATCGCGATGCCGGGCAGCGGTGCCGCGGCAATGCGCTGTACCGACTCGAGGCGCAGGTCCTCATGCACCCCACCCTGGACGATGCCGAACAGCAACTGGTCCTGGGTGGCGTGCTCGCCGTGCCAGGCGACGCAGCGGTCGAGCCAGCGGTGGGTGCGCTCCATCGCCCGCCGCGTGTACTCGCGGTCGGCGTGGGCGGGGGTGCACTCGTCGAAGGCCAGCGCGATGTCGGAGCCCAGCTGTGCCTGGACCTCCATCGAGGTCTCAGGGCCCATGAATCGCTCGGACCCGTCGAGGTAGGAGCGGAAGCGCACGCCCTCCTCCTCGATCGCGAGCACGCGGCTGTCGGAGCGCCCGCGCCGGCGCTTGATCTCCTCGGCGACCGAGCCGTGGCCCATCGAGAAGACCTGGTAGCCACCGGAGTCGGTGACGATCGGCCGCCGCCAGCCCATGAACTCGTGCAGGCCCCCCATCGCCGCGATCTGCTCGTGGCCCGGCGTGATGAAAAGGTGGAAGGTGTTGCCGAGCACCATCTCGAAGCCGAGCGCATCGACCTCGGCGGCGGCGAGGCCGCGCACGCTGGCGTTGGAGGCGAGCGGAACGAAGGCCGGCGTGTGCACCTGTCCGTGCCCGAGCGCGAGGACGCCCGCGCGGGCGGACCCGTCGCGGGCGTCGATCGTGAAGGGTGGCGGCATCGCCGCCCGAGGCTACTTCTCCGCTGCCGTGCCATCGACGACGGCGCGGCGGTTGCCGGCCCTGCCGGCGCCGATCTCGATGCGGCGCGGCTTGACCCGCTCGGGCTTGGGAACCCGAACGGGCCGTATAAAACCTCAGTCGCCTCCTATCAAGTCTCTGCCGCTCATCTCACCGCAGGCGTCCAGGCCCAGCAGGGCGAGAACCGTGGGGGCCACGTCCGCGAGGATGCCCCCGTCGCGCAGCGGCCCGACCTGCGCTGTCACCACGATCGGCACCGGGTTCAGAGAATGGACGGTGTCGGGGCTGCCGTCGGGCTGGAGCATGTGGTCGGCATTGCCGTGGTCGGCGGTCACGATGCATGCCCCGCCCCCCTCGTGCACCGCCGCGACGACCCGCCCCAGGCACTCGTCCACGGTCTCGACCGCCGTCACAGCCGCCTCGACCACCCCGGTGTGACCGACCATGTCGGGGTTGGCGAAGTTGATGATCCCGAACCCATGCGCACCACCCTGCCAGCGCTCTACGAAGGCGTCGGCCGCGGCACGAGCGCTCATCTCGGGCTTTTGGTCGTAGGTGGGCACGTCACGCCGGGAATCGACCACGCACCGCTCCTCGCCGCGATGCTCGGCCTCCTCGCCACCGTTGAAGAAGTAGGTCACGTGCGCGTACTTCTCGGTCTCGGCGACGTGCAGCTGCCGGACGCCGCGCTGCTCGAGCACCGCAGCCAGCGTGGTCGCGGGCGGCTGGGGAGAGAAGGCCACCGGGTGGTCCCATTCCTCGCGGTACTGTGTGAGCGTGGTCAGGTGCAGCCCGCGATCGCCGAGCGCCTGCGCGAGCTGGCGCGCACGGTCGGCGCGGAAGTTGAAGAAGATCGCGGCGTCGCCCGCCCGGATGCGCCCCTCGGCGCCCACGAGCGTGGGCCTGACGAACTCGTCGGTCTCCCCGCGCCGGTAGGCGGCCTTCACCGCCTCCTCCCCCGAAACGGCGTGACCGACCCCGGCCTCGCCCTCCACGAGCGCGTCGTAGGCCAGCTTCGTACGCTCGTCGCGGCGGTCGCGGTCCATCGCGTAGTAGCGCCCGGTGACCGTCGCCACCCGGCCGCCGTGCTCGGCAAGCCAGCCTTCGACCTCGGCCAGGTAGCCCCCGGCCGAGTCGGGCAGCGTGTCTCGGCCGTCGGTGAACGCGTGCAGAACGAGGTCAGGCACCCGCTCGCGCCCCGCGAGCTCGATCAACGCCCGCAGGTGGTCCATGCTGGCGTGGACCCCGCCGGCGGACACGAGGCCGAGCAGGTGCAGGCGCCCTGCCTCCCGTCCGGCCGCACACGCCTGCCCGAGCACATCGTTGGCGGAGAACGAGCCGTCCTCCACGGCGTCGTCGATCCGCTTGAGATCCTGCGGCACGATCGACCCGGCGCCCAGGTTGAGGTGCCCCACCTCGGAGTTGCCCATCTGTCCCGCGGGCAGTCCGACCGCCGGCCCCCAGGCGGTGAGCCGGGCGTGGGGGTAGGTTGCCCACAGCTCGTCGAAGACAGGGGTGGCGGCCTGCTCGACCGCGTTTCCCGGACCCGGCTCGGCCAGGCCCCATCCGTCGAGGATCACCAGGCACACCGCCGGTACCGGCAGTGCGCCCGGACCGGCGGGAAGAGGCTCGCTGCGCGTCACAGCGCCGCGGCGGCGATCTTCACGAAGTCCTCCGGATCGAGGCTCGCGCCGCCGACGAGCGCGCCGTCGACGTCGGGCTGGGTGAGCAGATCGGCGGCATTGGCCGGCTTGACGCTGCCGCCGTAGAGCACCCGCAGCTCGTCCGCTGCCCGCTCGGAGCGCCCGCCCACGAGCGCGCGCACGAACGCGACCGCCTCCTGCGCTTGATCGGGCGTCGCGACCGCGCCAGAGCCGATCGCCCAGATCGGCTCGTAGGCGATCACCACGTCGGCCAGCCGCTCGTCGGATACGCCGTCGAGGCCCTCGCCGACCTGGTGGCGCAGCTTGCGCTCCATGTCTCCGGCCTCGCGCTCGGCCTCGGTCTCGCCGACGCACAGGATCGGGCGCAGGCCGGCGTCCAGCGCGGCCGGCACCTTCGCGGCCAGCGCGCGGTCGCTCTCGCCCTCGAGCTCGCGCCGCTCGGAGTGGCCGAGCACGACCGCCGCGACGCCGACCTCCAGCAGCATCTCGGCGGATATCTCGCCGGTGTGGGCGCCGGTCCGCTCGGCGTGCATCGTCTGGGCCGCGACCTCGACGCCGTTGCCGGCGAGCGCCGCCACGCAGGTGTCGAGCGCAGTGAACGGCGCGCACACGGCGAGCTCCGCCGGCCGCTGGGGGGCGGGGGGCAACAGCTCGCGCAGGCGCTCGCAGTAGGAAGCGGCCTGCGCGCGCGTGCCCCACAGCTTCCAGTTGGCGGCGACGTAGGGCCGGCGGACGGGCTCAGGCATCGTCGAGCGCCTCCACGCCGGGCAGCGACCGCCCCTCGAGCAGCTCCAGCACAGCGCCGCCGCCCGTGGAGAGGTGCGATACCCGCTCGGCGAGACCGAATTCCGCGAGCGCCGAGGCGGAGTCGCCGCCGCCGACGACCGTGGTGCCCGGCGCATCCGCGACGGCCTGGGCCACCGCGCGCGTACCGGCCGCGAACGGCTCGAGCTCGAAGGCCCCCATCGGCCCGTTCCAGAAGACCGTCCCGGCGGCGGCGATCTCCTCGCTGTAGCTGCTCGTCGTGCGCGGCCCGACGTCGAGCCCCATCCAGCCGTCGGGTACCTCCGTGGCGTCCAGCGGGCGCGTCGCCGCGTCGGCCGAGAAGCGCTCCCCGAGCACCAGGTCCTGGGGCAGCAGCAGCCGCGCGCGAGAGTCCCCGGCCTGTTCGAGCGCCTCGCGGGCGAGCCCGACCCCCTCCTCCTCGACCAGCGAGTCGCCCGTCGCGATCCCCTGTGCGGCGAAGAAGCTGAAGCACATCGCCCCGCCGATGAGCACCGCATCGGCGGTCTGCAGGAAGCGTTCGATCAGAGCGACCTTGTCCGAGACCTTGGCGCCGCCGAGGACTACGACGAGCGGGCGCTGGGGCTCTTCGACGATCGCACGCAGCGTCGTGACCTCGCGCTCGAGCAGCAGGCCGGCGACCGCGGGCATGTGCTGCGCGACGCCGGCGGTCGACGCGTGGGAGCGGTGGGCGGCGCCAAAGGCATCGTTGACGTAGACGTCGGCCAGCGCGGCGAGCGCGCGCGCCAGGTCGGGGTCGTCGGCGGTCTCGCCCGGCTCCCAGCGCGTGTTCTCGAGCGCGAGCACGTCGCCCGGGGCGAGCCCCTCGACCGCGCGCTCGACCTCCTCGCCCACGACCGCGCCCGCCTGCTCGACCGGCGCCCCGAGCAGCTCGCCGAGCCGCTCGCTGGCGGGCCGCAACGAGGTCTCGGGCTCGCGATCCTGCGGCCGGCCGAGATGCGAGCAGAGCACGATCGAAGCGCCGCGCGCGCGCAGCAGCTCGATCGTCGGCAGCGCCGCTTGGATGCGCGCGTCGTCGGTGACGCGCCCATCCTCGAGCGGGACGTTGAGATCGGCGCGCAGAAGCACGCGCGTCCCGCGCTCGAGCTCGAGGTCCTCGACCGTGCGCTTGCCCAGCGCTACCCGCGGGGTACTCACCGAGCCGCGGACTCCCCGAGGCCGACGAGCGAGCGCTCTGCAAAGTCGACGATGCGGTTGGAGTAGCCCCACTCGTTGTCGTACCAGGCGAGGATCTTGACCGTGCGCCCCTCGAGCACCATCGTCAGCTGGGAGTCGAAGATCGACGAGTACGGCGAGTGCACGATGTCGCAGGAGACGATCGGCTCGTCGGTGTACTCGAGGATTCCCGCCAGCGGGCCGCTGTCGGCCCTGGTTCGCACGGCCTCGTTGATCTCCTCGACGGTCACGTCGCGCGCAGCCTGGAAGACCAGGTCGACGACCGAGCCGGTCGGCAGCGGCGCCCGCAGGGCGAAGCCGTTGAGCTTGCCGTTGAGCTCGGGCATCACCAGGCCGATCGCCTTGGCGGCGCCCGTCGAGGCGGGCACGAGGTTCATCGCCGCGGCGCGGGCCCGGCGCAGGTCCTTGTGCGGGGCGTCGTGCAGGCGCTGGTCGGCGGTGTAGGCGTGGATCGTCGTCATCACGCCGGACTCGATGCCCACCGCGTCGTGCAGCACGCGGACCACCGGGCCGATGCAGTTGGTCGTGCAGGAGGCGATGGAGATGACGTCGTGGGCCTCGATGTCGTAGGCGTCGTCGTTGACGCCGAGCACGAGCGTCACGTCGGGCTCGGTCGCGGGTGCGGAGATGATCACCTTGCGCGCGCCGGCCTCGAGGTGCTTGGCCGCGTCCTCGCGGTCGGTGAACAGCCCCGTCGACTCGATGACCACCTCGGCGCCGAGCTCAGACCACGGCAGCGCGGCGGGATCGCGCTCTGAGGTGACCCGGATCTCGCGGCCGTCGATCACCAGGCCCGTCGCTGTCGCCTCGACCGTGCCGGGGAAGCGGCCGAGGATCGAGTCGTACTTGAGCAGGTGGGCGAGCATCTCGGTGTCGGCGATGTCGTTGATGCCGACCCACTCGATGTCCGCACCGCGCTCGTGCGCGGCGCGGATGACGTTGCGGCCGATGCGGCCGAAGCCGTTGATTCCGGCCTTGAGGGCCATCTCGATCGGGTCCTTTCGTTGGCTTCCAGCGGACGTACCAGGAATCTACCGGTTTGGTGACGGCGGGCGGGCGGGTCCCCAGGAGCACCTCGGCGCCGCGTGCTCACGGCGTACGAGGAGGCTTGTCGATGTCGCGGTGCACGACATCGAGCAGGAAGCGCCCGCGGTCGGCGTAGCGGCGCACGAGCTGCTCGGCGATGACCACCGACCGGTGACGGCCGCCGGTGCACCCGATCCCGACCGTGAGGTGCGCCTTGCCCTCCTGCTCGTACTGCGGGAGCAGGTAGTCGAGCAGGTCGAAGAGGTGCGAGTAGAACTCTTCGATCCCCGCGGAGGCGGCGACGAACTCGCGCACCGGCCCGTCGAGGCCGGTCTGCGGGCGCAGGTCCGCCTCGTAGTGCGGGTTGGGCAGGAAGCGCACGTCGAACATCAGGTCGCTGTCGCGCGGGGCGCCGTGCTTGAAGCCGTACGAGACGAAGGTCACCGCGAGCTTGCCGATGCTCCCGCGCGGGAGCAGCTTGTCGGCGACCACCTTGCGCAGCCGCGCCGCGCTCAGGTCCGAGGTGTCGATCGAGATCGTCGCCCGCTCGCGCAACGGCTCGAGCAGCTCCCGCTCGGCGTCGATGGCCCGCACCACCTGCCCCCCGCCGGTCGCGTTGCGGACGCCGTCCTGCGCTCCCAGGCCCTCGGCCAGCGGGTGGCGCCGGCGCGTCTCCTTGTAGCGGTTGACGAGCACGTCCTCGGAGGCCTCGAGGTACAGCAGCCGGTAGGAGAGCCCGCGCTCGGTGAGCCCGTCGAGCACGGGCGAGAGCCCGTCGAAGAACTCGCCGCCGCGGACATCGGAGACCACCGCGGCGCGCTCGACCTTCGATCCCTCATGCTCGAGCAGATCGGCGAGCTGGCCGATCATCTCCGGCGGCAGGTTGTCGACGCAGAAGTAGCCCGCGTCCTCGAAGCACGCCATCGCCTGCGACTTGCCCGCGCCGCTGAAGCCGGTGATCACGACGAAGTCACGCATGCACGGGGGTTGTAGCGGAGGGGGCGGCTTGGTATCGGGACGCAGCTCCTGGGCGGTGGACGAAAGCATTCGAGCGCTCGCATTCGAGCGCTCCCGTGCCCTTCAGTCGACGCGGTGGATGTACCCGTGCATCTCGCGGGCGACCTTGCCGGGCAGCCCGGGCACGCCCTCGAGCTCCTCGCGGCTGGCGGCCAGCACGCGCTCGGGCGTGCCGAAGTGGCGCAGGATCGAGCGCTTGCGCGCGGGGCCGACGCCCGGCAGGTCATCGAGCACAGAGCGCGTCATCGCCTGGTCGCGGCGGCCGCGGTGAAACTCGATCGCGAAGCGGTGCGCCTCGTCGCGGACGCGCTGGAGCAGCTGCAGCGGGGCGCTGTCGTGGCGCAGCATGATTGGCTCCGGGCTGCCGGGGACGAAGACCTCCTCGAGCGCTTTGGCGAGGCTCACCACCGTCGTGCCGAGCTCGCGCAGCTGCTCGAGCTCGGCGAGGCCGGCCGAGAGCTGGCCCTTGCCGCCGTCGATCACGATCAGCGTCGGCAGTGCGTCGAAGCTCGGGTCGTGCTCCTTCTCGTGGGGTGAGAGCTCCTTCTGCGCTCGGTACTGGGACATCCGTCGCGAGAGCACCTCGGCCATCGCGGCGAAGTCGTCCTGGGCGGCGCCCCGGATGCCGAAGCGGCGGTAGTCGGACTTCTTCGGCGCCCCGCCCTCGAAGACCACCATCGACGCAACGGTGTGCGTCTCGCCGAGGTTCGAGATGTCGAAGCACTCGATCCGCATCGGGATCTGGGCCATGCGCAGCGCCTGCTGCAGTCCGTCGAGGGCCTCGATGCGGCGGGTGCGGCGGTGCTCGGAGCGCAGGCGGTCCTGGTCGAGCGCGAGCCGGGCGTTGCGCTCGGCGAGCTCGAAGATCTTGCGCTTCTCGCCGCGCTCGGCGGAGCGGACCTCGACGGCACCGCCGCGGCGCTCGCTCAGCGCCTCGGCGACGACCTCGCAGCGCTCGGTCCCACGCGGCACGATCACCTGCGGCGGGATCGCGAGCGCGCTGGCGTAGTACTGCAGGATGAACTCCTCGAGCACCTCGCCCTCGTCGCGTGCCGCGGCGTTCTCGAGATAGAAGGACTGGCGGTCGGCGAGCACGCCGTCACGAACCTGGAACACCTGCGCGCTGGCGTCGGTGCCTTCGGCCGCGACCGCGATCGCGTCGAGCGTGCCGACGCCCCCGTTGGCGACGCGCTGGCGCTCGAGCAGCGACCGCACCGCGCGCAGGCGGTTGCGCAGCTGCGCCGCGCGCTCGAACTCCTGCTCGGCCGCCGCGGCGCGCATCGACTGCTCGAGATCACGCTCGATCTGCCGGTAGCGCCCCGACAGGAAGTCGACGATCGTGGCGATGTTCGCGCGGTACTCGGCGGCGCTGACCGCTTCGATGCAGGGCGCCTGGCAGCGCTTGATGTAGTACTCGAGGCAGGGGCTTCCCGACAGGCGGCCGGGCTGCCTGCCCTCGCAGGTGCGGTACTGGAAGACCTTGCCGAGCAGGTCGAGCGTCTCGCGCACCCGCTTGGCGTTGGAGAACGGCCCGAAGTAGACCCGCCCGCTGCGGTGGCGCTCGCGGGTGAAGTAGACCCGCGGATACTGCTCGTCCATCGAGATCCCGATGTAGGGGTAGCTCTTGTCGTCGCGCAGCTTGACGTTGAAGCGGGGGCGGTAGCGCTTGACGAACTCCTGCTCGGCCAGCAGCGCCTCGGCCTCGGTGTTGGTGACGACGAAGTCGATCGACTCGATCGCGTCGAGCATGTCCGCGACCCCGCGCGAGGACGGCTTGGAGAAGTGCGAGCCGACGCGCTTGCGGATCGACTTAGACTTTCCGACGTAGAGGACCTTGCCGCGCGCGGCCTTGAGCAGGTAGACGCCCGGCGCGTCGGGCAGCGCCTGGCGCGCCTCGGCGATGCGCTCGCTGCGCGTCTTGGGTGTGGGCGGCTCGGCGGTCTCGGGCACGAACGTCGAGGATAGGCCGAAGCCCGTTCAGCGCTGCGGCGGCGGCTATCAGGCAGTCGGCCTGCTTGAGGGTAGCCCCGCGAGAACGAAAGGACCGTCGCCAGGCCGACGCGATCCTCATGTCCCCGATCCCGACAGCCAGCAGCTCGAGACCGCCGACGAGCGCGTCGGTGCGCTCTTCCTCGCTCGTGCGAACGCCGACGAGCAGCTCGTCGACGGAGAGCACGGAGGCGAAGAACGGCCCGCCGTGGCGATGGAGCCGGTCCACGACCCGCGGCCTGGAGCGCAGGGCGTCAATCAGGACCGTCGTATCGAGAAGCATCCCAGTGCCCCCGCAGCTTGCGTTCCACGGCTTCGTCCTGGCGCCTGCGTTGGGCGCTGATCCATTCAGCCGTCATCCAGGGCGCGAAGTCGGGGACCGAGCCGACCGCCGACCAGAACGACTGCGTCTTGCGCCGACGCTCCGCCTCCTTTACGACCGCGTCGCGGATGAAGGCGCTGCGACCGCGCTTGCCGGCGATCTCGTCGACCTGTTGCACGATCTCCTCGTCGATCGTAATGTGCGACCGCATACACATCAGCCCCTTACCGATCACGCGACCAGGCGAACCTCGAACGCGGGCGGCGCGATGTCCCCGACCCCGCCGAGCATCGCGAGGATGCGCGCGACGTAGGCCTGGGTCTCGGCGTAGGGCGGGATCGCGCCGTACTGGGCCACCGCCGCCGGCCCGGCGTTGTAGGCCGCCAGCGCCAGCGGGACCGAGCCGAACTGACCGAGCAGGTCTCGCATCAGATGCGCCTGAGCGTCAATCGCGGCGACCGGGTCGAACGGGTTCGAGAGCCCGTAGGCGGCAGCGGTGGCGGGCATGAACTGGGCGATTCCCATCGCGCCGGCCGGGCTGCGAGCGTTTGGATTGAAGCCCGACTCGGCCTGGATCTGGGCCGCCAGCAGCGCGGCGCCGACGCTCCAGCGCTGCGCCGAGCGCGCCAACGGCGCCCGAAACTGCACCGGGACGAACGCCGGGATCGCGCTGCCCCCGCCCTCGGCCGGCCTGCCGTAGCCGAGCGACGCCGAGCCCGGGCTGCGCGTGTAGCCGAAGTGCCACGGCTCCCACGAGTAGCGCTTGAGGAAGCCGAACCTGCCCGCGTTGGCGGCGAGCCAGCCATAGGCGGCGTTCGGTCCGAGGTCGAGCTCGGTGGCGTTGCGGTGCAGGCTCTGCCCCGGCCGCGCGACCCAGCGCGGGTCGGGGTTGGCGGCGAACAGCCGCGCCTGCTCGGCGTCGGAGCGAAAGCCGCTGACGACCAGCAGCGAGAGGCCGGCCTCGCGGTCGGCGGCCGCCGCCATACGGTCGAAGGCCTGCGCGACGTCGGGGCGCATCGGCTTGCCCTGGCGGTAGGCCAGCGGCCCGGAGTAGCCGCCGCCGCTGGCCGTGTCGGGCATGCCAAGCCCGGCGCCGGTGGCGCTCAGCTCCGCGGTCGCCGCGGCCTCGACGGCAACCGCGCGGCGGGCGCGCTCGCCGCGACCGGGCTCGACGCGCACCCGCTCCGTGCCGCGCACCTGCACGCGCACCCGCGTCGGCGCGACCGGGCTGCCGGGGAAGGCGATGTCGGTCGGGCGCACCGCCACGCCGTTGGCCCGCCCGGCGCGCAGCGCCGCCGCGACCGCCAGCGAGCGGTACTCGCTATCGCTGAGGTGGCGTGGGTTGGGCAGCCCGCCCCGCAGGACCGGTGGCTCGAACAGCCGCGGATAGGCATCCTTCATCGCGGCCGCGGCGGAGATCGCCGCGAGGTCGGCGCCGCGCTGGTGGCGGCTCTTCGCGCCGAGCGCCTGGCCGAAGGCAGCGAGCACGAGCACACCGACCAGCACCGCGGCGACCACACCGAGCACCAGCACCAGCGCCTGGCCCGACTCGCCCGCACGCGAACCGGACGGCGTGCCTGGTTGGTGGATCCGGCGAGTCACGCCGCTCCTACCGGCCGGTCGAGCACCCCGACGAGCAGCACGCACGGCAGGGGCGCGACGAGCGCGACGCTCGCCGGGCCGCGCTGGGCCCGCCATCGGTGCCATCGCTGGGCCATGCACGTACGATTCCGCCGAGCGCGCGACGCGACCAGACCCGCGCGTCACGAATCTGCACTGCGACGGTTACGAGCCGTTCACCGGGCCGCGAGCGGCGGCGCGTCCATGCGAGATCGGGGCGCCCGGGTCCGACGAGCTCCTGCGGCAGATCGCGACCGTCAAGGACGATCGAGCGCGGCGTCGAACACGATCTGCTCGACGTCCGCGCGATGATCGACCCGGAGCTGATCGACCCCCGTCGCGCTCGGAGGCTGTTCGCCGACGTCGAGGAGCTGCTGTTTCGCTATTCCGCGACCGACCGCCGGGGCCCTGCGAGCCAAGCTGCGGCGCGCGCTCGGCGACTGACGCGACAGACCGTTACCTGCTCCACGAGGCCAACATCCCGCTCGTGTCGGCAGCGCGGAGCTCGTTCAGGCCGCCGATCGGCTCGCCGTTGACGACGATCTGCGGAAAGCCCTCACGCCCCGTGACCTTTGCCAGCTCGGTCTGGAGCTCCGGGTGCTCTGCAAGGTCGACCTCCTCGAACGCGACACCGCGCTTGGTGAGCAGCGACTTCGCGTGGACGCAGAAGGCGCAGGACTCCGTGGAGAAGAGAACGACGTGGCTGGCCATCGTCCGACACTCTATTAGTGACCCAGCCCCGTCGGAATGGGCGTCTCCGACCTGCTGGCCGAGGCCGCCGAGCGGCTGGAACACCCACGGGGCTGATCGCGATTGGGCGCGGCGGGCGCTCGGGCTGGACTGATCTGGATGCCAGGCGCCACTCTCGACACCGGCGCGCTCATCGCCATGTGCCCTCTGCGGGCGAACAGGCACGTTCGATGTGGTCGATGCGTCCACCGTGATCTGCGCCCGCGCTCGCGGTCACGCGGTGGACCGGGGGTCCCGACGACCTGGCCGCACTGGACCCGACACTGCGCCTCGTCCAGCTATAGCGGAGCGCGGCGATGATGTCCGGGGAAGCTGTGACGCCAACGCCTACTCATTCGTTCGTTCGTGCGTACGTTGGGGTAGGGTTGCGGGATCGCGCGGCCCGAACCGGATACCTGTGAGCTGCTGTGCCTGGATCTACCCAGGGCCGAGGCGGTGCGGCGGGCCCTGCCCGCGGCCCGGGAGCTCGATGGCTGGACGCGGGCCGCCAAGGCGCTCGGGGATCCGACGCGCCTGGCCGTCGCGATCGCGCTGCGCGACGGCGAGCGCGCGTGCGTGTGCGACTTGGCCTGGATCGCCGGGCGCGAGCACAAGCTCGTGTCTCACCACGTCCGTCAACTCAAGACGGCAGGCCTGGCGCGCTCGGAGCGCGACGGCAAGATGGTCATGTACGAGCTCACCGACCGCGGCCGTGCGCTGGTCGCCGCGATCTGCTCGGCGCCGGCGGCACGGGCATGAATCCGGTCGAGCACTCCCAAGAGCACGGCGGCCACAGTCACTCGCACGGCGGACACGGGCACGGCGGGCACGGGCACGGCGGGCACGGTCATCTGCACGTACCGTCGGCGGACGCCGATCGGCGCTGGCTGGCGATCGCGCTCGCGCTGATCGCGTCGTTCATGGGCGTCGAGATCGTGGTCGGCCTGCTCGCCGATTCGCTGGCGCTGCTGTCCGACGCCGCGCACATGCTCACCGATGCCGCTTCGCTGAGCTTGGCGCTGGCCGCGGCGACGCTGGTGGCACGGCCGGCTTCGCGCCGCTTCACCTTCGGCCTGGGGCGCGCCGAGATCCTGTCGGCGCAGATCAACGGCGCGCTGCTACTCGTGCTCGCCGCGGTGATCGCGTGGGAAGCCGTCGGGCGCCTCGCCAACCCGCCCGAGGTGCAGGGCGGGCTGGTGATCCTCGTCGGCGTTACCGGCGCCGTCGTGAACGTCGCCGCCGCCTGGGCGCTGTCGCGCTCCGAGCGCCAGTCGCTGAACGTAGCCGGCGCTCGCGCGCACGTGCTCGCCGATCTGTACGGATCGGTCGCCGCCATCTGCGCGGGCATCCTCATCGCCACCGTCGGGTTCGGTCAAGCCGACGGCATCGCGGCGCTGGTCGTCTCCGCGCTGATGCTGCGCTCCGGCTGGGCGCTGGTCCGCGACTCCGCCCGCGTGCTGCTCGAAGCCACGCCGTCCGGGATGGACGCGCAGCAGATCGGTCAGGCGATGGCCGCACACCCCGGAATCGTCGAGGTGCACGACCTGCACGTCTGGGAGGTGACATCGGGTTTCCCGGCGCTCGCCGCACACGCGCTCGTCGCTTCCGGCGACGACTGCCACCGTCTGCGCCGCGAGCTCGGAGCGATGCTGCGCGAACGCTTCGGCATCGCCCACACCACGCTTCAGCTCGACCACGAGCACCGACCCGACGGCCGACTGCTGAGCATCGAAGACCGGCGCGCGCCGACGCTCAGCGGCCCGGTCGACTGACCCCGCGATCCGCCAGAAGCCCGCCTGCTCGCTGGCTCGGGCGAAGCGTCAGTCCTCGCGCTCCATCTGCTCGAGCGCCTCGGCTGCCGCGGCGAGCGTCACATCGCGCCACTGGTAGAACGCCGCCTCGGAGATCCCCTGCTCGGCACAGAGCGCTGCGACCGTGCGTCCGCCCGCCTGCGCGGTCAGCACGATCTCGAGCTTGCGCTCGGTGGCCATCACCTGGCGGTCCTTGACACGGTTGACCTGGGGCTCATCGCGCACCATCCTGCCGCCGCGGAACGTGCCCGCGGCGATCACCAACCCCGCCGCCACCAAGATGATGTCCTTGAGCACGTACTGGCCCACGAGCGTGGGCGCACCGTGGGGCCCCGAGAACAGGGTCCCCGGGTCGATCAACAGCGGCGACAGGATCCCCACGAACTGCGCCGCCAGCACCCAGATCGCAACCCGCATCACCGCGCCGGTGCCGATCAAGAAGCAGATGCCGATGAAGCACTCCATCGTCGCGACGACCACAATTGCCGTATCGGGCCGGATCAGCCCCAGGAACAGCACGTCGGCGGTGTCGACGGCCAGCCCCTCGGCGGGGCTCACACCCGGGAAGTACTTCAGCACACCAAACGCTAGGAAGACCGCGCCGACGGAGATCCGCAGCACCGAGATGCTGCGCCGCACCAGCATCCGGTGAACGGCGTTCTCGAGCGCGATGAAGCGGTGTCCGAAATCGGCCATGGGATTGGTGCGCCACCCCCGGCACCCCGGTTCAGCCTCGTGGAGCGACTTGGCGCGTCAACGGTCGGCGGTAGCGCGCCAGGGGGATCGCCGTGCTGATCGGGTCGACCGGACGCACCGTGTCGCGGCTGGCGCGAGCAGCAGCGCCTGCCCGGACTTCCGCAGACGGCGCTCGAGCGAGCCGATCAGGTCGCGCCTCCGAGGCGGTCCGCGAGCTCGCACGCGGCGCGGCCGAGCTCGCCGCGAACCTCGCGGCCCGCGAGCGCAAGCGCCGCGCCCACGCGCGTCTCGGGTAGCAGGAGGTCGGCGCGCTCGCCCCACGCCCGCTCGCGGCCGGCGATCCGGTTGGCAACCACCAGCGGGTGCCGCCCCGGGCCCGACAGCGCGACGGCGACGGCGCTCGCCAGCGCGGGCTCGACGGCGGGGCCGCCGACGATCACGACGTCGTCGGCCAGTGCCGCGGTCGTGCGGGGGTCGCCCGGGTCACAGCCGTCGAGGACCAGCGGCGCGAGGTATAGCGTCGCGCCCGCGAGCGCCGGCTGATCGGCGCAGGCGACCAGACAGAGCCTTCCCGAGGCGCGCACCCTGCCGGCCGCGAGCGGCGCGAGCGTACGCGCCAGGCGGCCCGCGGCGGGGTGACCGAGAGCCATCCCCCCGCCCCCTGGCCCGATCGTCACCGCGCACGCGCCGGCGGCGTCACGACGGGCGAGCTCGGAGCCGAGAGCCCGCGCGACGACGGTGGCCCCGCAGCGCCGCCCGAGCCCGACGACCGCTACGACCGCGCGAGCCTCGACGCCGCCGCCGGGCTCTGGCTGCGGTGGAGCCAGGTGCAGCGGGGGCTCTTCGACCGCGGGCTCGGGCTCTACCAGCCAGTCGACGGCCGCCGACAGCGCGCCGGCCATCAGCCGCCGGGGCCCGGCTGTCGGCTGCGCGCTCACGGCAGGGCCACCGCGGCCTCGGCAGTGACCTCGAAGCGCCGCGAGACCGCGGGCAGCGGCGAAGGTGGGCGCAGCCGCACCTCGACGGAGTCGGTGTCGGCCGACACGCGCGCCCGTGAGCGCGACCAGCCGGGCAATGCGGCGCGCGCGCCCTCCTGGGGCTCACCCCCGGCCGCGAGCGCAAGCGCTCCGGCCTCCGCGGCGCCGCCGGCGAGAACGGCGGCGTAGCCGACGGCCAGCAGCTGCAGCGATACCAGTCCGAGCAGGAGCATCACTGGCACCGCGGCGACCAGCTCGACGCTCGCCTGGCCGCGCTCGCCCGGGCGGCGGGCTCGCGGGCTCACGGCGCCTCGCCCAGGCGCGCGCTGGCCGACACCGCCAGCGGCGAGCTCCAGCGCCCCAGCAGCAGCGGTACCGCGACCTCGACGCGGATCGCGCCGTCCGCGGTGCGGCGCACCTCCAGGCGGCGCTCCAGGGCCTGCGGAAGCGCGCTGCGCGCCGCGGCCTTTGGATCCTCTCCGACCAGCTCGGCCCGCGCACCCGCCCGCGCAGCGTGCGCGGACATCCACGCCGCGTGGCCGGCGAGCGCGAACTGCCAGCAGAGCGCCCCGAGCAGCAGCACGAAGGGCACCGCGGCGACCAGCTCGACGCTCGCCTGGCCGCGCTCGCTCCGTCGCACGTGCTCGTTCGTGGCCATGGCACAAGGCTCCCGCGCGCACGGCGACGGGACAACGGACGCGTGTGACGAAGTGCCCCCGGGCAGGTTACGAACCGTTCACCGTCGCGCGCCTGTCAGCGGCGCGAACGAGGCGCCGTGCTCAGCCGTAGCTGCGGTACTCGGTCCAGACCCGGTAGAGCCCGAAAGAGCACAGGCCCAGCAAGGCGATCCACGCGACCGCGCCGGCGCCGCCGACGTCGAACAGGCGGTTGGTCGCGCAGAAGGTCAGAAAGGCGAGCCCGAGGCAGCCGTAGAGCATCAGGCGCTGGCGGTCCGCGAGCGAGTCGAGCTCGAAGCCGAACTGCCGGTAGAGGCGGTAGCCGAGCAGCGCGATCGCGGTGAAGAAGGCGATCGACAGCATCGTCAGCGCGACCTGCAGGCTCGCGCCCCCGCCCGGCAGCACCGTAAGTGCGAGCGCGACGAGCGCGACGAGGCCGAACTCGAGCGCGGTCTTGGTGGCGGGCCTCATCCTCCGCAGGCTAGTGCCAAAGCATCCGCCACAACCTCAGGCGATCGCACCGGCGGCGGTCAGCCCCAGCACGAGCGCCCCCAGCGCGATCCGGTAGCCGACGAAGACGCCGAGCGAGTGGCTCGCGAGGTAGCGCAGGAACCACGCGATTGCGAGGTAGCCGACCGCGAAGGAGACCACCGTCGCGATCGCGACGTAGGCGAACGGCTCGCCGCGCCCCTCCTCGCCCGAGAGGATCCCCTGGAGCTGGAACAGCCCGCTGCCGATCACCGTCGGCACCGCCAGCAGGAACGAGAACCGCGCCGCGGCCGGGCGCTTCATCCCCAGCAGCAGCCCCGCGCTCATCGTCGCGCCCGAGCGCGAGACCCCGGGGACCAGGGCCAGCGACTGCGCGATCCCGATCAGCACGCCGTCGCGCGCGGAGATCGCCTCCAGCTCGCGCTCGTGGGCGCCGCGCCGGTCGGCGAAGCCCAGCACCAGCGCAAACACGATCAGCACCGAGCCGATCAGCAACAGGTTGCGCGCCCCGGTCTCGATCTGATTCTCGAACGCAAGCCCGAAGATCGTGATCGGGATGCTCGCGCTGATCAGGTACCAGCCCATGCGCGCGTCGTGCTCGGACCGCAGACCGGGGTCGCGCAGCGAGGCCAGCCACGTCGTCGCGATCGCCCACAGGTCCCGGCGGAAGTAGATCAGCACCGCCGCCTCGGTCCCGAGCTGGGTCACCGCCGTGAACGCCGCTCCCGGGTCGTCCCAGCCCAGCAGCGCCGGGACGATGCGCTGGTGGGCGCT
>Ga0136627_1000308_pt1 | contig 17617 bp, 20 predicted proteins | sample AntDrymUQ4892206_2_FD_104652 | JGI IMG/M metagenome (GOLD analysis project Ga0136627, IMG submission 104652) | Polar desert sand microbial communities from Dry Valleys, Antarctica - metaG UQ489 (22.06) | ecosystem: Environmental > Terrestrial > Soil > Desert | place: Antarctica: Dry Valley... | reverse complement strand
AGACCCTGGTCATCTCCCAGGCGGCCGCGAACCAGACCGTCAGGGAGCGTCGCTGGCAAGCAAGCCGGGAGCGACGCGTTTCTGCACGCGAGCGGCCCGCCGACACCGGCCACGGCGCTCCCGACCTCGTCAGCCGATGTAGATGGGGGCGTTGACGGCGACCTGGTCGTACAGCTCGATCACGTCGGGGATGGCCATGCGCACGCAGCCTTTCGAGGCGGCGGTTCCGAGCGACGCGACGTCATCGGTGCCGTGGATGCCGGCGCCGTCGTAGATGCCCATCCAGCGCTCCTTGAGCGGGTTCTCGGCGACGCCGCCGGGGACGACGGTGCCTGCGAGCGAGCCTGCCCAGTCGCTGTTGGGAACGCTCCAGGCGGGGTCTATCGCCTTGTTCTGGATGTCGTAGACACCGGCGGGGGTGGCAAAGCCGACGGCGCCGATCGCGACCGTGTACTCCTTCTGCAGCTCGAGGTTCTCGTAGTGCCGTAGCTGAAAGTTGGCGCGATCGACGACGAGGACGGTCGGGTACTTCTCGACGAGGTCCGCTTTGGTGACCTTGGCCTTTACGACCTTGACCGGCACCTCGGCGCTGCGGTCCTTGGAGGTCAGCGCGCTCTCGACCCTGCGGGCGAGCGCCGCGCGGCGGACCTCGACGCCGTCCTGCTCGCTGACGCGCTCGAGTGACGGGAACTTCAGCTCAGCGTCGCGAGCGGGACGCGCGACGCGCTGACTGACGCGCTTGACGAGCGCGTCGGCCGCCTGCTCGGAGTAGCTGACCCGGACCCGGACCTGGGCGTTCTCCTCGGCGCCGGTCGCGTCGCGGTAGGTGCGCGTGACGAGGTTGCCCTCGCGGCTGGCCTCGAGCGCCTCGACGACCATGCCACCGACGTCCGCCCGTACCTTGGCGTCCTCGGGGGACAGCGTGAAGCGCTTGCCTGCCCGCTGGACGACGACGGGCTCCTGGAGCGGAGCTGCGACCTGGCGGCGGACCTCGGCGCGCGCCTGCTCGCTGGTCAGCCCGCCGACATCGACGCCGGCGACGGTGACGCCGGCCGCGAGCGTGTCCTGGTTGGACCGGTCGTAGGCGTAGACCCCGCCCGCGCCCGCGACGAGCAGCACGAACAGCGCGGCCATGAAGATGAATGACTTCTTTCGCATGGGTGAAAACGCTCCTCGACTCTTGAGTGTAGGGACCGCCGGCCGCGCGATGGACCGACCCTCCCTATGCAAGCGGGCTTGCGAGCCTCTACGCGGCGGGAGGGCGTTCGGATGCATCGCGGCGCGCGAGCGCGCCGTCGATCGCGGCCAGCACGGTCCTGCGATCGCGCCGCCCAGCCTCGTACTCGCGCAGCGCGAGCAGGTCGTCGCGCTCGAGCGAGCCCAGCAGCGGGATGACCTCGGCGGCGGTGAGCGCGTCGTAGCGCTGCACGGGCGCCGGGGGTTCCTCGAGCGGCTCGGCGGTCTCGACGGCGCCGTCGCGGTGCTCGTCGTCGACCGCGCGGGCGCTGTCGTAGGCGGCCAGCAGGCGTCGCAGCTCGCCCACCTGCTCGAGCGAGAGGCCGGCGGCCATCTCCTCGACGCCCGCGGAGCGCACATTGGGGCTGCGCCGCAGGAACTCTTCGACCTCGCGCTCGTAGCGGTAGGGCTCGGCGCCCGAGCGCAGGAGCGGGTGCAGGCGCATGTGCTCGCCGAGCGCGATCACCGTCTCGCGGCTGGTGCGCCCGTAGACAAAGCCGGCTGCCTTGAGGCGACGGTTGTCGACCCCGCGGCCGAAGCGCAGCTGGGCGAGCATCTCGGGCGGGATCGCGAGGCCGAGGCGCCGCAGCGCGCTCGCGGCGAGCTCGGTCCCCCACGGTGGCAGCACGGGGGCGTAGGGCTTGCCGAGCAGGCCGGCGACCTCGGACAGCGCGAGCACGCCGTCGGCGGCGACGTTGAACACGCCCGGCAACGCGTGCTGGGTGACGTGCTCGAGCGCGTGGACGACATCGTCCTCGTGGACGAACTGGTAGCGCGGGTCGAAGCCTAGGATCATCGGCACGGCGGGCAGCGAGAACATGCCGGTGTGCGAGGTGCGCACGTCGGGGCCGAGCACGTTGGCGAAGCGAAGGATCGTGACGGTCGCCCGCGGGCTGGTGTCGGTGAACTCCGCCACCGCGCTCTCGGCCTCGAGGATGTCGCGCTCGATCGGTGTACGCGGCGGGTGCGGGCGCCCCATCGTCTCGTCGAAGAACGCGGGGTCGTCCTGCTCGGACCCGTAGAAGTGCGTGGAGGACTTGAACACGAGCTTGCGCACGCACGAATCAGCCCCGCTGCAGGCGGCGAGGATGTTCATCGTCCCGATCACGTTGTTCTCGTGGGCCTTGCGCGAGCTGGTCGTCGCCGAGTCGATGACCAGGCGGGTGTCGACGACGGTGTCGATCTCCGCGGCCTGGACGACGCGCCGCAGAAGCGCGTGCTGGGTGCCGACCTTGACGTACTCGGTGCGTTCGAGCTCGACGCTGGGCTCCTCGTTGTCGACGCCGACGATCACCTCGACGCGTGGGTCGGACTCGAGCGCCTTGGCGAGGCGCCCGCCCCAGTAGGTCGAGAGCCCGGTGATGAGAATGCGGCGAGAGGGCATCTAGGCGCCCCTCCTGCAAGTGCTGACCGGAGGAACCACTAGTCGGCGCTCCTGGAGGTACCGGTAGGCGGGGCCATCAGGTCAGCCCAGCCAGACCGATTCGCGCTTGGAGACCATCTCGAACAGGTTCTCCTGGATGCGGGCGCGGACCTCGTGGGCGGTGCTCTGCACGAGGCTCTTGTCCGAGTGGGCCTCCGGGTCGTCGAAGACGATCGGCTCGAGGAAGCGCAGCTTGAACTTGGCCGGCAGGTAGCTGAGCATCCCGAGCGGGCCGAGGTGGGGGAAGGTCGGCGTCAGTGGCACGTAGAGCAGCCCGGTGAGGCGCCGGAGCAGGCCGAGCTGGGCGAAGACGGGCGCGGCCTCCTCGGCGCCGACGACGCAGACGGGCACGATCGGCACCCGCGCGCGCATCGCGGCCTCGACGAACCCTCCGCGGCCGAAGCGGCGCAGGCGGTAGCGGTCCTTGTAGAGCTTCTCGGTGCCCTTGCGGCCCTCCGGGAAGACGAGCACGAGCTGGTCCTCGTCATAGAGCAGGCGGTGCACGTTGGCGGGGTGCGCGGCGACGCAGCCGATCTTGGGCAGCAGCGTCGAAAAGCCGGGGTAGCCCTTGAAGAAGTGCTCGACGGTGATGTTCAGCGGGCGCGGGCGGCGATGCTCCTCGCGAATCGCCTTGCCGATCATCGTCGCGTCGGGCGGCAGCGCGCCGGAGTGGTTGGAGACCAGCAGCGCGCCTCCGGCGGAGGGCACGTTGTCAATCCCCTCGACCTCTGCCCTGAACCAGTAGCGGTAGAGAAACTCGACCAGCGTGCGGTCCATGAGCCCTTCGACGCGCTCGGACCGGCCCCAGTCGGTCAGCGTCCGGGCCGGCTCGACGGCGGACAGGTGGTCGCGCAGGTCCTCGTCGGCGAGCACAGCCAGCCGGCTCTGCGCTCCCTGGTTCGAGGACCGCCGCTCGCGCGGCGAGAGCGGTGTGCGCGCGGACTCGGCCATCGCCCGATTCTGGCAGAGGATGCCCGCGCGATCCGCGAATCGATCACTCGCAGCCGCCGCAGCCGAGCGCGATCGGTGCCTCACGGGTACCGTGGGCGTGCGTGAAGCTCGTCTCGCATCCGCCGATCGCTCCCGCGCGCTATCGCGCCCGCGCCGGTGCTGGAGACGACTATGGGGTCACCGATCCGCCCGACTGGCGCACGATCGACTGGGCCGAGCACCTGCACAGCGTCGAGATCGACGGCCGGCGGGTCGACTACGTCGACATCGGCGACCAGGGCCAGGCACGTCCGATCGTCTTCATCCACGGGCTCGGCGGCCAGTGGCAGAACTGGCTCGAGAACATCCCGCGCTTCGCGCAGGAGCGACGCGTGATCGCCGTCGACCTCCCCGGTTTCGGCGCTTCGGAGATGCCGCGGGAGAGGATCTCGATCGAGCGCTACGGGCGTACCGTCGCCGAGCTGTGCGAGCGCCTCGAGCTGGCGCCGGTGGTGCTCGTGGGCAACTCGATGGGCGGCTTCGTCGCGGCCGAGGTCGCGATCCGGCGGCCCGACATCACCGAGCGGCTGATGCTCGTCGCCGCCGCCGGCGTCTCGCAGGCCGACCTCTCGGCGCGGCCGATCAAGGTCGGCGCAAAGGCGATCGCCCTGCTCACCACGAGCACCCTGAGCCAACTGCGCCCCGCCGCGCGCCGGCCGCGGGCGCGGCACTGGTTCCTCAGCCTGGTCGTCCGCCACCCGGGCGCCCTGAGGGCCGACCTGGCGTTCGAGGGCCTGCTCAAGGGCTCGGGCAAGCCGGGCTTCGAGGACGCGCTGATGGCCAACCTCTCCTACGACTTCCGCGACCGCCTCCCTCAGATCGGCTGCCCGACGCTGATCCTCTGGGGTGAGAAGGATGCGTTGATCCCCGTCCGCGACGCGGAGCGTTTCCGCGAGCTGATCCCCGGGGCACGCAAAGTGCTGCTGCGCGACACGGGCCACTTGCCGATGGTCGAACGCCCGCCGACCTTCAACGCCGAGCTCGCGCGCTTTCTCGACCACGCCGTCGAGGAAGGCGAGCTCGAAGGCGATCTCGACGCCTCGCCCGAGCGCGACCAGCGCTCAAGCGTCTGACCGGAGCTGGCCGCGTCAGCTCGTCAGCGCGCCCTGCGCAGCCGAGCCGACGTGACGCGCGTACTTGCCGAGCACGCCGCTGGTCCAGCGCGCGGGCGGGGGCTCGTAGGACTCCATGCGCGCGGCGATCTCCTCGGTGGGCAGGTTCAGGTTCAGCTCGCGGCGCTCGACGTCGAGGATCACCTCGTCGCCGTCGCGGATCGCGGCGATCGGCCCGCCGCGACGCGCCTCAGGCGCGACGTGCGCGGCCATGAAGCCGTGCGTCGCGCCCGAGAAGCGCCCGTCGGTGAGCAGGGCCACGGAGTCGCCGAGCCCCTCTCCCTGAATCGCCGCGGTGACCGCGAGCATCTCGCGCATACCCGGACCACCGGCGGGACCCTCGTTGCGGATCACGACGACGTCGCCGGATCCGATACCGCCGCCCTTGACGGCGGCGAAGGCGTCCTGCTCGTCCTCGAAGACGCGTGCGGGACCGCGGTGCTCGCGCCGGCCGTGCCCGGCAAGCTTGACCACGCAGCCCTCGGGCGCGAGGTTGCCGCGCAGAATCGCGAAGCCCCCGTTGGGCGCGAGGGGATCCGACAGCGGGCGCACGACGGGCTGGTCCTCGGCCTCCTCGACGTCCGCCATCTCCTCGGCGATCGTGCGCCCGGTGACGGTGATCGCCCCGGGGTGCAGCCGGCCGGCCTCGGCGAGCCGCTTGGCGACCAGCGCCACGCCCCCGGCGCGCCACAGGTCGGGCGCCACGTAACGGCCGAAGGGCTTGAGGTCTGCCAGCAGCGGCGTCTCGGCCGCGATGCGGTCGAAGTCATCGATCGCCAGCTCGACCCCGGCCTCGTTGGCGACCGCGAGCAGGTGCAGCACGGCGTTGGTCGAGCCGCCGGTCATCGCGACGCCGGCGATCGTGTGCTCGAGCGCGGCGCGGGTGATGATCGCGCTCGGGCGCAGGTCGCGCTCGAGCAGGTCGACGATCAGGTGCCCGCAGTCCTCGGCCACTTGGCCCTTCCTGCCCTCTTCGGCGGGCACCATCGAGCTGCCCATCGGCGAGATGCCGAGCAGCTCGAAGGCCATCGCCATCGTGTTGGCCGTGAACTGGCCGCCGCAGGCGCCGGGACCGGGCGAGGCGACGTCCTCGAGCTCGGCCAGGTCGGCGTCGGAGACGGTGCCCGCCGCGTGGCCGCCGACGGCTTCGAAGACATCCTGGATGGTCACGTCGCGGCCGCGGAAGCGACCTGGGCGGATCGAGCCGCCGTAGAGCATCAGGCTCGGCAGATCGAGGCGCGCGAGCGCCATCACGCAGCCCGGGATCGTCTTGTCGCAGCCCGAGAGGGCGACGACGCCGTCGAACATGTGGCCCAGCGCGACCAGCTCGATCGAATCGGCGATCACCTCGCGGCTGACCAGCGAGGCGCGCATGCCCTCGGTGCCCATCGTGATGCCATCTGAGACCGCGATCGTGTTGAACTCCATCGGGGTCGCGCCGGCGGCGCGCACGCCGTCCTTGACGCGCTGGGCGATGCCACGCAGGTGGAAGTTGCACGGCATCGTCTCGGTCCACGTGTTGGCGATACCGATGATCGGCCGCGTCAGCGCGTCCTCGTCGTAGCCGATGCCCTTCAGGTAGGCGCGCGCGGCGGCACGGTCGGGGCCCTCGAGCTGGGTCCGGCTGCGCGCCCGGGGGTCGACGCTCACGCCGACGCTCACGCCGGCGGCCGGGTGCGCAGCGAGGCGGACGTGCCCTCGCCGCGGCGCTCCCACTCGGAGAGGCGCCAGAGGTCGCGGCGCACACGCGCGCAATCGTGCTGGCGGCCGACGAGGTGCATGTTCGCGCTGCCGATCACCCGGCTCTCGTCGGAGGTCAGCGCCATCCACTTGGCGAGCACGTCGTCGGAGGGGGGCAGGCGCGTGGCTCCGCCCCCGGTGAGATCGGGAAACTCGACGCAGTACTCGCTCAGCAGTCGGCCCGTGCCCGGCACGTAGGCGACGATCGGCTTGAGCGGGTACACGAGGTAGGCGTAGGGCGCGGGTGCGCTCGGCCCAGCCCCGGGCCGGGACTCCGAGCGCGCCTTGCGCCCTGCGACGCGGATGAATCCGAGGTCGCGGTACATGGCCCACTCGACGTCGTTGACACACGAGCGAAGCAGCTGGCGGGCGCGCTGCTCGGCGCGGCGCTCGCGCCCTGGATCGTAGGCCGCAGTAGGCGGCGCGACCGCCCGCCGGTGGGTGAACCAGCCGGTCCAGCGCCTGACGCAACGGACGACCAGGGGTGCGCCGAGCGCGGCGGCGACAAAGGCCAGGGCGATCAGCGCGAGCAGCATGGCGGCACGCTCAGCCGCCGGCTGCGCGCGGGAAGAAGATCACCCGCTCGGCCTGCGGGGGGATCTCGGCGTAGTCGCGCACGAGCAGCGCTTCGCGGCGGCCGTCGGGCTGCTCGGTGGGAACCGCGGCCCACATGCCCTCGTCCAGCTGGCGACGGAACTCCGCGATCAGGAGCTCCTCGTCCTCGCTGATGCGCGGGTCGCCCTCCGTGAGGAGAACCTCGCCATACCCGGGCTTCATGCGCAAGAACTTGATCTGGCTCTCCTCGGTCAGTGGGCCCTGCGAATGCACCGGGCGCGAGTCGCCGGTGCGTGGACTGCGCGCCGATTATGGCAGAGCGAGCTCACGGGTCGGCCACCGCGGGCAGCCCTGCGCGCGCACGAGCGCTCACCGGCCGGCGGTGAGCGCGAGCACGTCGACCGGGCCCGCCCCGCGGCCGATATCACGCAACCCGTGGCGCACCGCCGCAGCTGCGATCTCCTTGGCGGCGCGCGCGGCTTCCAGCGGCGTGAACCCGAGCGCCAGGTGGGCCGCGAGCGCGGAGGAGTGCGTGCACCCGGAACCGTGGGCGGCGCCGTCTGGCTGGCGCTCGCCTGGCAGCTCGTCCTCCTGGCCGGCGTCGACGTAGACGTCGATCGTCTGTTCACGATGCCCACCGGTGACCACCACCGCGCCGGATCCCAAGGTCAGGACCGCGCGACCGAGGCGCACGGGGTCCAGCGCCTCGGCGTCATCGCCCACGAGCACGCGGGCCTCCTGGAGGTTGGGGGTCACGACGTCGGCTCGCGGCAGCAGCCGATCGCGCAGCGCGTCGATGGCCTCGCGCTCGAGCAGGCGTGCGCCGCTCTCGGCGACCATGACGGGGTCCAGCACCACTGGCGCGGAGCCGGTCAGTTCGAGCGCGCGTTCCACAGCCTCGATGGTCGCGACCGAGCCGAGCATGCCGACCTTGACGGCATCGACGCCGATGTCCGCCACGACTGCCCGCACCTGATCCACGATCATCTCGGGCGGAATCGGGTGCACGGCAAGGATCTCGCGCGTGCTCTGCGCGGTGATCGCGGTGATCGCGGTCATGCCGTGACCACCGCAGCGTGCGAAGGCCTTGAGGTCGGCCTGGATGCCCGCTCCGCCACCGGAGTCCGAACCGGCGATCGAGAGCAGGCGGGGGATTGTCATCGGGGCCTCGGCCATGGAGCGCAACCGCTCGTGACGGGCGCCCATCGAGCATACGCCGGGCGCGGGAAACGCTCACGGTTGGATCCGGCCGAGCGCGGGTGTACTGGTGGTCGCGGCGCGGTGGTAGGAGCCCAGGCCATCGCGGCAGACGTGCCCCGAGGCCTCCAGACGGGCCAGGCCGGCCCGCACCTCGCGCGCGGGCAGCCCCGCTTCGAGGCAGATCGCGTCGATGTCGTGACCGGCTTCGACGGCATCGAGCAGCCGGCGAGCGACCGGCTCGAGCCCGACCTGCGATCGCTCGGACGCCGAGTCCCGGGGCGCAGCGGCCATCCGTGCGCCTGCGTCGACGCCGAACAGCTCCTCCACGATGTCCACCGCGCCCGTCACCAGCCGCGCGCCATCGGCCAGGAGCCCGTTCGTACCCGCGGCGAGCCGCGAGGTGACCAGCCCCGGCACGGCACCGACCGCACGGCCGCACTGGCTCGCGAAGGTCGACGTGATCAGCGACCCCGAGGGCTGGGCGGCCTCGACGACCACCGTCATCGCAGCCAGACCGGCCATGATGCGGTTGCGGGCGGGGAATGCCCACCTGAATGGCCGCCAGCCGGGCGGCAGCTCGGAGACCACGAGGCCGTGCTCGAGTATCCGCTCGTAGACGGCGCAGTTGGTCCTCGGGTAGACGACGTCGGGCCCGCAAGCGAGCACGGCGATCGGTGTGCCGGCCCGCTCGAGGCAGCCGCGGTGAGCCTCCGCGTCGATGCCGATCGCCAGTCCGCTGACCACCCGCAGGTCCGCCGCCGCGAGTCCGCGACCGAGCTCGCGCGCCATCGTGCGACCGTAGGGAGACGGCCTGCGCGTGCCGACGACGGTGACGATGTCATCGCCGAGCAGGGCGGAGAGATCGGCCGCTCCCTTGACGAACAGCACAGCGGGCGCGTCGGCCAGCACCGCCAGTTGGGGCGGGTAGGCGGGCTGATGGCGGCAGAGCGCGCGAACCCCACCGGCTTCGAGGCAGTCGCGCGCCGCGTCGACGTCGAAGTCCTCGACGTAGCTCCGGACGGCATTCGCGTCAGCGCCCGCCACCGACGCGATCAAGTCAGCGTCTGCCAGCGCCAGGACCTCCGCGACGCGCCCGCTGCGGCGCTCGAGCAGATCGGCCATGCGGGTCGCGAGCCGCCCGACCAGAAACCCCCGGCGCAGGCAGGCGTCGCAGGGTTCGCTCGCGCCGGCACGCCGCGCCGGGTCATGCAGCATGGGCGACCCGAGAGCTCATCCGGTAGGCCAGGGCCTCCTCAACGTCGCCCGTGGCGATCCGCTCGCGGTCGTCGAGGTCGGCGATCGTCCGCCCCAGACGCAGCACACGATCGTGGCCTCGACCGGTGAGCGGTCCGCTGGCCGCCGAGGCGAGCAACCCTCGGGCCTCTGCGCCAAGCCGGGCGTAGCGACGGGTCAGGGGCCCGTCCATCTCTGCGTTGCACAGCGCGCCGGTACCCGCAAGGCGGTGGTGCTGACGCTCCCGGGCCGCGACGACGCGCGCGCGAACCGCCTCGGAGCACTCACCGGCGCAGGGCTCAGGTGCCACCAGCTCGGCCACCGGGGGCGGGGTCGCCTGGCAGACGAGATCGATCCGGTCGAGCAGGGGACCGCTGAGCCGGCGGCTGTAACGCAGCCGATCGATCTCGCTGCAGCGACAGTCCTGCGCGGGACGCGCGCAGGGGCATGGATTACACGCCGCGACCAGCATCACCCGTGCGGGGAAGCCGACCGAGCGCTGCCCGCGCGTCACCTCGATGCGGCCGTCCTCGAGCGGCTGGCGCAGCGCCTCGAGCGCGGCGCGCGAGAACTCGGCGACCTCGTCGAGGAAGAGCACGCCGCGGTGGGCCAGGGTGATCTCGCCCGGGCGCGGGTGGGCGCCGCCACCCGTCAAGCCCTGGGCCGAGGTCGTGTGGTGCGGCGCGCGAAAGGGACGGTCGGCAGCCAGGCGGCCATCGCCGAGCCCCGCGGCGCCTTGGATCCGGGTGATCTCCAGCGCCTCTGCGAGCGATGGCGGCGGCAGGATGCCGGGCAGGCGGCGCGCGACCATCGTCTTCCCGGCGCCGGGTGGTCCGATCATCAACAGGTTGTGCGCGCCCGCGGCCGCGATCTCGAGCGCGCGCTTGGCATCGGCCTGTCCGCGCACGTCGGCGAGATCGAGTGCCTCCGACCGCGGGCGCGAGCGCATCCCGCTCGGAGTGGGTTCGGGCTGCCACCGCCCGTGGAGAAGATCGACCAGTCTCGACAGCGAGGGCACCGCGAGGATCTCCAGCCCCTCCGCGAGCGCTGCCTCCTCGGCGTTCTCGACGGGCACCACGAGCCGCGCGTATCCGGCCGCGCGCGCGCCCAGGGCCGTCGCCAGCGCTCCGCGTCCGGGCCGCAGCACACCCCCGAGCGACAGCTCGCCCCAGACCGCCGTCTCGCGCAGCCGGTCCGGCGGCAGCTGCTCGCTCGCGGCGAGCAGCGCGACGGCCAGGGCCAGGTCGAAGCTCGGACCCGCCTTGCGGACCGAGGCCGGCGCGAGGTTGGCCGTGAGGCGCTTGAGCGGGAACTCGAGGCCCGAGTTCAGCAGCGCCGCGCGTACCCGCTCCCGCGCCTCGCGTACGGCGGCGTCGGGAAGCCCTACCAGGGTGAACGCCGGCAGGCCCCGCCGGACGTCGACCTCGACGGTGACCTCATGGCTCTCGACCCCTGCGAGGGCGAAGGTTGCGGCGCTGGCGAGCACGACCGCCACGCTAGGCCGGGACGGCGCACGCGTGGGCACCATCGTGTACCGCGATCGCACCTTTTCCGCGGAGGATCAGAGCGCGATCGTCACATACGTCACCCACACGTCGGCGCAGCCAGCCTAGCGTGCTCGGCATGCACCCGAGCTCGCCCAGCGACCCCCGCGCCGGCATCGGAGCACTCGGCGAGCGGCTGGCGGCCGAGCACCTCGAGCGCGCGGGCTACGTGATCCTCGCCCGCAACTGGCGCTGCCGGCAAGGCGAGCTCGACATCGTCGCGGCCGATCGCGAGGCACTCGTGTTCTGCGAGGTCAAGGCGCGGGTGGCCGGTGGCCGCGACGGTCCCGCGGAGCCACTCGACGCGATCGGAGACCGCAAGCGCCGGCGCCTGCGCGTGCTCGCGCGCGAGTGGCTGGCCCACCGGGCCGCGAGCGCACCGGGTCCGCCCGCGCTGCGCTTCGACGCGATCGGGGTGACCGTCAACCGTGCAGGCGGGCTACTCGCCCTCGAGCACGTCGAGGACGCCTTCTGAGGCTGGTGTCGCCGGTGCGAGGCGCAGCTGGGTGTAGGCGATCGACTGGAAGGACAGGCGGTGCAGCGGGCAGACGCCGTGCTCGGCGATCGCGCTGCGGTGCTCGGGCGTCGAGTAGCCGACGTTGGCCTCGAAGTCCCAGCGCGGGTGGCACGCCGCCGCGCGGCGCATGTAGCGGTCCCGGGTCACCTTGGCGAGCACCGACGCCGCCGCGATCGCGGCGCTGCGGCAGTCGCCGTCAACGACGGCGCGCTGCTCGTGGCCGAACGCGGGAACGGCGAAGCCGTCGACGAGGCACACGGTGCCGGGCTCGGCGACCCCGAGCAGCGCGCAGCGCAGGGCGTCGAGGTTGGTCTTGTGCAGGCCACGAGCATCGATCCCGCGCGCGCAACGCGAGATGATCGTCGAGCGCGCCACCGCGCGCAGCACCACCGGGTAGAGCGCCTCGCGCGACTCCCCGGTCTGCTGCTTGGAGTCGTTCAGGCGCGCGAGTGCCCGCCGGTCACCGAGTGTCAGCCGCTCGAGGTCGAACAGCACGGCGGCCGCGACCAGCGGCCCCGCGAGCGAGCCCCGTCCCGCTTCGTCGGCCCCTGCCACCAAGCGCGTCCCGATCTCACGATCGAAGGCGAACAGCCGCCGACCTGTGCGCAGCCGGGCGGCGCTGCGCCGCGCGGCGCGCGTCGCCCGGCGCCGGGGCGCCGCAGGCGGGCGCGCATCATCCGCCGCTTGTCCTGCTGTCGAGGGATCACCCAAAGCTCGGCCGCGATCATAGAGGCGAGCGCGGCGGAAGCCTGCACGGCCGCCGCGGGGACGGTCAACAGAGCTGAGGGCCCGTCGAACGCTAAAGGCCCCCAATGCGGTTTGGCGGCCAGTAGGTCATGAAGCCCTTGCCGATCAGCGAGTCGAGGGCAACCGGGCCCCACACGCGGCTGTCCGCGCTGTGGCCGCGGTTGTCGCCCATCATGAAGACGTGGTTCTCGGGGACCGTGATCGCTCTGGGCTGGTTGCAGATATCGCAATTGGCGCTGGGCCGGATGAACGGCTCCTGCTGGCGCTCTCCGTCGATGTACACCCGCCCCGCCTTGACCGCGAGCTGATCACCCTCGACGCCGACGACGCGCTTGATGAAGGTCGTCTCGGACTCGCCTGCGGTCGGAGTCGAGCATGCGCTCCCGCGCGGCTTCTCGGGATCTCCGCAGGTGCTGGTGTCGGCACCCTTCGGAGGCTTGAAGACCATGACATCACCACGGTCGGGCTCTCCGAACCTCAGACCGACACGGTCGACGAGAACGCGCTGGCCGACCACGAGCGTCGGCACCATCGACTCGCTCGGGATCCGGAACGGCTTGACGAGGAACGCCTGGATGCCCAACGCCAGGCCGAGCGCGGCCGCGACGATCGTCACCAGCTCGATCAACGAGCCGGCCGGGCTCTGACTCGTGCCGCGAGCCACGGTGCCTCCCCGCCTGGCGGCGCCCTCAGGCGCCGCGCGACTCGGCGGTCTCGTCTCCGTCGCTCGCCGGCTGCTCGCCGGTGGGCGCGTCCTGCTGCTCGACCACCGTGGTGCGGGCCCTGCCGGTGGGCTCGGCCCCGGCGACGAAGCGGCGCTCGCGAACGCGCGCGCTGCGCCCGACGCGATCGCGCAGGTAGTAGAGCTTGGCGCGCCTCACGTCGCCGCGTGCTGCGACCTCGATCCGCTCGATCTTCGGGGAGTGCACGGGAAACGTGCGCTCCACGCCGACACCGAAGGACTGCTTGCGCACCGTGAAGGTCTCGCGCGCGCCGGAGCCCTGGCGCTTGATCACGACCCCCTCGAAGACCTGCGTACGCCGGCGCGTGCCCTCGACCACCTGGAAGTGCACGCGCACACGATCTCCAGCGTCGAAGGCCGGGACATCGCGCAGTTGGGCGCGCTCGATGCTGTCGATGACACTCATGAGCAGGGGCGAGCGCGAACGGTGTAACTCGGCCTCGCGCGGCGGCGAATGGTAGCGGAGGCCGGCTGGTCGCCAGCCTGCGGCGCGACGATCGGATCATCCGGCCTCAACACTCAGCTGCGCCGCGCTCTGCTGCCGCTCAGCCGCCAGTCCCGGATGCGGGCGTGGTCGCCCGAGAGCAGCACCGGCGGGACGGCGTGGCCACGCCACTCCGCGGGCCGGGTGTAGTGCGGGTACTCCGGGGCTCCGGCCAGCGCCGTGCTGAAGGACTCCTCGATCGCGCTGTCGGCGTGCCCGAGGGCGCCCTCGAGCTTGCGCACCACCGCGTCGCAGACGACCATCGCGGCGAGCTCGCCGCCGGCGAGGACGTACGGGCCGATCGAGACCACGTCGGTCGCCAGGTACTGGTGAACGCGCTCGTCGAAGCCCTCGTAGCGGCCACACAGCAGCGCGAGCTCGTCCTCGCGGGCGAGCTCGCCAGCCAGCGTCTCGTCGAGCTGGCGTCCCCCCGCGGCCAGGGCAATCACGCGCCGGTGTGCTCGGCCGGCGACGGGGTCGCTCCCCCAACGACGTCCCAGTGCGGCCTCGACGACGTCGACCCGGATAACCATCCCAGCGCCGCCGCCATAGGGGGTGTCGTCCACCTGCCCGGCGCCGAGCGGCGTGCTGGCGCGAAGGTCGACGGCCTCGATCTGGTGCCCGATCGCCGCCGCGTTGCGCATGTGCCGCTGCCCGGTGAACCAGTCGAACCACTCGGGGAACAGGGTGAAGACATCGATCCTCATCTGCCCTTGTCCAGGCCGAGGAATTCCCTGTCGACTTCGATCCGGCGCCCGTCGAGGTCCACCGACCGCACGGCATCGCCGATCAGCGGCACAAGGGCCCCACCGGTCAGCTCGAGGACATCGCAGGAGGGTCCGGCCAACACGCCGGCAACGGTGCCGAGATCGGCGACCTCGCATCCGATCAGGTCCTCGGCGAGCCATTCCCCCTGCTCGAGCGGGGTGTCGGCCTCGGCGACGAGCAGGGCCTCCCCTCCGATCGCGGCGGCGCCATCGCGATCGCCGATGCCCGACAGGCGAATCAGCGGCCTGACATCGGTCCCGTCGCGGCGGTCGACCGTGCGCTGCTCGCCCGCCACCATCAGGCACGTGCCGAGGGTCAGGCCGTGGGCGGGCGCGAGCACGGCGAAGCTGCCGTCGAGGCCGTGGGGGCGCCCGACCCGGCCGGCGGTCACGAAGCGCTCGGATGAGGGTGCCACCGCCGCCGCGAGGCTCAGTCGGCGTCGATCACGTCGACCAGCACCCGCCGCCGTTCCTTGACCGCCGCGGCCCGCACGACCGTGCGCAGCGCACCGACGGTGCGCCCGCCGCGGCCGATCACCTTGCCGGCATCGCCCTCGGCGACCGAGAGCTCGAGCACGATCGTGCCGTCGTCCTCCTCGAACGAGTCGACGACCACGCTCTCGGGCTCATCGACGAGAGCCCGCGCGAGGTAGGCGAGCAGGTTCTCCACCGGAAGCGGCTAGCAGCTCGTCCTGGGAGCAGCCGGCCGCTGGATCACTGCGACGACTCCGCCGAGTCCGCGGCCTCGCCGGGCGCGGCCTCGCCGGGCGCCTCCTCGGAGGCATCGCCCGGCGCCTCGGCGGCCTCGAGGTCCGCCTCGGCCTGCGGGGCGGGACCCGCGGCGGGAGCTTTGCCTGCGCCCGCGGGGGTCAGCGGAGCGCGCATCAGCTTGCGGACGGTGTTGGTCGGCTCGGCGCCGAGCGCGAGCCAGTGGTCGAGGCGCTCACGGTCGATCACGATCGTCGACGGCTGGGGGTGCGGATCGTAATGACCGATCTGCTCGATGATGCGCCCGTCCCGCGGCGAGCGCTGGTCGGCGACGACGACGCGCCACACGGGGTTCTTCCTGCTGCCCACTCGCGTGAGCCGTACACGGACCGCCATAGGGCGCGAGAGGTTAGCGACTGGCCTGCCGCGCCGCTGCGGCGCCCAGCAGGTCAGCGCCCGCCGGCGAGCTGCTGCAGGTCGGGCATCCGGCCCTTGGAGAGCTGGCGCATCATCTTCTGCATCTGGGCGAACTGCTTGACCAGCTGGGACACCGCCTGGACCGAGCTGCCCGATCCGCGGGCGATCCGGCGCCTTCGTGAGCCGTCGATCAGCTTCGGGTTGGCGCGCTCGGCAGGCGTCATCGAGGTGATGATCGCCTGCAGGCGATCGAGCTCGCGGTCGTCGACCTTGAGGCCACCGAGCTGCTGGCCCATGCCCGGGATCATCTTCAGCAGCCCCTGCAGCGGCCCCATGCTGCGCACCTGGTGCAGCTGCTCGAGGAAGTCGTCGAGCGTGAACTGGTTCTTCTTGATCTTGCGCTCGAGCTCCTGCGCGCGCGCCTCGTCGGTCTGCGCCTCGGCCTTCTCGATCAGCGTCATGACGTCGCCCATCCCGAGGATGCGCTGGGCCATCCGGTCCGGGTGAAAGCGCTCGAAGGCATCGAGCTTCTCGCCCGTCGAGGCGTAGAGGATCGGCTTGCCGGTCAGCGCCCTGACCGAGAGCGCCGCGCCGCCGCGAGCGTCGCCATCGAGCTTCGAGAGCACGACGCCGTCGAAGGCCGTCGCCTCGGCGAACGCCTCCGCGACGTTGACGGCGTCCTGGCCGGTCATCGCATCCACGACGAGCAGGACGTCGTGTGGCTTGACGCGCTTCTTCACCTGCGCGAGCTCGTCCATCAGCTCCTCGTCGACGTGCAGGCGGCCCGCGGTGTCGACGATCAGCACGTCGCGGCGGTCGGCCTTGGCCTGCCCGAGCGCCCACTCGGCGACATCGACGGGGCTGCGGGCGGTCCCCTGCTCGTAGACCGTCGCGCCCGCCTGGCCGCCGACCTTGACGAGCTGGTCGACCGCGGCGGGGCGCTGCAGATCGCAGGCCGCGAGCGCCACGTCGTGGCCCTTCTGCTCACGCAGGTGGCGGGCGAGCTTGGCACACGCGGTCGTCTTGCCGGACCCCTGCAGCCCGGCCATCAGGATCACCGTCGGGCCGCTCTTGGCAAAGGCGATGTCGCGACCGCCCGCGCCGCCCATCAGCTCGGTCAGCTCCTCCGAGACGATCTTGACCACCTGCTGGCCGGGGTTGAGCGAGGAGAGCACATCGGCGCCGAGCGCGCGCTCCTTGACGGTCGCGGTGAACTCGCGCACCACCTTGAAGTTGACGTCCGCCTCGAGCAGCGCGAGGCGGACCTGGCGCATCGCCTTGGCGACGTCGTCCTCGCTCAGCGTCCCGCGCGAGCGGACGTCGCCGAGCGCCTCCTGGAGGCGGTCTGAGAGGTTGTCGAACACCGCGACTCAGGCTACGCGGTCGCGGCGTCGAGCGGGCCGGCGGGCGATCGTCAGGTCGGCGGAGGCTGATGAATAGTCGCTCGGTACGCTGCGCTCGATGGACAAGCGCCGCGTCTCGACCTTCCTCTCCACCAGGCTCTTCAACCCGCTCGTCAAGTCGCTGGCCGACCGCGGGCTGACGCCGCCGGGCATCGCCATCCTCGAGACGACCGGGCGCAAATCCGGGCTCGCGCGGCGCACCCCGGTCGGCCTTGCACTCGACGGCGACACCCTGTGGATCGTCGCCGAGCACGGCCACCGCGCCTCCTACGTGCGCAACATCGAGGCCGATCCGCAGGTGCGTGTCAAGCTCGGGCGGCGCTGGCGCAACGGCATCGCGCGGACGCTCCCCGATGACGACCCGATCGCGCGTCAGCGCACGATGCCGCGCTCCAACGCCCGCGTCGTGCGCCTGATGGGAAGCGACCTGCTGACCGTCCGGATCGACCTCGCGCCGGAGGGGTGAGCCCTACCCCGCCGCGGGTGGTGGAGGCGGGGGGCGGGGCGGCGGATCGGACTGCCGCGCGGGCGGCGCGGCGCTCGGCCCCGACGGCGTCTCCGCTTCACCGCCGCGGTTGATCAGCGGCCCCAGCTGGCCGAGCGCCTGGGTGAGCTCGGAGGGGATGATCCAGATCTTGTTCGAGTCGCCCTCGGCGATCTGGGGCAGCACCTGCAGGTACTGGTAGGCGAGCAGCTTGGGGTCGGCGTCGCCGCGGTGGATCGCCTCGAAGACCGTTTCGATCGCCTTCGACTGGCCCTCGGCGTCGAGGATCTGAGCCTCGCGGTGGCCCTCGGCGGT
>Ga0136627_1000307_pt1 | contig 17620 bp, 16 predicted proteins | sample AntDrymUQ4892206_2_FD_104652 | JGI IMG/M metagenome (GOLD analysis project Ga0136627, IMG submission 104652) | Polar desert sand microbial communities from Dry Valleys, Antarctica - metaG UQ489 (22.06) | ecosystem: Environmental > Terrestrial > Soil > Desert | place: Antarctica: Dry Valley... | reverse complement strand
TTATTCTCCCTGGTTACGCTCTTTGCCCACCAACACAAGGAGCGGATGCCGAAGACCATCCGGCGAGCAGCATGGTACGACAAGGAACATCCGACCTTCTCCGATGCTCTGGCGTCGGTGCGCGAGGAGCTGTGGACCCAGGAAGCGACTTTTTGCGGGTTGTCCCAACGGACCGACACGGTAAAAGTCCCACGAGAGTTCGTGGAGCGGCTCACAGACGCGGTTTGCTATGCAGCGTAATGGCTAAAGTCCAGCTCATGTTGTGTCTGGAAAGAGCCGAAGAACCGTCGTGAAACCCGGCTTTGGGGCTTCGGAATCGTGTATTTGGAGGAGGGCGTCGGCTCGCTTTATCTCGAACGAAGAAAGTTCTCGCCGAAGCTACTTCCCGGCAGCCGGCTCGACGGTATAGCGTGGCGGGCTTCGGATATGCCTCGGTGCCGAATGCCCCGCTCCGAGCGGGAAAGGACGTCGGCGTGGCGGCTCCTCGCCGGGATTTCGGAGCGTCTCTCGGAATACGAGGCATGGGTTCGAGACGATTTCGGGGAGGAGTATCGGAGAGCTTGCGTCGCTTCGTGGCCGAAGAAGTCCGCGTCCTCGGAGGGAATGCCGGAGGCGTGGATGGAACTCGCCCGGTTCTTCGGGGGCGGCGAGGCAATTTCCAACTCCGGTTTCGACGGATCACAACGGATCAATAATGACGTATCATTATGAACTGGAAGAATTTTCGAGGAGAAAGGAAGGGTTGGCATGACCGAGGTTTTGGAGGGGAGTCGGGTTCCGGTCACGGTATTGACGGGGTTTCTCGGGAGTGGGAAGACGACTTTGTTGAACCGGATTTTGACGGAGAACCACGGGAAGAGGATCGCGGTAATCGAGAACGAGTTCGGCGAGGTCGGCGTGGATCAGGAACTCGTCATCGGGGCGGACGAGGAAGTCTTCGAGATGAACAACGGCTGCATTTGCTGCACCGTGCGCGGCGACCTCATCCGCATCCTCGGAAACCTCATGAAGCGGCGCGACCGCTTCGACTACATCATGATCGAGACGACCGGAATGGCCGACCCCGGCCCCGTCGCCCAAACTTTCTTCATGGACGACGAAATGCGAGACAAAATGCAACTCGACTCCGTGACGACGCTCGTGGACGCGAAGCATGTTTCGCAGCATTTCGACGACAGCCCCGAGGTCACCGAGCAAATAGCCTTCGCCGACGTCATCCTTTTGAACAAGGTGGATCTCGTCGAGGAGGGCGAGGTTGACAAACTCGAAGCCCGCATCCGGTCCATGAACGCGGCGGCGAAGATATACCGAACCAAAGATGCCGTCCTCGAACTCGACAAAGTCCTCGACGTCGGTGGTTTCAACCTTGACCGCGCCCTCGACATCGACCCGAAGTTCATGGAGCCGGAATACCCGTTCGAGTGGGCCGGAGTCTACGAACTCGAAGCCGGGAAATACGAGTTCGCCTTCGAGGAAGGGCCGGACCCCGCGATGAAGGCGGCGATTCTTCCGATCTCAAACGCCGACTCGGTGGAACTCGACCTCGCCCGCGACCGCACGGTGCTTCTTTTCTCCGGCGAGGAGCATCCGGTGGAGGCCGGGAAGAGCATCGTCCCGTCGCAGAAAGTATATGAACTCGACCTCGGGGGCGGCAAATCGAGCTTCGGGGTGGAAATTTCCGAGGCGGGGGCGTACGCGCTTTTCACGGAGCATTATCCGGAGGAGTTCGAGGCTGAGCTTCGGGGGAACGGGACTCCCCTCTCGCCCGTTCTCGAAAGAGAATATGCGCCGGACCACGAGCATGACGACGAGGTGACGTCGGTGGGGATCACGACTCCCGGCGACCTCGACGTTCAGAAATTCAATGCGTGGCTCGGGGACGTCCTTCAAAATCTCGGGCAGGACATCTTTCGCATGAAGGGAGTTTTGAGCCTCGCGGGCGAGGACACGCGCTTCGTTTTCCAGGGGGTGCATATGCTTTTCGACGGGAGGCCCGACCGCCCGTGGAGGGAGGGCGAGGAACGGACGAACTCGCTCATCTTCATCGGTCGGAATTTGAACCGGGAGGAACTCAACAAGGGATTCGAAGCGTGCCTCGCGGAAAAGTAGCCGGGAGGAAGGCGAACGGCCTCGACACTCTCTGGCGGGCCTCCCTCGACGACTATGTGAACGACCTCGCGTGGTCTTCCGACGGGCGAACCGTCGCGGCGGCGGACGTGGCGGAGCCGATCTCGATCCTCGAAGCGGACACCGGGGAGGTTTTGAAACGCCTCTCCGGCCACGGCTTCGGGACGACCTCGCTCTCGTGGAATACTCGCGGTGTCCTCGCGAGCGCGGGTCAGGATGGGAAAGTCCGGCTGTGGGACGTAAACAGCGGCGAAGGGAAGGAACTCGACGGCGGAAGTCAATGGGTCGAGAAAGTCGCCTTCTCGCCGGACGGGAAGCATCTCGTGAGTTCGGCGGCGAAGAAAATAAGAATGTGGAAGAGGAGCGGCGAGCTTCTCTGGGAATCCGAGGATCATCAAAGCACCGTCTCCGACGTCGAGTGGAAGCCGGGTTCGGCGCGGGATCTCGCAACGTCCGCATACGGCGGCGTGAGCCTGTGGAAGCCCGGAAGCCCGAAGCCCGCCAGGAAATTCGAGTGGCAGGGTTCGACGCTCAAAATTTCGTGGAGTCCGAACGGGAAGTACATAGCGACCGGGGATCAAGATTCCACCGTCCATTACTGGATCGTCTCGCACGGCATGGATCTCCAAATGTTCGGCTACGCCACGAAAGTCCGCGAACTCGCATGGGACGCGCACAGCCGATACCTCGCGACCGGAGGCGCCGAGGCCGTGACAGTATGGGACTGCGGTGGAAAGGGGCCGGAGGGTTCGCGCCCGCTCTCCCTCGAAGCCCACACAGAGTTCGTGAGCACGCTCTCGTACCAGCGAAGGGGGAACCTCCTTCTCTCCGGCGGCGGCGACGGCCTCGCGGTTCTCTGGGAGCCGGGCCGGACGGAGAGTCCGCTCGCCGTCACGACACTCGGCTCCGCCATCTCCACGCTCACGTTCTCGCCGGACGACAAACGGGCCGCCGTCGGGAGCGATGACGGAAGCGTGTGGATGATGGGGATTTCATGAGCGAGGCGAAAAGGCATCGGACGGCGCGGCAGCGGGAGATAGACCGGAGGACGTGCGACGCCCTCGAAAAGCGCGAACTCGGGGAGGAACTCACGGCGTACGAGTGGATGGTCGTGCAATACGCCCTCGGCGGCGCGTGCTCATCGTGCGGCGGACGAAAGGCGTCATGAAGGGGGGCATCCATCGGCGACCGTATGTCGTCGCGACGCACAGCATACTCGGCGACATAGTCGGGAACGTCGGCGGAGGCGGCATCGAACTCGCGCCCCTCGTCGCCGCAGGCGAAGACCCGCACGTCTTCGAGCCGAGTCCGTCCGACAGCGCGGCCCTCTCCGAGGCCGAAGTCGTCTTCGAGAACGGCCTCGAATACGAGACGTGGCTCGACGACATGTACGAATCATCCGGCTCCGAAGCCGAGCGCGTCGCCGCCACCGACGGCCTCGAACCCATCGAAGGCGGACACGAGGAACACAGCGACGAGCATGGCGACGAGGAACATGCGGATGGGGGCGACGGTCACGGCGACGAAGGGCATGAGAAAGAGGAACGTGGGAATGAGGAACATGACGACGAGCATTCCCATGAAGGCGACGAGCATGCCGACGAAGCCTCGCACGACCACGGCGATGAGGGGCATGCCGACGAGGAATCGCACGATCATGGAGATGAGGAACACTCCGACGAACATGGCGACGAGCATGGGGATCACGAAAGCGAAGGTCATGGCGAGTTTGATCCGCATGTGTGGGGCGATGTCGGCAATGCCATCTCGATGACCGAGGCCGTCCGCGATGCGCTGGTCGAGGCCGACGCGGAGAACGCCGACGTGTACCGGGAGAACGCGAGCGAGTACATAGCCGAGCTTCGGGAATTGGAAGCCTCCGTCGAGGAGAGCGTCTCGGGTGTTCCGGAGGAAAATCGGAAGCTCATCACCGCCCACGACACCTTCGGATATTTTGCTGAGGCATATGATTTCGAGGTCGTCGGGACAGCCATTGAGGGCTTCACCACCGAGGCGTCCGACCCGGCGGCGGGCGACATCGCCGAGCTGTCCGATGGGATCCGGGCGACGGGAGTGCCGGCGATCTTCCCGGAGACGACCACAAACGAAGCCATCATGGAGCGCATAGCGAACGAGGCGGGCGTCGAACTCGCCCCCCCGCTGTACACTGACGCCCTCGGCGAAGAGGGAAGCGAGGGCGACACATATATCGGCATGACGGAATACAACGCCTCGACCATCGCGGACGCCCTCGAATGAGGAAAACCGGGAGTCGGGAGGCACTCGTTTCGGAAGTCGGGGTGTTCTCGACTTCCTTTCATACGGGATCCGGTTTATTTCTTCGCGGCTTTCGTTGTTCGGAAGTCGGGGGTCGGGAAGGGCAAAGATTTTCCCCAAAGCGAGCGACGAAACCTTTCGCCCGGATCCCACACCACCCGACGCCTTCGCCCTCACCCCCGACGCCGACAAACTCCCGCGAAATTCGAGGGGAGGCTTCGGCGGCACGTTTTTCGACACCGTGCCTTTCCCTGCTTCCCACTTCCTTTCCTCCGACACCTTCGCCCCGCACCCGACGGACTCCCGCGAAATTCGACGTGGGGCTTCGGCGGCATGGGTTTCGATACCGCGCCTTTCCCGACTCCCCCACTTTCTCGCCTCCGGCACATTCGCCTCCGAGCCCGATGGACCCTCGATGAATTCGGTGGGAGAAATTGGCGGCGCGAGCTTCGCCTCCGTGCCATTCCCGACTCCCGGCTCCCGTAGCGGAGCGAAGCGAATCGCTTCCCGACTCCCGGTATTTTCGTACGCCGGGGGGCGGCATGCGGATCCGGTCCCGGACGCTGCCGCGCTGGCGGTTTGCAGCCTCCGCGCATCGCATCCGGGGATGGAACATCCCGCGCTCGACGGGGTTTCGCTGAGGATTCCGTCCGGCACTCGGGTCGCGCTCGTCGGGCCGAACGGGTCGGGGAAGTCCACGCTATTAAAAGCGGTCGTCGGGCTTTTGAGGCCGGAGTCCGGTTCGATTCTCGTCCATGGAAATCCGGTCGGGGCGTGCCATCACCGGGTGGCGTATTTGCCGCAGCGCGGAGAGATAGACTGGCGGTTCCCGATCAACGTCCGCAAGCTCGTGATGACGGGCCGCTATGTCCACCTCGGATGGCTGAAAAGACCGGGGCGCGAAGACCACGAACTCGTCCATGACATCCTCGCCCGCCTCGGCATCGAGGATTTGTCTTCGCGCCAGATCGGGCAATTGTCGGGCGGCCAGCAGCAACGCGCCCTCCTCGCCCGCTCGCTCGCGCAAGGCTCCGACCTCCTCCTCCTCGACGAGCCGCTCGCCGCCGTGGACGCCGAGACGCGGGAAAAGATATCCGCCGTCATCCGCGAACTGTGGGAGTCCGGGAAGACCATCGTCACCGCGACCCACGACCTCGAAAGCCTCTCCTCGGACTTCGACGCGGCATTTTATCTGCGCGAAGGACGCGAGGCCGCTCCGGAGGCCGAGGCTTTCACGGGCATTCCGCTGCGATGAGCTGGCTGACGGGACCTTTGCAATATTCGTTCATGCAGACCGGGGCGGTCGCCGCCGTCCTAATCGGGGCGACGTGCGCCATCCTCGGCGTTTATGTGGTGCTTCGCGGGATGGCTTTCATGGGGGATGCGCTCTCGCACACCGTTCTTCCGGGGCTTGTCGCGGCGTATCTCCTCGGGGTGAATCTTCTCGGGGGGGCGATCGTGGCCGGGGTCGCGACGGCGCTCGGGGTTGGCTGGCTGTCTCGCCGCCAGTCGCTGCGCGAGGATACCGCCATCGGCATCACATTCACCGGGATGTTCGCCCTCGGCGTGCTTCTCATGAGCACGGTGAGTTCGTTCCGCGATTTCACCCACATGCTCTTCGGGAACATCCTCGGGGTGACGAGCGGGGATCTCATCGCGATCTCGATCCTCGCCGCGCTCGTGCTTTTGTGCCTTTTCCTGTTCCACAAAGAACTCGAACTCACCTCCTTCGACCCGACCCACGCCGAGGTGATCGGGCTTCGAGCCGACCGCGTCCGATACGGCCTCCTCATCCTCCTCGCCCTCACAGTCGTCGTCGGCATACAAGCAGTCGGCGTCGTCTTGATCAGCGCGCTCCTCATCACCCCCGCCGCGACCGCCTCCCTCCTCACAAAGAGCCTGCCCCGCATGATGCTCCTCTCCGCCGCCTTCGCCTCGGCCTCCGGCCTCGCCGGACTGTACGCCTCGTACTATCTGAACGTCTCCTCCGGGGCGGCCATCGTCCTCTCATGCACCGCCCTCTTCATAGCCGTGTCAATCCTCGGATCCCTCCCCACCCCGAAAGCCACCGGATAGCCGGGAGGTCGCTCCGGTTTTTGGTTTTTAGTTTTTGCCAATAACTATGAACCAATAACCGACAATGGGCGCGAAGTACCCTCGCTTCGGAAGTCGGGAGAGCGGTTCGCCTCCGGTTCGCTCTCTCCGGGGCTTCGCGAGGTTCGCATTCTCCGGTGTCTTTCCGCTTTGCCGCTCGAAGGAGACACTCGCCGTGGGCGGAGAGCGCGTCGGCGAGGGAAGCGTTGCCTCCGGACTTCCCCCGCTCCCCACTCCCGAAGCGAGCGGAGCGAGCGCCTCCCCACTCCCCGGAGCGACCGAAGGGAGCGACCTCCCTTGACAGCCCGCACATGACGATTTATCATTTCACGTAATGATGAATCGTTTGATAGAGACGGAGGTTGGGATGGAGCCGACGCCGACGTGTCGGGGGGAGGATCACGGCGATAGCCCGGAAACTTTCTCCCCGTCGAGCGGCGAGTCTTTCGGGCGGGCGGCGAGGATGCTCCATGCGGCGGGCGACGAGGCTCGGCTGCGGCTCATGATCCGCTTGTCGGAGGGTGAGATGTGCGTCACGGAGATCGCCGCTGAGAGTGGCGAGGGAATGTCCACCATCTCACAGAGGCTGAAGATCCTGCGTGGCGAAGGTCTCGTCGTCGGGAGGCGGGAAGGCAAGCACGTATATTATTCGCTCGCCGACCGGCACGTATACGATGTGATCCTCTCCATCCTCGCCCACGCGGACGAATAGAAAACGTAAAGCTAACGAAAGGAACGAACATGACCGAAGTACACACCGGACACGACCACGTCCACGGCCCGGACTGCGAACACACCGCAGTGAAGCACAACGGCCACACCGACTATCTCCACGACGTCCACCTCCACCACCAGAAAGACGATGGAACCGTCGAGGAGCACGCCATCGAAGTGAGCGGCGCGAACCCGGACGGACACAACGACCACGACGCCGAGCATGGCGACGACCACACCCACGGCCCCGGCTGCGGACACGAGGCGGTTCCGCACGGCGACCATACCGACTATCTCGTCGAGGGCCATCTCCATCACCCGCACGACGGCCACTGCGACAACCACGGCCCCGTGGAGATCGCAAGCTAAAAACAAAAGAGTGTTCTTCGCGGCTCCCGGCTCCATCGCCGGGAGCCGTTTTTTCGTTTCGTTATCGTTTTATCGGCATGCCGAACTCGACTTTCCGTTCATGTTCGCGCATCGCATCCGAAAAATCCCCCGCCGTCGCGGCGTAATGGACGGTGTCTCCGGCGGATTCGCGGTGGGTCATTCCGAGGCGACCCATCATCGAGCGCCACGCGGAGTTTCCGGCGCGGGTGCGCGTCCATATTTCGTCCATTTCGAGTTCGTCGAAGGTGTGGGCCATTATTTTCCGGCACGCTTCGGGGGCGAGTCCCATGCACCAATGATCTTTTCGGAGCGCATACGAGAGGACGTACCTTCCTTCTTCCCGCGACACCCCGACGTGTCCGATGAGTTCCCCGCCCTCTTTATAAATTATGGCGAGGCTCCCGAGGCCATTTTCGTACTCTGCGATCCATTCACGGAGTTCGGCGGCGACGGAGCTTCGGTCTTTCGGGCCTTCCCACGCGAAGCCACGGGTGTCGGGGCGAGCGCATATGTCCGCGAGAACATCGAGGTCGGAGAGCGCGAACGGTCGCAAATGGAGCCGCTTTGTTTCGAGGTTCATGGCCGCTCCGTACCCGGCTTCGCCGCCTTCGGCTCCTCTCCGGTTAATGGTTTTTGGTTGTTGGTTTTCGTATTTGCCAATAACCAATAACCACGAACCAATAACCGGGAGCAACAGCGACCAAAGCGACCCTCACTCACTCCGATTCCACCGGATGAGCCGCGCCGAGTTCGCGATGACGGGGATGGACGAGAGTTCGTGGAGGAGGGCGCCCGTCACAGGGGTGAGGATGCCGGGAATCGTCAGCCCGACGGCGACGGCGAGGACGCCGAGCGAGAAGACGAGGTTTTGCTTGATCGCGCCCATCGCCTTCTTCGAGAGGCTGGCGAGATGCGGCAGCCTTGAAAGCTCGTCGGAGAGGAGCGCGACCTCGGCGGTCTCGACGGCGAAGTCGGTGCCGCTCAGCCCCATCGCCACCCCGACGTCGGCGGCGGCGAGCGCGGGGCCGTCGTTTATCCCGTCCCCCACGAAGGCGACTTTCCTCCCCTCTTTCTGGAGCCTATCGACCACCTCGACTTTCTGCTCTGGGAGAACCTCCGCATGAACTTCCTCGATGCCGAGCCTTTCGGCGACCCTCTCGGCGGTTCGCCGCTCGTCGCCGCTCACGAGGACGGTTCGCAGGCCGAGGGCGTTTAATTCTTCGATGGTCTCCTTCGCCTCCGGCCTCAATTTGTCTTCGAGGACGAAGAGTCCGGCGAGCTTTCCGTCCACCGCGAGCGAGACTACGCTCCGCCCCGACGACGCGCCGACGAGGTCGGAGGCCGCCCCGTTCGACTCGATGCCATGCTCGGTGAGGAGGTCGCTCTTCCCGACGAGAACCTCCCTCCCGCCAGAGGTCGCCCGAACACCCATGCCCGGAAGCGCGTCGAAATCGTCCGGGTCGGAGACGGACGATTTCTCCTCGGCGGCGCGGAAGATGGCCCGTCCGACAGGATGCTCGCTGAATTTCTCGGCGACTCCGGCAAGGCGGAGGAGTTCGTCCTCGGTGATGCCGTCGAGCGCGGCGCCCTCGACGACCTCCGGCTCCCCGAAGGTGAGCGTCCCGGTCTTGTCGAAGGCGACAGTGTCTATTTTCGCCAATGCCTCGACCGTCGAGCCTTTCTTCACGAGGCTCCCTCGGAGTGCGGCGTTCCCGATGGAGGCGACGAGCGCGGTCGGGGTGGCGAGAACCATCACGCATGGGCAAAAGACGATGAGCATCGTGATAGCGCGTAATGGATCTCCCGTCCACCACCATAGCGCGGCTCCGAGAATCAGTGCGATCGGAGTATAAAACTTCGCGTACTTGTCGAGGACGCGCTCTATGGGAGCCTTCTTCTCCTTCGCCTCCTCGACCATGCGCCGTATCCGCCCGAGCGTCGTCTCCTCCCCGACCTCCGTAGCGAGGATTTCGAGGGCGCCGACCTCGTTCAATGTCCCGGCATAAACCGTATCCCCCGCCGCCTTCTCGACGGGCATGCTCTCCCCCGTGACGGCGGCCTGGCTGACGGAAGCCTCGCCCTTCACGACCTCGCCGTCCACCGCGACCCCCTCGCCGGATCGGACGAGAAGCACGTCCCCCACTTCGACTTCTTCGAGGCGGACGACGGTGTCGTTTCCGTTTCTTCGAACCGTCGCTCGGTCGGGAAGCAAACTTGCGAGGTCGCCGACGGCTCGTCCGGCTCGGGCGGCGACGAACTCCTCGAGCATACCCCCGACGAGGAGCAAAACCGCCACGATCGCCGCCGCCGAATACTGCCCGATGGCGATGGCCGCGAACGTCGCTATCGAGACGGGAACATCCGCGGTGAAGTCGCGCTCGCGAATTCCCTGTATCGCCGACCACCATATATACACCGACCCGACGACCGCCGAGAACACGAACAAAACCGTCCCCGTTTCTTCGGGGGAACCGCTGGAAAGAAGCCCGCCGGGATTTTGAATCGTCGCCGCGACGAGGAGCAAAATGCTCGCGAAAGTGAAAAGCGTTCCGGCGTCGAGGAGAAACTCCCGGTACCTCCCGGCGAAGTCCCGTCCGTATCGGGCGCACGTCGCGCATGTTTTTCTGAAATTACTCGCCATCCGAGTCCCCTCGTCCTTCGAGCCGGGTGTGATCCACGTGGAAAAGAGCCTCGCGGAGCAAAACCTCGAGATGGCCGTCCGCGAGCGAATAAAACGCGCTCCGACCCTCCCGCCTCCGCTTCACAAGGCCGCGATCCCGAAGCACCCGCAATTGATGGCTCGTCGCCGAATCACTCATCGAAACCTCCTTCGAGACCTCCCCGGCGGAAAGCTCCCCACGTTCGAGAAGCGCAAACAGTACCCGAATGCGACTCGGAGCCGAAAGAGCTGCCATCAAAGCCGACACCCGCTCGTCAATGCCCGGAATCTCGCTCCCGAGCACGTCGCGCGGCTCGAGAAGCCGAGCGTCCGAAGGTGCTTTCTTGAAGTGGGCCATGCTGCAAACTATATGTATAATTGAACAGTTTTTCAACTAACAATAAGAAAGAGGGAGCATGGCACGGGACAGTGGCGAGGGGCATCGGCACGAGGTTGGCGGGCATGTCCACGGGGCGGTGGATCCTTCGATAGCCGCCTCCGAGCGTGGCATGTGGGCGGTGAAGTGGTCGTTCGTCGGACTCATGGCGACGGCTTTGATGCAGGTTGTGGTGGTCTTTTTCACCGGGAGCGTCGCGCTTCTCTCAGACACGATCCACAACGTCGGCGACGCGGCGACGGCAATTCCGTTGTGGATCGCATTCGCCCTCGCGCGCCTCGGGCCGAGCCGCCGCTTTCCGTTCGGATACGGTCGCGTCGAGGATCTCGCGGGGGTCGTCGTGGTTCTCATCATCCTCGCCAGCGCGATGGTCGCGGGTTATCAGGCGGTGAGCCGGTTCTTCGATCCGCAGCCGATCACGTTCCTGTGGGCGGTCGCGGCGGCGTCGGTCGTCGGGTTCATCGGCAACGAGGCGGTCGCCGTCTTCCGCGTCCGGGTCGGGAGGGACATCGGCAGCGCGGCTCTCGTAGCCGACGGATACCACGCCCGGACCGACGGGTGGACGAGCCTCGCGGTGCTGTTCGGGGCGGTCGGAGTGTGGCTCGGATACCCGCTCGCGGATCCGGCCATCGGCTTCCTCATCTCCGCTGCGATCCTCGTCATCGTCTGGCAGTCGGGCAAGGCCGTCTTCACGCGCCTTCTCGACGGGGTGGAGCCGGAGGTCATCGAGGAAATAAGGCACGCCGCGAGCCACGTCCCCGAGGTCGAGGGCGTGACCGAAGTGCGGGCGAGGTGGCTCGGACATCGGATGCGCGCCGAAGTCAACGTCAGCGTCCCCCCCGAGCTATCCGTCGCCGAGGGGCACGGCGTCGCCCGCGAAGTCAACCATCGGCTCGTCCACCATCTCGAATATCTGGATGCGGCTGTGATCCACGTGGATCCCATCCGCGAAGCCGGCGAAAGCCACCACCGCATCCCCGCCCACACCCACGACGGCCTGCCCACCCACTCACACTGAAAGCACGATAAATTCAGGAGTCAGAAAAACCGTGCGCCGCCAATCGAGGGAATACGACTCCCGGCGGGCTTATTCCCAGTGGACTTCGGAGAGCTTCTTCCTTCGTCCGGTGAGGACGAGGGTTATGAAGAAAAAGGCTGTGGCGGTGAGGATTATGGCGGCTCCGGAGGCGACGTCGAGATAGTACGAGAGATATATCCCGAGGAGGGCGGAGAGGCATCCGATGCCCATGCTCGCGAAGATCATGGTGTGGAAGCGGTTCGTCAGCAAATACGCCGTCGCGGAGGGCGTCACGAGAAGGGCGACGACGAGGACAATGCCGATGGCTTGCAAAGAGGTCACGATCGTCGCTCCGAGGAGGCCGAGGAGGAGGTATTCGAGGAAGCGGGTGGGGAGGCCAGACGCCGCCGCAACCGTCGGGTCGAAGGCGGCGAAGATGAACTGGCGGTAAAAAGCTGCGACGACGACGAGGACGAGGACGCCGGATACCGTGATGGTGATGAGGTCGCTCCGGGTTATTGAGAGTACATCGCCGAAAAGGTATCCGAAGAGATCCACGGTATACGCCTCGACGCGGCTGATTATGAGAATTCCGAAGGCGAAGGTCCCGGCGAAAAGAACTCCGATGGCGGTGTCGGCTCGGACTCGCCCGCCCTGGCTGAGTGCGCCGATGCCGAGCGCGGTCCCGAGCGCGAAGATGAACGCCCCGAGATAAATATTCGCCCCGAGTACGAACGCGAGCGCGACCCCGCCGAAGCTCGCGTGCGCCAAAGCGTCGCCGATGAACGCGAGTCCTTTGAGAACCACGAAGCATCCGAGCGTTCCGCAGATTATGGCGACGAGGCACGAGGCGAGAAGTCCGCGCTGCATGAAGCCGAAGGAGAGCGGCTCGGCGATGAATTCAAGCACGGTGTTCGGTGGGATGGTGGTTGACGTCCTCGACGGCGATGGTGCGTCCGCCGACGTTGAGGATCATGAGGCTGCTGTCGTACGCCTCGTTGAGTATCTCCGCCGTGAAAACGTCCTCCGGCCTCCCGACGGCGACGACGCGCCTGTTCAAAATGAGCGCGAGTCCGAACCGCTCGGCGACCGACGAGAGGTCGTGGGTCGTGACGACGACGGTCTTCCCGGCTTCGCGGAGGTCGTTGAGGAGACCGAAAACCTCGCGCTGGGAGGGGGCGTCCACGCCGGATACCGGCTCGTCGAGAAGGAGGACCTCCGCGCCTTGCGCCAAAGCCCTTCCGAGGAAGATCCTTTGCTGCTGACCGCCGGAGAACTCCCCGATCTGCTTGTCGGCGAAATCGGCCATCCCGACGTCCGCGAGCGCCTTCCACACGGCTTTCTTGTCCTCCGACGACGGGCGGCGGAAGAGCTTCATCGAAGGTACGCGGCCCATCATCACGACGTCGAAGGCGCTCACGGGGAACTTCCAATCCACCTCTTCGCGCTGCGGGACGTATCCGATGAGGCGGCGCGAGCGACGATCCACTTTATTTCCCGCTACAAAAACTTTGCCGCTCGAAACCGGGGCGATGCCGAGGATGCCTTTGAGAAGGGTGCTTTTCCCGCCGCCGTTCGGGCCGACGACCCCGAGGATTTCCCCCCGAGGCAAGGAGAGTGAGGCTCGCTCGAGCGCGGGCCTCCCATCCCCGTATGAAACGGTGAGTTCCCTCACCTCGAGCGCGGCGTTCTCCAACTATCCGAGACCTTCCACGAGACGGTCTATGTTCGTCCGCATCATCGCCTCGTACGTGTTCCCGGAGTCGTCCTCGACGAGCGTGTCGGAATAAAGTTCGAGCACCTCGACATCGGCCTCCTGTGAGATCGTGTCGGCGAGTCCGCCGCTGAATTGCGGCTCGGTGAAGATGGCGGGGATATTCTCGTCCTCGATCCTCGTGACGACCTCGGCGACTTCGCGGCTCGACGGCTCGGCCTCGGGATTCTGGATGATCGAACCCTCCAGCTCGAAGCCATACGCCTCGGCGAAATACGCGAACGCCTCATGAGTCGTGACGAGCTTCCGATTCTCCTCGGGGATGCTCTCGGCCTGCTCGGCCATGTACCCGTCAAGCTCTTCGAGGGTCGCAAGGTATTCCTCGGCACTCGCCTCGTATTCGTCCGTGCCGTCCGGGTCGGCCTCGACGAGCGTGTCCCGAATCACCTCGACGTAATGCTCGGCATTCTCGACGTCGAGCCAGAAATGCGGGTCGCCCCCGGCATGCTCGTGCGCGTCTCCGCCAGCTTCTCCGCCAGCGGCTTCCTCCTCGGCATGCTCCTCGTCGGAATGCTCCTCGTCGGAATGCTCGTCGCCTTCTTCTTCGGCGTGTTCCTCGTCACCACTTTCTTCGGCGTGTTCTTCATCGCCGTGTTCGTCGGAATGTTCCTCGTCCGCGTGTTCTTCGTCACCATGCTCTTCGTCGCCATGCTCATCGCCTTCTTCTTCGGCGCCATGCTCATCGCCGTGTTCGTCGCCGTGCGCGCCGCCTTCGATGGGTTCGAGTCCTTCGGAGACTTCGACGACTATTTGATCCTCGTTCCCGGCGCTTTCGACGAGGTCTTCGATCCAGTCGTCGAGGCCGAGTCCGTTCTCGAATACGACCTCGGCTTCGGAGATCCTCCCCGCGTCGCCCGGAGAAGGCTGGAAAGTCTCAGGGGAGCCACCGATCGGAACGATGGTCTCGACCTCGACCCGATCCCCGCCGACTTGCGCGGCGAGATCCTGTATCACCGAGGTCGTCGCCGACACCCGCATCGTTCCGTCCTCGCCGCCTCCCCCTTCCTGCCCCCCGCCCGCACTCCCGCATGCCGCGACGAAACCAACCGCCAATAACAAAGCCGGCAGAATTATGAGCCTTCTCAAACCTTTCAAACCAATCCCTCTCTCTGTTCGTAGTCGAAAATATTTTTCACTGTGCTGGAAATTTTTTTCATCGAGCGGCAAACTTTAGAGGCATTCGGCGCAGTTTCCGTACACCTCCACGCTGTGCGAGCGGACTTCGAAGCCGCCTTCGACATCGAGGCGTTCGGGGTCTATGGGGCAGCCCTCGAACTCGGAGATGCTTCCGCACGAGTCGCAGATGAGATGATGGTGATGGGCTTCGGCGAGTTCGTAGCGCGAACCGTCGCCGAGGTCGAGCCTTCGGACGGCTCCGATCTCGGAGAAAAGGTCGAGGGTGCGATACACGGTGACGAGGCCGACGTGCGGGCATTTCGCGTGGATCTCATCGAGGCTTTGGTGCTGTTCGGCGGCGAGGGCTTCGAGGATCGCAACCCGCTGCGGAGTGGCTTTGTAACCCCGCCCCTTCATCTTCCCTATGACCGTGGATACTCGCAGTGTCGCCCTTCCCGAATGAAAAATCTTTGCAAGCGTCTCAATGGAAGTTAGCAGGGGGAATCGGGATAGTCAAGGAAGAAGCGAGTCGGACACGGGGATGACACGGTATCGCCAAGCGAACCCGGACGTTATCCGGGATGCGAGTCATCGCCACTTTCGACGGGCCTCCATAGCGAAGCGTCCGACGAACGCGGCATCGTACGGAGTCCGGTTGAATATCTCCGGAGGGCCGGATCCCACCATCCTCTTCGCAAATACGCGCCGCCGGAGCGCCTCCTTCACGAACCATCCTCCATCCACCGCGCGAACGTCCAACCGGGCAGCGGACGTCGGAGCCACGGGAAGCGACTGACCGAATCCCGTATCGCGCGGAACGCGGATAAAAAGCTCCCCCCGAAGAGCGCGGTCTTTCGTAAAGTCGCATGGCATGCGGCCATCGCGGCGAGGAAGGATCGCACGGGTTCCGCATCGCACGAGAAGCCCGAGCCATCCATGAAAAATCTATGAATCGGCGGTTTTGTTCGCCGGGCGCGAGTGGCGGAGGAAAAGGAACATAGCGAACACGAGGGCGAGAACGCTGCTCACGAAGAGGTTCCCCCGGAAATCCCCCCCGATGAGGAAGGCCGGGTCAACGCGGAGCGTCTCAACCAAAAACCGTCCGACCGAATACAGCGACACGTATATGAGGAAGAGGTCGCCGGGACGGAGCCAATCCACGAAACGCCGCGCTATCCACAAAAGGGCGAGGCACCCGAGGAGGTTCCATATGGATTCATAAAGGAAAGTCGGGTGGAAAGCGGTCGCGTCGGCGAACTCGACGGGGCGGTTGTCCGGGGAGATGCGGATGCCCCACGGAAGCTCGGTCGGGCGTCCGAAGAGTTCCTGGTTGAAATAGTTCCCCCACCGTCCGATGGCTTGCGCCAGAATCAAACCGGGCGCGACCGCGTCGGCGTAGTCGAGGACGCTGATTCCGCGGAACCACGAGAAGGCGATGGCTCCGAGGAAGCCTCCCGCAACCGCGCCGTAAATACCGAGTCCGCCATTCCACACCTCGAAAACGCCGGGGAACGGGTCGGCGGCATAAAGATCATAGTCGGTGACGACATGGTAAATACGCGCCCCGATGAAGCCGGGGACGATGATGAAGAAAAGCGAGTCGAGCGCAAGGGTTCCGTCATAGCCCTTATTTTCAAGCTGGCGGGCCGTCAGCCACGTGCCGACGGCGATCCCGAGCGCGATGCAAATCCCATAATAACGGAGCGCGAAAGGCCCGGCCTCGAAGATGATCGGGGACGGCGGACTCGGCAGCGAAAGCAGGCTTATGAACAAGAAATCACTCACGGCGCGTTACTATACACAACTATTCCATGATTTACGGGAGCCGCGAATCGAAATACACCTCCGGCGTTTCGCGTCGCTCCCCGGTGCCTCGGCGAACAAACATCCGCCGATCAAAGCCTCCTCCGACTCCCGACGCGGGATTGTTCCACTATGTCCGCGTCATTGGTTTTTGCCAATAACCAAAAACCAAGAACCAATAACCGGAGCGAAGCGACCTCACTCGGCGGCGCCAGGCATTGACGACGATTGCTGAAGAAGGGCTTCATCCGAAGGGGTCGCGGTCTCGACTCCGTGGTACGACTCGAGGACGTTGCGAACCGCCGGGGCCGCCGTGACCTCGCTGTGTCCGCCACCGTCCACCATGACGACGACGACGAGCGGGTTGTCCTGGTTTTCGGCCCATCCGGCGAACCAGTTCACCGGGTCTTTCCCGTCGCCGTATTGCTCGCCCGTGCCGCTCTTCCCGACGAAGGAAAGCTCCGCCCCCTCGAAGGCCGGTTCCGCGGTGCCGCCCGGCCCGGTCACCATCGAAAGCCCTTCGAGGAGTTCCCGGCGGGCTGTCGGGTCGATGTCTATTTGCCCCTCCGGCTCGGGTGTGAACTCGCGCTCGACCTCGTTGTTCGGCTGCGTCCGGACTTCTTTGCCGACGTGCGGAGTGACGAGGGTTCCGTTGTTTTGGATGGCGGAGTACGCCTGCGCCATTTGCATCGGGCTGACGAGGACGTCCCCCTGCCCGACGGCGATGTTCACCCAGTCGCCGATGCTCCACGGCCTCTCGAGGTATCCGTTGAGCTCCTCGGAGTACGACTCGAACCATTCTTTGGTCGGGACGCGCCCCTCGGACTCGCCGGGGAGGTCCACGCCCGTGAGCGTCCCGAAGCCGAAGCGCTCGTAGAATTCGGGGAGGAGATCCTCATTGTTCGTGTCCTGCCAGAGCAAGTCCGCCACCTGATAGAAGAATTTGTTGTTCGAGTCCATGACGGCCTCGGAGAAATTCTGCGTCCCGTGCGTCGTCCCCGTCCCGTTGAACTGCCGCCAGCTTTGCATGCAAAGATCCGAGGCCGAGGCCGGACTCCAGCAATCTCCGGTGTCGGTGTACGTCGTCGTGGGATCTATGGCGCCGTGGAAGAATCCGGCCATCCCGGTGAAGACTTTGAACGCCGAGGCGCCCGGCCACGAGCCGGATATCGCCCGGTTCGTGAACGGCGAGTTCGCGGTGTCGGAGTTGAGATAGTCGAAGAGTTCGACCTCCTCCTCGCCGGAGATGCC
>Ga0136627_1000306_pt1 | contig 17622 bp, 18 predicted proteins | sample AntDrymUQ4892206_2_FD_104652 | JGI IMG/M metagenome (GOLD analysis project Ga0136627, IMG submission 104652) | Polar desert sand microbial communities from Dry Valleys, Antarctica - metaG UQ489 (22.06) | ecosystem: Environmental > Terrestrial > Soil > Desert | place: Antarctica: Dry Valley... | reverse complement strand
TATACGAGAGCCTCGAAGATTTGCGTCCCATCTTCCGGGAATCACGGGAGGAAAGCTGAAAGGCGCCGAAGGCGGCGTGCTGAAATACTGACGAGCGCGAAGCGAAGCGCGGCGAAGCCGCCGGGCGAGACGCTATACGCGCTCCGCCTGAACCACGAGCCTCCCCGTGTCCGGCCCCGACACCATGACCTCGGGGCCGATGGTCTCCCAGTCCTCCACGGACTCGGTGCATGTTTGGAGGGTGACCATGTCCTTGCCCGCGACCGGCTCGGTGACCCACGTCTCGTGCGGCTCGACGGCGAATATTTCGGTGACTGCGTATACGTATTGTCCGCCGTCGCCGTCTTCGAGGATGACTTCGTCGCCTTTTTTCATCGAGGGGAGTTCGAGGAATTGGTAATAACTTTCCGTGTCGCGGTATCCGACGCGGTGGCCCGCGATGTATGTGTTCGCGCTCCGCTCCCACGGGAATCCGGTCGAGGGGATTTTGACCGCGCCCTCGTCGAGCGCCTCCGCCGAAGCGTCGTCTTGAACGGTGTGTCCGTAAACCCCGAGGCTCGGGACGGTCAGGGAGAGCGAGGGGTCTTCGGGCGGGGCGTATGTCGTCTCCTCGCCGTCAATCATGGCCGGGGCGGTCGAGAATACGGGCGGCTCGACCTTCGCGATGGCGACACGGTTCCCCGAGAGGCCGGGGATCGCGCCGAGCATCGGGAGGAATGGGATCACAGCGAGGACGAGAAGGACGAGCATCGCCATCCTCCGCCTCCGCTTGTAAACGGGTTCGCGGCTGATCCGGCGCCGACGTCTCCCGCCCATCGCGGGGCGGCGGTGGTCGCGATACGGCGCACGGCCTCGGTTACGCTCTCGCGGGGCGCGCTTTCGCGGGACGCGGTTTCGCGCCGAAGTGTCGCGTACTTTTACGCTCTCCTCCCGAACAAGCATGAGGGGAAGTGTACCCGATACGAGATTCCCCGGCGACAAAGGATTCCGGCCACGGATTCCGGCCACGGATTTCGCCGTCTGTGGCATCCGGGGCCGCATGTGGATACCATGCCCCCGTGCGAAGAGATTGCCGAAGACGGGAGCGAGGGAATAAATTTGACGAAACTGAAAACCCTCATTGACGCGAAAAGCGCGAAGTTCGCCGAGAACGCCGAGGCGTACGCGGGGGTTTTGTCGGAGCTTCGGGAACGCTCCGACGAAGCCCGGCTCGGCGGGAGCGAGAAGGCGAAAAAACGCCACGAAGAACGCGGAAAACTCCTCGCCCGCGACCGCGTCGAGCGCCTCCTCGACCCGAACACCGCCTTCCTCGAGCTCTCGCCCCTCGCCGCGAACGAAATGTACGACGGACGAGTCCCCGCCGCCGGAATAATAACGGGCGTCGGACGTGTCTCCGGGCGCGAGTGCGTCGTCATCGCGAACGACGCGACGGTGAAGGGCGGCACATATTATCCGATGACCGTCAAAAAGCACCTCCGCGCGCAGGAAGTCGCCGAGCAAAACCACCTCCCGTGCATATACCTCGTTGACTCTGGCGGCGCGTTCCTCCCGCTTCAAGACGAAGTCTTCCCCGACCGCGACCACTTCGGACGGATTTTCTATAACCAGGCGAGGATGTCCGCGAAAGGCATCCCGCAAATCGCGGGCGTGATGGGTTCTTGCACGGCGGGCGGCGCGTACGTCCCCGCGATGAGCGACGAGGTCGTCATCGTGCGCGAGCAAGGAACGATCTTCCTCGGCGGCCCGCCCCTCGTGAAAGCGGCGACGGGCGAGGTCGTCTCGGCGGAGGACCTCGGCGGCGCGGACGTCCACACCCGCCTTTCGGGTGTCGCGGACCACTTCGCCGACGACGACGAACACGCCCTCGCCACCGTGCGCCAAATCGTCGAGAATTTGAACCGCGAAAAGAAAGTCCCGTGGACGGTCGAGGAGCCGGAGGAGCCGATACACGACCCGTCCGAACTATACGGCGTCGTTCCGGCGGACTACCGGACCGGCTACGACGCACGCGAAGTCATCGCCCGGATAGCCGATGGGAGCCGACTCCATGAATTCAAGCCGCGATACGGCGAGACGCTCGTGTGCGGATTCGCGAGGATATTCGGCCACCCGGTCGGAATTTTGGCGAACAACGGCATTCTGTTTTCGGAGAGCGCGCAAAAAGGGGCGCACTTCATCGAGCTTTGCTGCGAGCGCGGCGTCCCGCTCGTCTTTTTGCAAAACATCACCGGCTTCATGGTCGGGCGCGAGTACGAGGCGGGCGGCATCGCGAAGGACGGCGCGAAGATGGTCATGGCCGTCGCGAGCGCGAACGTCCCGAAGTTCACCGTGATAGTCGGCGGGAGTTTCGGAGCCGGAAACTACGGCATGTGCGGACGCGCATACTCGCCCCGCTTTCTGTGGATGTGGCCGAACGCCCGCATCTCCGTGATGGGCGGGACGCAGGCGGCGAACGTGCTTCTCACCGTTCAGGAAGACAATCTCGAGCGGGAAGGAAAAGAGCTTTCGGACGAGGAGCGCGACGAGTTCCGAAGCCCCATCCTCGAAAAGTACGAGGCCGAGGGGAACCCGTATTATTCGACGGCGAGGCTGTGGGACGATGGCGTCATAGACCCGGCGGACACGCGCATGGTTCTCGGGCTCGGGCTTTCGGCGGCGGCGAACGCTCCTCTCGAAGAGACGAAGTTCGGAGTCTTCAGGTTTTAGGCATCGGGTTTCAGGAAGGACGGAGATATGTCGCGTGTTTGGAGGAATACGAGATTTCGCCGCAGACTCGGCTCGGTGTCTGCCGCGAGGCCGTCGGTGTCGCCGGACAACAATCTGAAACATTCATGGCGCACGCCATGAATATCGAATTCCTCGGAACCGGAGGCGCCATCTCGACCCCGCGCGCGTTGTGTGAATGCCGCGTCTGCGCGGAGGCCCGCGAAAAAGGCGTCCCGTACAGCCGGGGCGGGCCGAGCATTTTCGTGCATGGGCCGGATGCCCTCATTGACACGCCCGAGGAGATAAAGGACGAAATAAACCGCTCGAAGGTTCGGAATATAGATGCGTGCCTTTATTCGCATTGGCATCCCGACCACGTCATGGGAAGGCGCGTGTTCGAGAGCCTGAATTGGGACGTTCGCGGGTGGCCGCCGAACAGCCGCCGCACCGACGTGTATTTGCCGGAGAAGGTCGGGCGGGATTTCCGAAACCGGCTCGGCTCGTTCGAGCATTTCGAGTTCCTCGAATATTTGAAGCTCGTGCGAATCGTCGAAATGGAGGAGGGGGAAAGCGTGGAAATCGGGGGCGTCCGCATATTTCCGTTCCCGCTCGCGGAGGACTTCGTATACGCCTTTCTCTTCGAGGACGGCGGAAAGCGGGTTCTCATCGCGCCGGACGAGACGCTCGGGTGGGAGCCGCCGGAGTGGGTGAAAAATTGCGACCTCGCCATCCTTCCGAAAGGCATCACCGAGGTCAATTCGCTCACGGGGGAGCGCATCTTTCCGAGGGAGCATCCCGTCCTCGGGATGGAGGCGACCTTCGAGGAGACGCTCGGAATCATCGAAAAGCTCGGTGCGAAGCGCGTCGTCCTCACCCACATCGAGGAGATGTGCGGAATGTCATACGACGATCTGAAAACCTTCGAAGGCCGTCTTCGGGGCGATGGAGTGGACATAACTTTCGCCCACGACACTATGATGGCCGAGGTTTGACACGGAGCCCGGGGGAGTGGTTCCATCCGTGTGGGTTCGGGAGGCGCGCGGTTTGCGAACGGAGAAGGGTCGAAAGGGAGGAAACGTGGGTTTCAAAAAACTTCTCATTGCGAATCGAGGGGAGATAGCCGTCCGCATCATCCGCGCTTGCCGGGAGATGGGCATCGAGTCCGTCGCCGTATATTCGGAGTCCGACGCGGCCTCGATGCACGTTCGGATGGCCGACGAAGCGTATCTCCTCGGAGCGGCCGCCGCTTCGGAGAGTTATTTGAACATCGAAAAGATCATGGCCGCCGTCGCGGAGTCCGGGGCGGAAGCCGTCCATCCCGGATACGGTTTCCTCTCCGAGAGCGCGGATTTCGCCCGCGCCGTCGAGGATGCCGGAATCGCGTGGGTCGGCCCGCCGCCGGAGGCGATGGAGTCGATGGGATTCAAAGTCCGGGCGAAGGAGATGGCTCGAAACGCGAACGTCCCGACCGTACCCGGCTACGACGGCGAGGGCGAAGCCGGAGGAGCCGACTCGCCGGAGAAGCTCGCGGAGGAGGCCGAGCGCATCGGGTATCCCGTCCTCGTGAAGGCGAGCGCGGGCGGCGGCGGACGCGGAATGCGGGCTGTCCACGAGCCGAGGGAACTCTCCGATGCCGTCGAAGGCGCGAGGCGCGAGGCCGTGTCCGCCTTCGGGGACGGTGCGGTGTTCCTCGAAAAGCTCGTCGAGGAGCCTCGGCACATCGAAGTTCAAATAATCGCCGACGCCCACGGAAACGTCGTCCATATCTTCGAGCGGGAATGCTCCATACAAAGAAGGCATCAAAAAGTCGTCGAGGAGAGTCCGTCGCCCGCGCTCTCCCCGGAGAAGCGCGACGAGATATGCGCCGCCGCCGTGCGTCTCGCCGAAGAGGTCGGGTACCGGAACGCCGGGACCGTCGAGTTCCTCCTCGATAAAAACGGGGAATTCTTCTTCCTCGAAATGAACGCCCGTTTGCAAGTCGAGCATCCGGTGACGGAGCTCGTAACGGGCCTCGATCTCGTCGCTTTGCAACTCGCCGCCGCCTCCGGCGAAGAGCTTCCAGTTTCACAAAACGACATCTCCGTCCGGGGAAGCTCCATCGAAGTCCGAATATACGCCGAGGACGAGCGCGGTCTTCCGGCGGGCGGGCGGCTCCTCGCCTTCGATCCCCCCGAAGGGCCGGGCGTCCGGAACGATTCCGGAGTCGAGAGCGGCGACACGGTCTCCCTCGACTACGATTCCATGATCTCCAAACTCATCGTCCACGCCCCGAGCCGGACGATGGCCGTGAAGCGCCTTTCATCCGCCCTCGGAAACCACACAGTCCTCGGCCTCCCGACGAACTTGCCGCTCCTCCGGCGCATCTCCGCCCATCCCGCCTTCGCCGCCGGGGAGACGACGACGGATTTTCTGGAGAAACACGGCCTCCTCGAAGCCCCGGAGAAAGCCCGCGTCCCGGACGAAATACTCGCCCTCGCCGCTGTTTTCGAGGGTGTTCCGCGCCTCACGCCGGAGCCGTTCGAGGCCGGAAATTGGCGGCAACTCGGAGCCTCGCAAACGGCGTACTCGGACGGTGGCGAACCTCGCCGGGTCGTCCTCTCGCGCCGGGGAGGTGTCTTCGAGGCACGTGTCGGAGACGGGGAGCGCGGCGGCGGTGAGAGTTCCGAGCATTCCGTCGAGATCCTCTCTCGCCACGGAGAAACTTTCCACGCCCTCGTCGGAGGAAGCGCGGTCAAGGCGTCGCTCGACGCCGAGGGCGGGGCGGCGCGCGTTTCGCTCGGCGGCGAGGAATATGAAGTTCGGCGTGTCCCTTCGCCGAGTCTCGACGGCCTCGAATCGGGTGGGGCGGCGGGTGGCGGACTCGTCGCTCCGATGCCCGGAACGGTCGTGAAAGTCATGGTCGAAGAGGGTGAGGAGGTCGAGGAGGGGCGGCTCCTCCTCGTCCTCGAAGCTATGAAAATGGAGCAGCCCGTGTCCGCTCCGCATGCCGGAGTTGTGAAATCGCTCCCTTTTTCGGAGGGCGACATGGTTCCCGGAGGCGCGGCGCTCGTGGAGATCGAGGAAGAAGAAGGGTGACGCCGAGTCCGACCGACCGATCGCTTCCTTCGTCGAGAAAGACATGCTTCTTCGTGGCATGCGGATCTATTCAGCCGGACTCGCTATGAAGACCGGGTAAAGCGAAAACAGCGAATCGGAGACGCCGCGCCCGCCTCGCTCCGAGCGCGAGTGTGGGGTTGTCAGCCACAAACAAAAAGCCGACGGCCAATCGCTATAGAATATGCGGCGATGGAAACCGAGATCAAATACAAAGCCTTCTCGCCGGACGAGCATCTCTCCGGCGTCCTCGGAATTTGCCGGGCCATCGAGTGGGACAACTTCCACTACGACCCCGACCTCACCCGGAAGTCCCTCACCGCGCCGGGCGTGACGACGATCGTGGCCGTATCACCCGAAGAAGCCGTCGCGGGTTTCGCCCAAATTCAGGGCGACGGGGTGGGGCTTCAAACGCATCTCTCGCTGCTCGCGGTGGACGAAGGGTGGAGGCGAAAAGGCATCGCACGTCGGCTTGTGGAAGAGGGGTTCCGGAGGCTCGGGGCGGCGCGTATGGATCCCACCTCCTCCGACGAGGCTTTGGATTTTTACCGAACCTTCGCCCACCGTGAACAAACCGGGTTCAGACTTTATCCAAACCCCCACACGAAAAACAACGGGAGGCCCGATTGAAAGAACGCGCATTATCTTTCGGCACCGACGGCGTCCGAGGCGTCGCGAACAAGGGACTCATGCCGGAGGACGCCTTCCATCTCGGCCTCGCCGCCGCGAAGGTATTCGGCGGCGGAAAGGTCGCCGTCGGAAGGGACACGCGCCGCTCGGGCGGGATGCTCTCGTCCGCCCTCGTCGCCGGACTCGCTTCCGGTGGCGCGGACGCCCTCGATCTCGGCGTTCTCCCGACCCCCGGTGTGGCGATGCTCGCCCCGAAGCTCGGAGCCTCGGCGGCGGTCGTCATAAGCGCGTCCCACAACCCCTTCCCCGACAACGGCATAAAGTTTCTTTCGAGGGAAGGACGGAAGCTCCCGGACGCCGACGAAAGAGAACTCGAAGCTCTCGCCTCGAACCCGAACCCCGACCGCCCCACCGGAGCCGGAATCGGCTCGGTCGAACGCCTCGACGACGCCGCGAAACTTTATGCGGATGCCATCCTCGAACGTATTCGACCGGAGGCCGGAGACATATCCATCCTCCTCGATTGCGCGAACGGCGCGGCTTTCGAGGCGGCTCCGCTCGCCTTCTCGGAACTCGGCGCGAAGCTGTCCATGGTCGGAAACAAACCGGACGGCGTGAACATAAACGAGGGGTGCGGCTCCACGCACATCGCCAAGCTCGATGTCTCCGGCCATGACGCCGCCTTCGCATTCGACGGCGACGCCGACCGCGTTCTCGCCGTGGATGAAGGAGGAAACGTCGTTGACGGCGACAAAATCATCGCCATCCTCGCCCGCGACCTCGCCGGACGGAACTCGCTCGCCGGAGGCGTCGTGGTCACCGTCATGAGCAACCTCGGGTTTTTCAAGGCGATGGACGGACTCGGTATTCCGTACGAGATCACACCCGTCGGAGACCGCCACGTCGCCACGGCCATGCGCCGAACCGGAGCCTCCATCGGCGGCGAGCAGTCGGGGCATGTCATCCTCTCCGAACACGTCGCGACGGGCGACGGCCTCATGACCGCCCTCGCCCTCCTCGATGTGATGTCCCGGAGCGGAAAGCCCCTCTCCGAACTTGCCGAAGTCATGGAGATATATCCGCAAAAGCTGATAAACGTGAAAGTCGAAGGCTCGAAGGGCGCGAAGGAGATCTCCGCCTCGAAGGAGCTGTCCGAGGCCGTCGCGAAGGCCGAGGAGAAGCTCGGCTCGGAGGGGCGCATCCTCCTTCGTCCGAGCGGGACCGAGCCTCTCGTGCGGGTCATGGTCGAGCATGAGGACGAGGCCGTGTGCCGCGAAGTATGCGAGGAAGTCGCGGACGTCGTTTCGAGGGCCGAGGTGGGGGCGTGACCCCGATGGGCGTCGTCGCTTCTCGGAGGAAGTGGGAAGCGGCTCGAAACGCGAATCGCCGATCGCGGGCCGTGTTTTTTCAGATCGCGACTCTCGATCCGCGTCGTTCGAGCCATGCGAAGTCGCGGAGAAAGCATCGAATACAAAGGAGAAGCCATGAGGTGGAACGCATGACGCCGGAACCGAAGGTCGCGCCCGCACTTCGCCATTCACCATTCGCAGTTCACAATTCACCGGAGCGACCGAAGGGGGCGGCCAAATGAGATTCATAGGAATGGCTCCGGCGTGGAGGCCGGGCGAGGCGAAGGAGAAAGCGTCGTGCGTCGTCGTGCTCGACGAGCGGGGCGGCATCGTGGCGAACGCCTTCGCCGCGGGATCCGGTGAGATATCGGCGCTCGTGAAAGCGCATGCCGGGGAGGGCCGAGGTGTCCTTGTCGGGGTGGACGCGCCGCTCTCGGTGCCGAACGAGCGCGGGACTCGGAGGGTCGAGAAGATCCTCGCCAAGCTCTCCCTCCCCGCATACTCCGCGAGCCGCCGCATGTTCGACGGCAAACCTTTCACCGAAGACCTCCTCGCGGAACTCGAGAAGCTCTCCGTCGAATACACCGACTATCTCTTCCCCCGCGACAAAGGCCGATGGGCCGTCGAAGTGGACTCCGCCGCGACATTGAAAGTCCTCGCCCTCGAAAGGAACGGCGGCAAAAACGACGACCTCTCCGAGAGGCTGAAAAACATCCCCGAATCGAAGTTCCGAAAAGGAAACAAAGAGACCCGCGCCGACGCGCTCAAAAACGCCATCGGCATCCTGTGGGACACGAAGGGACTCCGCCTCCGGACCGGGAACCTCGCCGCCGACCTCAAAGCGGAAGGGAACGTGGACGTCTCGAAGCTCGACGTCTCCGCGAAGCTCTCCCACGCGGAGCTCGACAAAATAGTCTCCCTCGTCGAGGGAACACTCGCCGCATACACCGTCCACCGCCACTGGAGAGGCCGCGACGGCTCGATGGTAGTCGGAACGGGCGACGAAGGCTCGTTGCTTCTCGCGGCGGACGAGGATTTGCAAGCCCGGATCGCGGAGGAGTGCCGGGCGGCGAAAGTCCCGTATGTTTAGTCGCTCCGCCTTCGGCTCCGCTCCGGTTATTGGTTGGTGGTTATTGGTTGGTGGCAAAAACCAAAAACCAATAACCAATAACCACCAACCGGGAGCGAAGCGACCCGAGCGAAGCGACTGATGCTCCTCGTCCGCATCATCCCGTGCCTCGACGTGGACGCCGGGCGCGTCGTGAAAGGCACCCAGTTCAAAAACCTCCGCGATGCCGGAGACCCGGTGGAACTCGCCGCTTTGTATGACCGAGAGGGCGCGGATGAGATCGTTTTCTATGACATCACCGCCTCTCATGAGCAACGGAACACCGCGACGGCCCTCGCCCGCCGCGCCGCCGAGGAGGTTTTTATTCCGTACACCATCGGTGGGGGGGTGCGGACGGCGGATGATATGCGGGCGATGCTCCGGGCCGGCTCGGACAAAGTCTCCATAAACTCCGCCGCCGTGAAAACCCCGAACCTCATAAACGAGGGAGCCGAGCGATTCGGGAGTCAATGCGTCGTATTGAGTGTGGATGTGAAGCGGAGAGAGGGCGGCTCGGGGTGGGAAGTGTATTTGAATGGCGGGCGATTGAATACGGAGATGGATGCCGTCGAATGGCTCGTCGAGGGGGGGAAGCGGGGGGCGGGGGAGTACGTTTTGAATAGTATGGACTCCGACGGGATGGAGAGCGGGTACGACCTCGAACTCATCTCCGAGGTCGCGGGGAGGACGAATTTGCCGATCATCGCTTCGGGCGGGGCGGGTCATCCCGACCATATGGTCGCGGCGGTGGAGGCGGGGGGGAGCGCGGTGCTCGCGGCGAGCATCTTCCATTTCGGGGAATATACGGTTCGTGAAGTGAAGGAGCATATGTCGAAGGCGGGGGTTCCGATACGATGACGACGAGCGCGACCGAAAAGATAAAGTTCGACGAAAACGGCCTGGTTCCGGTCGTCGCACAGGATAAAGATACTGGCGATGTCCTCACCCTCGCATACGCGAACGAGGAGGCCGTCGAGAAAACCCTCGAAACGGGGGAGGCCCACTTTTATTCGCGCTCCCGAAAGGAACTGTGGCGGAAGGGCGCGACGAGCGGGAACACGCAGAAAGTTCTCGAAGTCCGGCTCGACTGCGACGGGGATGCGGTTCTTTATCGAGTCGAGCCGCATGGCCCGGCGTGCCATACCGGGGAGAGGACGTGCTTTTTCACGACGCTCGCCGGGGATGGCGTCGGGGTCGCGGCGAGCGACGAGCATCCCGGTTTCGGGGTGATGGTCGAGCGGCTCGCGGGGGTCATCGCCGAGCGGCATCGGGACATGCCGGAGGGATCGTATACGGCTTCGCTCTTCGAGCGCGGGACGGGGCGGCTCGCTCAGAAAGTGGGGGAGGAGGCCGTCGAGGTCGTCATCGCCGCGCTCACCGACGACCGGATCGCCGAAGAAAGCGCCGACCTCGTATACCATCTCCTCGTTCTTCTCGAGGATCGGGGGGTCGGTGTCGAGGATGTCGCGAAGGTTCTCAGTGACCGCCACGGATAAAACAAACCTCACGCCGTCGCTCGCCGAGGCTCGTTCCCTCGCCCGCGCGCACGACATCGTGCCGTTGTATGCGGAGTTCATCGGCGACCTCGAAACCCCGATCTCCGCCGTCCTCAAATTCGCGGACGAGGACAATGTTTTCCTCCTCGAAAGCGCGGAGGCCGCCGAACGCTTCGGTCGGTATTCGTTCCTCGGCTTCGATCCGAAACGGACGCTCTCGTACCGGGACGGCGTATACACCGTCGTGGACGCGGACGGAGTTCGGGAGGTTCCGGCGAGCGACCCGTTCCGAGGGCTGGCGGAGATCATGGGCAAAAAAACCGTCGCCCCACTCCCGAACCTCCCCGCCTTCGTCGGCGGCGCGGTCGGGTATTTCTCGTATGACGCGGTGCGGTATCTCGAAAATCTCCCCGACGCTCCGCCGGACGACCTCGACGTTCCCGAGGCGCATTTCGTCGTCACGGACACGCTCGTCGTTTTTGACCACCTTCGCCACAAGGTTCTCGTCGTCTCCCTCGTGGACGCATCGAATTTGCGCGATGTCGAAGGCGAGGGTTTCTCGGCGGCGTACCGACGTGCCGCCGATGACATCCGGCGCGTCTCCGAGAGGCTCGCGGCGCCGCTTCCGGGGCGGCTCCTTCCCGACGGGAACGGAGGTTCCCCCGACGTTTCCTCGAACCTTTCACGCGAGAAATACGAGGAGTCGGTGGAGCGGGCGAAGGAGTATATTCGGGCGGGGGATGCGTTTCAGATCGTGCCTTCGCAGCGGTTCTCGGCGGAGGTCGGGAACCTCGATCCGCTCCTTCTTTATCGTGGGCTTCGGACGGTGAATCCCTCACCGTATATGACGTATCTCAAGCTCGGGGGGTTCTCGCTCGTCGGGGCTTCGCCGGAGCCGCTCGTGCGCGTCGAAGGCCGCCGGGTGATGACTCGTCCGGTGGCCGGGACGCGGTGGCGGGGGGCGACATCGGAGGAGGATGCCGTTCTCGCGGAGGAGCTTCTCGCGGATGAGAAGGAACGCGCCGAGCATGTGATGCTTGTGGATCTCGGTCGGAACGATCTCGGTCGGGTGAGTGAGATCGGCTCGGTGGAGCTTGCGAATTTCATGGAGATCGAACGCTATTCGCACGTCATGCACATCGTCTCGACGGTGGAGGGGAATCTGCGGAGCGACCTCACCGCCCTCGACGCGCTCGCCGCCGCGTTTCCGGCGGGGACGGTATCGGGGGCGCCGAAGGTACGGGCGATGGAGATCATAGACGAGATCGAACCGACGAGGCGCGGCCCATACGCCGGGGCGATGGGATATTACGGCGTGGACGGTCGCCTCGACACGTGCATCACACTCCGAACCGCGCTCGTCAAAGAAGGAGTCGTCCATTTCCAGGCGGGGGGCGGTGTCGTCGCGGACTCCGTGCCGAAGCTCGAGTATGAGGAGAGCCGGAACAAGGCGCGGGCGATGGAGCGGGCGTTGGAAGTATCCCGGAGTCGGGGGATGTGGCTTTGAACTGCTTCGGGCATCAGCTTTTTGCCACCTTCGACGAAAGGTCGTTCCGGGCGGTGAAGCCTTTATGTGGCGGGAACTTCGCCGTGCTTCCGGCCGACGCGGAATGAAGGTTCGGGCTTCAGCGTGTCTGGTAAAGTTGCTTTATGAGGCCGACGAAGGTGCCAAACATAGGAGAGGTCATCCGGAATGCCGTCGCGTTCGATTCCAAGAATTCACGCGAAGAAATGATGAACGCCGACTCGCTGCCGGAGTCCGTCGAAAAACTATTCGAGATGCTTCATGGGCGAGAGGTGGATTATTTGCTCGTCGGCGGGGTCGCGATGCTCGGGTATGTCGAGGGACGGAACACGGAGGACATAGACGTGATCCTCGCCGCCTCCGATCTCGAAAAACTGCCCGAGATTGTAGTGGAAAGCCGCGACTCAGATTTCGCAAGGGGAGCGTTCGAATGTCTTCGAGTGGATATGCTTCTCACCGACAACCCCCTTTTCGAGGAAGTCGGGATAAGATACGCCACGACCGTGCAATTCGCCGAGCGCGAAATTCCGTGCGCGACGACGATCGGTCTCTTGCTCCTCAAACTTTATGCGCTCCCTTCGCTGTATCGGCAAGGAAACTTCGCGAGGGTCGGGCTTTATGAGAACGACGTTGCGACTTTGATTCAGGCTTATGACCTTGACCTCGAACCGATCCTCGGGAGGCTCTCGCGCCACCTCGGAGCGGACGATCTCGCCGCCGTGCGCGACATCGCCTCCGAAATCCTGGGCCGGATCGAGCGTTTCCGAAGAGGGCAAAGTGGAGGCGGAGAAGACCGGAGAGATTCATAGCCCGTCCGAAACCGTGAGACGCGCTTTCGCGCGCACCCATGATCGGCGATGGCATCCTCCATCCGCAGCACCATAGCCGCCACTACGCCGACGCAAGCCAAACCGCCACCCGGAGCGGAGCGGGCCGGATACCCGATCCCGCGCCGACCCTCGAATCTCGGCGACATCTTCGCCGTCCACGCCCGCCATCTCGAAAAGCAGACGATCTCCAAAAACGCCCCTCGCCTCACCACGCACCCGGCAAACGTGATAACATCCACACGGATGGTATATGGATGCCAAAAGGAGGTTGAAAAATGGCGACGAGTGATTTGGAGAAGATCACGATAAACATGGCTCCGGTGGACTTGGGGAAGGTGGATCTTTTGGTGCGGGAGGGTTTTTATCAAAACCGCACTGATTTCATCCGGACGGCGATCCGGAACCAGATATCCACTCACGCCGAGACGGTGAGGGAGACTGTCTCCCGCAAAGAACTGGTATACGGCCTCCAGCATTACGCCCGCCGTGACCTCGAAGCCGTGCGAGCGGCGGGTGAGATGCTGGAAATCAAAGTAGTGGGTCTGGCGAGCATCGCCGACGACGTGGAGCCGGAACTGGCATTGGCGACCATCGGATCCATCGTCGTGCTCGGAGCTTTCCGGGCGCGTCCCGAGATGAAGGCGGCTTTGGCGGATCGAACCCGGTCATCGTAAATCAACGAGAGAGGCGGAGATATTTATGAATAGCGATATGCAGCGCGGCATGGCGGAGGCGACTCGCCTCACGCGAGAAGGGCGACTCGCCGAGGCGACCGCCCTCATCCAGCGCACGCTCGGAGGGGGCTTCCCGCCGACCTCGCCGGAGAGTTCCGATGATGTGATCGAAACGACCTCCCGCATCGTGGATGAGACTTCGCAATCCGAGGCATCAAAGTCCGAGGCTTCGCAGTCCGAAGCCCGGCGGCCCGAGGCTCCTTCGCGTCAGGCGACGCATAATCTTCGGCCCGCCCCGGCGCCGAAGCGCCGCCACCGGGGAGTGCCGCGTATGCCGGGCGATGTTCCCGGAGCGACAGAAAATCCTACCGATTCCGAGGTGGGGCGGTTCATCGAGAGGTCGTACTCGAACCGGGCGGGGACGCGCGCTTATAAGCTGTATGTTCCGAGTGGCTACGTGGGGCAGGAAGTATCGCTCGTGGTCATGCTTCATGGATGCACGCAGGATCCGGACGACTTCGCGGCGGGGACTGGCATGAACGCGCTCGCCGAGGAGCATACTTTTCTCGTCGCGTATCCCGCTCAGTCTCGTGGCGCGAACATGCAGGGTTGCTGGAACTGGTTCGATGCGGGCGATCAGCGACGTGGGATGGGGGAGCCGTCCATCATCGCGGGTATCGCGTGCGAGGTCATCGGCGAATACAACGTGGAGCCGGGCCGGGTTTATGTTGCCGGGATGTCGGCGGGCGGGGCGATGGCGGCGATCATGGGCGCGGCGTACCCCGACCTCTTCGCCGCCGTCGGCGTCCATTCCGGCCTCGCCCCCGGCGCCGCCTGCGATCTCGCCTCCGCTTTCTCCGCGATGCAAGGCGGAGGGAAAAGCTCCGCGGGGCGGGTCGCCGAAGGAGCCGCCCGTACCGTGCCGGTGATCACGTTCCACGGCGACCGCGACACGACCGTCCATCCCCGAAACGCCGATCAAATCCTCGCGCACTTCCGGGGCGCCGACGAGTCCGCCTCTCCGGTGAAGGTTCGGCAGGGACAGGCGTCCGGTGGATACGCATACGTCCGCGCCACCCGCCACGACGAAGAAGGCCGGGCCGTCATGGAGCAATGGACCGTTCGGGGACTCGGGCACGCCTGGTCGGGGGGGAGCCGCTCCGGCTCGCACACCGACGCCAAAGGCCCCGACGCCTCGGCGGAGATGGTGAGGTTTTTCCGAAGTCAAGAGACGGGCGGACACTCGGGCGGCTGACGGCGGGCAAGAGTTCCATCGTCGGCGGGTTCGTGGGTCGGGAGGTCGCTTCGCTCCAATTCATGAGATCGCGGGTCGCATTTCCCGACATCACGAAGCGGAGCGATCTCCCGATTTCACGACCTCACAGCGGATTGCACAAGCGCTGAGCGCAACCCGCGCACGCGCTTCTCAGCCCGTTTCTCTCTATGAAGTCGGTCGCCGCGTCGGCGAATTCGGCGAGGAGATCACCCGCCACGGGGGGAAAGCTCCTTGCCAATGGCGAGTATGCTCGACTGCTTCCCTCGCCGCGAAAGTCGCCACTCGATCATGACGCGTCCCCATGAACGACCGCGACGCTTGCGCGGAACTCGTCTGCCGGACTCACGACATTTCCGGAATGGATTCTCAACCGCAGCTTACGGCTCCGGGGTGTAGTCGGGGCCGACGATGACTTTTATCGCCCTCGGAAGAACGGTGAATTCGGCGGGTTCATCGCCGATGACCTCGCCGTCCACCGTGAACTCGATGGTGCCAGGCTCCGACACGACCCGGATCTCCTTCGCCCGGGCGAAGAATACGCCCTCCTTGTCGAGATAGTCCGAGTCGCCGAGGGCGGTCGGGGCGATGCCGAGCGCGTCCACGAGGCCGACGTCCTCGATGACGACGAGGTCGAGGAGTCCATCCTCGGGGTTGGCGCGGGGCGAGGCGAGCCAGCCCCCTCCGGCGTACCGGCAGTTTCCGACGGCGAGGTTGAAAGCCCGAACCACCTTCTCCTCGCCGTCGAGAAAGAGATGGACCTCCGGCGGCTCGTAGTCACGGGCCGCCTCGAGCGAGGATATGAGATACGCGAGCTTCCCCCACTTCTTCTTCGTCTCCGGGTCGGCGGACTCGGATATCTCCGCCCCGAGGCCGCCAGTCGCCACGTTGATGAAGAACCTCTCGCCGACGCCCGTCGAAACGACCCTCGCCGCGTCGAGATGGCGGACGCGGTTCTCGCGGAGGACTTTCTCGGCCTCGTCCGGGTCTTCGGGGATGGCGAGGGTCGCCGCGAGGTCATTTCCGGTTCCGGCGGGGAGGAGGCCGAGGGTTACGTTCTCGGGGAAGCCGGCTTGGCCGAGTCCGTTTATGACCTCGTTTATCGTGCCGTCCCCGCCCGCGACTATGAGGAGGCCGTCAGTCCATTCTTTCGCGGCTTCACTCGCGTCGCCGGAATCCTCCGTCTCGATCCACTCGACCTCGAAGTCTTCGAGTTCGGCCCGGATCTCCTCGGGATCGTATCCGCCTCCGCCCGATGCGGGGTTGCAAATGACGCGCGCCTTCAGCTTGGCTTCCTCGATGGTCATGTTTCCACGCCTTTCTCTTCGGGCGGCACGGTGGGGAGCGTCGCTCCCCCGCTGCTTTTCCGGGTCGCCTCGCTCTTCAGTCTTCCGGGTAGCTTACCCTGTTTGCCGACGCTCGGAGCTTCCGGCCGCGGCGGCGAGCTCCATCTCGAAGACGACCTCCGAGCGGACGCTTTCGAGGAGTCCGGCGAGCTTCGTTTTATTGCCCGACTTCGACCACCGGAGCGCGTAGTCGAGCCATGCGAGCGACTCGTGGTTGGCGGTTCGGTTCGCCTCGTCCAAAACCATTCTCTAATCCCTCGTGAAGATGATGTACACCGCGTGGATCAAGCCGGGGAAATACCCGAGTATCGTCAGCAATATATTCAGCCAAAAATGGAACCCGATCCCAACCTGGAGAAAAACCCCGAGCGGCGGTATGAGTATCGAGAAAATGAGCCGGATTATGTCCATGTAAAGCGCTTCCTTTCATATGAGGAACCGAGTGCGGAGAATCGCCCCCGGCGACAGTTCGCTGTCTATTTGAGGCGGTCTTTGACGTCGCCCTTCGTGTCCTTGAGGTCGCCCTTGTTTTGACCCTTCTTTCCCTCGCGCTTCTTCGAGTCGTCGTTCGCCATGCGGTTTCCTTTCGGGTCGTTGCTTTGCCGGATGCTTCGTCGGTGTTTGGCCGGGTCTCACCTCCTCTCGAAGCCCCGGCGGCGTCCGGTTCTGGCTCCCCACGCGCCGCCGACGGCTCCTCCGAGGAAGGGGACGAGGAGCGCGAGGACGCCGGAGACGGAGAGTATAGCGCTGAGGTTTTGCGGTGCGCCGTCCGGGACGGCGGGGAGCGCGACCCCGCCGAGATTGTCGAGGAGGCCCGCGCCCGCGACCGCGCCTATGGCGGCAAGCATGGCTATGAGCGCGAGGCCCGCGAGCGGCACGAGGAGGCCGTGTTTGAGTCCGGAGCGACTCGAGATCCGGCCCGCCGCATACCCACCGACGATGTACGCGAGGAAGAGGGTGGCGAGCAGCCCGACGACGCCCGCCACTCCGCCCTCGGTGGCCGAAGAGCCTCCGCCGCCGAGGAGCGCGGCGACCACGCCGCCGATTATTCCGCTCAAGATCAAAGCGGCTCCGAGCGCGGTGAGAAGGCCGAGGACGACGCCGGTCCAACTCGTGCCGAGCTCGGCCTCTTCGCGTCGGCTCCTCTCGGCGGCGGCTTGGTTTTGCCTCGCCCTCTCCCGATCCCGCTCGAGCCTGTCGAGCCTGCCGCCGTCGGCGCTTTCACGGTTCGCTTCTTTCTCGGACATCCCGGTTCTCCTCCCCGCCCGGCTTCAGCTTTGGTTCCCGCTTCGGCTTCCGTCCCGGGGCGCGCCGTCTTTTTTGCGTTTGCTCCGGTCGCGGTATTTGCGCCAGACGAACGGCGCGGCGGCTATGAGCAGTTTTCTGAGGATTCTTCCCACGTCCCATTCCTTTCGCTTCCTTTTGTTTGTATTTGACATGCCGGAGCCCGGGAGGGTTGCACCGAATTCTCTGAGCGGGCGAACCCGCGCCGATACCGGGCCGAAAACTATGGCGATGAGAGGTCTATATACTGCCCGCATGAAAATCGGCAGCAACGGAACCGGGGAGAAAGCTGTCTAAAGTAGTAAAAC
>Ga0136627_1000304_pt1 | contig 17676 bp, 18 predicted proteins | sample AntDrymUQ4892206_2_FD_104652 | JGI IMG/M metagenome (GOLD analysis project Ga0136627, IMG submission 104652) | Polar desert sand microbial communities from Dry Valleys, Antarctica - metaG UQ489 (22.06) | ecosystem: Environmental > Terrestrial > Soil > Desert | place: Antarctica: Dry Valley... | reverse complement strand
CGCGTCGGAGTAGGGCGGCGCACAGCAGCACAGCAGCACCAGCGGCTCCGGCCCCTCGTTGACGAGCTGGTGCTCCGTACCGGGCGCGATGACGACGCAGTCCCCGGCGCGGACGCCGGTATCCTCGCCGCCGAGGAGCATGCGGCCTGCGCCGGAGGTGAAGAGGTAGATCTCCTCCGCGGCGCGGTGGTAGTGCGCCTCCGTGCTCGCGCCGGGCGGCACCGTGGCTTGCGCGAGCGACTGGTTGGCGGCGTTGCCCGTAGGCACGCCGGCCAGCTCGCGGATCTCGGATCCGTCGAGGGTGACGAACGGCTCGCGCGTGTCGAGTCGCGTGCGCTTCACGGCGTGAAGCCTAACGGCCCGCCCCGGGGGAAGGGGCGGGCCGCTGCTCGGTCAGGCGACCGCGCGCCGGGCCGACTCCGCGTCGATCCGGTGGGCCAGCCGCGCCGCGGCGTACGCCGCCCGCCCGCGAATCGGCGGGGGGTGGAGGCGTCGCTCGGGGACTACGACGCGGGGCGCGCGCCGGACGCGGTCAGCGGCCAGCGTGCGGTACAGCTCGAACTGCAACTGGGAATGCATGATGGTGCGACTCCTCGGTGGGTCGGTGGGACTGGATGGGTGAGGAGCCGCCCGCGAGCGACGACGCATGGCGGGTGGGAGCGCAACCTCTACGGCAGCGATCGCGGGCGGCTCACGATGCCCGCGGACGTACTGCGTCCTGCTGGCTGACGGGAGTCAGCGGGAGACGCGGAAGTCGGCGAGCAGGCCGGCGTGGACGAGGCCACGCGCGGCCCAGTCGGGAATCCTGGGGTCGAAGCACATGGTGGTCGTCACAGCGGTCTACTCACCTCCTGAACAGCAAGTCGCGTCTGGTTGCGGTCCGATGACGGTATCAGCCGATCGCCCGTTCGCGCAAGCGATCGGGGGGGTCGCTACGCGGCCGCGGCAGCGAGGTCGACGCCGATCACCTTCAACCGGCGCGAGAGCGCGGTGAAGGCGAAGGCGTTTATCTCCTCGGAGTCGTAGCCCAGCAGCGTCCAGTGCCGAGGGTCGGCGCCGGGCGGCACGAGCACGCCGGCGGCGGTCGGCAGGAGGACCATCAGCCGCTCGGCGATGCGCCGCCGGATGCCCGGGTCGGCGGCCTTCTGCTGCAGGAACCAGGTGCCGTAGGCGACGTGCCGGTGCTCGTCGGTGGCGATGCGCCGGAAGCCCGCGGTGAAGCCGGGCAGGATGTCGAGCTCCTCGAACGTGCGCGTGATGAAGTGCTGGCCGGTGAGTGCGAGCGTTCCCTCGATCACCATGTGGTAGGTCGTGACGAAGTCGACCTTGGCACCGAGGTCGCGCGGGTCGGCGATCAGCGCTCTGCCCGCCTCGACGAGATGGCCGTCGAACAGCGTCAGGAAGTCGGCGGAGACCTGCCGGCGCGCCGCCTCGAGCCGGCGCTCGAACGTGTCGTCGAGGCCCAGCACCTGGTCGTAGAAGCGGTCGAAGTGCTGCGCGTGGCGCGCCTCGTCCACCTGCTGCGTAGTGAGGAAGGCCTCCTCCGACTGCGTCTCGTAGGCCATCACGAGGCCGGAGAACTGCGTCGTCACGCGCTCCTCGCCGACGAAGAAGGACGACAGCGACCAGGCGATGTCCTGCTTGTCCTGCGCGCTCAACGCGGCCCAGTCGGCCCTGTCGCGCTCGAGGTCGATCGCGTGCGCCGACCACGGCTGGCGCTCCCACAGCTCGTACAGCGCCTGCGGGTCCATGAGCCGGATCGCGCCGAGCTTCGCGGGGTCGGCGAGCGTCCCGACGTCGCCCTGCGTGGTCAGTTCGAGAAGGTGGGCCATGCGGCAATCGTGCCACTCTGCTGACGGTGCGTCAATATCACTTCGGATCCAGTGCCCGGAACTCACCCGTCTCGAGCTCCCGCTCGACCTCCGCGTCGATCTCGTGCTCGGAGGTGTCCGGGTCGGCGTGCCGGAGCTGCCAGGCGCGCAGGCGCCGCAGCTTGAGGATCTCGAGGACCAGCACGAGGTAGACGCTCGCCGCCAGCGCGAGCGCGAAGCACACCGCCATCACGAGCGACCAGCCGAAGTCGAGGTCGCCGCGGTCCGAGTAAGGCACGAACCGCAGTGCGACGGCGAGGCCGGCCATCGTCACGGTCCAGCCGTAGAGGTAGAGCACGGTCCGCCGCTGCGAGAAGCCGATCCGGTGGAAGCGGTGATGGAAGTGGTTGGAGTCGGCCCGGTAGACCGGCCTTCTGTACTTGATCCGCTTGGCGACGACGAAGCCGGTGTCCAGGAACGGGACGGCCAGCACGACGAGCGGCACGATCAGCGCGATCAGGGCGTTCGTCTTGAGCGATCCCTCGACGATCACGCCGCCGAGCAGCAGCCCGAGCAGGTTGGACCCGCAATCCCCCATGAAGACCGAGGCCGGGTGGAAGTTGTGGACCAGGAAGCCGAGCGCGGCGCCAGCCGTGATGGCGGCGAGCACGCCCGCGGACTCCTTGCCCAGGTCGAACGCGATCACGGCGAAGGCGGCCGCCGAGATCGCGCAGACGCCCGCGGCGAGGCCGTCGATGCCGTCGGAGAAGTTCACGACGTTCATGACCGCGACGAGCCCGATGAGCGTCAGCACGTCGCCGGCTTGGTCGAACTCGACGCGGCCGAGGAACGGCAGGGTCACGACGTCCACGCTGACACCGGACAGCACGAGCACCAGCGCGGCCGCCACCTGGCCCGCGAGCTTGGCGGGCGCGGCCAGTTCCCGCCAGTCGTCGAGCGCCCCCACCGCGGTGACCACCGCGGCGCCGCCGAGGATGCCCTTCGTCGGCTGCGACATCGGAACGAGGAGCAGCGCCGCGACCAGCACGGCGGCGAAGATCGCGAGCCCGCCGAGCAGTGGCGTCGCCTCGCGCGCGAGCCCGCGCTCCTTGACGCGGTCCACCGCGCCGATCCGGCGGGCGAGCCGCGCCACGAGCGGGGTGAGGAGCGCCGCCACGGCGAGGGCGACGAGGAAGCCGACGGGCGCAGCGGTGGCGAGGCCTCCGGCCGAGACAGGTGCGTCGTCCTTCATGGGCGCCAGGAAGGATCGCAGGGGCCCCGGCGCGGCCGACCCTGCACATAAGCACCCATGCGGTGCTTATGCGCAGGGTCGGCCGGTTCAAACAGTCGTCGCGGGCGCGCCGAGGTGCGTGTAGAGCGGGTAGCGGTCGGTGATCGCCGCGACGCGGTCGGTCAGCTCAGCGCGAGCCAACTCGAAGCCCGGCTGCAGCGCCGCGGCGATGATCCGGCCGATCTCCGTGAAGTCGTCGGCCTGGATCCCGCGGGTCGCCAGCGCCGAGGCTCCGACGCGCAGGCCCGAGGAGACCGCCGGCGGGCGCGGATCGAACGGCACCGCGTTGCGGTTGACGGTGATGCCGATCGAGTGCAGGCGGTCCTCCGCCTGCACGCCGTCCAGCTCGGAGTCGCGCAGGTCGACCAGCACGAGATGGACGTCTGTGCCGCCGGTCAGCACGTTCACCGCACTGCCTCGGCCGGAGGACTCCCCATCGGCTTTCGCATCGCCGCTTGGCTCGCCGGCACTCAGCAGCTCGGCCGCGATCGCCCTCGCGCCCGCGACGGTGCGCTCCTGGCGCTCCCGGAACGCGGCCGAGGCGGCGATCCGGAACGCGACCGCCTTGCCGGCGATCACATGCTCGAGCGGGCCGCCCTGCTGGCCGGGGAAGACCGCCGAGTTGATCTTCTTCGCGTACTCCTCGCGGCACAGGATGAGCCCGCCGCGCGCGCCGCCGAGCGTCTTGTGCACCGTGCTGGTCACCACGTCGGCGAAGGGCACCGGGTTGGGATGCACGTCGGCGGCGACCAGCCCGGCGAAGTGCGCCATGTCGACCATGAGCAGCGCTCCGACCTCGTCGGCGATCGCCCGGAAACGCGCGAAGTCCAGGATCCGCGGGTAGGCCGACCAGCCCGCGAGCAGCAGCTTCGGCCGGCGCGCCTTGGCGATCCGCTCGACCTCGTCCATGTCGATGCGGTGGTCGTCGGGCGAGACCTCGTACGGCACGATCTCGTACAGCCGGCCCGACACGTTGAGCTTCATGCCGTGGCTGAGATGGCCGCCATGGGGCAGCGCGAGGCCCATGATCGTGTCGCCCGGCTCCAGCAGCGCGTGGTAGACGGACGCGTTGGCCTGCGCGCCGGCGTGCGGCTGCACGTTCGCGTGCTCGGCCCCGAACAGCGCCTTCGCGCGATCGATCGCGAGCTGCTCGATCACGTCGACGTGCTCGCAGCCGCCGTAGTAGCGCTTGCCCGGGTAGCCCTCGGCGTACTTGTTCGTGAGCACGCTCCCCTGGCACTCCAGGATCGCCTCGGGCACGAAGTTCTCCGAGGCGATCATCTCGAGCGTGCGCTGCTGGCGCTCGAGCTCGAGGCCGATGGCTTCCGCGATCTCGGGATCGACGTCGGCCAGCGGACGCTCGAAGTAGTCGGGCTGCAGCTCGGTCATGGGGGTGGTTCTCCGGACGGCGGGGCGGGTGGCGGCCCGAGGACCGTACCAACCGCCTCAGCCGGGACCGCTCCGGCCCGCAACACGGTCCAGGCTCCCGCCGCCTCGTAGGAACGGAGGTCCAGCACCGTGGACGGCGTGCCGGGCAGCTCGCCGCCGTCGAGCACGAGGTCGGCGCCCGCCCGGATCGCCTCCGGGACGTCGGCCAGCCGCCGCGCGTCGCGGGCGCCCGCCGCGTTGGCCGAGCTCTGCAGCACCGGCACTCGCACGGCCCGGAGGGCGGGCAGCGCCGGGACGCGCAGCCCCAAAGTCGCGGGGTCCGCGCCGCACGCGAGCGGATAACGGCGTGCCGGGTTGGCCAGCAGAAGCGTCACGCCGCCCGGCAGCAGCCGCTCGAGCGCCGCGTGCGTGCGCGGGCCCAACTCGCCCAGCTCGGCCAGCGCCGCCTCGAGGGAGAAGAACATGACCGCCGCGGGCTTGTGGGAGGCGCGACCCTTGAGCGCGTAGAGCCGCTCGACCGCGGCGCGGTCGTCGGGGGCGCACGCGAGCCCGTAGACGGTGTCGGCCGGGAAGACCGCCACCCCTCCCCTCCGGATGCACCGCTCGAACGGCGCGGCGCCGGTCATCCCGACCGGCGGCCGACGAGCACCCGCTCGATGCCCGCGAGGTCGAGCAGGACCTCGACGTCCGGAAACCCGGCTTCACGGATCAGGGCTCCGACCGCCGCCGCCTGGCCGGCGCCGATCTCGACCACCACCAGGCTCGCCTCCGTCGCGCCGGCAGCCGGCAGCAGCCGGCGCACGACGTCCAGCCCGTCCGGTCCCGCGCGCAGCGCCAGGGCCGGCTCATGGCAAGCGATTTCGGGCGCCAGCACAGCGCGGTCCTCGACGTAGGGCGGGTTGGAGACGATCGCGTCGAGCGGGCCGGCGACGTCCGCCAGCAGGTCGCCGTGGTGGAAGGCGACGTCGAGCGCGAGCCGTCGCGCGTTGGCGCGCGCCACCGCCAGCGCCTCGGCGCTGGTGTCAGTGCCGAGCACCTCGAGGTCCGGCCGCTCCGTCGCTATGGCCAGCGCGATCGCGCCCGAGCCGGTGCCGACGTCGCACACGCGGGCGCCGGCGGCGAGGCGACAGCCGGTGGCGAGGCCTCCGGCCGAGGCAGGACCGAGCACCGCCTCGACGACGTGCTCGGTTTCCGGGCGCGGGATCAGCACGCGCGGGTCGACGGCCAGCTCGATCGAGCGGAAGCCCTTGCGGCCGAGGATGTAGGCGACCGGCTCGCGCTCGCGCCGGCGTGCGGCGTACGTCATGAACCGCCGGGCCGCATCCGGCTCGATCGGTCGCGCGGGATCCGAGACCACCACGGCGCGATCGACCCCCATGGCGGCGGCGAGCAGCACCTCGGCGTCGAGCCGCGGGGTCTCGCAGCCCGCTGCGGTGAGCGCGATCAGCGCCGAGTCGAGCGCATCGCGGATCGATGTCTGTCCGAGCGGGCGCCGCATTCGAGACTCCAAGCCTACGGAGAGACGGGCGCACGAGGACGCCGCCGGCCGGGCGAGGATTCGCCCCGGCCGTGCGTCGCCATCGGGGCCGTACCGGCGCCCCACACCCGGTCGTGCCGTCAGGAGGTTCCTGTCGTGCATCGGCGCGCGCGGGCGCCGGCCGCATGGGGTCGGTACCCCAGCCGCGCGTCAGCCCGCGGCGGCGTCGAGCCGGCGACGCTTCTCGTCGTCCTGCAGGGCGGCCGTGAAGTCGTCGAGCTCGCCCTGCAGGAGCTGGTCGAGGTTGTGGGCGGTGTGCTTGATCCGGTGATCGGTGACGCGGCGCTCAGGGAAGTTGTACGTGCGGATCTTCTCCGCCCGCTCCCCGGTGCCGACCTGTGCGCTGCGGGTCGCCGCCTGCTCTGCCTGCTGCTCGGCGAGCTTGGCCTCGAAGAGGCGTGCGCGCAGGACCTTCATGGCACGCTCGCGGTTCTGCAACTGGGACTTCTCGTCCTGCATGGAGACGACGATCCCGGTCGGCTTGTGGGTCATGCGCACGGCCGAGTCGGTGGTGTTGACCGACTGGCCCCCGGGTCCCGAGGAGCGATACACGTCGATCTCGAGGTCGTTCTGATCGACGTGCACGTCGACGTCCTCGGCCTCGGGCAGCACCGCCACCGTGGCGGTCGAAGTGTGGATGCGCCCCTGGGACTCGGTCTCGGGCACCCGCTGCACGCGATGCGTGCCGCCCTCGAACTTGAAGATGGAGTAGGCGCCGTCGCCGCGCACCTCGAACGTGTACGCGCCGTCGGAGGCGTTCATGGTCTCCGTCTTGAAGCCGCGGCGCTCGGCGTAGCGGGTGAGCATGCGATACACGTCGCCGGCCCACAGGCTTGCCTCGTCGCCACCCGCGCCGCCGCGGATCTCGACGATCACGTTCTTGTCGTCGGAGGGGTCGCGCTCGACCATCGCGAGCCGGATCGCCTCCTCGAGCTCGGCACTGCGCGCTCTGGCGCCGTCGAGCAGCTCGCGCAGCTCGGGATCCTCGCCGTCCTCCGCGAGCAGCTCCTGCGCTCCCGCGGCGTCATCCTGCGCGCGGCGCCACGCCTCCGCGAGCTTGGCCGCCGCGGCGAGCTGGGTGTACGAGCGCCCGGCCTCGGCGTAGCGCTGCCGGTTTCCGATCACCGCGGGGTCGGACATCTGCGCCTGCACCTCGGCGTGGCGCGCCTCGATCTGGTTCACCAGCAAGCGGATCATGCGGGAACGAAGTCTAGGTCCACGCGCCCGGAGCTCGCGCGCGCCGGAGCCTCGGCCGCGAGCACCGCGCCCAACGCCGCGAGCGCCACGGCGAGCTGCTCGCGGTCGGGCTCCCGCGTCGTGAGCCGCTGCAGCGCCACGAGGGGCGCGAGCAGGCGCTGCGCACGCGCGCGCACCGCCCAGCGGATCAGTTCGAACGCCACGCCCGCCGCGAGCGGCACGACGAGGATGCGCGAAGCGACCAGCCCGGGCCATCCCGGCTCACCGAGCAGCGCGACGAGGGCGCCGGCGAGAATCATCACCAGCGCCAGGAAGCTGGTGCCGCAGCGCGGATGCAGGCGCGGGCAGCGGTCGGCATGCGCAGGGGTGAGAGGCAGTCCCGCCTCGTGACAGGCGACCGCCTTGTGCTCGGCGCCGTGGTACTCCAGCACGCGCCGCATGTCGCCCCGCCGCCCGAGCAACGCGAGGTATCCGACGAGGAAGGCGACGCGCAGCACCGCTTCGGCCGGCACCCCCAGCCCCGCGAGGCGCGCGACGGCGGCGGGCGCGACGAGGAAGAGCGCGACCCCGAGCGCGAGCGAGATGCCCAGGACCGTCGCGTCGGCGCGGGCGGACGGTCCGCGGCGCTCGGCTTCGGGCAGCCGCCAGTCGGCGGACACCGCGATTGCGCGGGCCCCGATCCGCAGTGACTCAACCAGCGCTGCAACGCCCCGGATGACCGGAAGGCGCAGGAGCCGGCGCTGCGGAGTCCGCTCGGGGAGCCCGAACCGCCGCACCTCCACGTCCCCCCCCGGCGTCCGCACCGCGACCGCCCAGAAAGGCCCGGCGCGCATCATCACGCCTTCGAGCACCGCCTGCCCACCGACGGTGGCGGCATCGGGAAGGCGGCTCTCGCCGGACATGGACTGGGTCTAGCCGACCCGGCCGCTAGCGCGCGCGCTTGGCGGCGCGGCGCTTGAAGCGCTCGACGCGGCCGCCGGTGTCGACCAGCTTCTGCTTGCCCGTGTAGAACGGGTGGCAGTTGGAGCAGATCTCCACGCGGATCTCGGACGTGGTCGAGCGCGTCGTGAACTCGTTGCCGCACGTGCACCGCACGTGGGACTCGACGTACTCAGGATGGATGTCGGTTTTCATGGTTTCTCCAGTGTAGAGCGGGGCTCCAGCCCCTGGCGAGGGCGTCGCGGCTCCAGCGCACCGCCCTCGAAGCGCGCGCTGAGGAACGCAAGCCCGCCCGGAGCGCCGCTCGAGCCGGCCAGCTTCGCCAGCAACGGCGCGTCCAGCAGGGCGGCCGCCATCACGAGCACATCGTCGCGGCGGAGGTCGACTGTCGCCGCGCGCAGATGGCCCCCGCCCACCGGGCTGAGCGCCGCCGCGGCGGGGGGAAGCAGCACGGCCTGGCTTCCGCCTCGCAGGAGCACGCAGCCGACCCCGCCCGCCCGCAACCAGGCGAGCCGCCCGTCGAGCGCGCTCACGCTCGCGATCGCCAAGCCCAGGCGCTCGCCGGCGTCCAGCTCGACTCGGCTGCGCTCGGCGAGCTGGGCCGGCGCGTACCACGGCGTGGTGCCCCACGTGCGCGCGACGTCGGCGGCGCGCGGCCCGGCGGCGATCCCCAGCAGCAGCCCGTTACGGAACGGCTGCGCGACCGGGATGCCGCCGCGCCCTGGCCGCACGGTGCACACCGCAGGGACATGGGTGGCGAGCCGGCCACCCTCCCAGTGCGCCATCGCGACAACGGTGCCGGTCGGCCCGCTCACGATGGTGAAGTCGTCCATCAGGCGCCGCGCGCCCGGCAGTCCGAGCCCGAGCGATCCGCCCGTCGAGACGCCGTCGCGCAGCGCCGCGGTCGCCACGTCGACCTCGTCCGCCAGCCGCCGCACCATGCGGCCGGGAACCATCAGCTCGGCAGGTAGCGCACGACGACGACCAGCGCGTCGTCGCGCTCCTTCGCGTGCCGGGCGAGGATCCGGTCGGCGATGGCCTGGGCCGAGCCGCCCGGGGTGATCGACCGCGCGAAGCCGGAGTCGATGCCGTCGGTGGCGAGCACCATCACGTCGCCCTCCTGGACGTCGGTCCCGGTCACACGGATCGACGGGAGGTTGTAGCCCACCACCCCGCCCTTGGTCAGCGCGCCTTCGGTCGGCGCCGGTCGGGCGGGATCGGATCCCGCGCGTACCAGCCGACCCTCGACGTTGCCGACGCCGGTCCAGCTCAGGTGCCCGGTTCCGAGGTCGAACCAGGCGAGCGTCATGACCGCGCCGCGGGTCCGCGCGAGCGCCCGATGGCAGGCCTCGATCAGGTGCCCGGGCTCCTCGTCCGGGTGCGCGCTCAAAACCTCCGCCGCGGCCTCGGCGGCGGCGGCGGCGTCGCCGCCGTGGCCGAGCCCGTCGATGGCGGCGACGAGCGCGCCGCCCTCGTAGGCGACGAGCACCGCGCGGTCGCCGGAGCGCCACTCACCCGGCAGCGCCCGCTCGGCCACACCGAGCTCGAGCCGGGAGGGCCAGCGGCTGTCGTCGCGGTCAGGCACGAGTCCACTTGACGAGCCGGATGGTGGTGCCGACGCCCGGCTCGGTGGCGAGCTCGAAGTCGTCGACCAGGCGCCGCGTGCCCGGCAGCCCGAGGCCGAGGCCGTTGCCGGTCGTGTAGCCGTCCCGCATGGCGAGCTCCACGTCGGCGATGCCGGGGCCGTCGTCGCTCGCGACCACCTCGATGCCCTCCCGCGCTCCCTGGCGGACCACGCGCAGCGCGACCTGGCCCATGCCGGCGTAGGTCGTGATGTTGCGCGCCACCTCGGAGATGGCGGTGGCGAGGAGCGTCAGGTCCGTGCTCGTGAAACCCAGGCTCGCCCCCATCGTGCGAGCCTCCTGGCGGGCGGTGACCACGTCGGCGTCCGTCCGGATCGCCACCCGGATGTCATCCGCCACCGGGGTCCGACTCCCCCTTGAGCTGGTGCTGGAGGAAGGCCAGCCCTTCCTCCAGGTCCAGCGCGGTGTGGACGTCCTCGAAGTTCATGCCGAGCTGCACCATCGCGAAGGCGACCTCGGGCTGGATGCCGACGATCACCGTCTCGGCGCCACGCAGCCGGGTCATGTGCGCGATGCCGCGCAGCGAGCGCGACACGAACGAGTCCATCACGTCCAGCGCGGTGACGTCCACCACGATCCCGCGCGAGCGAAAGCGGCCCACCTGGACCATCACGTCGTCCTGCAGGCGGATGACGTCGGTGTCGGTGAGCGCCGCCTGGATCGATGCGATCAGGAACGGGCCCTGCTTGAGGATCGGGACCGCCATCTCAGAGCACCGCGCTAGCGGACCTCGACCTGCGAGGCCTCGGCGCCGCGCAGCACCTCGTAGCCCAGCAGCCGCTCGGCTTCCTCGATGCCGCCCTGCAGGTCGCCGACCGCGTTGACCTTCCGGAGGTCGACGCCGATCGTGACGAGCGTCTGGGCGATCTCCGACGACAAGCCGGTGATGATCACGCTGGCGCCCATCAGGCGGGATGCCTCGACGGTCTGCACGAGGTGGTTTGCCACCGTCGAGTCGATCGTCGGAACGCCCGTGATGTCGATCACGACCACCTTCGCGCGGTTGGCCCGGATCCCCCGGAGGAGCTGCTCGGTCAACTGGCGCGCGCGCTGGGAGTCCAGCACGCCGATGATCGGCAGGATCAGCAGGCGCTCGCGCACCTGGAGGACCGGCGTGGAGAGCTCGCGAATCGCCTCCTGCTGCTGGCGGATGACCCGCTCGCGCTCCTGCACGAAGTTGATCGCCACCGTGTTGGCGATCCGGTTGGCGGCCGGCTCGTAGGCGTCGAGCACGCGGTTGAGCAGCTCGAAGTCGTCCTGGTACTTCTCGAACAGCGAGCGGGCCAGCACATCGCGCAGCAGCAGCACTATGCCGAGCACCTCGTCGGTCTCGACGCCGCGCGGGATGATGCGCTCGGACAGGTTGCGGGCGTAGTCCTGCAACGCCTCGACCGAGCCCGTCTCCAGCACCTCGACGTAGTTGTCGTAGACCGACGTGGCCTCGGAGAAGATCTCCTCCGGCGTCAGCGCCGTGAGCAGTTGGGCCTCGGTGATGCGCCGCGCCCACTCCTCGCGCAGCACCGTGCGGTTCTGCCGCAGGTGGGCGACGAGCTCGCGCAGCAGCGCGATGCTGGTGTCGGGCGGCAACGTGCCCTCGCCGGGCGCTCCGCTCTCGGGGTCAGCCATTCGTTGCCTCCGGGGGTCGAGGAGCGCCGGGAAGTATGCCGGTAACCGGGGCGTCCGGGAGCGGGCTCGGCCCCAGCACCAGGACGGCGATGTCGTCCCGCGGCCGTCCGCCCGCGGCTTCGAGGACCGCATCCTGCACCCGCTGGGCGACGCCGTCGGCGCCGAGGCCGGCGCACTGCTCCAGCAGCGCGGCGAGATCGCGGTGGCCGAAGATCTCCTCCCGGCCCGCCCGCACTTCGGTCACGCCGTCCGTGTAGAGGACAACCAGCTCACCCGGCGCAAGCTCGACGGCGACGTCGGCGAGCACCGGCGTGACGTCGGCGCCCAGGAGCGTGCCGAGCTGGCCTATCGGCTCGACCGCGCCCGAGCGGCGCAAGATCAGCGGCAGTGGATGGCCCCCGCAGGCGAGCGTCATGCGGGCGCCGCGCTCGTGGACCTCGAAATCGCAGAAGGCGACGGTGCAGAAGCGCCCATCGTCGCGTGCCTCTCGCAGCGCGCGGTGCAGCAGCGCGAGCACGGCGCTGGGCCGCGACTCGTACGCGGCCGCCGCCCGCAGCGTGTGCCGCGCCAGGGCGGTGACGGACGCCGCCTCGGGCCCCTTGCCGCAGACGTCGCCGATCAGCGCGGCGACCCTCCTGCCCCGCCCCGCCGGCTTTCCTGCCTCGCCGCTTCGCTCGTCGCGAGCCAGGAAGTAGTCGTAGAAGTCGCCACCGACCTCGATCCCCTCGCCGGCGGCGACGAAGCGCACCGCTGCGGTGAGGCCCGGCACGCCCGGCAGGCTCGGCGGCAGCAGGGAGCGCTGGAGCACCTGGGAGATGTGGCGTTCGCGCGTGTACGCCTGCGACTTGGCGATCGCCACGGAGGCGAGTTGGCCGAGCTGGGCGAGGATCGCCTCGTCGCGCGGCGTGAACACGCGCTCGCGTCGGTCGGCGACCTCGAGCAGGCCGAGCGGCCGGCCGGCGCTGCGCAGCACCACGCCGACCGGGGAGCCGGCCGCATCGCCCGTGGTACCGCCCGCCGGCGATGCGGCGCTCAGCCCGCGCGCGAACGGATCTCCCGACGTGCTCGAGATCGTCGCCTGCCGGGCGCCGAGCACCTGACGGGCCGCCTCGACGGTGAGCTGCAACACCTCCTCGGTGGTCATCGTCGCGTTGATCTTCACCGACGCCTCGGCGAGCGCGCGCAGCTGCATCACGTGCTCGTGCTCGAGGCGCGCCACCTCCTGCACCTCGTGGTATCCGCGGTGGGCGATCTCGAACGTGGAGAGCGCCTCCCCGAAGAACACGCCCGCCGCCCGCAGCAGCTCGCCGCGTCGCTCGGGATCGGGCTCCTCGCGCATCGCCTCCTGCGCGGCCTCGTGATGGGTCTCGGCGAGGTCGAGCATGCTCAGCTGCGCGCTGACCGCTTCCCGGCCGAGCGCGTAGGCGGTGCCCAGCTCCTGCTCGTCGCGGTGCGCGAGCCACGCGCGGAACGCCTCGTGGTAGCGGGCGCGCAGGGCGTCCGGAGACACGCTGGCGGGAGGCGCGGGCTCGGCCATGCGGCGCCAGCTTATGCGCTCGGGCCGGGCGGGGCTACGGCAGGCAGCTCGCCACCATGACGTTGTCGCCCTCACCGCGCTCCTCGACTGCCCCGGCGGCGTCGACGGTGACCGTCAGGAGCAGGTCGGGGTTGCAGGCGGGGCCGGTGAAGCCGAGCACGCCCGTCGCGCCGGCCCCCAGGCCGGCGAGGGCCACCGGCTCGAGCTCTCGCTCACCCACGCGCAGCCCGACCGTGAAGGCGTGAGCGGCGCTGCGTCCGGCGTTGCGCACGCTGACGGCATAGCGGCGTGTTTCCTCGTCGGGGCCGGGCAGGACGCTGAGCGCAAGCGCGGAGAGGTCGGGACGCAGGTCGGGCTGGCGGCAGCTCGCCGAGGCGATCCGCGCGCCCTTCAGGACGGCGCCGCCGGCGTCGAGCCAGCGGAAGCGCACAAGAGTCCGGTAGGCCGCCGGCGCGAGGAGGTTCTCGACCGTGCGGGCGTAGGAGTAGCGGCGCACCCCGGCGTCGGAGGACAGCCACTCGTCGAAGCCCTCGGCGATCACGCGCCGCCAGCCGCCGCGCGCAACGTCGCGGACCTGCAGCGTGAAGCGGACCTGCATCTGCGCGCTGTCGGCGGTCGCGCGGGCGCGCACCTCGAAGGTCGCGCTGCGGTCGGCCGCGGCCGCAGCCGGCACGCAGTCGACGAGCCTGACGGAGGCCGCGGGCGCCGCGACGGCGCCGGCAGGGTAGCCAAGCGCCACGCAGCAGCTGAAGAGGAGTGGGAGAACGAGTCGCACGACGCCAACATGAAGGCGGCAGCCGGCCCGGAGTTGCGGCGCCCCTACTGCACATAAGCACCGTATGTGTGCTTATGTGCAGGACGAGGGGCTCAGGTCACTTGGTAGACGGGCCCGTCACCGCCTTCGGGCGGCGTCAGACGCCCGCCCTTGGCGGTGATCGCTCCGCACTGCACGCAGTTGGAGGGGTTGACGATCAGCTCGACGCGTTCTGCGTCCTGGGGTGCTTCCTCCGGGACCTCGTAGACGCCCGCCGGGCACATCCACGCCCATGCCTCGGCCAGCTCGCGCGGCACCTTCTCCTGGATCCGGATGTGGCTCGGGGCGTCGTCGCGCGTCGCGTTGCCGGTGGTGAAGACGCTCGAGAGCTTGTCGAACGTGTACTTGCCGTCCGGCTTGGGATAGCGCTCGTGGCGGTCGGTCAGCATCAGCGGCTGGTCGGCGTCGCGGTGCGTCGGCCAGTGGCCGCCGGGCAGCCGGCCCTTGGAGATGACCATCGCGTTGGTGATCGCGCCGCCGATGATCAGCCCCCGGGCGAACGGCTGCTTCATGTTGCGCGACTCGTACAGGTCCTTGCCGATCTCGGAGTCGTGAACCGCCGTCTCGTAGGAGGAGAAGTCCGTCGAGCCGGCCTTGAGCCGCGAGTAGAGCGTCTCCGCCGCGAGCATGCCGGAGCGGATCGCGTAGTGGATCCCCTTGAGCTTCGGGACGTTGACCATGCCGGCCGCGTCGCCGCAGATGACCATGCCGGGCGCGTGCAGTTTGGGCATCGCCCAGTAGCCGCCCTCGGGGATCGCCTTGGCGCCCCACGCGACCCGCTTGCCGCCTTCGAGGATCTTGCGCACCAGCGGGTGGAGCTTGAGCTCCTGCAGGACGTCGTGAACCGAGAGCCGGGCGTCCGCATAGTCCAGCCCGACGACGAAGCCGAGCGAGACGCGCGCGGCCTCTCCCTCGCGGTTCATCGGATAGATCCACGAGCCGCCGAACTCCTTGTACTTCCCCTGGGGGCGCAACGGCCAGCCGAGTGTGTGGATCACCCGGTCCAGTGGCCGCTCGACCTCCCAGACCTCCTTGACGCCGAGCGCCCACACCTGCGGGTCCGTGCCCGCGAGACCCAGGCCCTTGAGCGCCGCGCCGGTGAGATGGCCCCAGCAGCCCTCGGCCAGCACGGTCGCCCGGGCGATGACGTCGGCGCCCGGCTCGAAGTTGGACTTCTCCCCGCCCGCCTTGTTGCGTCCTTTGTCGCCCGTGCGCACGCCCACCACCGTGCTCCTGCCTCGGCCGGAGGCCTCGTCATCGCTGCGCTCGTCGACGAGCAGCTTCGCGCCGACGGTCTCCGCCAGGACGTACGCGCCCGCCTCCTCGGCCTTCTCGCCCAGCCAGCGGTTGAGCTCGGCGACCGACACGACGAAGTTGCCGTGGTTGCGGAACGGCGGCGGGGTCGGCTTGAGCGGCAGCGCGCGCTTGCGGTTGAGCATGAAGTAGACGGTCTCCTTGCCTACCTCCCCGTACCGCGGCCACGAGTCGTCGTCGGGCAGCAACTGGCGGATCGCCGTCGGGTTCATCACGCCACCCGAGAGCTGGTGTGCGCCGGCGACGCGCCCCTTCTCGATCACCGCGACCGGCACCTCGCCGAGCGACTCCATCAGCTCCGGGTCGTGCTCGAGCAGTGCCAGCAGCCGGATGGCGCAGGCCATGCCGGCCTGGCCCCCGCCGACGATCGCGACGCCGACCTCGATCCGCTCGTCCTCCGCGTCGGTCGGCGCGCCGATGAACTCCACCGCCGGGTCGCCCGGCGGCGGGAACTCGATCGGCGCCACCGCCCGGTGGCTCCTGCCTCGCGCTGCGCGCCTTCCTGCCTCGCGCTGCGCGCTCGTCATCGCTGCGCTCGCCGCTTCGCTCGCTCGACCGGAGGCTTCATCACCGGCTGACGCCTCGCCGCTACGCTCGCCGCTCGCCATGGCGCCTCAGCCGCCCCTGCGGGCCTTCAGGGCCTCGGTCAGCTTGGGCACGATCTTGTTGAGGTCGCCGACCACCCCCAGGTCGGAGAACTCGAAGATCGGGGCATTGGCGTCCTTGTTGATCGCCACGATGTTCTCCGAGCCCTGCATGCCCACCTTGTGTTGGATCGCGCCCGAGATACCGGCCGCCAGGTAGAGCTTCGGCGACACCGTCTTGCCCGTCTGGCCGATCTGGGCGGCGTAGGAGTACCAGCCCGCGTCGACCACGGCGCGCGTGGCGGCCACCGCGCCGCCGAGCGCCCCGGCCAACTGCTCGAGCGCCTCGAAGCCCTCGGCCTTGCCGAGCCCCCGGCCGCCGGCGACGAGGATGTCGGCGTCCTCGATGTTGACGTCGGCGCCGCGCTGCTCGCCGCGGCTGAGCATCCGCGCCTTGAGCGAATGCGCAGCGAACCCGACCTCCAGATCCTCGACGGCGGCGGCGCCGTCGCCGGCCTCGGAGACCTCGAAGGCGTTGAGGCGGCCGATTATCACCCCCACTCCTGCGCGGTAGTGGACGTCGGACACCGAGGAGTCGCCGAGGATCGGGCGCTCGGCGACGAGCTTGCCGTCCTCGACGCGCACGCTGGTGACCTCCATGCAGACGCCGGCGTCCACACGGGCCGTGAGGCCGGCGCCGATCTCGAACCCCAGCAGGCCGCCGCCGAACAGCGCGTAGCCGTGCCCGTGGTCGCCGATGATCTTCGCCATCGCGTCGACCACGGGCTGGGCGAGTCCCTCGGGACCGTCGATGCGGAATACGCGCGCTGCGCCGTAGCGGCCCAGCGAGGCGCACAGGTCATCGGAAAGACCCGCCTTGTCGCCGACGACGACGACGTCGCACGCGGCGCCGAGCTGCGCGGCGAGCCGCGCGGCTTCGGAGACGGCGCCCAGCGAGTTCTTGTTGAAGGCGCCCTCGTAGTGCAGCGCGTAGACCAGGATCCCGCTCATGCCCACGCGCCGCATCCGTCGCGGATCGTCACTGCCCCGGTCGAGCCGATCGAACGCCTCATGCCCCCGCTCCGCATGCCGAGCGCAGTTCCCCTGCTTGTGTCGAGCCAGTTGCGTGCCTCATGCCAGGAGGCTCCTCTCGTCGAGCCACGTGACGATCTGCTCGACCGTGTCGTTCGTGTCCTCGTCCTCGATGATCTTCCCCGCCTCCTTGGCGGCCGGCGCCTTGAAGTCGGCGCAGTGCGCCCGGGCGTTGTCGTAGCCGACGCGGCCCGCCTCGATCCCGACGTCGCCCGTGCCCTTGGTCTCCAGCGGCTTCTTCTTCGCGCCCATGATCGCCTTGAGCGAGGGGTAGCGCGGCTCGTTGATCGCGTCGCCGACCGAGATCACGGCGGGCAGCTCGACCAGCACCGTGTCGTAGCCGTACTCGGCCTGGCGCTCGCAGCGCAGCGCGCACCTGCCTCGGCCACTGCCTCGGCCGAGGGCCTGGTCACCGCTTACGCTCGCCTCGTCACCGCTTCGCTCGTCCACGTCGATCTTGATCACCTGGGTGAGCGACGGCATCCGCAGGTGATCGGCCACCACGGCGCCGATCGTGTAGCACTCGCCGTCATCGGACTGCTGGCCCAGCAGCACGAGATCGGGCTGCTCGGACTCCAGCGCCTTGGCGAGGGCGTAGCCCGTGCCGTTCACGTCGGAGCCGGCCAGGGCCTCGTCGGTCAGGTGCAGCGAGCGGTCGGCGCCGAGCGACACGGCCTTGTGCAGCGCCCGCACAGCGGTTCCGGGGCCCATGGTCACGGCCACGACCTCGTCGACCGGCACCGCGCCGCCCTCCTTGAGCTGCATGGCGGCTTCGATGGCGTGCGTGTCGAACGGGTTGAGGTTCCTCTCGCCGCCGCGGTCGAGGCGCCCCGTGGAGGGGTTGATGCGCTTCTCGACTGCGGCGTCCGGCACTTCTTTGACCAGGACGCAGATCTTCACGG
>Ga0136627_1000303_pt1 | contig 17686 bp, 15 predicted proteins | sample AntDrymUQ4892206_2_FD_104652 | JGI IMG/M metagenome (GOLD analysis project Ga0136627, IMG submission 104652) | Polar desert sand microbial communities from Dry Valleys, Antarctica - metaG UQ489 (22.06) | ecosystem: Environmental > Terrestrial > Soil > Desert | place: Antarctica: Dry Valley... | reverse complement strand
CGCGCTGCCGCGGTGACACTGGTCCAGTCCAGGTGGCTCGGCACGTTGAAGTCGCCCATGAGCACCACGGGGACGTCCGCCTCGGCCAGGGCGGACAGCGCTTCCAAGCGCGACCTGGTCTCCTCGAAGTGCGTTTGCTCGTTGAACAGCACGTAGTCGGTGGAGGCGCCGTCTCGCAGGTCGTACGGACCGTAGGGATACGGGGTCAGGTGGACGCTGCTGACCGCGACCCGTCCGCCGTCGGGGAACCGCAGCCAGGCGTATTCGTCGCTGCGCCTGGGAGCCGACAGCGGGTACCTGCTGATGAGGTTGGTGTAGCCGTCGTCGGACGTGAAGGTGTGCTTCCATCCCAGCCTGCTGGCCAACCGTTCGAGGTTGTCACCGGGTTCCTGGACGCCGACCACCTGGGCACGGGCCGTGCGCACCGCGCGCACGATCGATCCGAACTTGACCTGGGTCCCGCCCACCCAGATGTTGAAGGTCATCGCCCGCAGCCTGCGGCTCAGCGCGGGATCGCTGGGGTTGGCCGGCCACTCCTCCTCGGGCGGCGGTTCCGGGCCGTCGGTGTCGCCGGTGACGCGGATGGTGGTGGAGGCGACCACCTCGTAGCCGTCGTCGACCAGCAGGTAGACGGTGTACTCGCCGGGCGCCAAGGGCCAGTTGTCGCGCTGTCCCGGCCGCCGCTCGCTCCAGGTCAGCGTGCCATCAGGCGTGGCGGTCTCGCCGTTGCCTTGGTCCAGGTAGTCCCACAGCGTCGCACCGGAGCTGCCACCTGGAGGACCGGAGAAGGTCGGGTACAGCCCGACCCAGTCCTTGGGGTTGCCGGGAGCGTCCGACCATGACACCGTGATCGGTTCGCCGAACTCGTAGACGTCCTTGTCCGTGGTGACGTCCGGGCCGCTCTGGGCGGCGACCGTCGAGACGGGCAGCAGCGGCAGCAGCAGGCTTGACAGCGCGAGGCAGGCCGCAAGGACGCCTCGTCGGAGCAGTTGGGGCATAGCAGTCTCCTAAAGTTGTTCGCCAGGATTGTTCGCCGGAAGTGCGGTGGGGGGACGTGTGGAGGCACGCTGGCAGGCGCGCGTGAGCGGCAGATGCCATCGAGGTTTCCGCCACGTGAAGACTTGGCAGGGTCTTGCTGACATCGTCGGAGGAGCTCCAGCCATGCCGAATCACCTGCACGTGCTGCCCGACGAACCGGTGATCTCGCTGGCCGACCACATCGCCGTGGGCGGTGGACTCGGTCTGGCCGAGGCGCTGCGCCGGAGCCGCGCCGACGTCATCGCCGAGGTCGAGCGTTCGGGGCTGCGCGGCCGTGGTGGTGCGGGATTCCCCACCGGCTCCAAGTGGGCGTCGGTGCTGGAAGCCGTGGGGACCAGCGGCACGCCGGCCGTGGTGTGCAACGCCGCCGAGGGCGAGCCAGGGACCTACAAGGACCGCGCCCTGATGGCCCGCAACCCATGGGCGGTGGTGGAGGGGCTGTGCATCGCGATGCACGCGGTCGGCGCTCCGCGCGGGGTGATCGCGACCAAGGAGCGCTATCCGCTGCAGGCTCAGCGGTTGACCGAGGCGCGGGACGCCATGGCCGAGCAGGGCTTCGCCGGCGCCGCAGCGGTGGAGATCCTGCTGGGGCCGGACGAGTACCTGTACGGCGAGGAGAGCGGCCTGCTCGAAGTCGTCGAGGGCAAGCTGCCGTTGCCGCGGATCCTGCCGCCGTACATGTACGGGCTCAACGCCACCATGCAGCAGCCCAACCCGACCGTGGTCAACAACGTCGAGACGCTGGCCCATGTCCCCGGGATCCTGCGCGAAGGCGCCGAGCGCTTCCGCCAGCAGGGGACTGTCCAGGCGCCGGGGACCATGGTCTTCACCGTCGTCGGTGACGTGGACAGCCCCGGCGTCTACGAGCTGCCCCTCGGCACGCCGCTGCGGACGCTGCTGGTCGACATCGCGGGCGCCCGGGACGTCAAGGCGGTCTACAGCGGTACCTCGAACACGGTCATCGTCCCAGGTCTGCTCGACCTGCCGCTGGACTTTGACTCCTTCGCCGAGGCCGGCACCGGCCTGGGCAGCGGAGGCTTCGTCGTCTACGGCGCCGACCGCTGCATCGTGGCGGTGACGGCGGCGTTGTCACGCTTCCTGGCCGTGGAGTCGTGCGGTCAGTGCCCGCCGTGCAAGCTGCACGGCGTCGAGCTGTTCGAGCGGCTCGAGCGGCTGTGCCGTCAGGGCGGCCGAGCGGCCGATCTGCAGGAGATCCGCAAGCGCTGCGCGTTGGTGACCGACTCCAACCGCTGCTACCTGCCGGTCGGTCACGCGCTGCTGGTGCAGTCGACCCTTGACGCCTACGCCGACGAGTTCGCCGCCCGCCTCGCCGGCCCTTGCGACCATCCTGACGTCGACGTGCCCAAGATCGTCGAGCTCGACGACGACACCGGCGAGGTGCGTTTCGACCCCGACTACTCCCGTAAACGCATGGATTGGAGCTACGGCGAGGGCTAGGCGCGCGCTGCGGTCAACCTCGAGCGGACGCTCGACGTCGATCGCACGGAGCACGGCGTCCAGCTGGGCGCCCCGCCGTTACGGCAGCGTGACGTACTCCCCGAGGAAGTTCCCGGCCTGGTCGGTGTCGACGCGGGTGGTGGTATTCGTCGACTTGCAGAACCGGTCACCGGTGGTCGTCAGCCCGGCGATGACGTCGGTCTCCGACGGGCCGGCGCCCAGGAAGTTGGGCCCGCCCGAGTCGCCGTAGCAGGTGCCGCCGTAGCCGAGCGCCGGGTTCTGGGTCAGGCGTAGGTAGGTCTTGCCGAGGGCGTCGAAGCCGCTGACGGTGAACTCCCGGATGTCCTCATAGGTCAGCCGCTGGCCGCCAGGGCCGTTGGTGACCTCCTGGGAGCCGTAGCCGACCGCGGTGAACTCGGTGGACTGGTTCAGCGTGCCGTCGGCCTTCATCTCGTCCAGCAGATGCGCCTCGGCAGGCTGGCTGGGCTGATTCCCTTCACCGGCTTGTCGAACACCACCACGGCCACGTCGGACGCCTGCGGGTGGCTGCCGTAGGCGGGGTTGGCATGGAAGGTCCCGGTGTGCAGCAGTGACGACGGGTCGGGCTCCGGGTCGAAGGTGACCGCCACCCGCTGGGCTTCGTCGCCGCAGTGCGCCGCCGTCAGGAAGACCGTGGACGAGACGAGCGTGCCGGAACAGTACGGGTAGGAAGGGTTGGCCTGAGTGGCGATGAGGGCACCCACCTCAGGGTGGCGGTTGCCGTCCGGCTGGCCGTAGGTGATGGCGACGGCCGGGACGGCGGCCAGCAGCACGGCCGCGACGGCGGACAGGGTGACAAGGGCTCTGCGCATCCGGGCATCCTCGGTCGTGGGTCGTGGGTCGCGGGTCGTTGGTCGCGTGGGTCGTGGGTCGTGGAGGCGAGTCCACGCAGCGCCGCCGCTGACCCCGCTATCGAGACCCTCACGGCAGCACGGCACGGACGGCAGCGGCATGCCGGGCGAGTTCGGCGTCGTCGCTGCCGACCAGCCACGAGCCGCCGCAGCACAGCACCCAGGGCAAGCGCAGGTAGTCGCCCAGGTTGCCGGAGTCGATGCCGCCGGTGGGCATGAACCGCAGGTCGGGGAAGGGGCCGTGCAGCGCCCGCAGGGCGTCCGGGCCACCCAGTGCGCGGGCTGGGAAGAACTTGACGAGCCGGGCGCCGAGGGCGCGGGCGGCCATCGCCTCCGACGCCGTGGCGATCCCGGGGACGTAGGGGACGCCGCTGGCCAGGCCCTGGCGGGTCAGCTCCACGTCAAAACCGGGCGAGACGGCGAAGCGCGCCCCGGCGCGCAGGCTGGCGCGCAACTGCTGCGGATCGCACACGGTCCCGGCGCCGACCAGGGCGCCGGCGCGGTCCCCGGCGGCGACCGCGCGCCGCAACGCCGGCAGCGCCGACGGGCCGCGCAGCGTCACCTCGATGACGCGGAAGCCGTGGCGGGCCAGCGCCGTCACGACGGCGTCGCTGTCGTCGGGATCAGGCAGGGTCATCACCGGGACGACCGGCAGGGCGCTGCCGTCCAGGAACGGCGCGACCAGCGCGCCGCGGTGCGCGTCCGGGTCTGTCATCGCGCCCGCCGCGGCATCGCGCCGGCAGGGATGAGCGCGCCGGGGTGGGCGATCACCGCGGCCGCCAGCTCGCTGCCCGTCCTGGCGGCGTCGGGCGGCGCGGCGCCGGCCAGGCGCGCCGCCAGGTAGGCACCGTTGAACGCGTCGCCGGCCGCGGTGGTGTCCACCACCCGGCGCACCGCGGCGGCGGGAATCCGCTGCTGGCCATCCGGGTTGGACAGCAGGCAGCCGTAGGGGCCCAGCTTCACCACGACCTCGGGAACCCCGAGGTCGTGCAGGCGCCCGGCACAGGCCTCCGCGTCGGCATCGCCGAACAGGCGCCGGTGGTCGTCCAGCGCGGGCAGCGCGAGGTCGACCCGGACGAGGGTCTGGCTGACGGCCGCCCTGGCCGCCTCGCAGTCGGGCCAGCCCGCGGGACGGTGGTTGCTGTCGAACGCGACCCGTCCGCCGCGGGCGCGGGCGCGGTCCAGCACCTGCCACAGCCGCCGGCGGGACTCCGGATCCAGCATCGACAGCGTGATGCCGGTCGTGTACAGCCAGTCGAAGTCGACGAGGCGGTCGTCCAGCCGCGCAACAGGTTGCGCGCGGAACAGCTCCCGTGCTGCCGACTGCGAGCGGTAGTAGGTAAAGCTGCGCTCGCCCGCCGCGTCGACGCGAATCAGGTACAGGCCGGCTTGTCGGCCACCCAGACGCGCGACCAGCCCCGTGCCCAGCCCCTCGGCCTGCCAGGCGGCCAGCATGGTGTCGCTGTAGGGGTCGTCGCCCAGCGCGGTGACGTAGTCGACGCTGATGCCCGCCGCGCTACCGCAGCGGCGCAGGTACACCGCGGTGTTGAGCGTGTCGCCGCCGAAGCCCAGGGCGAGCGTGGTCGCGTCGAGGTGACGCAGCTCCACCATGCACTCGCCGATCGCTGCCACCCGCGCCGGGCTCATTGGTCCACACTGTTCGCGCGCCACCACCGCGCCAGGCTCTGTCGATACCGCGATGGCGCGCTCACGGGTACACGCCGGTGGCCGCGCGGGCGGTGGCCAGCGCCCCGTGTCGGGTCAGGCGTTCCAGCCAGTCCACGACGCGGTCGCGGAACGGCGCGGCGTCGGCGAGGTCCTCGCCGAACACCTCGTGTACGGCGAGCAGTCGGTCGACCAGCGCTGCCGGCCGTGCGGCGCCGCGCGTAGCCTCGCGCAAGCGGGCCGCCAGCGGGTCGGCGACCTGCATGGCGCTGCCGTCGTCGGCCTGGCCGCCGAGGTAGCGCATCCAGCTGGCAACCGCCAAGCACACCCATGCCGGCTCCGCACCGGTGGCCAACCGTTCCCGGGCGGTGGCGAGCAGGCGCTGCGGCAGCTTGTGGGAGCCGTCCATGGCGACCTGCTGGGTGCGGTGGGCGATCGCGGTGTTGGCGAACCGCTGCAGCACCTGGTCGCGGTAGGAAGGCAGATCCAGGTCGTCAGGGGCGGTAAGCGTCGGTGAGGCGTCGTCGTCCATCAGCCGGCGCGCCACCGCCGCCAGCGGCGGCTGGGCCGCGGCCTGCCAGATGTAGGTCAGGCCCGCCAGCGCGCCCAGGTAGGCCAGCGTGGAGTGGCTGGCGTTGAGCAGGCGCAGCTTGCAGGTCTCGTACGGGGCGACGTCGGCGGTCAGGATCGCGCCGGCCTCCTGCCAGGCGGGCCGTTCGGCGGCGAAGGCGTCCTGAATGACCCACTGGCGGAAGGGCTCGGCCACCACGGCGGCCCGGTCGGCCACGCCGAGCAGCGTGCGGGCCTGTGCCAGGTCGCGGTCGGTGCTTGCGGGCACGATCCGGTCCACCACGGTCGCCGGGAAGGTCGTGTGCGCCGCGACCCACGCGCGCACCTCGCCGGCCGCGGGGTCGGCCCAGCGGTCGCAGAACTGCTCGACGAGCCCGCGCAGCAGGGGACCGTTGGCCGGCAGGTTGTCACACGACAGCACCGTCAGCGGTCCGGCGCCGGCCCCGAGGCGGGCGCGCAGCCCGCCGACGAGCTGGCCGACGACGGTGCGGCCCGGCCGCGGGTCGGCCAGGTCGGCGGCGACGGCGGGGTCGTCGACGCGCAGCCGGCCGGACGCGGGGTCGTGGCGGTAGGCCTTCTCGGTCACGGTCAGCGAGACGATCCGGGTGTCCGCGGCGGCGATGCGCTGCCGCAGCTCGTCGGGGGACTCCGGCGCCAGCAGGACCTGGCGGACGCAGCCCACGACCCGGGCCCTGGTGGCGTCGGTGTCGCGCTCCAGGACCGTGTACAGCCCGTCCTGGGGCTGCAGGCGGTCGGGCACGTCGCGGCTGCGCTGGCTGACCCCGCAGATGCCCCAGTCCCGCGCGTTGCCGGAGCCGGTGGCCAGCGCGTCGTCGGTGTACACGGCCTGGTGCGCCCGGTGGAAGGCACCGATGCCCAGATGCACGATGCCGATGCCAAGGCCCGACGGGTCGTAGGCCGGTCGCAGGGCGGCCGGGACCGACCCCAGCGTGGATAGGTCCAGGCGCACCGGGGGGCTCGGGCTCAGGCCACGCCCGCCCCGTGCGGCGCGCCGTTCCAGGCGGGACCCTCGGGGAAGCGGTAGTGCGCCAGCGACTCGGCCCGCATCTCGATGCTGTACCCGGGCCGCTCGGGCACCCGGTAGCGGGCGTCGCGCACGACGACCGGATCGACGAAGTGCTCGTGGAGGTGATCCACGTACTCCAGGACCCGGTGGTGCAGGCTGGCGCCCACGCACAGGTAGTCGAAGACCGCCAGATGCTGGACGTACTCGCACAGCCCCAGCCCGCCGGCGTGAGGGCAGACGGGGACGCCGAACTTGGCGGCGAGCAGCAGCACGGCCAGGACCTCGTTGACGCCGGCGAGCCGGCAGCTGTCGACCTGGCAGAAGGCGATGGCGTCGGCCTGCAGCAGCTGCTTGAACATCACGCGGTTGGCGGCGTTCTCGCCGCTCGCGATGGCGATGGGCGCCACCGCCCTGGCGATCGTCGCGTGGCCCAGCACGTCGTCGGGGCTGGTCGGCTCCTCGACCCACCACGGGTCGAACTCGGCCAGCCCGCGGATGCGTTCGATCGCCTCGTCGACGCCCCAGCGCTGGTTGGCATCCATCATGAGCTTGCGGTCGGGGCCGATCTCTTCCCGCACGATCGCGGCCCGCCGCCGGTCGTCGGCCGGGTCGCCGCCGACCTTCATCTTGAACTGTTTCCAGCCGGTTGCGACGGCCTCGCGGCACAGCTGCCGCACCTTGTCGTCGTCGTAGCCCAGCCAGCCGACCGAGGTGGTGTAGGCGGGGAAGCCGTCGCGCAGCAGCTCGCACTCCCGGTCGGGGCGTCCCGAGCGGTTGCGCCGCAAGATCTCCAGCGCCTCGTCGGGGCGCAGGGCGTCGTGCAGGTAGCGGAAGTCGACGCAGGCGACGAGCTGCTCGGGGGGCAGGTCGGCGAGGGCGCGCCACAGCGGCTTGCCGGCCAGCTTGGCGTACAGGTCCCACACCGCGTTGACCAGCGCTGCCGCGGCCAGGTGCAGCACGCCCTTCTCCGGCCCCAGCCAGCGCAGCTGGCTGTCGGCCACCAGCGAGCGGGTGAACGCCACCATGTCGGAGAAGATGCCGTCGACGCTGCGCCGCAGCACCGCGGGGGCCAGCGCGTGGACCGCCGCCACGCACACCTCGTTGCCGCGGCCGTTGGTGAACGCCAGCCCATGACCCAGCGGCCCGTCGCCGTCGTCGGTGACCAGGGTCACGTAGGTCGCCGAGTAGTCCGGGTCGGTGTTCATGGCGTCGGAGCCGTCCAGCGTGCCCGACGTGGGGAAGCGGATGTCGCGCACGTCGACGGCGGTGATCAGCGTCATAGGCGGTAGACCCTCTTGGGGATGCGGTAGGCCAGGTCGACGGCGGTCTCGGCGGCCTCGGCCAGCGGCAGCCGGCGCTCGACCACCAGCCGGGCGAGGAAGGCGCAGTCGACCCGGCGGGCGACGTCATGGCGTGCTGGGATCTGCGGAAAGGAGCGGGTGTCGTCGTTGAACCCGACGGTGTTGTAGAAGCCCGCCGTCTCCGTGGTCAGCTCGCGGAAGCGGCGTAGGCCTTCGGGGCTGTCGTGGAACCACCACGCCGGCCCCAGCAGCATCGCCGGGTAGTGCCCGGCCAGCGGCGCGAGCTCGCGGGAGTAGGTCGACTCGTCGAGGGTGAACACCACGAAGGTCAGGCGCGGGTCGTTGCCGAAACGGTTGAGCAGCGGGCGCAGGCCGTGCACGTAGTCGGTGGGAGTGGGGATGTCGGCGCCCATGTCGGGGCCGAATCGTTCGTAGACCCGCTCGTTGTGGTTGCGCCACGACCCGGGATGCAGCTGCAGCACCAGCCCGTCCTCGCAGCTCATGCGGGCGAACTCGGTGAGCATGTGCCCGCGGAAGCACTCGGCGTCGGCGGTGTCGGTCTGGCCGCGCAGCGCCCGCTGGTAGAGGCGGGCGGCGTCGCCGGCGTCCAGGTCGACGGTGCCTGCCGTGGGGTGCCCGTGGTCGGTGGCGGTGGCCCCGTGACGCTGGAAGAAGGCGCGCCGCTCGGCCAGCGCCTGCAGGTAGCCGGGGTAGGTGTGGGTGTCGCTGCCGGTGACCTCGCCCAGCTGCGCCACCGCGTCGGCCCAGCCGGGCCGGGCGATGTCGACGACGTCGTCGGGGCGGAAGGTCGTGACGACGCGCCCGCCCCAGTCGCTGGACGCGATCGCGCGGTGGTGCGCCAAGGGGTCCAGCGCCGGCTCGGTGGTGGCCAGCGCCTCGACGTTGAAGCGGTCGAACAGCGCCCGCGGGCGGAAGTCGTCGCGCGCCAGGCAGTCGGCGACCTGGTCGTAGACGTCGTCGGCGGTGTGCGGCGTCAGGGGGATCCGCACGCCGAAGGTCTGGTGCAGCATGTGTTCCAGCCACAGCCGCGTCGGCGTGCCGCGGAACAGCGGCCAGTGCTGGGCGAGGCGCTGCCAGACCTGCCGCGGGTCGGCCTCGATCGGGACGCCGTCGCGGCTGGCCGCGCCCAGGTCTTCCAGCCCCACGCCGTGGGAGTACAGCATCCGGGTGATGTAGTGGTCGGGGATGACCAGCAGCTCGGCCGGGTTGGCGAACGGGGTGTTCTCGGCGAGTAGCGCCGGGTCGACGTGGCCGTGCGGGCAGATCAGCGGCAGGTCGCGGACGTGGTCGTACAGCTCGCGCGCCATGTTGCGCTGCGCCGGGTCGCCGGCGAACAGCCGGTCGTCGTGCAGCTCGAGCTGTGACACCGGCTCGGGGCTGTGCAGGGGAGTGGTCGGGCGGGCGCTCACCAGCTGTGCACCGTCGCGTCCTGCTTGCGGCCGACCGGCAGGTAGGCCCGGCGGTACGGGTACTCGGCCGCCAGCGTCTCGTCGATGTCGACGCCAAGGCCGGGGCCGTCGCCGGGGTGCAGATAGCCGTCGGCGAAGTGGTAGTCGTGGGGGAACACCGCGTCGGTCTCCGGGGTGTGCGGCATGTACTCCTGGATCCCGAAGTTGTGCACCGAGATGTCGAAGTGCAGGGCGGCGGCCATGCACACCGGGGACAGGTCGGTGGCGCCGTGGCAGCCGGTGCGCACGTGGTAGGGCTCGGCGAGGTGGGCGATCTTGCGCAGGTGGGTGATGCCGCCGGCGTGCACGACCGTCGCGCGGATGTAGTCCACCAGCTGCTCGGTGATGAGCCGGGTGCAGTCGTAGACGCTGTTGAACACCTCGCCCACGGCCAGGGGGGTGGTGGTGTGCTGGCGGATCAGCCGGTAACCCTCCTGTAGCTCGGCGGGGACGGGGTCCTCCAGCCACAGCAGGCGGTGGTCCTCGAGGCGCTTGCCCAGCCAGCCGGCCTCGATCGGGGTGAGCCGGTGGTGGGCGTCGTGCAGCAGGTGCAGGTCGAAGCCGAAGGTCGAGCGCAGCTCGTCGAACAGCTCGGGGACCATCCGCAGGTACTGCTCGCCCGACCAGCGGTGCTCAGGCGGCAGCCCCTCCTCGGCCGGCTCGTAGGCCAGGCCGCCGCGGCCGACGCCGTAGGCGGTGGGCAGGCCCGGCACGCCGCACTGCGCGCGCACCGCCAGGTAGCCCAGTTCGCGATAGCGGGCGACCGCCTCGACGGTCTCGGGGATGCTGGCGCCGTTGGCGTGGCCGTAGACCAGCACGCCGTTGCGCGACCTGCCGCCGAGCAGGTTGTACACCGGGGTCTGCAGGGCCTTGCCCTTGATGTCCCACAGGGCGGTGTCCACCGCCGCGATCGCCGACATCGTCACAGGCCCGCGCCGCCAGTAGGCGCCCTTGTACAGCAGCTGCCAGAGGTCCTCGATGTCGAACGGGTCGCGGCCGATCAGCAGTGGCGCCACGTGGTCGCACAGGTAGGACCGCACCGCTAGTTCACGGCCGTTCAGCGTCGCGTCGCCGAGGCCGTGGACTCCCTCGTCGGTGTCGACGCGCAGCGTGACGAAGTTGCGACCGGGGGAGCAGACGATGACCCGCGCAGCGACGATCTTCACGCCGCCGCCTCGCGCTTGCGGCGCACGACCATCTGCGTCGGGTTGATGAAACGCAGGGCGATCAGCAACGGCACGAAGGTGGTGAGCATGTAGATGACCGCCATCGCGTCGATCGCCTGCGCCGGGCGGATGCCGGCGGCGAACACCGAGTAGTACAGGGCGACCACCAGGGTCTGGTCGCCCGGGCCGGCGGTCAGGAACGTCAGCTCGAACATCGCCAGGACCCGGACGAGGACCATCAGCCCGGCCGCGAGCAGCCCGGGGATGCACAGCGGCGCCAGGACCCGCGAGAAGACCCGCCAGGTGGAGGCGCCGCACATGCGGGCCGCGCGCTCGACGTTCTCGTCGATCTGCTCGATGAACGGGGTGAGCACGAAGATCACGAACGGCAGCGCGGGGACGAGGTTGGCCAGGATCACGCCGCGCAGGCTGCCCGCCAGGTCGAACTTGTACAGCACGGTCGCCAGCGGGATGCCGTAGGTGATCGGCGGCACCAGGATCGGCAGCAGGAACAGCAGCAGCAGCGCCCGCTTGCCGGGAAACGTCCGCCGCGCCAGGACGTAGGCCGCGGGCGCGCCGACGACCAGGCTGATGGCCATGACCGCGGCGCTGACCTGGGCGGTGACCACCAGGACGTCGAACAGCTGGAAGGTGGTGGCGGCGAAGCGGTACCAGCGGGTCGTCCAGCCGCCGGGGACCGGCGTGGCGAACCAGGAGCTGGCGAAGGAGCTGAACACCACGCTGACGACCAGCGCGAGCACGTTGACGACGAAGAACGCCATGACGGCGGTCAGCAGCCAGCCCGACGGCGAGAACGCCAGCCGCAGGCGAGTCACGCGGGCGGCGCGGGGGGCGAGGGCGTCGGCCATCGCTCAGCCCTTCCCGCCACTGGTCGCGCCGCGGTACAGCCGCGAGCGCGCGCCCAGGACCGCACCGATCACCACCAGCTCGACCGCGGCCATGATCATGGCGATGGTCGAGGCCATCGAGTAGTCGAAGCGCTCGAACGCCGCCTGGTAGGCCGCGATGGAGATCACGCGCGTGCTCCCGGAGGGGTTGCCCACCATCACCGCCGAGGGGAACACGGCGAAGGCCGCGACGAACGCGAGGACGAAGGCGATGCTGATGCCGGGCAGCATGAGCGGGAACGACACCGTCCAGAAGCGCCGGGTGGGCCCTGCGCCCAGGGTCGCGGCGGCGCGCTCGGTGTCCGGGTCGATACCCGACGCGTGGCCCAGGATGAGCAGCAGCGCCAGCGGGAAGCCGGTGATGATCAGCGACGCGAACACCCCGATGTAGTTGTTGGTCAGCGACAGCGGCGCGTCCACCAGCCCGAGGGCCACCAGCGCCTGGTTGAACCAGCCGCCGGGGCCGAAGTAACGGATGAGGCCCTGGGCCACCAGCACGGTGCCGAGCGTGACCGGCAGGATCAGCACAGTGGTCAGCAGCCGCTTGCCCCGCAGCGGGTGGCGCAGCTTGTGCGCGATCGGCACGCTGACGGCGACGTTGAGCAGCGCAGCGGGCAGCGCCAGCCGCAGGGTCTTGCTGATAGTGGAGCGCTCGTAGCCGTCGCTGAAGAACGCGAGGTAGTTGGCCAGGACCCCGCCGCCCTGCCGCGGTTGGAACGACAGACCCAGCCCGTACAGGAACGGGTAGATGAACAGCAGGCCGATGACGGCCACCGCGGGCAGGGCGAGCAGCACCACGCGGTCGACGCCGTGGACGGCCAGCCGCGCGGCCAGGGGTCGCCGGCCGGCGGGGGAGCGGGGCAGCGCCGCGGCCCGGCTCACGAGTCCTCGGCGAAGATCAGCACCCGCGACGGTGACACCTGCACGGTGATCTGGTCACCCGGCCGCACCCGCAGCGTGGTGCGCGCCTGCAGCCGCAGCCCGCCGGCCGCCTCGGCGCTGACCGCGACCTCGTTGCCCTGGTACTCCACGACGGCGACCGTCGCCGGGATGACGTTGTCGCCTCCGGGGTCAGGCGCGGCGGCGGCCTCGTGCAGCGTCAGGTCCTCCGGGCGCACGGCCGCCACCAGCGCCTCGGCGTGGCCGTCCGTGCGGTCCCGGCCGCGGAGGCTGAGCTGGCCGTCGGCCAGCAGCACGGTGGCGTCGCCGCCGCGGGTCTGCTTCATCTGCGCGGGCAACAGGTTGCGGTAGCCCATGAACGCCGCCACGAACGCCCCGGCCGGCTCGGTGTAGACCGCCTCGGGCGTGCCGACCTGCACGCTGCGTCCCTGGCGCAGGATCACGATCCTGTCGGCCAGCGACAGCGCCTCGGACTGGTCGTGGGTGACGTAGATCGTGGTCAGGCCCAGTTCCTGGTGCAGGCGCCGCAGCTCGGTGCGCAGCTCGGTGCGCAGCTTCGCGTCGAGGTTGGACAGCGGTTCGTCCATCAGGATCAGGGCCGGTTCCAGCACGATCGCGCGGGCCATGGCGACGCGTTGCTGCTGACCGCCGGACAGCTGCGACGGGTACTGGTCGGCGTACTCGGCGAGGCGGACCTGGCGCAGCGCGCTATCGACGCGGTCGTGGATCTCATGCTTGGCGACCTTGGCCGCGTGCAGCCCGAAGGCGACGTTGCGGCGCACGCTGAGGTGGGGGAACAGCGCGTAGTTCTGGAACACCATCCCGAAGCCGCGCCGCTCGGGCGGCAGGCCGTCGATGCGCTTGCCGTCCAGGCTGATCGTGCCCGCCGACAGCGGCAGCAGGCCCGCGAGGCAGTTCAGCATCGTCGACTTGCCGCAGCCGGAGGGGCCCAGAAGCGCGACGAACTCCCCCCCGGCCACCTCCAGGTCGAACCCCTCCAGGGCGAGCCGGTTGCCGAATGCCTTGGTGACGCCCTCGATGCGCAGCCGCTCGACCTTCGGGGTGGGCATCAGCCCTCCTCTTCCTGCACCTTGCCCTGGCCGATGCGCCGATCCCAGATCTCGAAGGCCTTCACCAGCTGCTCGGCGTCCAACGGGACCTCGATGGGGTTGTCGGCGATGGCCTGGTCATACTCCGGCCGGCCGAACTCCTCAAGGATCGCCTGGGACTCGGGCGGCGCCATCGACAGCTCGGCACCCTTGACGGCCGGTCCCGGGAAGAAGTAGCCGGCGTCGTAGGCCTTGGCGTTCTCCTGCGGCGTGTGGATCCAGGCCAGCAGGTCCAGCAGGACAGCCATCTTGGCGTCGTCCACGCCCTTTGGCACCACGAAGTAGTGGGCGTCGGCCACCCAGGTGAAGCCGTCGAAGAAGGCGACCTCGGCCTCCTTGGGCACGGTGCCGAGCGCGCGCGGGTTGATGTCCCAACCGGTGGTGGTGGCCACCATCGCACGGGTGCCCTGACCCAGCTCGGTCATCGTCTGCGTGGTGCCAGTCGGGTAGTACTCGATGTGCTCGCCCAGTTCCGCCAGGAAATCCCAGGTCTTGTCCCAGCCGTTCTCCGGGTCCATCGGGTCGGCGTCGTCCAGCAGGTAGGGCAGGCCCATGATGAACGTCCGCCCTGGGCCGGAGTTCGCCGGGCGCGCGTACTGGAACTTGCCGGGGTTGGCCTCGGCGAACGCCAACAGCTCGTCGGGGGTCGTGGGCGGGTCGTCGACCTGCTCGGGGTCGTATTCCAGCAGCGGCCCCGACGGGTAGTAGGTGATGACGACCCCGTAGTCCTGGGCCAGGCCCTGCATGTCGAACGCCGGGGGCAGCAGGATCTGCTCCAGGTCCGCGCCGGTGTCGGCGTAGCGGGCCACGATCTTCTCCCACAGGTCGAACTCGATGCCGGCGGCCAGCCCGTCGGTGCCGGTGAGCACCAGGTCGGTCTGCAGGTTGCCGCCCTCCTGCTGCGCCTGGATGCGGCCGGCGAGGTCGGGGGAGGGGGCCTCTTCGTAGTTGACCTTGGCGACCTTGTCGGGGTTCGCCTCGGCGTAGGCGTCGATCATCGGCTGGGTGAGCTGCAGGTTGCCGGCCACGTCGATGACGTTCAGCGTCACCGGCTGGTCGGGGAAGGCCAGGCCGCTGCCGCCGGACGACTCGCTGCCGCTGGGCTGGGTGGCGGGCGGCTCGCTGCCGCCCGCCGCACCGGGAGGCCCGGCGGGTGCCCCGCACGCGGCCAGCAAGGCCAGCGCCAGCAGCAGTCGCAGCGGCCCCGACACCCCACACAGCATGGTCTTCATCTGGCTTGCCTCCCGGTCCGGCGGTCTGGCGCTGCGATCGGCAGCTCGCCGCCGTGCGGACGCGACCGTCGCATGACGGACGCTCGGCGGTAAGCGCTTTCTACGCCCTGCGGGGGCAGCTGTCAACGCCCGGGACGGTCGCGTGCGGTCGGGAGTTGGCGCGGTCGCGCGCGCCGGCGGTGGAGTCGCGGGCCACGAGCTGCGGCGGTAGGACCTCGGGTTCCAGGCCGCGCTCACCGGCCAGCACGCGCGCCAACAGCAACCAGCTGCGCCGCCCCAGCAGCTCCTTGGGGTTGCGGACCGTGGTGATGGCGGGAGCGGCGTAGGCCGCGAAGGGGATGTCGTCGAAGCCCGCGATGGAGACCTGGGCTGGCACGCCGACCCGCAGTTCCCGCAGCCGCGCGAGCGCGCCGAAGGCCACGATGTCGTTGAAGGCGATGATGGCGGTGGGGTCGTGGCCCAGCGCCGCGTCGACGGCAGCGTGGCCGTTGGCCATGGTGGCGCCGCAGGCGATTGCCACGGCGTCGATGCCAAACGCGGCGGCGTGGTCCAGGGCGCGCCAGCGCTCCTGGCTGGACCAGGAGTGCTCCGGGCCGCGCAGATAGACGACGCGACGGTGGCCGAGCCGTGCCAGGTGACCGCACAGGCCGGTCATGCCGGCGTAGGCGTCGATGGTCACCGCCGGCAGGCCGATGCCGGCAGCCAGCCGGTTCGCGCAGACGACCGCGCGGCCGCCGTCGGCCAGGGTCAGCAGGTCGCGGCGGGGCATGCGCGGGGAGCACAGGATGAGCCCGTCGGTCTGGCGCAGTAGCTCCTGGGACAGCCCGAGCTCGTCGTCGGGATCCTCCTCGGAGTTGGCCACCAGCATCCGGTAGCCCGAGCGGCCGGCCTCGGCGGTTACGCCCTTGAGCACGTCGTGGAAGTACGGGTTGGCCAGGTCGGGGAGGAGGACGCCCAGCGTGCCGGTGCGGCCCCGCGCCAGGCCCTGGGCCGCCGCGTTGGGGCGGTACCCCAGCTCGGCGGCCGCCGCGCGCACCCGCTGGACCATGTCCGGCGCCACGGTCGTGGATCCGTTCATCACGCGCGAGACCGTGGCGATCGACACGCCGGCCGCGACCGCCACGGTGGAGACCGTCACGCGGCCACCCCTCGCGGCGATCCCCACCGGCGACCTACCTGTAGCCGTCATCGCGATGGAAAGCCCTTTCACGTGGAGCTGACACTATACGGTTGTGCCCGCAGGGAAGGGGACCGCCCCCGGCCCGGACGGTCGGCCCCAGCGCCCGATGGCATGGTCCGCGCTATTGAGGAGTGATGCCACCGGACACGCGGGAGCGGCGAGACGGAATCGCCGGCTAGCGGTAGCGGGTCAGCACCACGAAGGTCGTCGTGCGCACCGTCTGGGGCCAGGCGTTGATGCGATCGAGGATCTGGTCGAGGCGCCCAGCGCTGGAGGCGGCCAGCCGCACGAGCAGGTCGTACTCGCCGGCCAGACTCTCGGCCTCCTCCAGCTCCGCGATGGCCTCGAGGCGGCGAACGTAGGCTGCGACATCAGGGGTGTTCAGCACGATCGCGACGCGGGCAACGTGGGCGGCTGCCGGCGCGGCCCCGGCCACGTCGGCGTGGTAGCCGCGGATGACGCCGTCGTCCTCGAGGCGGCGGACCCGCGCCAGCGTCGCTGTCCGCGACAGCCCGACACGGCGGCCGAGCTCGGCCATGGGAAGTCGCGCCTCCTGGCGCAGCAGCGCCACGAGCCGCTGGTCGACGCGATCCATCCGGCGGTGGCCCCCTTACCGACGATCCGTCGGCACAGTCGCACGCAGCGTCGGTCACCGCAAGCATCGCCGACGCTTCGGCTCGTGCCCGGTCGGCCCGCAGCCTCGACACTGGCACTCCGGCAGGCAGCGCCCCGACCACCGAGGAGTTCTTGGATGCCGACCACTCATCCCGTCCCGCCCGCCGCCGTGCTCGCCACGCTGGCCGACCACCTCCTCGTCGATGGGCACGACTTCGTGCTGGACACCTCGGCGTCGCGCGGATCCTGGCTGGTCGACGCTCGCGACGGCACCCGCTACCTCGACGTGTTCACCTTCTACGCGTCGTCCCCGCTGGGCATGAACCACCCGGGACTGGTCGAGGATCCCGAGTTCATGGCGGAGCTGGCGTCGGTGGCCGTCAACAAGCCCGCCAACTCCGACATCTACACCACCCACCAGGCCGAGTTCGTTGCCGCCTTCGAGCGGGTGCTGGGAGACCCGGCACTGCCGCATCTGTTCCTCATCGAGGGTGGCGCCCTAGCCGTTGAGAACGCCCTCAAGGCCGCCTTCGACTGGAAGCGCCGCCACAACGCGGCCAACGGGCGCGATCCCGGGCGCGGCACGCGGGTGCTGCACCTGACCAAGGCCTTTCACGGCCGCACCGGCTACACCTTGTCGCTGACCAACACCGAACCCGTCAAGGTGGCGCTGTTCCCCAAGTTCGACTGGCCGCGGATCGACGTGCCCGCCGTGAAGTTCCCGTTGGAACGCAATCTCGCCGAGGTGGAGGCCGCCGAGGAGGGTGCGCTGGAGCAGGCACGTGCCGCCTTCGCCGCGTATCCCGACGACATCGCCTGCTTCCTCGCCGAGCCCATCCAGGGCGAAGGGGGCGACAACCACCTGCGCCCCGAGTTTCTGCAGGCGATGCAGGCGCTGTGCCTCCAGCACGATGCGCTGTTCATCCTCGACGAGGTGCAGACCGGCTTGGGGCTGACGGGGACGCCGTGGGCCTACCAGCAGCTCGGCGTGGAGCCCGACGTCGTCGCCTTCGGCAAGAAGACCCAGGTCTGCGGGATCATGGCCGGCGGGCGTCTGGACGAGGTCAGCGACAACGTGTTCGCGGTGTCATCACGGATCAATTCCACCTGGGGCGGCAACCTCACCGACATGGTCCGAGCCCGCCGGATCCTGGAGGT
>Ga0136627_1000302_pt1 | contig 17693 bp, 25 predicted proteins | sample AntDrymUQ4892206_2_FD_104652 | JGI IMG/M metagenome (GOLD analysis project Ga0136627, IMG submission 104652) | Polar desert sand microbial communities from Dry Valleys, Antarctica - metaG UQ489 (22.06) | ecosystem: Environmental > Terrestrial > Soil > Desert | place: Antarctica: Dry Valley... | reverse complement strand
TCATGAAACTCACGGGAAAAGGCTTGGGCTTGCCGGACCCGTCGGCGTCGTGTTTGGTCGGCACGATGGAGATACAGTGGTCCGGGCAGACCCTCATGCACTGCAGGCACGCGATGCATCGGTCCATGTCCACGGTCAGCATACCCCCGCTGCGTTCGGGGAGGTCGCGCTTGTACTCGGGGTACATGCGCGTGATCTTCTTCCCGAACATGTGCTTGAGCGTTATGCCCATCCCCTTCAAAATTCCCTGCCCTAGCCCAGGCATACTATGAACCTTCCTCTATCTGAGAACCTACCGGAACACCGGCGAGACTACCTATCATGTCCATCACCATATCAATCTCTTCGTTTACGCGCTCTCCGATACTGTCACCAGCAGGGACCCGCACCAGGTTGGCGTTGACATACTCGCTTCTCTCCAGTTTCCACACCGCCCCATTGTGCCCTCTCGCGTCGGCCGATATCTCCTCCAGGTCCATCTACCCTCGCTCCTGAAAAACCCGTGACCCAGATCCCATCACATCTGACTCTTGCAACATTACGAACCTTGCGCTGTCTCTAGCTACCCGATTATACTATCAATACTATTACAAAATATGTAGCTATTAAATGGTTCGAGGAGCCTGGAAGATGAACAACATCAAGAGTAAGGTTGTGGAGGGGGCCGGTAAGATTCCGGGCGAACGGTTGCGGGCGGGACGGATGCCGGGACACTGGCTTCTGGCACGGCTGGGGAAGAGGGTGTTGCGTCCCGGAGGGATCGAGCTTACGCGTGAGATGCTCAATGGGCTCGGTATTGGTCCTTCGGACCAGGTGGTGGAGTTCGCCCCCGGGTTGGGGAGCACCGCCCGTCTGGCGCTAGAGCGAGACCCCCATTCGTACGTAGGCGTCGAGCGCGACGAGGCGGCGGCGGGAGTGGTGTGGAGTTACCTGCGTGGTCCCCGGCAGCGGTGTGTTGTTGGGAGTGCGGAGGCCACAGAGTTGGAGTGTGGGTCTGCTAGCGTAGTCTACGGGGAGGCGATGCTCACGATGCAGCGGGAAGAGCAGAAGCGTCGCATCGTGGGGGAGGCGCACAGGCTGCTCGCACCCGGAGGACGGTATGGAATACACGAGTTGTGTCTCGTCCCAGACAATTTGGAGGAAGACACGAAGGAGGAGATTCGGGCTGCCCTCTCCACGACGATCCGGGTCGGGGCGCGGCCGCTCACCCTCTCGGAGTGGCGCGTGTTGCTGGAGTCCGAGGGCTTTGAGGTGGTGCAGACCTCGACGGCGCCGATGCGCCTGCTGGAACCCGGGCGTCTCCTGAAGGATGAGGGGCTGCGGGGCACTGCGCGGTTTTTGTGGAACGTGCTGCGGGCCGGCGAGGCCCGCAGCAGGGTGTTGGCGATGCGTAAGGTTTTCAGACGTTACCGGCCGCACCTGGCGGGCGTCGCGCTGGTCGGGGTCAAGCCGGCGTGGGGTGCAGCGGAGGGCGGGGAACCTGGTGGCTGAGGCACTGGCGGAGAGGGCGGGGCTCGGCGCGCCTTGTAGCTACCCTCCGGACCCACCGTTAAGACGAACTCTACGGATGGGAGTAGCATGATGATCTTCAGGAAGAACAAATCGGAGACCGTTCCGTTGCGCTCCGGGGAGAAGGCTCCGAATTTCCAGCTTCCCTCGGTGCAGGGCGGTCTGTTCCGGCTGGATATGAGAACGGCGCAGGGCCCGGTCGTACTCGCTTTCGTGGACGCGGGGGAAGGGGCCGCGAGTTGTTGGAGCATCTGAAAGAGCACGAAGCAGAGTTCCAGCGCGCAGGAGCGTACAAATACTACCGCCCCAACCCGGAGAATCGGACTACCGGCAGGCCGCACTCCAGCATCGGGCCCACGGTGGCCGCTACGGTGGCCGTGGTCGTCCGGGCCGAGGCAATGAGGCCGGTGCGGGAGATGCAGGAGCAACTAGAGCTTCCCTACTACGTGTTGTGGGACGAAGCGGGCCGGGTCTCCGGGAAATACGGCGTGGCAGAGGGAGAGGTCGCGGCCGCAGTCGTGGGAGCCGATGGCACTCTCACATGGTTCTCGGAATCCACGGAACCGCCGCAGGTCGAGCAGATACTGCGGGTGGTTCTCCCAGAGCAGGACGAAAATCCAGACCCCGAGACGTAAACCTGCTCGTATAAGACCGCGATTCATGTAGACGGAGTCTGCCGGAACAAGTGGGTGGTGCGCTTTTCCTTGCAACGAAGCATACCGTCGCGGTGTGCGAGTCGGCCCCCAGACCGTTCGACGGTTCTCGCCGTGTGAGGAGTGTGGTATTTTCGTGAATACCATGCGACGCACTACACCTCTGGACAAGGACGATGTATCGTCGGCGCGATGCAGCCCGGCCTTGCGCCTGTCACTGCTCCGGCGGGTTACGCTTTTTGCGCAGTTGGACGATTCGCAGCTCGCTGAGGTCAACCGGCTGTTTCGAGAACGTGGCTACGCGGCGGGTGAGAGGGTCTACTTCCGCGGAAACCTTGCGCGCTTCTTTTATGTCGTAGCCGACGGGAAGGTCAAACTGGTCCTGGCCGCGGCCCGCGGCCAGGACGTGCTACTGGAGATTCTCGGTCCGGGCGACACCTTCGGCACCATGCCGATGTTCGGCGACGACGTCTACCCCGACACCGACGAGGCGCAGACGGATAGTTGCCTGCTGACGATCACCGCCGCCGACCTGCGGACGGTCCTTGAGCGCCATCCGCCGGTGGCGCACAAGCTCATTGGCGTGCTGAGCGAGCAACTGCGTTCGGCGCGCGAGACGATTCGGCGGGTCAGCACCGGGTCCATCGAGAGCCGTGTTGCCGCATCGCTCCTGAAGCTCGCAGACCAGCTCGGCCAAGACGATCGGGGCGCAGTCCTGATCCAGGTCCCGCTAACCCGCCAAGACCTCGCCGACATGACGGGCGCGCAGGTCGAGACGGTCAGCCGCATCATGAGCGGGTTCCGGAAGGACGGTCTGATCCGCAGCGGCCGCGGCTGGGTCGCGGTCGTCGATCGCGAGCGCCTCGCCGCCATCGCCGCCGACCCTTCTCGCTAAGCTCCGCTTCTTCTCGAAAATCCAAAACTTTTGCACTTAGAGGCCGCGCCAATAGGCGGGTAGCGTATGTGCCAAGGGTCGGCGGAGGACCGATGCTATCATCCCGAGCGTCATCATATGCGAAAAGTATCTAGCCTATTGGCGCAAGCTCTTACTTGAGCCAGATCATGGTTGTTCCCGCCGGTCCTTCATACATTAGAGATGTAGTTAAAAGCCAGAGATTCGGAGGACAACGGATGAAGACACTGTTGCGAAGCCAGGAACTGTCATGCCCGTCGTGCATCACTAAGATCGAGCGTTCGCTGAAGTCGCTCGACGGTGTATCGGAGGCGACCGTGCACTTTACAACTGGACGAATTGAAGTCGAGCATGACCCGGAGCGCGCCGAACCCGGCGCGCTGGTCGAGGCCATCCGCTCCGCTGGCCACAACGCCAGCGTCGCGGCTTTCTAGATGGGTGTACTGGCAACCTTGCATGGGCAGCGGCTCTCATACGCGCCGCCGTTCGCGCATCGCTTTTGAGACCGGAGGAGGTACCATGCAATACTTGCTAGACCTGTGGCGCAACCCCGCCCGGCGCCGCCTGGCGCTGACGATTTTGAGCGGGGCGTTGATCTTGATCTCACTGGTGGCCGAATATGGCTTTGGCCTGGCGGCTACGGCGTACCCGCTAATGGTCGCCGCCGCGCTCATCGCCGGCTCGGACGTAGCCCTGCGGGCGTGGAGTTCGCTGCGCAGCCGCTATATCAGCATCGAGTCGTTGGTCACCATCGCCGCGGCGGGCACGCTGGTGATCGGCGAGGCTTGGGAGGCCGCCGCGGTCACCTTCCTGTTCCTTCTGGGCGCGACGCTGGAGGCGCGTACCATGGAACGTACGCGCAGGACGCTCCAGGGTCTGCTGGAGCTGGCGCCGATGAGTGCGATAGTGCTGCGCGACGGGCGTCAGGTCAAGGTCTCGCCGCGGGAAGTGGCTCGCGGCGAGACGGTCATCGTCAAGCCCGGCGCGACGATTCCGGTGGACGGTGAGGTTATAGATGGACGAGCCGCCGTGGACGAGCACGCCGTCACGGGCGAGTCGCTCGCGGTGGAGAAAGAGGCGGAGGCGCCGGTCTACGCGGGCACGATTGCGCAGAACGGGCTGCTCCGGGTGCGGGCCGAGGGCGTCGGCGCCGATACGACGCTGGCGCGGATCATCCAGCGCGTGGAGGAGGCGCAGGAGGCGCGTGTGCCGGTGCAACGCTTTATAGACCGCTTCGCCCGCTGGTATACGCCGGCGGTCATAGGCTTGAGCGTCGCTGTCGGCCTGTTCTTTGGTGACGCACGGCTCGCGCTGACGCTGCTGGTGATCGGCTGTCCCGGTGCCCTGGTGATCGCCGCGCCGGTCGCCGTCGTTGCGGGCATCGGCCGCGCCGCGCAGCACGGTATCCTGATCAAGGGCGGCGCGTACCTCGAGCGCGCGGGCAAGATCTCGGCCCTGACACTGGACAAGACCGGCACGCTTACCGAGGGACGTCCGCGCCTGACCGATGTGGTAACGCTCGCCCCGGTGCCGACGGTCGCCGGCAAGGCGCCGGCGCTCGAGTCCGAAGGCGCGGAGTGGAGCATGGCCCAGCGCGACGTGCTGCGCTGGGCGGCGATCGCCGAGTCGGGCTCCGAACATCCGCTGGCCCGCCCGATCGTGGCGGCGGCCGAGACGCTGGAAGTGGTGCCGCAAGCCGAGAGCGTGGCGTTCTCCACCGGACGCGGCATCACGGCCACTTACGACGGCCACGTCATCGGCGTCGGGAGCTCGGGTCTCATGGACGAGCTCGGGATCGAGGTCGCGCCCGAAGCCCGGTCGGCGCTCGAACGGTTGCGCCATACCGGACGGACGGCCGTACTCGTGGTCCTCGATGGCCTGGTACTAGGCGTTCTCGGCATCGCCGACACCCTTCGGCCCGGCGCTCGCGAAGCGGTCGAGCAACTGCGCCGCGCCGGAGCCCGGCGGATCGAGATGCTTACCGGCGACAACGCGCGGGCGATAGCCGAGGCTGTGGGAGTAGACGCGGTCCAGGCGGAGTTGCTGCCCGACCAGAAACTGGAGCATATACGGGAGCTTCAGCGACAAGGGCCCGTCGTCGCCATGGTCGGTGACGGTATAAACGACGCGCCTGCGCTGGCCACCGCCGACGTCGGGATCGCCATGGGCGCGGCCGGTAGCGACGTGGCGATCGAGACCGCACCCGTGGCGTTGATGAGCGACGACCTGGATCTCCTGCCCCAGGCGGTCCGCCTCTCGCCAATGACGCTGCGGATCATACGCCAGAACCTGGCGCTGGCGCTGCTAACCGTCGGCACCCTACTGCTGGGCGTGCTGTTCGGTTACGTCGACATGGCGGGCGGCATGCTGATACACCAGCTCTCAGTGTTGCTGGTGGTCATCAACGGCCTGCGCCTGATGCGAGCCTGATGTTTGCTCGTCCGGCCGCACAGGATAAACCCTTCACAAAACGCCTTGCAGATACAGCCCGTACGTGCGAATATACAGTTACAATATTGGTAATAGTAACTGGACCGTTGAGGTCCTGAGCGAGAGGAGAGGTAGATGCTTTCTGTGGAGACGACCGTAAGCGATCTCGTCGTCGAGCGGCCGAGCCGTTCGCGGGTGTTCGAGGAGTTGGGCATAGACTACTGCTGCGGGGGCGGGGTGCCGCTCGTAGAGGCCTGCGCCGGTGCGGGGCTAGACCTTGATAAGGTACTCGCGGAGCTGGAGCGCCGGGAGGCCGGACAGACCGGGGACGAGGCCGGCCTGACGGACATGGGTCTGGACGAGTTGGTAGACCACATCGTGGAGACCCACCACGCCTATCTGAAGGAGGAGTTGCCCCGTCTGAGCTTTTTGGTGGACAAGGTGGCGAACGTCCACGGCGGCGCACATCCGGAGCTATTGGAGCTGCGCGGGATGTTCGAGCGGCTTCGCACGGAGCTCGACGAGCACACGGCGAAGGAGGAGAGGATGCTCTTCCCGGCCTGCAAGGAGATCGAGGGTGCGGAGACCATACCCTCACTCCCGTTTGGAAGCGTCAAGAACCCCATCGCGGCGATGATGGCCGAACACGTGGATACAGGTGAGGGGCTGGGGAAGATTCGGGAACTGACGGGGGAGTACGCTGTACCGAAGGACGCCTGCAATACTTACCGGGCGATGCTCGACGGGCTCGCGGATTTGGAGCGGGACACCCACTACCACGTCTTCAAGGAGAACAGCATCCTCTTCCCGAAGGCCGCAGCGGCCGAGACAGCTCTCGCCGGAGGCTGAGAGACCGGGAGACGGCACGTGGGGGACATCAAGGGTTTCCTGAAGCACGGGCGCGCAAAGATCCCCAAGCGCCCGGTAGCCGAGCGCGTCCAGGATTACCGGTGGTCCTACGAGCCAATGCCCACGGAAGAGTTGCAGAAACAGGCCTCGCGTTGCATGGACTGCGGGGTGCCCTTCTGCAGCACTGGCTGTCCGGTAAATAACCTCATCCCCGGCTGGAACGACCTCGTATACCGCGACCACTGGAAGCAGGCCATAGATCGGCTGCACAAGACCAACAACTTTCCAGAGTTCACGGGGATTCTGTGTCCGGCGCCGTGCGAGTCGGCGTGCGTGCTCTCCATAAACGACAAACCGGTGACCATCAAGGAGATAGAGCGTTCGATTATCGAGCGGGCCTTCGAGGAAGGATGGGTAGTCCCCAAACCGCCGCCACCGGAGAGAAGGACCGGCAAGAGGGTAGCGGTTGTTGGCAGCGGCCCGGCGGGTCTCGCGGCGGCCCAGCAGCTCAACCGTGTCGGACATTCGGTGGTCGTCTTCGAGAAGGACGACAAAATCGGGGGTCTCTTACGCTACGGCATCCCGGACTACAAGATGGAGAAGCCAGTGATCGACCGCCGACTCGCGTAACTCGAAGCCGAGGGCATTGAGTTCCGAACCAACTCCGACGTCGGCTACGACCCGACCACGGAACAACTGCGCAGCGAGTTCGACGCTGCAATTCTCGCCGTTAGCGCTTTGCAGGGGCGAGACCTACCCATTCCGGGACGCGAGCTCGGCGGCATACATCCGGCGGTGGATTACCTGGTGCAGCAGAACCGGCGGGTCGCGGGTTTGCCGGTCGAGGAAGAGGAAATAACAGCCGAAGGCAAGAAAGTCGTTATCCTCGGTGGTGGCGACACGAGCGCCGACTGCCAGGGCAACGCCAACCGGGAAGGCGCGGAGTCAATCCAGGTCATTACCCACGGCGTGAAGCCGCCCGAGGCCCCCGATCCCCTGGAATGGCCGGACTGGCCTTTCGTGTTGCACACCTACCCGGCGCACGAGGAGGGCGGAGAGCGGGAGTGGAACGTCGCCATAACTAGCTTCTCCGGCGCGGACGAGCGCGTCGAGCGGGTGCGCGCCGTCAGGGCGGAATGGACTCCCGAGCGCACGATGAGGCGCGTGCCCGGAACGGAGTTCGACATCGAGGCGGATCTCGTACTTCTTGCTATCGGTTTCACGGGACCGGTGCGCGACCGTCTGCTCGAAGACCTGGACCTCGGCTACACTGACCGCGGCGCCATCCGTTCGGAGAACGGCTTCGGCACCAAGGGGTCCGGCATATTCGTCGCCGGCGACGCCAAGCTCGGGGCGTCCCTCATAGTATGGGCCATCGCCGAGGGCCGTAAGGCCGCTCGCCAGGCCGACCTCTACCTGATGGGTGAGAGCCGGCTCTCGCCTTAGACTGCAATCCTATCCCGCACCTGCACCGCGAATGCTCCCGAAGGAAAGCGAGCCCTCATGCTAACCGAACCACGAACATATGCGACTCTCGAAGCCCGGTGTCCCGGATGTGGGGACTCCTATGCCGGAGAGAGTCTGCTCTTCCTGTACTCAGACGAACTGGGCGCCCGCTGCCCCGGCCCCGGCTGCGGTAGTATCCTGGCAGTGGGTAACGCCGGTGGCTGGTGTGGGGAGGACCGGAACTTCTGTCGTCATCTGGTGCTCCCCGAAGACCTCGAAGGCTCGAGGCTGCACCAAATGCTGGCCGAGTTAATTGCAGGAGGGAAGGAGTTGCGGGTTGTAGTGGACTGCACGGGCGAGGCCAGGACCATTCGCCTGGAACCTGCGGACTCGCTGGAGCAAGCGTGACTCGCGGTAGGCCAAGAAATACGCTAACTGATTACCGGAGGGTGGAAACGTGGTTACCGAGGAGCGTGTGAGGGACCAGTTACGGAGCGTAGTGGACCCGGAGATCGGCTTGGACCTGGTGGAACTTGGATTGATCTACGACGTAGAAATTCACGAGGCCGGAAAGCACGTTGACGTGCTCTTTTCCCTTACCAGCCCCATGTGCCCCGTCGCGGGTATGCTCCAGGAGCAGGTCGAAGCCAAGACCCTCTCCATAGAGGGTGTCGAAGACGTAAACGTCCAGATTACCTTCGATCCGATGTGGAGCCCGGAGATGATGAGCCCGGCTGCCAAGCTCTTCTTCGGTCGTTAGATGAACGTGACCAGGTTACAAGCGAAACAAAGGAGAGATGGATGGCCGAGATAAAAGCCTACACGCCCGGTATCTACGCCCGCTCCGAAGAGCTGGTGCAGGCCACCCGCGACTTCGACCGGGGACGCACTACCGCGGAAGCGGTCAGGCAGCGGCAAAACGAAGACCTACGGAACTTCCTCGAAGTACAGCGGGAGGCGAACTTCGATTACCTCTCCGACGGCCTCTTGAACTGGCAGGACATCTTCCGTCCGTTCGACGAGGCGGCCGTAGGACTGCGCCCCGGTTCCCTGACGCGCTTTCTGAACACGAATACGTTCTTACGGGCACCGGCGTCTGAGGCGGGCACCCCGACGCTGACCGAGCCTCTCGGAGAACCTTATTTCCGTATCGGAGATTTGCCAAGAGACGGATGGGTGGCGACGTTGCCTTCGCCGCACGCCCTGGCGGTCACCGCAGCGGGTGAGTTGGAACCGCAGGTGGTCGCCGAAACGATGATCGGACCGCAGATACGATGGCTCGCCGGAAATGGCTGCGCGATGGTGGTCCTGCAGGAGACCACTCTATTCGAAGGCAGTAGCGACATCTTCGTGCTCAGCGAAGCACTGGATGCCCTAAAGAGCCCCGTGCCGCTCGCGCTCCATCTACCTTTCGGAGATGCCGGAGAGGTGCTCGGTGAGCTGGTGGAGCTCGACGTAGAAGCCATCGGGGTAGACTTCTACGCCACACACGTTGCCGCCCTACCGCGCCCGTTCCCCAAGACCCTGCTAGCCGGAGTCGTGGACGCCCGCAACTCCTTGTTGGAGGAGCCTGAAGAGATCGCGGAGTTTGGACGGCAGCTTCTGGAGGAATTGGGAGGAGATCTGCATCTGGTGCCTAACGGGGACCTGCAGTTCGTGCCGGAGGAGATAGCCCGGGAGAAGGTGCGGCGTCTCGGTGAGGCGGCCCGTATCTTGAAGGAGGAACGGTAGAATGAGTGAAGTCAGGTTCGTAACGCGTGAGATCGGAAGCCTCGCCAAACCCGGCTGGCGCGTCAAGTCCATCGCCGGACGTCCCGTCGAAGATCCGGATGTAGAGTACGCCCGAAAGTGGGGTGCGCGTCTCGGGATAAACACCGAAGAGCTCACCGAAATACTCCAGAAAGGACAGGGCTTCTCGGATTCAGAGAAAGCAAAGATTCAGGACTACGCCGCCCTCTACGGCATTCGACTCCTGGAAAACTCCGGCCTTGACGTAGTCTACGACGGCGAGCAACGTCGCAGCGAGATGTACGACCACGTCGTAAAACACGCAAAAGGCTTCGAGACCCGCGGTACGGTGCGCTCCTGGGACAACAAATACTACACCAAAGCCGCCGTGGTCGAGAAACCGTTGGTAGAAAAAACCTACGATCTCGAAGAGTGCGAGTTCGTCCGCGAGCACACCGACCGCACCGTGAAAGTCCCTTTTACCGGCGCCTACACCATCATGGACTGGTCCTACGACGAGCACTATGCTGGAGAGAGTAGCCTGCTCGGAGCATCGGCGGAGCGCCGCTCAGAGGCTCGACGGGTGTTTGGAGTGGACGCCGCCCGCGACGTGGTGCGGCCTAATTTGGCCGGTGTCGTCGAGGCCGGTGCTGAATGGGTCCAAGTCGACGAACCCGCCGCCACCACTCGTCCGGAGGAAGTGCCGCTCGTCGTCGAGACCTTCAACGCAACTCGCGAAGGGATAGACGCCCGCTGCTCCATGCACATCTGCTTCTCCGACTACAGTTGCCTCTTTCCCTACATCGAAGAGCTGGACGACTGTTATGAGTTGCAGCTAGAGTTCTCGAATCGCGACTCGCTGGAAACCGGAACGAAGGGTGCGGACAGGCCCGGTTACGCTATCCTGGATCGTTTCCGGGAGAGTGCGTGGGAAGGCAAGATCGGGCTCGGGGTCATAGACATCCACACCGACTTCATAGAGCCCCCGGAGTTGGTACGCGACCGCGTCTTGCATGCGGCGAGTGTTCTGGGACCGGAGCGTATCGAGGTTAACACCGACTGCGGGCTCAGGACTCGTAGTTGGGAGGTCTCCTACGAGAAACTCGTGAACATGGTGGAAGGCGCAAGGTTGGCCGAAGAGGCGTTGAACGGCCGTTAGAGTGGTTGAGGATTAACGGGGCGCACCACCGAAGATGAGTGATGGATCTGGGTCTACCGTGTTCCGCACTATCTACCTCCCGCCTGGCGGCAACACAACACGAGAGTCCGTGATCCAGGTCAACGCCTGGCTTCGGGCCTCGCGTCAAGGGATATAATGACCAAATATGTAATGGTTTCTGGAGTCGATTCCGGAAAGGGGCGAACGATGGCTTTCGTTATAACCGAAGCGTGTATCGGAACGAAGAACACCGCTTGTGTAGGGGCATGCCCGGTGGACTGTATCTATGATGTGGGGGACCAGTACATGATCAACCCCGAGGAGTGCATAGACTGCACTATGTGCATGCCCCAATGTCCGGTGGAGGCTATTTACCCCGGTGACGAGGTCCCCGAGGACATGCAGGGCTACGTCACTAAGGCCGCCGAGTTCGATTACTCGAAGATTGCACCGGGCTGGGGAGTCAACTAGGTAGCCCCTTTAGGAGTAACGGGTCATGGCCGAAATGAAGCATCGTAGCCTCGAAGAAGTAAAAGCCTTGAGCGTTGATGAGGCCGTGGAGATTATGCGCCAGGCCGGCATAGTCGGCGCGGGCGGCGGTGGTTTCCCAACCTACTTCAAGTACAAAAGACCCCAGCCGCATCTGATCGTCAACGCTACCGAGAGTGAGCCCGGCTACTGGGGAGACAAGCTGCTCCACAAAGAATATATGGATGAGTTCATCCAGCTTTTCGAAGGTATGAAGGCGATCTTCGAGTTCGAGCAGATCTCTTTGGGCGTACACGAGAAGGACCGGGAATGGTTCGCCGGTTATGAGGAGCACACCGGCGAAGGCATCTTCGACGTACGCCACGTGCCGGACACTTACGGCCTGGGCGAGGAGAAGACCCTCGTCAAGCACGCCACAGATAAGAAAGTTCCCCTGTTCACGAACAACCCCGATGGCGCCAGGCGTCCTGGGATGCCACCGGACGTGGGCATCGTCGTCAACAATTCGGAGACGCTGCTCAACGTCTACAACGCGCTCTTCCTGGGCAGGCCCGTCACTACGGTGTTCTTCACCATCTTTGGCATGGAAAAAGGCATCATAGACCTCAAGGCGTACGAAGCACCGATAGGCGCTTCGGTGAGAGAAATCCTACAGATAGCGGGGCTAAACGTGGAGGAAAGGATAGCAGGCGTACGGAACGTCGTAGGAGGTGTTGAGGATTCTAACCGCCTGACGGTCGCCGACGGTGGACCGTACCTCAACGATATTATAGATCCCAAGGCCATAAAGAACGGCGGCGCCTACATCCGGCGTATGACGAACTCCCTGCTCTTGATCCCCGAAGGCCGGCAGACCAAAGAATACGCCCGCGAGATAAAGACCCATCCTCCCGAGGAGGGCATAGTCTCTCTGGTAGGAAAGGTTTCGAGTGTGCAGTTGCCTTTCGGGGGCGGTTTGCTGACGCCGGCCACGCCACTAATCTCCGAAGGCGACGAAGTCGAGTACGAGCAGAAGATAGGCGATCCCGCGGACAAAGGCTTCTCGGTCGGTGTCTGGGCGAGTATGGGAGGAGAGATCTCTTCGATAGAGGACGGCATGGTCGCCATCACGGGCAGCGCTATAGACGAGGAGGATGCTGAAGTCCGGGAGGAGGCTAAAGCCCAGGCCAGCGCCGGCGGTGCACCACCTCAAGGGGAGGTCGAACCCTTCCAGGAGGCCGAGGATGAAACGAGGAGGTAAAAGGGCAGCCAGGGTACCGGCAACAATGGAGGAGCGGTACGCAACACCCTCTCCAACGCTTTGAGGTAGAACGTCGAGATCTGGCTGCACGCGCAGCTTTCTTGAAGGAGGTGGTCGCAAGAGGATGAGTGCGTTTCATAAGGTTACTTTTGAAAAGAGCGACATTACCGTAGACGTCGCCGAAGACGAGTACATCCTCGAAGCCGCCGAGGAAGCCGGCCTCGACCTCCCCTTCGATTGTCGCAGCGGCACCTGCACCACCTGCATCCGGAAGTGCCTCGAAGGTGAGATCGACCAGGACATGGCCTTCGCGATCGGCGACGAGGAGTTGGATCAGGGCCTGCGCCTCATCTGCATCGGCAGCCCGCTCTCGGACGTGGTTCTGGACGCATGACGCGAAGCATGGAGCGAGCCGCGAGCTACGTAAGGACGAGCCCCGGGGACAGCTTGCCTTCCTGCGAGGGCCAATTGGCGGCCATAGAGGCTTACGCGATAGAGATGCACCATGAGTTGGTCGCTGAGTACGAAGACCTTGAAGCGTCCGGCACTCTCCTCCACTATAAGCCTGTCCTCAAAGGGGTGATAGAGAACATCAAGGAAGACAGCTACATGAGCCCCGAGAATTACGAAGAGACCATGACGAGGGAAGGAGTCACCGTAGCGTAGCGAAAAAGTGTCCACCATACCGTTGTAATTCCAATGTTCCCTAAACGACTCTTACCTTTGGTATCCTGGATCGGTCGAACCCTCGCATCTCCTCGGGACCCAACTTCTCCAACTCCCTCAGACAGGCTTCGCTTTCCCGTGCAAGCTCGGCCACGTCTATGCCTAAAGTCTCGGGTTCAAAATCCTTGAGGTAACGGATGCCGTTACGCAGGAGGCGTGTTGCGCCGCGCCAGTTGCCGTTATTGAGGTGGTAGAAGCCGATACCAACCTGGAGGATACCCTGGTATAGGAAGCGAACCCGCCGGGGTTCTTGCAGCCAGGCCTTCGCTAGATACTCGTGGCATCTGTAGAATTCGCCCTGGTTGAACCGCTCTATGCCCGCCAGAACGCAGCCGGGTATCTCCCGCGGACGATCCATCACCAACCTTCGCACGGACCTTTAGCGGTTGCCTCTACCGCCGTTCGCCTTGATGGCGTGCGAGGAAGATCCGGGTAACGGCCCACGACTTCTTCTACCAGCGTCCCGGCCTCTACCCTGTTCATCGACAATCCTAGAACCTATGAATCTTTCGCGACGGTGAGCAGACACACCGCCTCACTCAGCGCCTCTACAGTATGCGGTACGCCGGTATCACAGGTAAGCAGAACCCCGGGACCTGCTTCGACCGTTTCCCCCGACGCCTCGAAGCGGACGCTACCTTCCTGAACACTCAGGCCAACCGGGCCCGGCGCGGTATGCTCTTCTAGGCGAGCTCCGGCCTTCATGACCAGCAGCACTATGTTCATGCCCCCGCCTTTGCGCAGGGTAATGGCGTTGCGTTTCCCTTCCTGCCAGGTCTTCTCGGACCGCAGGCGGGAGACCTCATCTTGTAGATCAAAGCTCTGGAGAGTACCGTGCAACGGACGCTCGGACTCGGGATGGGGACGACTCGACATATCTATGGCTCCTTCCGCCCCACGGACGGCGTAGACGGTGGACTATTCGACCACACACTATATTATTACAAAGATAGTGATAGTAAAAAGAACACAGAAGACCTAGATGGGTGTAACGGGGGTAGATCGGTTCTGTTGACGGAGCTTTCGAGGGGCGTGGCGACACCCGGAGGACATGCAGCAGCCCAGGAGCGGGGCTGTAGCGGGCTATTGGCCGCGCTGGAAAAGGATGATACGCCCCTAGTGCGCCTAGGCCATGGGGCGGGATACGAGGTCTACTGCGGGGATGATGTGAGAAGGACGCTGTACGTGCTCACCGGGGGCGTTGTGAAGCTCTTCGTGAGCTATGCAGGTTATGTGGGCAGCAAGGACGCCACCTTCTTGCTTCTCGGGCCGGGGGATGTCTTCGGTTATCCTGTATTTACTGCGGGGTGTCCCGGGCGGGTTTCGGCGGAAGCCTTCACGGACTGCGAAGTGGTGAAGATACCCGGGGCCTTCCTGGAGCGGACGGTGCGCCGGCGGCCGGGAGTGGCCCTGGACGTCGCGGCGTTGTTGGAACGCCGGCTGGTCGAGTATGAGGAATTGGTCGGGTGTCTCTTACCTCGCCAAACCGAGGTCCGGCTGGCGAGGGTGCTGCCGATCCTTGCCCGGAAGTTCGGTGAGAGAACCGTGAATGGCAGTGTAGCCGTAGGGCTCAGGCTCACCCGCACTGATCTGGCGCAGATGACCGCCGCCACCCGAGAGTCGGTGACCGCAGCGGTGACCCGGTTGCGCCGGGAACGGATACTGGCGATGGGGGCGGGGCGTATCGTTTTGCTGGATCCCAAGCGGCTGGCGGAGATCGGGCGTCGGTGAGGGAGGTGCGGATGACTCCGGGCAGCGCATCCTGTAGCCAGACGGTAACGATGGTAATAGTTAAACAAGTGGTTGGGAAGATCTTTCGAAAGGAGCGTGGGGATTGAGGCTTGAACTTGGCAGTGAGGGACGATACGGGCTACGGGCCCTGATCTACCTGGCGCAGGCCGGGAGGATGGCGACCGCCGATACCATCTCCGCCGAGGCGAAGGTCCCACGCCGCTTGCTGGCTCGGATCATGGCAAAGCTCTCTCATGCCGGGCTAGTGGCGAGCCAGGAAGGCCGCGGCGGAGGCTCGCGCCTCGACCGTCACCCCGACGAGATAACGCTCAAGGATGCCGTGGAAGCCCTGGAAGGTCCGTTCGAGGTTACCCGCTGCATCATGGAGCAGCGGGCTTGTGGAGAAGGACCTCCATGCGCGATGCACGACGCTTGGGAAGAAGGCCAGGAAGCCATCCTCCAGTACCTGGAGACCCAGACCCTATCGGATTTCATTTCGACTACCGCATCAAGCATATCCACTACTTGAAAAGGCGAGTAAGCTTCGTCCAGAGAGCCTCAGACCAGGCCTTCCGCATGATGGCAAAATCATAACCCGCGTAACATGGCCCTTGCCCGAAAAGCCCTCGCGCCGGAGCCCAGCATGCACGTTAGGACGACTCAGAGGAGCAAGCCTTCTACCTGATGCCCTGTATCTCTATTACCCCGCCCGTGACCAGCGTGATGAAGACCGAGAGGACCACCAGCACCCCGCCCAGCACGCGCCACACTCCGCGCTTTCCGGGCGGCAATAGCAGAGCAGAAAGCCCGGGAACGCCAAATAACGACAGGAAGATGTACGGGGTGTCGAGGTAGACCAGTATCATCGTCAGAAAAACACTCACCGGCAGAGACCAGATCAGGGCCGCCAAACCCCGCTCGTAATTGGTGAACGGTCGGATCTCGTAGAGTATCAACCCCATGAACACGACGAATATCACCGCCGAAACCAGCAACGCCATGCTGAACACCGTCTGCATAAAACTCTCCTCTCCATAAACTCCGAGAACTCGTTTGCAATGCTATTACAAGTTCAGTAATACTACGTTTCGAGTTCACGGATTTCCGGGCGGTTCGGGCTTTGGTTGCGGCGGCCCGCACGTTATACGTGTTCTGGCGGGTGTGTGGCTGGGGGATGTGGTCTTCACGACGCTAGTTGTCTCTCCTGCTTTGCAGACGATAAAGTGGGACGAGTCACACAGAGGTCCAAAACCAACAAAAAAGGCCCGGCATGTTGGCCGGGCCTTCCGTTCTTTCGTTTAGATTGTCTCTAGGCTAGGCCTTCGGCCTCATACTCTCGGAGAAAGCCCTCGAACAGACGCCGGTGTCCCTGTTCGTCGCGCAGGATGGCGATAACCATGTCCTGGGTAACATGATCTACTTCCTCGGTAGCTTCGATGATTTTCTGATAGTGCTCTATAGCACCGGTCTCCGCCTCTATGACGCCTTTGACGACGTGAACCACGTCTATCTGCTCACCAGGCGGCTGAAGCGAGGACTGCTCGGCCTTGAAGTCCATCGAACCCGGGACGACCCCATAGAGCTCTTTGATCCGGTCGGCGTGCTGTTGAGCGTGCCCGAGCTCCTCCTGAACGTCTTCTTCGAGGGACTCTTTGATCTCCTGCGCCCTTACACCGTCGGGGTTGGTGGAGTTGGTGACGTAGCTCATTACCGTTTCGAGCTCCATGAAATACGCCTTCTTCAGAAGCTCGATGATCTCTTCACGCTTTTCGGTCATCCTCTCTGAAAGAATCCCTTCGCTACGGCGTTCCTGCACTTTTCGACCTCCTAGAATCTTGCTATTGTCTACGATGACAATTTACCATCGCGGATTGCTCCTAAACGTGAAATTATAAATTTACCACATACTATTACGTAAATGGTATGTTTATGAGCAGGCGGTGGAATGCGGTCCTCGGGAGGTTAACGTGGATGTAGTGGTGTTCGACACTCCAGCCAGATGTTCCTCTTGCATGCGCACTCTTCTCTAGGCCAAGCCCTGGACGATGACGGCCCGGGCGATCTTGACGAAGCCGGCGATGTAGGCGCCTCCCAGGTAATCAGGGTGCTTATAGAGCGCGGGTCCTAAAGACCCCACGACCTCGCGGACTGCCTGATGGAACTCAGGTTCGCCGGGGTTTCTCCCGATCACCCCTTCGCAGACGCCCTCGACCTTCGCATCTACTCTCACCACACCGCTCCTCTCACTCGTTAGTAGGCTGCGAGGCCTCCCGCAGACAACCGAGCACTGTCGCAATTCACCGTAGGGAGTGTATATTATTACTTAATTAGTAATAATAAAAGGACGAAGGAAGGAGAGGTTGGCTTGTGGCCGAGTTTCACAAGATAGCCGCCGTTAGCGAGGTCGTCTCCGGCGAGGTAAAACAGTACACTGTCGAGAACCGGCCGGTCGCTTTGTGTAACGTGGACGGCGAGTTTCACGCCTTCGAGGACATCTGCACCCACCAGTTCGCCCACCTCAGCGAGGGCGAGTTCGAGGGACGGGAGATAAAATGTCCATTACACGGGGCGAAGTTCGACGTGGTGAGCGGCGAAGCACTCACCCTTCCTGCTCTAAAGCCTGTTCCCAAGCACGAGGTGAAGGTCGAGGACGACAACGTTTACGTGGCGCTCAACCCGAAGCAAGTCAAGGTCGGAGGCCGGCGCCGCAGGAGGTAAGAAGATCGTGTATGACGTAGAGAGGATTCGCCAGGATTTCCCGATCCTGGAGCGCAAGATCGGTGAGAAGGAGCTCGTCTACCTGGACAACGCCGCGACCTC
>Ga0136627_1000301_pt1 | contig 17708 bp, 11 predicted proteins | sample AntDrymUQ4892206_2_FD_104652 | JGI IMG/M metagenome (GOLD analysis project Ga0136627, IMG submission 104652) | Polar desert sand microbial communities from Dry Valleys, Antarctica - metaG UQ489 (22.06) | ecosystem: Environmental > Terrestrial > Soil > Desert | place: Antarctica: Dry Valley... | reverse complement strand
TTTCCAGCTCGCCTACGGGTCGAAGGCGGTTTTCTCGCCCGACGCGAAGTTCGTGCGGCTCGGGGCGAGTAACGACGAGCTCAGCGACAACCGTCCCGGAGACGCGGAACTATTTGGCAGCGTTTCAGCATCGCTGAATGCGTTGATCGACGCCGGGGCCGCACCGGAGGAGCCGGATGCCGCCTGGAGCGAATCAATGCAAGCCTACAATCGCGAGAAGACCCAAAAGTTTATGCAGGGCTTAGGGAAGAAGCCTGCCGGGTCGGACGGGCGCATGCACCCTCAAACCCTTTTGGCGACGGTAAACGAGTTTATTGATGAAACCACGATCGTGGTTGCCGATGGCGGGGATATCCTGTCGTTCGCTCGTGCTGCCTTGCAGGCGGAGACTTACCTGGATCCCGGCGCTCTCGGATGCCTCGGCGTCGGCGTTCCATTCGCCACGTCGGCGGCTTTGAACTTTCCGGATAGGCGGGTTTTCGCCGTTATCGGAGACGGCTCGTTCGGCCTGACCGCCATGGAACTCGATACGGCGGTTCGCAGCGGGGCTCGGGCGGTGTTCGTCGTAGCCAACAACGAGTCATGGGGGATCGAGCGCAACGACCAGCTCGCGGGATACAACGGCAATCTAGTTGGGGTGGACCTTCCGGGCTGCCGGTACGACCGGGTGGCGGAAGGGCTAGGCGCATACGCGGAACGGGTCGAGAAGCCCGAAGGTCTACCTGGCGCTATCGAACGCGCTCTACAGAACGCGCCCGCCTTGTTGGATGTCGCCGTTACGAAGGAGGCCGAATCTCCCGACTTCAAGAACGGCCTAGCCGGGGTTCCCGACCGCCAAGCGTTGGAGGTTTGGGATCGTGCCGAAAGAGATCGGCATACAGTGGATACAGGTACAGATTAAAGGTCGGTGGCGGACAGAAGTGGATCCATGTCAAAGCCGAAGCGCGGCGCCAGGTTGTCATCCAGGGCATGTCGGGCCTGAACGGTACGAGCGTGCGGTGTCCGGAGTTGCTTAGAGCACCGTCTCTTTCGCCGCGGTCACGCGTAGGGCATGAGTAGCGTCGAGAGAGGTAAAGGGTGAGGAGGTAGCCGTGGAGCTGTCGCAGGAAGTCTTGCCAAGAGAGGTGAAGCAACCCCAATCGGACTCCCGAATATATCGACAGCCTGTGCAAATTGGTGGATTGCATGGGCAATGCCCCAAACCCCTGGATAGATGACAGGGGCGGGCAGCACGTCGCACAGCCTGGGGATGCCAAATGGTCGGGATCCTGGATAGTTGATACTCTTCGTTGTTGATTCAGCGGGAGTAATTTAGGGAGGTGTCAGTGGCATTTCGAAGCATCAACCCGCACGATCCATCTGAGATCCTCGGACAGTTTGAGGAAGCTGGGCCGCTCGGTGTCGAAATCGCAGTGTTTCGCGCCCGCGAAGCGTTTGCGGAGTGGCGTGAACAGCCTGCGTCCGCTCGGGGAGAGGCTTTGTCCAGAATAGCCAACGACTTGGAGAAACGATCTGACGACATAGCCCTTCTCATGGCACGAGAGGTGGGGAAGCCAATAACCGAGGCCCGCGCCGAGGTTGCGAGAGCCATCTCTATCCTCCACTATTATTCGCAGATGGTTCTGGCTCCCGACGGCGAGACCTACCCTGCAAGCATCTCGATAGACTGGCTCATCACTCGCAGGCACCCTTTGGGGGTGTGTGCCCTCCTCACACCCTGGAACTTTCCAGTTGCAATCCCGATTTGGAAGGCCGCCCCTGCGCTGGCCTACGGTAACACCGTCGTACTCAAGCCAGCTCCGGCTTCAACTGTTGTAGCCGGAACGTTGGGAGCCATAATTGCCAGGCATCTGCCTGAAGGAGCCTTCCAGATAGTGTCTGGGGATGCCGAAACTGGGGAGCCGCTTGTCAATCATCCAAGCGTGGCCGCCGTTTCCTTCACAGGCTCCGCCGAGGTGGGTCGTGTTGTTGCTCGGCAGGCCGCAAGTCGGGGTGCACGGGTTCAGTGCGAGATGGGCGGTCAGAACCCCTCAGTGGTTCTAGATAGATGCACAGGATGATTGAACACTCCCTCGTTCATCTGCCCCAGGCTATCAGGGATGTCGAATGGCGAGTGTCCATTTATCTCGTGCATCTATCTAGAGGGCGCGGACCTAGATCGAGCCGCCTCGGCAATAGCTTACGCAGCGATGGGCTACGCCGGACAGAAATGTACCGCCACCAGCCGGGTGATTGTCGAGGAAACCGTCTACGAGGAACTGCGCGACCGGCTGGTTGCCGCCGTTGAAGGGATGGAAATCGTGGATCCTGAGAAAGAAACGACCCAGGTTGGCCCTCTCATCGACAATGCCTCTCGCTCCTCCGCTCTTGAGGTTTTGGATCGCAGCGGGGGCAGGATAGTAACGGGCGGCAAGCCGCTCGACGACGATGGCTTCTACCTTGAGCCGACCCTGGTCGAGGTCGATGATACGGACAACGCTCTCACTCGAGAGGAGGTGTTCGCGCCGATCGCCGCGATGTTCAAAGCTGACTCCGCCGAAGAGGCTCTCTGTGTAGCCAATGGTGTCCGCTATGGACTCGTTGCCGCTGTCTTCACCGACAACCTTGAGAGAGCGATGGCGTTTGCCGATCGCCTGGAGACGGGACTCGTTCGGGTGAACGCAGCGACGTCCGGCGTAGACTTCCATGTGCCTTTTGGGGGGGCAAAGGACTCGGGCATAGGATTCAAAGAGCAAGGACTCGCCGCCCGCGACTTCTACACCGAAACCAGAACAGTATTGGTCTCGCCGTAGTGATTGAAGTCCGAGTAGTCTCTGCCACGGCGTATCATGGGAGAGACTCTCTTACGGGACACGACCCTACATTCGACGACCGAAAACGACCGCCAAAGCAGCGGCTTCCTAGCGGGATAAGTCTACGACGCAATTTTGATCCCAATCCTTGACTTGAGGAGTACACAAGACTACGCTAGTGATAGTGGAGCGAAAGGTCCAGGAAGCCGGTGAAACGCCGGCACGGTCCCGCCACTGTAACCGGGGAGCGAACCCCAAAGGAAGGCCACTGCAGGCGCGAGCCAGCGGGAAGGCCGGGGGGCAAGCCTCGATCCGGGAGTCAGGAGACTGGCCTTTCGCCCGTAGACCATCCAGCCGGGGCGAGGATCCCGGAGAGGAGGAAACATGGAAGAGAAGACCATTTCCCGGGGCGGTATCTCGCTCGGGGACATTCCAGTGTGGAGCTGGCTCGTCGCCGCGCTGTTGCTCCTTGCGTTCTTCATGATCATGTCCTCGAGCGGCGGCCTGCTCGCTCCCTACATAGGCCAGCTCGCCGGGGCGACGGACTACCTCCACGAGTTCGCCCACGACGGCCGGCACCTCCTCGGCGTCCCCTGCCACTAGGGATCTGCCATGATAGCCACGCTGCTGCGCCGCGGACTGCTCGCGGGCCTGCTCGCCGGACTCCTCGCGGGCGGCTTCGCCTTCGTACTCGGCGAACCGACAATCGACCAGTCAATAGAACTCGAACAGATGGCCTCCGACGGACACGGACACTCCCACGGCGAGGAAGGAGGCGAGGAAGAACCCTTCAGCCGGACCGGGCAGAAGGTCGGCCTCTTCTTCGCCACCGGGCTCTTCGGGGTGACGTCCGGCGGTATCTTCGGCCTCGCATTCGCCTACTTCCGGGACCGCCTCCAGGCGGCATCCGAATGGGGCCGGAGCCTGTCTCTCGCGGGCGCCGGGTTCCTTGCGATCTTCCTGATACCGTTCCTCAAGTACCCCGCGAATCCCCCGACGGTCGGCGACCCGGAGACGATCGGCGTCCGCACCACCGCCTATTTCGCCCTCATGGCTCTCTCGCTCGCCGTCGTCATCGGCGGCTGGGCCGCGGCGAGAGCCTTGCGCCGACGCGGGATGGGTACGCCAGCTCGGCAGGCGTTGGTCGTCGCCGGATGCGCCATCGTCGTTGCGACCGCGTTCGCGTTGCTCCCGGCCTCCCCCGACGCGGGCGAGTTCCCCGCCGGGATGCTCTGGGAGTTCCGGATGTCCTCGCTCGGGACGCAAGCCGTCTTCTGGATCGGACTCGGAGGCGCCTTCGGGCTGCTCGGGGAGCGGGCCGCCAGAAAGCGGGCGGACGCTTGAGAGGCTCGCTGCTCGTCTGCGGAACCCACTCCGATGCCGGGAAGAGCGTCGTCGCCGCCGGGCTGTGCCGCTGGCTCTCCCGCGAAGGCGTGAAGGTCGCACCGTTCAAGGCCCAGAATATGGCCCTCAACTCATACGTCGCGGTTGATGAAAAAGGGGACGGCGCGGAGATCGGACGCGCCCAGGCCGCCCAGGCCGCCGCCGCCGGAATCGAGCCGGAAGCCGCGATGAACCCGGTGCTGCTCAAGGCGAGCGCGGGGAACCGGACGCAGGTCGTCGTCATGGGGAAGGCGGGATCCGACGCGACGGCGATGAGCTACCAGAGTATGAAGCGAAGCCTCATGCCCGTCGTCCTCGAAGCGTTCGAGGGGTTGCGGAGACGGTACGATGTCGTCGTCTGCGAGGGGGCGGGGAGTCCGGCGGAGATAAACTTGAGAAAGAACGACCTCGCCAACATGGGCCTCGCCCGCGCCGCCAACATCCCGGCCGTCCTCGTCGGGGACATCGACCGGGGCGGGCTCTTCGCATCGCTCTACGGGACGCTGGCGCTCCTCTCCGAAGGCGACCGGAGCCTCATCGGAGGCTTCATCGTCAACAAGTTCCGCGGAGACGCGGCGGTCCTCGCGCCCGGCCTCGACGAGATGGCCCGACTCACCGGACGGCCGTTCTACGGCACGATCCCCTTCTCCCCCGGACTCGAGCTCGACGGGGAGGACTCGCTGGCTCTGGAGAAGCCCCGCGAGACGAAGCCGCCCCTCGGGCGGGACACCCTGCGCGTCGCGGTGGCCCGCCTTCCGCGCATCTCGAACTTCACGGACTTCGATCCGCTCTCCCACGAGCCGGGGGTGGAGGTTCGCTTCACCCGCTCCGCCGCCGACCTCCTCGCCGCCGACCTCGCCATACTCCCCGGCACGAAGGCGACCGTCGAGGATCTCGCCTGGCTCCGCGCCTTCGGGATGGACCGGGCGGTCTCCGAGCGCGCCCGGCGCGGCCTCCCGACCCTCGGTGTCTGCGGCGGCTACCAGATGCTCGGAGGCTTGATCGCCGACGAAGCCGGTGTTGAGAGCGGCGAGGGGGAGGTGGAAGGACTTGGCCTATTGCCTGTCGAGACGGTCTTCGAGGAGGGGAAGGTGCTTGCCCGGCCCTCCGGCACAGCCCCGGCCTTCGGGGGGGCGGAGGTGTCGGGGTATGAGATCCGGCACGGGAGAGTCCGCCGAACAGCCGGCGAACCGCTCTTCATCGGCGACGGCTTCGAGGAGGGGTGCCACGACGGAAACATCCTCGGAACCTCGTGGCACGGTGTTCTCGAATCCGACAGCTTCCGGCGCGGATTGCTGGAAATGGCCGCCTCCGTGCGCGGCCTCCGGTGGACACCCGGCGAGGAGTCATTCATCGCCGCCCGTGAGGCCCGCTTCGAGCGGCTCGGGAACCTCGTTGCCGACAACCTCGACAGGGACGCGCTGCTGCGCCTGATCGAAGGTGGAAAGCCTCGTAGCTTTCAGCATTCAGCCGTCAGCCGTCAGCAATGCGCGGACGGCGAAGCATCCTCGCCTTTGGGAGCCAGGGATTGTGAATCCGTCCCGCCGACGCTCATGGCACCGAGTAACAGGGGAGTAGCTGATGGCTGACAAGCTGACTGCTGACCAGCGAAAAGCAGCTTCGCTGCTTTTCCTAACCACCGCCGACACCGAAATTCTCGCCGCCGCGAAAGCCTCGGAGAGCCTCCCGGACGGCTTCCCGAAGGTTCGTTGCGCCAACCCGGCGAAGCTCGAAGACCCGGCGTCGGAGCTTCCGGGCTTGCTCGGAGGCGCGAGGGCCGTCATGGTTCGGCTCCTCGGCGGCAGGAAAGCCTGGCCTGAGGGCTTCGATTTCCTCGCCGCGCTGTGCCGGGAGCGTGGGATACGGCTCCTCGCCTTCGGCGGCGAGGCCGAGCCCGACGCCGAGCTCACCGCCGCCTCCACCGCCCCCGCCGGAACCGTCGCCGAAGCCTTCGAGTACCTCCGGCACGGCGGCGTCGAGAACACCGGGAACCTCCTCCGCTTCGTCGCGGACACCCTCCTCGTCGAAGGCTACGGCTTCGAGCCGCCCCGCGAACTGCCGGATTTCGGCGTCTACCATCCGAGCCTCGACTCCGGAGACGGCATCGAAGACCTTCTCGCGCTCCACGACCCGTCGCTCCCGACGGTCGGGGTCGTCTTCTACCGGGCGCATTGGATGGGCGGGAACACCGCCTTCGTGGATACGCTCGCCGGGGAGATAGAGGCCGCCGGGGCGAACGCGCTGCCCATCTTTTGCTATTCGCTGCGGGCCGAACCGGACGGCGAAGTACCGGCTCTGGAACTTTTGAAAGGCCGGGTAGATTGCCTCGTAACAACCGTGCTCGCAAGCGGCGGGTCGAACGCCTCGGATGCCGCCTCCGGCGAGAACCCGGAGGGCTGGCTGGAGTGGGAGGTTCCCGCGTTCGAGGAGCTTGGAATCCCGGTCGTGCAAGGTATATGCACGACATCTTCGCGCGAGGCGTGGCTGGAGTCCGACGCGGGACTCTCTCCACTCGACACGGCGTGGCAGGTTGCGATACCCGAGTTCGACGGGAGGATCGCCTCGGTCCCGTTCTCGTTCAAGGAGACGGTGAGGGAGGAATCCCCCGTCGGCGCGCCGCTCACCGTGTACCGCGCCGACTCCGAACGAACCGCTCGCGTCGCCGGACTCGCCACCCGCTTCGCCAAACTCGGGTGGACTCCGAACGAAGAGAAGCGCATCGCCGTCATGCTATCGAACTACCCGACCAAGCATTCGCGCGTCGGGAACGCCGTCGGACTGGACACACCACGGAGCGCGATCCGCCTTCTCGAGTCCCTCGAAGACGCCGGATACAATGTGGGCGCGACCCCGGACGACGGCGACGGGCTGATCCACGCCCTCATAGCCGCCGGGGGCCACGACCTCGAGTTCCTGACCGAGGACCAGCTTCGCGGCGCGACCGGACGGGTGGACTCCGAACAATACACCCGGTGGTTCTCCCGGCTCCCGGAGGAGCTTCGCGAGCGCGTCGAGACGCAATGGGGGCCGCCGCCGGGCAATCTGTATATTGACGAAGGGGAGATCGTGGTGGCCGGGCTCCGCTTCGGAAACATTTTCGTCGGCATACAGCCTCCGCGTGGTTTCGGGGAGAACCCCATCGCCATCTACCACGATCCGGAGCTGCCGCCGACGCACCATTACCTCGCGGCGTACTGGTGGATCATCGAGGAGTTCGGGGCGGACGCCATAGTCCATCTCGGAAAGCACGGGACTCTCGAATGGCTGCCCGGAAAGTCGCTCGGACTCTCGCCTTCATGCGCCCCGGACGCGACGATACGCGACGTGCCGTTCTTCTATCCGTTCGTCGTCAACGACCCCGGCGAGGGGACGCAGGCGAAGAGGCGGGCGCACGCGACGGTCGTGGATCACCTCATCCCGCCGATGACCCGCGCCGAAACCTACGACGACCTCGCCCGCCTTGAGCAGCTCCTCGACGAGTACTACCAGGTCGAGACGCTCGACCCGTCGAAGCTCCCGGCGATAGAGAAGCAAGTCTGGGGGTGCATGCAGTCCGCCGACCTCGACAAGGATCTCGGCGTGGACGACAAGCCCGATGAGTTCGGCGACTTCATCGGGGAGGTGGACGGGTATCTTTGCGAGATAAAAGACCTCCCGATCCGGGGCGGCCTCCACGTCCTCGGCGAGACCCCGGAGGGCGAACCGCTCCGCCACCTCACCGCCGCCATCCTCCGCCTCGGAGCGGGGGACGTGCCGGGCCTCCGCCGAGCCGTCGCCTCCGCCTATGATCTCGATGAACCGGCCCTCGCCGAAGGCGGCGGAGCGAGGATCGCAGCTCCCGGAAGCCTCGTCGAGCGCTTCCCAGGCCCAGGCCAAAACGCCACCGCCTCCGACCTCCTCGACCGATTGGAGGAGGCGTCGCAGGCGCTCCTCGCCGAACTCGAGGAACACGGCTGGGACGCACAGTCCGCCGAGGCTGTGTGCCGGGAAACCCTCGGCTTCACGGACGCGGGCGTCGTGTCGTCGCTCCGGTTCGCTTGCGATGAGGTCGCTCCGAGGCTGGCCCGCACGCCTGACGAGCTTTCCAACCTCGTCGGCGGGCTGGGGGGCGGGTACGTTCCGGCGGGGCCGTCCGGGTCCCCGACGCGCGGACTTGTCAACGTGCTTCCGACAGGGCGGAATTTCTATTCTGTGGATCCCAAAGCCCTTCCGTCGCGGCTCTCGTGGGAAGTCGGGAAGAGCCTCGCGGAGAACCTGCTGGCGCGGCACATTGAGGAGGAAGGACGGCACCCCGAGACCGTCGGCATCGTGGTGTGGGGGACGGCGGCGATGCGGACGCAGGGCGACGACATCGCCGAGGTCCTCGCGCTTCTCGGGATGCGGCCCGTCTGGAACGAGGAGTCGCTGCGGGTGGCCGGCCTCGAAGTCGTTCCGCTTGAGGAGCTTGGGCGGCCCCGCGTGGACGTGACTGTGAGGATCAGCGGCTTCTTCCGGGACGCTTTCCCGAATTTGATCTCCCTCATGGACGAAGCCTTCCGAACCGTCGCGTCTCTCGACGAACCCCACGAGATGAACTTCGTAAAGAAGCACTCCGACGAGGAGGCGGCGTCCGGCGCGACCGACCGCGAGGCGACGACCCGCATCTTCGGTTCCAAACCCGGCTCATACGGCGCGGGCCTCCTTCCCCTCATAGACGCCCGCAACTGGCGCGACGACAGGGACCTCGCCGAGGTGTACGCCGTGTGGGGCGGGTACGCGTACGGTAAAGGACTCGACGGAAAAGAAGCCCGCAAGGAGATGGAGGCGAACCTCCGACGCACCGAGGTCGCCGTAAAGAACGTGGACAACCGGGAGCATGATCTCTTCGACTCCGACGACTACTTCCAGTACCACGGGGGCATGATCGCCGCCGTCCGCGCCCTCACCGGACGCAACCCGAAATCCTACATTGGAGACTCGGCGGACCCGTCGAGGGTCAAGACGAGGGATCTCGCCGAGGAGGCAAGGCGCGTCTTTCGCAGCCGGGTCGCCAACCCGAAGTGGATCGAGGCGATGATGCGCCACGGCTACAAGGGAGCCTTCGAGCTGTCGGCAACCGTTGACTACATCTTCGGCTACGATGCCACCACAAACGTCGTCGAGGACTGGATGTACCGGGACATCACCGAGAAATACGTCCTCGACGAATCCGTGCGCGAGTTCATGCAAAAGTCGAATCCGTGGGCTATCCGGGCGATAAGCGAGCGCCTCCTCGAAGCCGCCGAGCGCGGCCTGTGGCGAAACCCCGAACACCTCGACGACCTCAAGCGCGTCTACCTCGAAAACGAGGGCATGCTCGAGGAGGCGACATGAGCGGGCGGTGGACGGGATTCTCGGCGCGGCTTGACGCGAACACGGGGTTCGCGCTCGCGATCTTCGTCGGCCTCGATACCTTAGCCCGAAGAACTGGGAGTCGGGAGTCGGGAGTCGGGAGTCGGGAAAAACACGGAGGCGGCACCCGCACTCGCCAATGTCACGTCAGAGTTCGGCGAGGGTTTGTCGGGCAGGAAGGCGGAAGTCTCTGCGCGGAGAGAGTCGAGAGCAGCCCGACTCCCGACTCCCGAAGCGAGCGGAGCGATACGACCTCCCGACTCCCGGCTTTCGAGGGGTCTCGTGAATTATCCGGGATGGGCGCGTTCAGCTTCCTCAGCGGACGCTGGGGAGCGGGCCGATGAGCTGTCCATACCCCTTCTCTGCCATCGTTGGGCAGGAGGGCTTGAAGCTCGCGCTTCTCCTCAACGCGGCCTCGCCGGAGGTCGGGGGCGTCCTCGTCCGGGGCGAGAAGGGGACCGCGAAGTCCACCGCCGTCAGATCCCTCGCAAGCCTCCTCCCGAATATAGAGGTAGTCGCCGGATGCCCGTACGCCTGCGACCCGGACTCCCCGAACCCCGACTGCCCCGCCGGGCCGCACTCCGAAGGCACGCCCGCCCGCGAGCGTCCGGTGCGGCTCGTGGATCTGCCCGTCGGGGCGTCCACCGACCGTCTCACGGGGACGCTCGACATAGGGAAAGCCCTCTCGGAAGGAGTGAAATCCTTCGAGCCGGGGCTGTTCGCCGCCGCGCACCGGGGCATCCTTTATGTGGACGAGGTAAATTTGCTGCCGGATCACCTCGTGGATCTCCTCCTCGACGTGGCGGCGATGGGCGTGAACCACGTCGAGCGGGAGGGGGTGGGCATCGCGCACCCGTCCCGGTTCCTCCTCGTCGGGACGATGAACCCGGAGGAGGGGGAGCTTCGCCCGCAGCTCCTCGACCGCTTCGGCCTCTCCGTCGAGGCCGCGGGCGGGATGGAGGTCGAGGAGCGAACCGAGGTCGTGAGGCGGCGCCTCCGCTACGAATCCGACCCGGAGTCATTCGCCGCCGACTGGCGCGAAGCCGACGCGGAAGTCGCGGCGAGGGTGATGAAGGCGCGAGACGCGCTGCCGCTCGCGCAACTCCCCGACGGGCAGCTGCGAGACATCTCCGCGCTGTGCGCGAACCTCGGGGTGGACGGGCTGCGGGGGGACATCGTGACGGCGAAGGCCGCCCTCGCGCTCGCGTCGTGGGAGGGGCGCGGCGAGGTCGGGCGCGGCGACGTGGAGCGGGCGGCGCTCCTCGCTCTGGCGCACCGCAAACGGCGCAGCCCATTCGACGAGCCGGGCGTTACGCCGGAGGAGATCGAGGGTTCGCTCCCCGAAGACCCGGAGAACCCTCCAGACCCCCCCGACGGCGGCGGAGAACCACCGGAGGACGGTGGGGAGCCTTCCGACGGGAACAAACCCGGCGGCGAGCCGGATGGCTCCTCGGACGGCTCCGGCGAGCGGAGCTTCACGCCATCCTCCGGCGGCTTCGACGCAGGCCGGATGGAAGTTCGGGAGCGGGGCGCGGGCGGGCCCGCCGGAAGGAGGAGCAGATCCGTCGGGGAGCGCGGGCATCCCGTGGGGGATCGTCCCGCCGAGGCCGGAGAGACGGACATAGCCCTCGCGGCGACGATCCGGACGGCTGCGGGCCGAGGTGGCCCGGCGGACGGGCGGATCTTGGTGGACGGCACCGATTTGCGGGCGAACGTGCGGGAGGGGCGCGAGGGGAACCTCGTCGTCTTCTGCGTGGACGCGAGCGGCTCGATGGCGGCGCGCCAGCGGATGAGCGCCGTGAAGGGGGCGGTGATGGAGCTTCTCTCCGACTCGTACCGGAAGCGGGACCGGATATCGCTCGTCTCGTTCCGGGGGGACGCGGCGACAACGCTGCTTCCCCCGACATCCAGCGTGGATCAAGCCGCGGCGAGGCTCGCGGAACTGCCGACGGGGGGCCGGACCCCGCTCTCCGCGGGCCTCGAGGAAGCGGCGCGGACGATCCTCCACGAGCAAAAACGCGACCCGAACCGCCGCCCGCTCCTCGTCATCCTCACCGACGGACGGGCGACGAGCGGCCCGAACCCGAAAGCGTCGGCGAAGAGGCTGCGGAGGCTCGGAGCATCCTCGGTCGTCGTGGACACGGAGGCCGGATACGCCCGGCTGGGACTGGCGGAAGAATTGGCCGCGGCCCTCGGAGGGCGTTGCTTGACCCTCGACGACATGTCATCGAGATCTCTGGCCGGGGTGGTCGCGGCGGCGAAATCCGACGGAAGGAGCGTGGCATGAGCGAGACAGCCAACACCGGAGAGGCACGCCAACCTCGGGAGGAGCGGCTCAGGAAGCGGTCGCGGAGGGAGAGGCCGCTCTTGCTGGTGAACACGGGGCATGGGAAGGGGAAATCCACCGCCTCGTTCGGGGTGATGCTCCGGGGATGGGCGCGGGGCTACAAGATAGGCGTGTACCAGTTCGTCAAGAGCGGGAAGTGGAACGTCGGGGAGCAGGCGGCCGCCGAGAAGCTCGGAAACATAGACTGGTTCAAGATGGGCGACGGCTGGACGTGGACCGTGAAGGACATCGCCGAGTCCGCCGACCTCGCCCGCGAGGGCTGGGAGGAAGTGAAGAGGCGCATCTCCGACGAGACGTATGACATGCTCCTCCTCGACGAGTTTACCTACCCGATGAAGTTCGGCTGGGTGGATACGGATGAGGTCGTCGAGTTCCTCAAGGATCGGCCCGGTTTCCAGCACGTCATCGTGACGGGCCGGGACGCGCCGGAGGAGCTTATACAAATCGCCGACACCGTGAGCGAGGTCCGCAAGGTCAAGCACCCGATGGACGAGGGCTACAAGGGCCAGAAAGGCATCGAGTGGTGATTGGAGGTTTCAGGCATCAGGTTTCAGGCTTCAGGAAAAAGCCTGCCGGACATGGCATGTTCGCCGACCGAAACTTTGTCGGAGGGGTGGCTCGAACTTTATGAACTCCGCTGCTGCGATGGTTTGTCGGATCGGGGCGCGATGCCGCGACGATTTCCGTGGGGACTCCTCGCCCGCATGGGCCGGGGGCTTCTCTCGCGGGCATGATGCCCCCGCCCCCGGGATGTCCGCGCCCCCGGAATATTCGCATCCCGCCGACGAACCATCGGCCACACGCCTCGCCGAACAATGCGGGCCGTTCGGGGGGCGTGGGGGTTCGATGTGGGCGAGGCGTCTCGTATTTGTCTTCGCGGTTTTGCTTTTGGCGGCGGGCTGCGAGGCTACTTCCGCAGGGGAGGCGGGTTCGCCGGACTCTTCGGGTGGCTTTCCGGTGGTCGTCGAGGACGACCTCGGGCGGGAGGTGGAGGTTCCGGCGCGTCCCGAGGCGATAGGCTCGATGGCTCCGAGCGTCACCGAGGCGATCTTCGCCGTCGGGGCAGAGAGGCGGCTCGCCGGAGTGACGACCACCGACGACTATCCCCGCGAGGTCGAAGACTATCCGGTCATCGGCGGATACCGCGAGCCGAACTTCGAGCGCGTGGCCGAGATGGGGATAGACCTCCTCTTCGTCTCCTCGGAGGCCGCCACCGAAGACGAGGCCGAGGAGATCAAGCGTCTCGGGCGGGCCACCGTGATCGTCGTCAACCCCGAGACGGTGGACGAGGCCATCTCCTCGATCGGACTCATCGGGAAGTCGGTCGGCGAAGCGGAGAACGCTCGCCGCCTCCAGAACGACCTCCGCGCCGAACTCGACGAGATAGGGGACGCCGTGGCCGATGAGCCGAAGCCGACAGTCTTCTACGAAGTGTGGCCGGATCCCCTCCGGACGGTCGGGCCGGGGAGCTTTATCCACGACGCGATACGGGTCGCCGGAGGCGAGAACATCGCCGCCGACACGGGCGAGGCGTACCCGTCGTACTCCGAGGAGATTTTGGTCGAAGCCGGGCCGGACTATTATCTCGCGGGCCGCGGCACTTCGGGGGAGGTTCCCGGCGCGTATGAGCGTCTGGCAGGCGTTGCGGGGACGAAGTTCGTCCGGGTTGACGAAGACCTCGTAAGCCGCCCCGGCCCGCGCGTCGTGGAGGGTGTGCGTGAGATCTCCGAGGCCATCCACCCGGAGGCGTTTGACGGGGAGGGCGGCACATGAGGGGCGCACCGAGGATCGTCGTGACCGGAACACATTCCGGCGCGGGGAAGACGACCATCGCGACGGGCCTCATGGCGGCCTTCGCCGGGCGGGGCGAGTCCGTCGCGCCGTTCAAGGTCGGCCCGGATTTCATAGACCCCTCGTACCATGCGCTGGCGACCGGACGACCGGGCCGGAACCTCGACGCCTTCCTCTCGGGCGAGAGACTCATCGGCCCCCTTTTCAAGCATGGCTCCGAAGATGCGGACATCGCCGTCATCGAGGGCGTGATGGGCCTCTTCGACGGGCGGAGCGGGGCCGGGGACTTCGCCTCCACGGCGCACGTGGCGAAGCTCCTCGACGCGCCGACCCTCCTCGTCGTGGACGCGGGCGCGATGGCCCGCTCGGCGGCGGCGATGGTTCACGGATACGCCTCCTTCGACCCGGAGGTCCGGCTGGCGGGCGTAATTCTCAACCGCGTCGGGTCGGACACCCACGAGCGGATGCTCCGCGAGGCCATAGAGCCGCTCGGCATTCCGGTCGTCGGGGTGATGCGGAGGGGCAAAGAAATCTCCACCCCCGACCGCCACCTCGGCCTCGTCCCCGTCGCCGAACGCCGGAGAGAGGCGGCCGGGATGGTCGAAAGGCTCGGGGAGGTCGTCGCCCGATCCTGCGACCTCGAAGCCATAGCCCGCCTCGCCCGCTCAGCCGGGAAGCTCGCGGGCGAGCCGTGGAGTCCGGGAATCGCCGCAGAGCACCGGGCGCACGAACCCGTTCGGGTCGCGGTGGCGGTCGGGCCGGCTTTCAGTTTTCTCTATGAGGAGAACATCGAGCTTCTTCGCGCATCGGGGGCGGAGGTCGCCTTCTTCGACCCGACAACCGACGAGGCGTTGCCGGAAGGCGCGGACGCCCTTTACCTCGGAGGCGGTTTCCCGGAGGCTCATGCCGAGGCACTCGCCGCCAACGAGTCGATGAAGCGCGAGGCGCGGAGTTTCGCCGGGTCGGGGAGGCCCGTCATCGCGGAGTGCGGAGGACTTCTCTACCTTTGCCGCGACCTCGACGGGACGCCGATGTGCGGAGTCATCGGTGCCTCGGCCCGGATGGCGAACCGTCTCACCCTCGGCTACCGGGAGGCGACCGCCGCGGCCGACTCGCCGATCATGCGCGCCGGAAACACGATGCGCGGCCACGAGTTCCACTACTCGATGGTCGAGCCGGAGAGCGGCGGGGAAGAAGCCGCGTGGGAGCTTGAGGGGCGGGGGCGGGAAGGCTTCGTCGCGGGCGACTCCGGGAACGTCCACGCCAGCTATCTCCACACCCACTGGGCCGCGGCGCCGGAGGTTCCGAGCAGGCTCGTCGAGGCCGCCGTGAAATACCGGGAGTCGGGAGGTCGGGAGTCGGGAGTCGGGGCATCCTCGACACGCTCTTCTTCGATACTTTCGCTACCCCGCCCGACAAACCCTCGTCGGACTCGCCCGGAGGCATCGGCGGTGGGCGCTTCGCCCCCCGGCTTTTCCCGACTCCCGACTCCCGAAGCGAGCGGCTCCCGACTCCCGGCGAGCGGCAGCGAGCTAATCGGGGTCGGGGTCGGGCCGGGAGACCCGGAGATGCTGACGCTGAAGGGGCTTCGCGCCCTCGAAGAAGCTGCCGTCGTCTTCGTCCCGGTCGGGGACGCGGGGGAGGTCGGGCGGGCTGAGGCCGTCGTGCGGGCGCACGTGGACGAGGGGAAGGTGCGACGGCTCGTCTTCGCGCTCTCGGCGGACGAGGCGGCGGTAGTTCGCAACCACCGGGAGGCGGCGCGTATCGTGGCGGAGGCGCTTCGCAGCGGCGCGGACTGTGCTTTTGCGACCATCGGCGATCCGAATGTCTATTCGACCTTCACTTATCTGGCGAGGCGTGTGCGGGGCGAGGTTCCGGAGGTGGAAATCCGTACGGTTCCGGGGATAACGGCGATGCAGGATCTCGCCTCTCGCAGCGGAACCGCGCTCGTCGAGGGCGCGGAGAGGCTCGTCCTCCTCCCCTTCGTCGGGGAGGCGGGACTGCTCCGGGACGCATTGTCCTCCGGCGAGACGGTCGTTTGCTACAAGGGCGGGGGACGGATGCCGGAGGTGGCGCGAATCGCGAAGGAAGCCGGACGGCTCGAAGGAGCCGTCTACGGGGCGAGGCTCGGGAGCGGGGGCGAGAAGGTCGGCCCGCTCGAAGAGGTGGACGGGCGATTGCCGTACCTCTCGACCGTCATATTCAACGGAAAGGGGCGTGAGTTCGATGGATAACAGTCATGGCGGGGCGAAAGTCTGGTTCATCGGGGCGGGGCCGGGGGCTGGGGATCTCATCACGGTCCGCGGGGCGAAGATCATCGGCGAGGCCGACATCATCGTGTGGGCGCGGAGCCTCGTGAGCGAGGAGATCCTCGAATACGCCTCCGAGGATGCCGAGGTCGTGGAGTCCACCGACATCCCGCTTGAAGGGGTGCGGACGGTGTACGAGCGGGCGGCGAGGGAGGGGCTTCGGGTGGCTCGCATACACTCGGGGGATCCCAGCGTGTACGGGGCGGTGATGGAGCAGATCGAGGTCTGCGAGGAGGTGGGCCTCGACTGGGAGATGGTTCCGGGGGTCTCGTCGTTCTCGGCGGCAGCGGCGGCGGCGGGCCGGGAACTGACGGTTCCGGAGGTCGCCCAGTCTGTCATCTTGACCCGCCGGGCGAGCCGGACTCCGATGCCTTCGGGGGAGGAGATCGAGTCATTCGCCCGACACGGGACTACGATGGCGATCTTTCTCTCCGCCGCGAAGCCCCGCGAGCTGGAACACGACCTCATGGAGGGCGGCTACCCGCCGGACACGCCTTGTGTCGTCGTGCACCGGGCGAGCTGGCCGGACGAGGAAGTCGCGCGCTGCCGACTCTCGGAGCTTGGTGAGACGGTGCGCTCGATGAGCATAAATCGGCAGGCCATGATCCTCGTCGGCCCCGGCCTCGACTCGTACGGGACGAGATCGCACCTCTACGACCCGGAGTTCTCCCACATGTTCCGACGCGGCTCCGACGCCTCCGTCTCGGATCTCACGGACAATGTGGAGGCCCGTTGACCCCTCCCCGCCCACACGAGCCGTCCATGCCCCCGAGCATGGCTCGCGTAAAGGGCGAGCGCGAGAAGCTCCGCACCGGATGGACGACCGGAGCCTGCGCCGCCGCCGCCGCCAAAGCCGCCGCGAAAGCTCTCGTAAGCGGGGGAACGGTGGATCGCATCGAGATAATGCTCCCCGGCAAGAAGGGGCGAACCGTCGCGTTCGAGGTCGAGAGGTGCGATCTCGGAGACGGCTGGGCCGAGGCGGTCGTCGTCAAGGACGCCGGCGACGACCCGGACGCCACCGACAGGGCGCACTTGACGGTGCGCGTAAGCTGGCGCGAAGGGCCGGGCCTGGATCTCACGAACGGCTCCGGGGTCGGGACGGTGACGAAGCCGGGGCTGGGACTCGAGGTCGGCGGGCCGGCGATAAACGACACCCCGCGGCGCATGATCTCGTATTCCCTGGCCGAGGTCGTGGATGTGGAGCGTCGCGGCCTCCGCGTGGAGATAAGCGTACCCGGCGGCGAGGCGATGGCGGAGAAAACGACGAACGCCCGTCTGGGCATCGTCGGCGGCGTCTCCATCCTCGGAACCACGGGCATCGTCCGACCGTTCTCGACGGCGGCGTGGGCGGCGAGCGTCGTCCAGGCCATTGACGTGATGGGGGCGCAAGACATAGACACCTTCGTCCTCTCGACGGGCGGGCTGACCGAGAAGGCGGCTATGCGGCTACTACCGGATCTGGAGGAGGTCTGCTTCATCGAGGTCGGGGACTTCACGGGGCAGGCGATCCGGCGCGCGGTGAGGAACGGCCTCCGGCGGGGCTTCTTCGTCGGGATGGCGGGGAAGCTCGCCAAGCTCGCCGCCGGGGTGATGATGACCCACTGGACCCGCTCGAAGGTGGACAACGAACTGCTCGCCGAAATCACCCGCGAGGCGGGAGGCTCCCTCGAAGCGCTCGCCGAGGTCGCGGACGCGAACACGGCCCGCCACGCCTAC